>Ga0209483_1000482_pt1 | contig 34953 bp, 21 predicted proteins | sample NGEPerA_FD_184508 | JGI IMG/M metagenome (GOLD analysis project Ga0209483, IMG submission 184508) | Arctic peat soil microbial communities from the Barrow Environmental Observatory site, Barrow, Alaska, USA - NGEE PermafrostL2-A... | ecosystem: Environmental > Terrestrial > Soil > Wetlands >...
GGGCCACATCGTGGTGATGGACGACTCTCCGGCTCAGTTCTTCCTCACCCAATACTCGCAGAACCTGTGGCAAACCCTGGCCCAAACTCTGCCGCCCTCCGCTGAATTCCAGCAGTGCGGAACGCTCTGGGTTGGCGCAGATCGCGAGGAAATGGACGAAGTTACGCGGAAACACTCGTTTTACCAGGCGCGCGGCGTCTCCACAGAGATCCTTGGACACGATGCGCTTATTGCGCTGGAACCCCAACTCAGCCGCGACCTGATGGGCGGGTTGCTAGTGCACTCGGATGCCGTGGTATATGCGCCTATAGTGGCACAGTTTCTCGCAGAGCAAGCCGTCGCTCATGGAGCGGTAGTCATCGACGGAGAGATCTCAGCCATCGGAGACGGTACCGCCGTGTTTCGCGATGGACGGCGCCTGAAATCGCGACGGATCGTCAACGCCGCCGGCGAGAGATCCGCGGAGTTGACCGCGGGAATTCCGATCAGAAAAAGAAAGGGGCACTTGGCGATTACAGAACGCTATCCAGGTTTCCTGCATCATCAGATCGTCGAGCTCGGTTACCTCAAAAGCGCGCATTCCATATCGGAAGACTCGGTTGCGTTCAATGTCCAGCCGCGCGTTACTGGTCAGGTATTGATCGGTTCTTCACGGCAGTTCGACTCGCCTGCGACCGTTGATTATCCGATCCTAAGCCGGATGCTGGCGCGCGCGGTTGCTTATATGCCCGGGCTCGCAGACTGCTCCATTCTCCGCACGTGGACAGGTTACCGCGCAGCGACCCCAGACAAGCTGCCGTTGGTCGGCCCTTGGCCGGAGGACGATACGATATTTCTCGCCACGGGACATGAAGGCCTTGGGATCACGACCTCGCTGGCCACCGCGGAGCTGCTCTCTGCCTATTTTGACGGCCGTTCACCAGCGATTCCTCTCGAACCTTTTCTTCCCGCGCGGGTCGACCGGATCGCCCATGTCTAGTGCGTTGAAATTGACGATCGACGGCCACGTGGTCGAGGTGCCGACCGGGACCACTGTTGCCGCCGCAATCCTGCACAGCAGTTCAGGATTTCGAAGGTCGGTGCAAGGAAGCATGAGAGGCCCACTCTGCGGAATGGGGATTTGCTTCGAGTGCCGGGCTATGGTCAATCGCAGAACCCAGCAGCGCACATGCCAGATACTCTGCGAAGATGGCATGGTGGTGAATACCGATGACTAGAAGAGCCGAACTCAACTGCGATGTCCTCGTGATCGGCGCGGGACCAGCCGGCATCGCAGCTTGTGTGTCCGCGGCAAAGTCCGGTGCGAAGGCCATTCTCGTAGACGACAACCCTTTCCCCGGCGGACAAATCTGGCGCGCCACGACCGACGAGCCAGCGCAACACGTATCGTCCAGCCGGGACGCAGCTCTATGGCTTCGCCGTCTCCGCGAATGCGGCGCTACGCTGCTTTCATCCACGCGTGTGGTAGCTCGCCTCTCTGAAGAGTTGGTGCTCGCCGAAAACGAAAACGAGGCGATCGAGATTACTTTCCACAGCGCTATCCTGGCCACCGGTGCGCGCGAGCTTGTCCTCCCCTTTCCAGGCTGGACGCTGCCCAACGTGTTTGCCGCGGGGGGACTGCAAGCGCTCGTCAAGTCGGGATTCTCTGTCGAGGGTAAACGGATTGTTGTCGCGGGAACCGGCCCGCTTCTGCTAGCGGTAGCCGCATTCCTGAAGTCGAAAGGTGCGCGCATTCAAGGCGTTTATGAGCAGAGCTCTTGGAGCCAGATGATTCGGTTTACCGCCTCAGTCCTGAAGCGTCGCAATATGCTTTGGTCCGCTCTTGGTTACGGCGCCGGGCTGCGGAACTCTCCACTCCGATGCGGGTGGTGGCCCCTCTCTGCGGAGGGCGATGACTGTGTGGGCTCCATTACCGTTACAAATGGAGCCAAGTCTAAGACGGTCGATTGCGACCTTGTTGCTTGTGGATTCCACCTGGTGCCGAACACAGAACTTCCATCCGCTTTCGGCTGCATGCTGGACCACGGCAAGGTCAAAGTCGATGAGTGGCAGCAGACATCGGCAGACCGGGTATTCACCGTTGGTGAATCGACGGGTATCGGCGGACTCGAGCTGGCGTTGGTCGAAGGACAAATTGCCGGGCTGGCTGCGACGGGAAATAAGGAACAGACCTCCCGGCTCTTCAACAAACGGAAAGCGCTCGAAAAGATGGCGCGTGCAATGGACCGCACATTTGCGCTGCGGCCCGAGCTTCGTTATCTCCCTAAACCGGACACCATCGTCTGTCGTTGCGAAGACGTTCCGTGGTCTGCGCTTCACCATCAGCGTTCGATGCGTGCTGCCAAGCTCCACACGCGATGTGGCATGGGAGCCTGTCAGGGCAGAATCTGTGGCGCCGCACTAGAATTTCTATCAGGGTGGAAAAGTGAATTTACTCGTCCGCCAGTTTACCCAGTTCGGCTCTCGACGCTAATTGGAGATCCGCAAGTTCCGTCTAAGGAGAACCCATGATCTGGAAAGGTGTCATGCCGGCGATGACCACCGCCTTTAACCCCGACCTCAGCCTCGATCACGCGTCGATCGCGAAGCGTGCCAAATGGATGATCGCGAGCGGATGCACGGGTATCATTGCTTTGGGCTCGCTCGGTGAAGCGGCTGCGATGAGCAACGCCGAAAAGAAAGCTGTTCTCGAAACTATTCGCGCCGCCGTGGACGCGCCCCTCGTGGCCGGGATATCAGGACTTTCCACCGCCGAGACCGTTGCCTTGGCAAAGACGGCGTCTGAGATTGGTTGCGATGGCCTCATGGTGCTTCCGCCTTACGTCTATCGAGGAGACTGGCGAGAGATGAAGGCGCACATCTCGGCAGTCTTTCGCGCAACACAGCATTCATGCATGCTGTACAACAACCCGATTGCGTATGGCACCGACTTCACTCCTGAGCAGATTGTCGAGCTTGCGGCGGTGCACGGCAATTTCATGGCAGTCAAGGAATCAAGCGGAGACGTGCGCCGGGTTACTGCTATCCGCTCCCTCCTCGGAGACAGGCTGGCGGTCTTCGTCGGCGTCGACGATGAAATCGTCGAAGCCATCGCTGCAGGCGCCACAGGATGGATTGCGGGCCTTGTCAATGCCTTTCCTCAGGAGTCTGTGGCGCTTTTTGACCTTGCCAAGGCTGGCCGCTGGACAGAAGCATTCAAGCTGTATCGCTGGTTCTTGCCCCTTTTGCGTCTCGATACAGTGCCTAAATTCGTCCAACTGATCAAACTGGCCGAGGCGCGTGCCGGTGTTGGCACGGCGACAGTTCGTCCTCCCAGGCTTGAACTGGTAGGAGAGGAACTTGAAGGCATCATCAGGCTGATCGACAACGCCATTGAGCACCGACCATTGGTCAGGCATGCCGGCGCAGTATAGAGCGCGCCATTCTCGCTCCATTCCAACCGGGAAAATGCCTTCCTTCTCGCGGGTTGAAACGGGAAGTCAGGTTTCATTCGGGGCAATTACGCCTGCCTTCGCACAAATTGTTTCTGCGCCGAAACATCAAGTAAACGGGAACGCCGAGAATTACGATTGCGAATCCAGGCCACGTAGTCGCCGGACGAAAAATAAGGAGACACAAAATGATCGCCGCTGCCCCGACGATGTAAAGGACCGGTGTAATCGGGTATCCGATTGTCCGGTAGGGCCGTTCCGCATCCGGACGTTTCCGCCGCAGCACAATCACCGCTGCAATCGTGAGAATGTAGAACACTAAAGCGGCCGAGATAATGTAATCGAGCAGATTACTGTAAAGATTGCCGTACCCTGTCAACGGAGAATAGGTAGTCAGCAGCACGAGCAGGACGGCCCAAACTGCTTGCAGCGCCAGAGACACTCCAGGCACATCCGCGCGATTCACCTTTGCTGCTGCGGAAAGAAACAGGCCATCGCGAGCCATGGCAAAATAGGCTCGTGCCCCTGAGAGGATCAGGCTGTTGATGCAGCCGAAAGTTGAGATCATTATGGCAATCGCCATAATGCGCCCACCGATGGAAGGCAAAATCTTTTCCAGCATTGCCGCGGCAACCAGATCCCGAGGGGTAGTCTGAATCTCGCTGAATCTCAACGTGGTGAGATAAGCAATGTTGGTGCCCATATAAAGCAGAATGACGAGGACACTGCCAAACGCGAGCGCGCGTGGAAGCACGCGACGCGGGTCGCGCACCTCTTCAGCAGCGAACGTAATGTTGTGCCACGAGTCAGCCGAGAAGAGAGAGCCAGATTGGGCCACGCAAACTGCAACCAGGATACCTACTCCCGACAGGACAGAAGGGAGTTGCGTCGAGACCTGGTTTCCATGAGGCAGAAACATGTGGGAGAAGTTCGCCCTTACGACCGAGCGATTACATCCCACCGTAAGTCCACAGAAAATTATGCCAAGGAGCGCGGCAATCTTCGTCACTGTAAATAGATTCTGGATCCATTTGCCGTACTCTATGCCGAATGTATTGCAAGCTGTCAGAAGCACGATCACAACAAGTGAGACCAGCTGCGACGTCGACAAGGAGATAGCGTAGTACGTAAATAAGCGGATGGGATGCACGAGATATTGCGACTCGGAGATCCAGGGGATAAGCACGCCTGAAAACCGGGAAAACGCAACCGCAACCGCCGCAATGCTCCCGGTCTGGATCACTGTAAAGAAGGTCCACCCGTAGAGAAATCCCCAAAGTGGCGAATACGCCTCGCTCAGATAAAGGTACATTCCCCCCGCACCGGGCATCATGCTGGATAGCTCGCCAAACGAAAGGGCTGCGCTGATAGTCAGCACCCCTGTGAAAACCCACGCGACGAGCAGCCAGCCCGGGCTCTGAATCGTCCGCGCCATATCAGCAGGAACGATGAAGATGCCTGAGCCGATCATTACGCCGGTCACAATCATCGAAGAATCGAAGAAGCCGAGTCGGCGTTTGAGCTTCCGCGGTGCGGAATGAGGTTGACTTGAAGCAGATTTGGCAGGCATGGAATCCAATGAGAAACCGATTGGGGAGCGCTCGGTAGATTTCGATTGTATATCTACTTGCGTACAACCATTTCCTTCGCTCTTATTCAGGCTCGGAACTCGTCAATACCAATCGTTCCCCTCCGAGCTAAGATGTAGGGGGCCAATCAAAGAGAACCTGCTCGTTCGGTTACCGGTACAGGGGTCATTGAAACCTCGGAAACCATACCGTGAGACTGTAACGCTTTCCAGGACCCAATGTGATTCTTTCAACGGAACCGGGAGGCATAGACTCCCGGCAACGCTGTGTCAGGTTGCTGCATCGGCCCTCGCCTAGAGCACCGGAACCACTGGCTCCAGGGGCCTCGCCGCTGGATATCCTTGGTGTGCGCACCTAAGCATGAATCGCGCGGCAACAAGAGGTAAAGGAACGGAAACAGCGGATGGCGGGCAAAACGGGATAAGCTACGGCAATTATGAACCTGCGGAGAACAAAATGTTAACCATTCGTCCTCCTTGCCGGCTCACAGACTCACGAAAATCTGAGCGGCCCTTGGTTGACGCATAAGGCCCGGCGTACGGAAGGACGGTTTCGTCCCGGGGGCACCCTTCTATGCCTTATCTTACATCGAGTTCGCGCAGCGCTTCGCCGGCTCCGGCCAGGTTTGTAAGCCTCATCTCCGCGTATTTGCGCGACAAGACAACGCCGGGTGCGCCAGCCTTGAATGCAGCGAGCACCGCAGCTTTGACGTCTGATGGCTGAGTTCGCTTTTCATTCAAGGCCGTAGGAATGTCTATATCGATTCCAGGATAGATGGGCACTGCGCCGTGTACATCGGCAAGCGCTCGCTCAGTTTCTCTGCCTACATAGTTTGCTGATAGGCCGGCGGTAGGAAGCTTGTCCAGGCCAGGTTCTCCTTCAAGGTGAAGAATTTTATAGTGAAGTTCGAGGACTTCATCCGGCGTAAAATCACGGAAAATTGTAGATTGAACATTTTTGACGTATTGTGCCAGTCGAGGTCCGGCACAGTTGTTATATGGAGACGGCTTGATGTAGTCGGAGACATGAGCCAGCCGAGCATAATTCTGATCGGCCTGGTAGAAAGGACTCATCGTAACTAGATGCATGATGTGCCAGCCCACCTGAGCTCTGGGATTAACCTCTTTCACGGTTCCATAGATCAGCCCATACATTTCCTCCTGGCTGTGAAACCAGAGATTTTCCCAGGCAAGAATCTCAGGATACTCGAGGAGCAAACGCCACAAAGTTACAAAGCTGCCATCGCTGGGAAGCGGTTGTGTGGTGACCTGAATGACCCAGCGGTCCAGCTCAACATATCCAGTTCTGGCGCGTTCAATGTTGATTCCCAGCTCATGCCCCTTCCGGAGGCAGTGCTTGCAAAAGCAACAGATCGACCTGCGGGCACCGGAGCTGAAGTCGGCTTTCAGGGCCATATTAAGGGGGCCTTGACGTTCAGACTCCCACATCATGCCGTCCAGGTCATTGTTCGTGAACCAGTCCTGCACCAGCGACGTAAGGAAACTTCTAGCATTGGGGTTGTTGAAACAAGTACTGCGGCCAATTTTTCCGTACAGGTCCACCTCTGCAACTTTTTCAAAATTGGGCATCAGTCTCGGGTTGTATGCCTCTTCAAACAGACAATACACCTTCATACCTCGTGCTTTGGCCTTGGGAGTCACGTCCGCCAGGATGTCGAAGTCCCCCAATTCGGGAGCTCGCACGTCTTGAATGACGGAGTTTCTGTAAAACTCCGGATGGATCTTGGTATAGCTTCCTCCATGAATCTCGTCGTAGGTCTGCACACCATGGTCTGGCAACGGCAATCCGGGAATTTGTCGACCGGCGAGTCCCCTCCCATATGTGAATACAGTGGGCATGAGCACGTTAACGGAGGCTTTCTCTTGCAACGTGTCGAGACACTTATCGACCCCCTCATCCACAAATGACCGCGCCCCGATTTGGATTGCGACAAATTTCTTGGATTCTGTGCGATTTTGTGCGGCACTCGATTGCCCCGATTGATTCGACAATTGTCTTTCGCTACTCGCCCTTGCAAACGCCGTGCCGCCCGCGAGAGCCAAGGCAGACGTCATGCTTACCTCCTTGAGGAATTTCCGCCGGGAGGTTTCGTTGCTGCTTCCAACCGAATTGTCCATTTCCTTCTTCCCTTCGATGCAGGTTGATTGGCTTTGTTCAATGCGCATCCGCGGACTCAAGCGCCTATTTCGCGAAGTGCCTCGCCAACTGCAGCCAGGTTCGTAAGCTTCATTTCCGAATACTTGCGTGACAACACAACTCCAGTCGCCTCGGCCTTGAACGCGGCCAATACCTCAGCCTTCACGTCTGCCGGTTCAGTCTGCTTTTCGTTTGCTGCGGTCGGCAGATCGATGTCAATGCCTGGGTAAATGGGGACTGCGCCTTGTACGGCCGAGATCGCACGCCGCGTTTCTCGGGACACATAGTTAGCTGAGAGCCCTGTCATCGGCAGCTTATCCAGACTGGCCTCTTCGCCCTCGAATCCCATAATCCTGTAATGCATGGCGAGAACTTCCTGCGGCGAGAAGTCTCGAAAGATTGTTGACTGGACATTGCGGATATATTGAGCAAAACGCGGTCCTCCGCAGTTGTTATACGGTGAAGGCTTCAGGAAGTCCGCGGTCTTCGCAAGCCTGGCATAATTTTGGTCGGCACGATAAAACGGGCTCAGCGCGACCAAATGCATAATGTGCCAACCCACCCTGGCACGCGGATTAACCTCTTTCGCAGTGCCATAAAGAAGCCCGTAAATCTCCTCCTGACTGTGGAACCAGAAACTCTCCCAGGCGAGTATCTCGGGATACTCGAGCAATAGCCGCCATAGCGATACAAAGCTCCCATCGCTCTCGCGCGACTGGCTGGAAGGCTGATCTACCCAGCGATCGAGAGCCATGTACCCCGCGCGGGCCCGATCGACATTGATGCCCTGTTCACGTCCCTTCTGCATGCAGTGCGAGCAAAAGCAGCAGATCGAAGTGCGGGGGGCGTTGCCAAAGTTTGCTTTCAACGCGGTGTTCAGAGGTCCTTGACGCTCTGACTCCCACATCATCCCGTCCAAATCATTGGACGTGAACCAGTCTTGCACGAGCGAAACCAGAAAGCTCCGCGTACCCGGATTATTGTGGCAACTGTTGCGGCCCGTCTTGCCGTAGACGTCGACTTCCGCAATCTTCTCAAAATTTGGTATGAATGCTGGGTTGTAGTCCTCTGCGAACAGAGCATAGGTCTGAATCCCTCGCTGCTTGGCTTTGGGAATCACATCCGCCAGGGCGTCGAAGTCTCCCAGGTCCGGCGCGCGGAGACCCTGCAAAATTGGGGAATCCGCATAAAATTCCTGGTGGACTTTGGTGTAGCTTCCACCATGAATCTCATCGTAGGCTTGCACACCATGGTCCGGCAGCGGACGACCATGTACCTGGCGTCCATCCAACTCCCATCCGTAGGAAAACACCACCGGCATCACGACGTTGACTCCGGCTTTCTGCTGAAGGGTGTCAAGACATTTATCGACTCCCTCATCGACAAAAGACTGTGCGCTGATCTGCATGGCAATAAAGTTTTTGTTCGACGTCATATCCGGCGTCGGCTCGCCGAAAGCTGCGGTGACCGGCAGATCCGGCGAGGGGTCCGCAAAGCTACGCCGGCCTACAAGAGCCGCGGCTGAAGACATGCTCGCCGCTTTGATGAAGTTTCTCCGAGAAGTTTCCTTGTTGATTCTAGGCAATTCGTCCATTTCCATTCTCCCTGCGGCGTATTGTGGCCACAACAATCAAGGTTTTTAGTAGCGTGAGATGCTGAGTCAGAAGGCTTCGTGATGTGTTGGGTAAATTCAGACAGAGAGTCTGGGCAGGCTTCGACCTTCGCATTTCGCATTAGGGATTTACCCGCTCTTTCCGTAGCTTTGTATCAACGCCCGGCTTCGGTCGCCATGCAGAATTCCTGGGGACTGCTTTTGCGCACTCAAGCGATTGGATTCTTTCCCACTTGCTTTCATTTGACGAGGCGGATGCTAATCATTTGGTCCGACCATTGTCAACGGAAATTATGGACCCCAGTCCGCGCCAACCGGAAGATGGGTGCGTTGGTGGGTTGGGTGGAGCTTCGCTTTAACAATTGCAACCAATTCATTGAAACCTCTTCAGTTTGGGCGATTCCAGTGTTTCTTCAGCATCCATTGGCTGCGCGAACTGGGTAAAAGGAGGCAGTGACGAAACACCGAAAACCTTCCTCAACGGAATCTCCCAATTGATCACCATCGTTGCTGACTTGGGAGTTCCATGTTCCCGGTTGTCTCAGGTTTCGCAATCCAGATTGCTACGGTTGTGTATTCGATTCCGAGTTCGGTCCACTCGTCAACCAACCGCTTAAACCGATTCTGGTAAACAACCTGGCGGCGGACTGTCCTGAACGGCACTCTTGAACAAGTCGTCTGCGCGTGGCAAGTTGACTTTCGGCCACGAGTCACGGCGTGACTGGCCACGACTTTTTCGTAGTCTCCCCGAGTTCTATGCTCTCCTTTCCGTGGACGATTGTTTCCTAGCGACAATGAGCTGACAATGCGCTTGGCATGCGCTTTATTAAACGTTTTCTTGCCATTACTCCAAGCACTCTGGAATCTCTGCGCCCAAGCAGTCGCATCGTTTGCGCTGTTTTCATCTACCCTTCAGAGGCTCCGATCCTCGAACGATATTTCCCGTTGACAATGGTCTGACAATATGCTTAGTATGTGCCTTCTTAAACGTTTTCTGGTCAGCGCCCCAAGCTACCGGGAATCCGCACTCACGAACAGCCGCAATGCCTGCCCTGCGTCCATCTCGAACGAAGGAGTCCGATATGTTCAGCCGCAAAACGGTCCTGATTTGCTTATTGACAGTTATCCCATTCACAACCAATCGCTTGGCCTCCGCGCAAGCTGTCGCCAATGCCCAGGTCCATGGGACTGTTCAGGATGCCACGGGGGCCGTAGTTATTGGCGCACGGATCAAAGCAACGCAAAATGACACTGGATACTCTCAAACAGCAGTCAGCGACAGCGGCGGAGGCTACAACCTCCTGAACCTACCTGTTGGAGCGTACAAGATCGAAGTTGCAGCGCCGGGATTCAAGGGTTACACCCGATCGGGCATCGTTCTTCAGGTAGCTAACAACGTCCAGATCAATATTCCGCTGGAGGTTGGCAACGTCTCCGAGCGCGTAGAAGTCTCCGGGGACGCAGCCATGGTGCAGACGGAAGACACGTCCATTTCACAGGTTATCGATCGGCAACGGATTGTCGACCTTCCGCTGAATGGAAGACAGGCGACTGATCTCATCGCCCTATCTGGCGGCGCGGCATCGCCACCAAACGCCGCCAGCCGCGACGTCACCAGCCACGATTATGTGAATTCCCTGGCAATCTCCGTCTCCGGCGGCCAGATCAACGGCAACAACTATCTGCTGGACGGAGCGGACAACAACGACTCACACTCCAACATCAACTTGCCATTTCCGTTCCCGGATGCTCTGCAGGAATTCAGCGTGCAAACCAACGGGATTGCAGCGCGGTATGGACTTCATCCCGGCTCGGTCGTCAACGTTGTCACGAAGTCCGGCACAAATACTTTCCATGGAGACCTATTCGAGTTCGTTCGCAATGGCGACTTCAACGCACGCAACTTTTTCGCCACCAAACAGGACAATTTGCACCGAAATCAGTATGGAGGAACAATTGGTGGTCCTATCCGGAGAAACAAGATTTTTGCCTTCGGAGGCTTCCAGGAAACAAAGAATCGGACCGCGCCCCCAAGCACCATCGCATTCGTGGCGACGCAAGCAGCACTTAATGGAGATTTCAGCGCTTTAGAGTCCGCTGCTTGCCAATCGAATGGGGTAGCGAAGCAACTGATTAATCCTTCTACAAAACTGCCGTTCGCAAATAACTTCATCAGTCCGACGCTGTTCACGACGCCCTCACTGAACCTCCTGAAGATTATTCCAATTTCTACTGATCAGTGCGGAAAGCTGACTTACGCGATTTCCAATCCGAGCAATGAGTATCAATATGTCAGCCGGATGGATTGGGTGCTAAGCGCGAGGGATTCCTTTTTCGCCCGTTATTTCATTCTCGACTATTCCAATCCGGCAATCTATACAAACAACGTTCTCACCACAAGCCGTCCCGCTCTCCTCCAGCGGTCCCAGACCATCGTTCTGGGCGACCAGTTCACCATCAGTCCTACCATAATCAATTCTTTACACATTGATTTCTCGAGGCTTGCGGTTAACCGCTCCAACCCCTCCAATATGCCCACGCCGGTTGGGTTGGGAGTAAACATGTACAACGGATCTCCCAACTACATCCAACTTTCAGTAAGCAACTTCTTTTCGGTTGGCGGCGGCTCCAACGCTACGGCCAATTTCATCCGCAATCAATGGCAATACGCCGATGACCTGGACTGGATTCGAGGCCGCCACCACTTTAGCTTTGGTGGCGAGTTCATTGCCAACCAGATGGATGAAACCAACCTTCAGTTTGCGAATGGCAACTTTTCCTTCAACGGTGCTCAGACAAATTCGGGACTTGCGGACTATCTTTTGGGACAAGTCTTTCAACTGACTGATTCAGGTCTTGTCGTGATAGGACTGCGTGAGAAGTACTACGCGCTCTACTTTCAAGATGATTTTCAATTAACGAAGAGACTCAACGTCCACGCGGGCGTTCGATGGGAACCATCTGTTCCGGAACATGACGCAGCCGGGCGCGGCAACCACTTCTCACTCCCTGCTTTCATCGCCGGAACCAAGACCACGGTTTACCAGAGCGCACCGCCTGGATTGCTCTTCCACGGCGACCCCGGAATTCCGAGCGCCTACGCGAACGGCAGCTGGGATGACTTCGCTCCTAGGGTAGGATTCGCTTGGGATCCGACGGGGAGCGGGAAGGAGAGCGTTCGCGCTTCCTACGGCATCTTTTTTGATCAACCTGAGTCGTACACTAATAGGGACTTTGCGCTTGCCTCGCCATGGGGAAACCAGATCACTCTGACTTCCCCTGCCGGAGGTTTTGTAAATCCTTTCGCATCGTATCCCGGAGGCAACCCCTTCCCTTTCTCCTACCCACCGAGCAAAAGTTCAGTCTTCCCCACCGGGGCTGCCTACATCAATCTCCCTCTCGGTCTCCACCACCCCTACATGCAGCAATGGGGTCTGAGCCTGGAGCGCCAGCTAAGAGACGACTGGTTCATTACAGCAAACTATATCGGCAACAAGGCAACCCATTTGCGGTCTTCAACTGAAGAGGACCCCGCGATTTACATTCCGGGGAATTCGACGACCGGCAACACCGCCCAACGCCGCACTCTTGCCCAGCTAAACCCCGCAACAGGCGCTTATTATTCGACGATTACGCTCATGGATGATGGTGTCAATACCAGCTACCACGCACTCAAGTTGACCGCCCAGCATCGCCTAAGTCACAAATACACTGTGCTTGCCTCTTACACATATTCTCATTGTTTGCAGGATACGGAGCCTCTGAGCAACAGGGTAACCGGAAACAACGAGTCCAACCCCTACAACCGAAAAGCCGACTACGGGCCATGTGACTTCGACCTGCGGCATAACCTGGTAGGCTCGTTTCTCTACCAGGGCTTCAACTTCACGAACCAGAGGGTGAACTTCATTGCTGGAGGCTGGTCGCCATCCTTCTTAGTTTCTTACTACAATGGATACCCGTTCAGCCCCCTGACCGGCACGGATGCCTCCCTTTCGGGCGTGGGTCTTGATCGCCCAAATGCCATCGCTGGAGCTAATCCCTACCTGAGAAACAAGAAGACCCTGCTGTGGATTAATCCTGCAGCGTTTGTTAAGAATGGCCCAGGCACTTTCGGCACCACCGGCATGAACTCGCTACTGGGTCCTCACTATATCGACTCAGATGTAAGTCTCGTTAAACTCTTTAATATTCACGAGCAACAACAGTTGCAGTTGCGCTTTGAGTTCTTCAATGTTTTCAACCACACAAACTTCGCGGCTCCGGTAAACTCCTTCAGCTCGTCGAGTTTCGGCCAGATCCAAGCCTCAAACCCGGCTCGAATTCTGCAGTTCGCAGCAAAATACGCCTTTTGACCGAAGCACCAAGGTCCCCTTATTTGGTGTCAACGAACGCCAGTTGAAGCTTGTGGAGAAACGAAAGGACGCTCATGGATTCGAAATGGACGCCAGGAATTACTCGGAGAAAGTTCCTTCAATCGGGTGTCGGTCTCGCTGCTGCTGCTGCGGCGCCAAAGCTGTGGGCCAACGTCTCGGAGGCGGGAGCCCAGGTCAACTCAGATAGGATGATTGGCATCCAAATCGGGGCAATTTCCTTTGTCGACGAAGGTGTGAACAAGGTTCTGGACATTTTGCAGGAGCGTGGTCATGTGAACACGCTCTTCCTGTCCGCATTCACTTATGACCTGGGGACGGGCGGCAGACAAGTCCCGAGTCGCCCGCTTCCCGACCATGGCAAGCAAGAGTATGACAAGTTTCATGGCGGCAACTTCGCAACGCCTCACCCTCGGTTCTATGCCGATACGGTCTTGAAAGACACGAAGGCGCCGGATCACGGCAACTTGGACATCCTCGAAATGGTGCTCCCAGAAACCAAGAAGCGGGGGATAAGGGTCTACGCTTGGAACTACAACATCTGGCGCAGAGACATCCCACACATCGAAGAGTTGGAAGAGGTCGACATCAACGGCAAACGGGCTGCAACCTGTTGCGCATACAACACTGACTATCGAAATTTTGTCGTCGACCTGACACGCGATCACTGCGCTTCCTATGACATTGACGGGGTGATGTGGGGCGCCGAACAGCAAGGTCCGCTGAACAACATCATTGGAGCCAATGCAGGCGGCTGGAATGTTCCCATCACCTGTTTTTGTGAGTTTCACCGCAAGGCGGCCAAAGAGCGGGGGATCGACGTTGATCGGGCCATCGAAGGCTATCAGAAACTGCTCGCCTTTACAGTTCAGGCTCGGGCGGATAAGCGCCCTACAGATGGCTATTTCGTTGCGTTCTGGCGAATCATGGTCGACTATCCGGAAATCCTCGCTTGGGAAAAGCTCTGGAATGACGGGAAAAATGCAACTTATGCCGATATCTACAAGACTGCCAAGAGCGTGAGATCTAACCTCCAAGTTGGCTTCCATATCTGGCACACTAACTCATTCAGCCCCTTCTTTCGTGCCGAGCAGGATTTTGACCGGTACTCTCACTACGCAGACTTCCTGAAGCCAGTACTCTACAACAACTGTGCCGGACCCCGTTATGCGAATTACCTAAACAAAGTCGATTCGACGATTTTTCACGACGTGCCGAAAGACGAACTGTTGAAGCTGAACAATCTCTGGCTCAACTACGATGACATGTCGCCAGAGGAAATGTCGTTGGCAAAGATTCCTAAGGATGGACTCCCTGCTGAATATGTCTTTCGCGAAACTAAGCGCGCGCTCGAGGATGTAGAACGCAAATGCAAGATATATCCGGGAATCGATATCGACATTCCTACCGCCAGTGGCGACAAGCAGACAGAGCCCGAGGATGTCTACGCTGCAACGGCCGCTGCATTCAAAGCCGGCGCCGAAGGCGTCATCTTCTCCCGAAAGTACTCGGAAATGCGTCTGGCAAACCTTTCTGGCGGAGGAAGGGCCGTCAAAGAACTCCGAACTTAGCCGAATGATTCCAGGCCTGTCTGTCGCTCTCGATGTCGCCGGCAAGAGGCGAGAATCGTAGGCTAGGTCAATCCGACATTGGTCGACTGTGCCACTTCTCCGACTTGAGATTTACTTCTGAATCTTCTGCTCCTCCCAATTGTCAATGCTTATCAGTATGTGAGTGCGGTGAAGATGTTTTGGGGGCAATTACGCGAGCTTGCCTCTTTGAGTCTGAGTCGAGCCGATTTCCCAGGTAACAGGCTATACATCTCTCCTAAATGGGAAATGGACAATTCACTAACGCAAGACTTGCAGCACCAACGAAGGAATTCCATGAGCAGTGTTGGCTCCGGCATTGACGTTCGTTTCTCCCTGACTTACCGTTACCAACAGATATTGACGCCCGAGGCAATGGCCTTTGCGGTAGGTCTTCAGCGTACATTCAACGGCAGGCGCAAAGAGCTGCTGCATGCCCGCGCGGCGCGGCAAGCTCGCCTTGATTCTGGTGAGCGTCCCGACTTTCTGCCGGAGACCAAGCACATCCGCGATGCGGCGTGGACCGTTTCGCCCTTGCCTGCCGACCTGCTCGATCGGCGCGTTGAGATCACCGGACCCGTGGAACGCAAGATGATCATCAACGCGCTGAACTCAGGCGCCAAGGTCTTCATGGCCGACTTTGAAGACTCCACGACACCGACCTGGACCAATTTGATGGAAGGACAGATCAATCTGTACGACGCGGTGCGCCGGACCATTACCTATGACGATTCAGCAACAGGCAAGCACTACGAACTCGTGGAAAATCCGGCAGTACTGTTCGTGCGCCCACGCGGTTGGCACCTAGTAGAGCAGCACGTGCTGGTGGATGGCGAGCCAATGAGCGCTTCCATCTTTGACTTCGCGCACTATGCCTTTCACAATGCCACGGAGTTGCTAGCGCGCGGCACCGGCCCGTATTTCTATCTGCCCAAGCTTGAAAGCCATCTTGAAGCACGGCTCTGGAACGATGTCTTTGTGGCAGCGGAGAGCCAACTCGGGATTCCTGCCGGCTCGATCAAAGGAACCGTGCTAATCGAGACCATTTTGGCGACGTTTGAAATGGATGAGATTCTATGGGAACTGAAGGATCACTCCGCAGGCCTGAACTGCGGCCGCTGGGACTATATATTTTCCTACATCAAGAAGTTTGCCGGCGATAAGTCGCTGGTGCTGCCGGACCGCTCACAGGTCACTATGACCACGCACTTCATGCGCAGCTATTCCAAGCTGGCCATCAAGACCTGCCATCTTCGCAACGTGAGCGCGATGGGGGGCATGAGCGCGCTGATTCCGATAAGAAACGACGCTGAAGCGAACGAGCGGGCGCTGGCCGGAGTCCGAGCAGACAAGGAGCGCGAGGCGACGGACGGTCACGACGGAACCTGGGTGGCCCATCCCGGCCTGGTGCCCATCGCCATGAAAGTCTTTAACCGCCTGATGCCCCAGCTCAACCAGATTGATAAGCAACTCGCCGACTTCACCTGCACAAGCGAGGATTTGCTGCGTCCGCCGGCAGGCACCCCGACCGAGGCCGGAGTCAAGTGGAACATTGCCGTTGGTCTTGGCTATGTCGAATCGTGGCTGCGCGGCAACGGCTGCGTTCCTTTATTTAACCTGATGGAGGACGCGGCTACTGCGGAGATAAGCAGAGCGCAACTGTGGCAGTGGGTCCATCACGGCGCCATTCTCGAAGATGGTCGAACCCTGACTGCGGAGATCTGCGACTCCCACATCGAGGAAGAGTTGGCGCGGGCCAAAAGGGCGGTCGATGCGACACGCTATGAAGCCTATGTTCAGGCGGCCTCGCTGATACACGACCTGATTGTTTCGCCCCGCTTTACCGAGTTCCTGACCGTCCCGGCCTATGCGCGCATTCTTTCGCAAGAGACTTGAGATAGTTCCAGCCGAGCCGCCAGGTCGGAATTCGATCCCGGTCCCGTATGCAGCTTGGTTTCTTAACCCAAATTTCAATTTTGAAGTCTTGATTTGGATCCTCGGGATCGGTCATCAGTATGCCAACAGGACTCAGATCAAACTTTCGCGAGAGTCCGAGCTCGCATGGAAGGCAACATCATTATGATCCGTGACGAAGATACATTCGAATACCACTCATCCAACCCTCCTGGGAAGATTTCGATCGCCGCGACCAAACCTTGCCTTACGCAACGAGATCTCAGTCTGGCCTACACCCCTGGGGTGGCAGCGCCCTGTCTGGCAATCCACCGGGAGCCGGATCTCGTTTACAAGTACACCGCCAAGGCGAATCTTGTCGCTGTCATTTCGAATGGAACCGCTGTTTTAGGGTTGGGGAACATCGGTCCGGCGGCAGGCAAACCGGTGATGGAGGGGAAGGCAGTCCTCTTCAAACGCTTCGCGGACATCGATGTCTTTGATCTTGAGTTGGCAGCAAATGATCCTCAAGATGTCATTCGTGCATGCCAGATGCTCGAGCCGACGTTCGGCGGAATCAATCTGGAGGATATCAAAGCACCCGAATGCTTTGTCATTGAGGAAGAGCTGCAAAAGACACTCAATATTCCGGTATTTCACGACGATCAGCACGGCACAGCGATTATTTCCGGCGCCGCGTTGCTCAATGGACTGGAGGTAGCAGGTAAAGAGATAAGCCGCGCTCGGATTGTTGTGAATGGCGCGGGTGCGAGTGCGATTGCATGTGCCGAGCACTTCATCGCCCTCGGGGCAATTCGCGAAAACATCCTGATGTGTGACTCCAAAGGAGTTCTCTATGAAGGGCGCCAGGAGGGGCTCAACCCTCAAAAAGAGCGGTTCCTGCGAAAGACAAAAGTTCGCACGCTTTCCGAGGCCCTGGCCGACGCCGATGCCTTTATCGGCCTTTCGACAGCAGATTGTGTAACGGCTGAAATGCTGCAACCAATGGCGCCGCGCCCACTTATCTTTGCCCTGGCAAACCCGAATCCTGAGATTTCTTATACAGCGGCACTGACGGCAAGGCCCGACGCGATTGTCGCTACCGGCAGGTCAGACTACCCGAACCAGGTAAATAATGTCCTCGGTTTCCCTGGAATCTTCCGCGGAGCACTCGATGCACGCGCAACCAGAATCAATGTGGAAATGAAGCTGGCCGCGACCCGAACCCTTGCCGAACTGACGAAGCAGAATGTTCCTGAATCGGTATGCAGAATTTACGGGGTTGATGACTTGAGGTTCGGTCCACAGTACATAATTCCAAAACCATTCGATCCCCGAGTGGTTGTTTGCGTAGCGGCAGCAGTCGTTGCAGCCGCGATGCAATCAGGAGTTGCTCGGGTGAACCTTGATCTGGAGAAATACCGTCGTACTCTGGAGAATCGACTAGGCAACGATCCGGGCGTAACAAGAGTTCTCATTCAAAAAGCACGCGTGCGACCCTGTCGTATCGTATTTCCGGAGGGTGAGAACCTGACTGTTCTTCGTGCTTGCCGCATACTGGTTGACGAGGAGATTGCGAGGCCCGTGCTCCTCGGGAATGCGCAAAACATTCGTGAGCGCGCGACTAGCCTTCACCTGAATCTCGCAGCATTAGAGATAGTCGAAGCCAAGAACCCTCCTAGACTGCCGCTTTACGTCGATGAGCTTTTTCGATTGCGACAGCGGAAAGGAGTCACGCGTAGTGAAGCCGAGGGACTTGTAAGAAACAGCAACATCTTGGGCGCCTTGATGGTACAACTCGGAGACGCGGATGCTCTTGTTACTGGTCTAACTACCCACTATCCGGACACCATTCGACCATTGTTACAAGTGATTCCTCTGCAGCCGGATGTGCGCAGAGTGTGCGGTTTGTACTTGGCCATAACACCTCGAAACAAGCTCTACTTCCTGGCAGATTGCACTGTGAATATTCAACCCTCGTCTGAGGATCTGGCAGAGATCGCGATCTGTGCGGCAAACACTGCCCGCCGCTTCGATGTTGAGCCTCGGATTGCGCTTCTGTCGTTCTCCAACTTTGGAAGCAGCAGACATGAAGACTCGGATAGAGTGCGCCTAGCCGTCGATATCATCCGAAAAAGACGCCCTGAACTTCTGGTCGATGGGGAGATGCAGGCGGACACCGCAGTCAGTCCCCAACGGATTGAAGAGACCTATCCATTTAGTCCGCTTCGCGGTGGGGCGAACATCCTGGTCTTCCCGAATCTGGATGCTGGGAACATCGCCTACCAATTGCTTGCATCAATGGGCGGAGCACAGTTGATTGGCCCTATCTTGATGGGACTTGCTCGACCTGTTCATGTGCTTCAGAGAGACTCGTCAGCCGCTGATATCGTCAATCTTGCCGCGCTTGCCGCCATTGAAGTGCAGGAGAACTTGCGTCCCGGCCTGGCGGGTCAAGCGGATTAGTCGATTTGGTGAACGGGGGGCCAACCACGGCCAAACCGATCTTCTTACGAACAACATCCCGGCATCGTGTTTCTCGTCGGCGATCTTGTACCGTATGTGCGCTGCACAATCAGAGCGGAATCACCTTATCAACCCATGGCAGATGTCATAGGAAATTTGGTTAGATGACTTGGCCAACGAGCGAGCCTGACTGTGCCAAAACTCTTACCTTTTGAAACTGCTTGATTGGACAGTGCCGGTGATTGACACGCAAGTGTTTACGCTAGCAGCCTTCGACCCATTTTGAAACGCGGAAAGTGGGTTGCGACGCAAGCTGATTGCCGGCTTGTTGTGCCTTCTTCACGCTTCCCGACGAGGTCAGCTGTTGATCCCTTACCATGAACTGACTCTCCAGTAGCCCATGGGACGGTCGTCGCGCCCTTGGCGCAGAGGCGGTTTTGGATCTGGCTCAACAAGAAGGAGGTACGGAGATTCAACTATTGTGCGATATTTGTATCCGCCGGTGTCAGAGGGAGTTAACAAGTCTCAGAATGTCGGAGTCAATGGCATAGTGTTCGTACTTACCGACCCGAGACAGAGAATCATCATCCTTTCGAGCATGTCTAGAGCAGGCGTTCTGCAGGGCATTTTCCGGTGCCGTTTGGGTCGAAAACGGTCGGGAAGAGTACTACTTGATCAACAGCAAACTATTCGCTTTGGGTGTGCAACCCTAGCAGAGATTTGTCCCCTATATACCCCTTGGACCAGCACTAAGTATCAATGCTTCGTAGGGAAACACATGTTCCCCTACCTTTTCACCGTGTTTTTATCCTGGGACCTCGAGGCTGATTTTTGTGTATTTTCAAGATGGGGATCACAGAAGTAACATTGCCTGGGAATCGGAGTAACTGGAGCGGCTGGAGGGCCTGCGACGGTATCGGCGGCGGCAGAGAGGATCATTCAGCGACTGATAGATTTATCGATCAACCACCTGCCGGACTCGGGAACATCATCCCTGCGATTGTTCTGCATCAAAAAATCCCACTTCTCCAATCCCTTCCATCTATCCCTGGTCAACATATATATGTAGTGCTGGATCCGCGCTGGTTGAACAGTGAGCTACACGACCATCAGTGATCACTGGATAGTATGCCGTCGCTAGTGACCCCATGTCCGACAACTCGATTAGTTCGTAGTGAGCCGATGGAGAGAGTGGGTCATGGAGAGCCGGCCAGCGCGTGATTCATGAAGCTGCTGTCCTGGCTGGCGATGAGCATGTGAGCGGCGACAGGGATTTTCCGGCGCGGGCGCGCGAGGTGTTGTGTTTCCGGCAGGACGGAGAGACCTGGTCATATCGTTCTTCTCGCCCAGGATGCGCGCCGACATGTCTGCAGCACTGGTGCTCACCGATGAGAACTGGAAGCGCCGGCCGGGATATTCCTTGAGGGTAATTCCTCCGGCAGATGCCGATTCAACAGTGCCGGATATCTCGTCAACCGGCTCGGTGTAATGCCGGTCGGTCATGCGGATGACAGACTCGCGTGTCTTCTTCACCCGTGCCAGGATCTTCTCGTACTCGATCTCGAGTTCGGTGTTGCCCTGTGCCTGTCTGCCGATCTTCTGCCGGTAGGTGTTGTACTCCCGTGAGTAGGGAGCTACATCGGCCAGGATGGACATTTTCTGGATGTCTGGATAATCTTCTGGGTTGACGTCTTTCAGTTCTGGATGGAGTGCAGCATAGCCCTCGCCGGGGAGCCAGGAGACTGCGGTGTTGGGGATCTCGTTGGCCTGGGGAGAGAAGGTCTCGTGTTGAACGAAGCGCCGGAAGGGTTCGGTATATCCGAAGTGTTCCTTCATGGACGGGGATGGTCCTACGCCGGCGCCCAGTTCCTTCTCGTAGTAACGACGGGGGAAGCTGTCTATCTGTCTTGATCCCTGGTAATCAACTTCTTTACCAAGACTGTTGGTGTCGGGCCTTTGGTGGGAGATCGTCTTGAGCTCATGATCATCGTGGAGTTAAATTTAACGCCGCCTGAATTTACTTGACAGGCGGCGTTCATTAGGAGTAATACTCACATGAGTATGCTCATAAACAATCAGGAAGACTTCAATCGGGTCAACCGCCAGGTCTGGGGCCAGCTTTTCGGCTTGTTTATCCAGAAGGGCCGTGAGAAAGGGAGCCGTTCAGTAGAGGAAGCATCCGGGGCGGCCGGCATGGAACAGTCTGAATGGCTGGCCGTCGAGGCCGGTCGAGTTCCAGAGACCGCGGCGCAGCTGCGTTCGATGACCGGCGCCCTTGAGTTTAGCGATGCGCAGCTGGCAAACGTGACCTGCCTCTGCAGGGGTGCCTGGGAACAGTAAACCTACCCTGCCGCCACCCCGGACCTTCCGGGGCACTGGCGGCGGGTACTCACAATCCCATATGCTCACTTCCAGAGGGAGGAGGTGAGTCAGATCAAGAAGAAGGAAGGAACAGGGATAAAACGCGCGAACATCAATATTCCAACGGAGCTTCACAACAGTTTTAAGGCCACAACCGCAGCCCAGGGCCTCGAAATGACGGTCGTGCTTCTGGAGTTCATCCAGGGCTACGTCGCCAAGCATGGATCCACCACTCTGCAGAAGAAGGGACGGCGCGCATGACACGCGCCGCCCTTTATATGAGGGTCAGCACCGTTGACCAGCATCCTGAGACGCAACTCCTTGACCTGCGCCAGATGGCCGCCCAACGCGGCCTCGATATCGTGCATGAGTACACCGATCGGATCTCCGGCGTGAAGGCCAAGCGGCCGGGACTCGATGCCATGATGACGGATGCCCGTCGCGGCCAGTTCGATGTTGTCCTGGTCTGGGCCTCTGACCGGATCGCCCGGTCGGTGAAGCACTTCCTCGAGGTCCTCGACGAGCTAAATCGTCTCCAGATCGAGTACGTCAGCTTCCGGGAGAATATCGATACCGGCGGCCCGCTGGGCCGGGCCATCGTGATCATCATCGGAGCAGTCGCCAAGCTGGAACGCAACCTGATCATCGAGCGGGTGCGCGCCGGCATGCGGCGCGCCCGGCTCGAAGGCCAGCACATCGGCAGAAATCCATTGGTCCTGGATAACCTCGCCATCCAACGAGACCGTCAGCATGGCCAGAGTATCCGTCAGATCGCCAAAGGCCACCGCATCTCAACGGCTACTGTGCAACGAGTGCTTCGAAAGCCGCCGACCCCAGTCCAAGTACTGGAAGCACTCGAGAAATCGGCATGAACCGGGCCCCTTTTGCCCTGTGACAAAGGGCTCCAAAAACCCGCACCGTAAACCCCAATCAAATCACCGGACGATCGGCCAGATTCGAGCGTGTCAAAAGGTGTGGGTTTAGGTACATCATGGAGCTTCTCCAAACACTGCTCCACGCCGCTCGCTGCCCAGCATGGTCATCAGGATCGCCAGAACAAAGACGATAGCGGCGGTGGCAGCCAACGCGTCAGAGTAGCGGCCATTGCGAACAAACGCCGCCTCGAGATAAACGACGACGCTGGCCAGCAAGACTCCACATTGATTGCCCAAACCGGGCAACGATCCCCGGATCGAGTCGGGAGAAAGTTCGGACAAGTGAGCGGGCAGCACTCCCCAGGCTCCCTGCACGCAAAACTGAATGAGGACTGCACCGGCGATGAGGAGAGGAAGCGAATGCGAGAACGCCCACATTGGAATGACGCAGAGACCACCGACGAGAGCAAGCACGATCGACCGGCGGCGGCCGAACTTGTCAGAAAGTGTACTGACTGACAGGGCGCCCGCTATGCCGCCAACCATGGAAAGCGCGGAGAGGAAAGCTCGTTCCTTGGCTGGGATTCCCCACTGGCGCTCGAGAAAAGTCGGATACAGATCCTGGGTGCCATGGGAAGTCATGTGCATGGTCATCATGAAGAGCGTGACGTACGCCAGGAGTTTCCAGTTCTGGGTAAGCGTACGCCAAAGGGCACGCCAGTTCTTTTGATGCGTGCGCTTCCATACGTCTGACTCACCTACGTTGAAAGCAACAAAAACGGCAGCCGCCAGGGCGGGCAGGGGCCCGAGGAAGAAGAGCGGGCGCCAGGAGAATCGGTCGTATAAGAGAAAATAAGAGGCTGCCGCGAAGAGGTAACCAACTGCGTAGCCCTCCTGAAGTAGTCCGGAAAGTACGCCGCGCAGTCGAATGGGAACCTTCTCCATAGCCAGCGAAGCGCCAACGCCCCATTGACCACCCATGACGATCCCGAAGACGGCGCGAATGACAATGAATTGAATGAACGTGTGAGCGAGACCGGTGAAGATCTCAATAACGGCGAACGCGAGCAAGTTGATAGTGAGCGGAATCCGCCGACCATAGCGGTCGGCAATCAGCCCGAAGATAAACGCCCCGACCGGACGCAGTGCCAAAGTTGCCGTAAGCGCCAGCGCTATCGTCTTATCGTCTTTAGAGAAGCTATGACCGATGGCCGTGAGGCTGAAGACTACAAGGAAGAAGTCGAACCCATCGAGTGCCCAGCCCGCGAATGCACACAGGAACGAGCCTAACCACGGATCACGTGCTTGAGATGAGCTTCGGAAGGGAGTGGCGGAGGCGACCATTGAATACCGAGGAGAGGAGAGAGTCCCAACACCCGGAAAGCTGAAGCATAAGGCACCAACCTAACTTCAGCGTCCCGGGTGTCGGCACAAGATACTATTTGACTCATGTGAAGCGAAATGTAACCTACGCGAGATTTAACTTCTGAATCGCGGAGCCTACGGCTTTGAGGTTGGCCAACTTCATCTCAGAGTATTTGCGTGAGATGAGAACGCCGTCGGCTCCTCCGCGGAACGCTGCGAGGACGGCATCCTCCGTTCCGGACGGCGTGCACTTGCTATGGTTTTCTGCCGTGGGGATGTCGACGTCGATTCCCGGCCAAAGCTGCGTTTTGGTTCCCTGGAGCCCTTCGTGTGCGCGCTTTGTCTCGCGGTAGACATAGTCGGCGGAGAGGCCGGTAAACGGAATTTCTGCCAGGCCTCTTTCCTGGTAATCCAGCACCCGGTAGTGGAAGTCGAGCAATTCCTGTTTGGGAACATCGCCGAACATGGACGAACCGACGTTGTCGACGTAGTCGGCCATACGTTCACCGCCGCAGTTGTGATAGATGACGATCTTGAGAAAGTCGGAGTGCGGCGCAATAGCCGCCAGGTCCTGCTCGGCACGATAGATGGGATTGAATGAGTTGTTATGCCAGATATGCCAGCCAACCTGGATGGATGGTTTGATCGACTTGATCTTTTCGTAGATCGCGGCATATGTTTCACGGAGGCTGTCGGTCCAGAGCATCTCCCATGCGAGCAACTCCGGATACCGCAGCATCAGGCGCCACATCGTGACATAGTATCCGTCGACCGGTCGTTTGCCTTGATGCGAAGCGGCGACGAATTTCTGCATTTCGAGAAAGCCCTGGCGAGCGCGATCCGGATCGATGCCACGCGCTTTCGCCTTAGCGATGCAGTACTGGCAGAAGCAGGTAACGTGACCGCCTTCTGCACGGCCGTGACTGGCGCCGAGCATGTTGGAGAAAGCGCCCTGGCGCTCCGATCCCCACATGATGCCGTCGATATCGTAGGTTCGCGCCCAGTTCTCCGACATGCCGAGAAGCCAGTTGCGATAGTTCGGATTGTTAAAGCATAGAGTCGCGGCGTTATCACCCGATAACTCTTTTTCTTCGAGCTGCTGAATATTGGGCAAGCCCTTAAGGAATACATCCTCGAACCAGCAAATGGTTTTCATTCCGCGCTTGCGGGCGGAGGGTAGCACCTCTTTCAGCACGTCGTAGTTGCCAAAGTCAGGCGCGCGAAAGTCCTTGAAGACCGTATCGGAAAAGTACTTCGGATTCACCTCCGTGAAGCACCCGCCACGGAACGTGTCTGTGTCATACGCCTGCTTGCCGTGATCGGGCAGCGGCTGGCCCGGCACCTGGCGTCCCGCAATCCCGCGTCCATAAGTGAAAGTTGCAACGAACAAAGTGTTGATTGCAGCATCCTGTTGAAATTCGTCGAGTGCCTTCTCGACCCCCTCGTCGACGAAGGACACTGCTCCCACTTGGAGTCCGACCATCTTTGAAGTGACCGGCGCGGCTGCAGCGTGCGAAGCCGGTACTGCCGTTGCCAAGGCTGCAGCGGATGCGCTTTGAATGAATGTTCTTCTGTCCATGGTGATTTCTCTCCAACGTAAATTTAGTCAAGGCCCAGAATGCGGGCGGGGTTTTTCTTCGACATCACGTCAATTTCAGCAGAAGTGAAGCCTTCTCTTCCCAGACCTTTGAAGAACGAAATCAGGCCGTCCGGATGCGGCGGATTCGCCGGATGCCCCATATCGCTCGATAGAACACACTGATCAACGCCCACAGCGCGAATCGCCTGGGCGTAATCGGCGAATTCGAACTCCTTGAAAGGACCGATAAGTCCGTTATAAACGAATTCAATCCAAGCTCCGTTGGATGCCGCTTCCTTCATCTGACCTATTTGCATATGAATTGGAGCAATCATGGCATGAGTGACTACGATCTGATGAACACCTTGTCGATGTGCTTCCTGAATCAGCAAGAGAACTTCTTTTGAGGTTGAATGCCCTGTTTCTAGAATCAGGTTATGACGGGCGATTACCTCCAATACATTCTTCACCTCCGGCAGAAGTTCGCCGTTCTTTGATAAAGATACAAACGGCCGAGAGTGATTTGAGTGGCGGACCTGTGCTTCGGTGTCAAACGATCCCATCCAAACAAAGCGCCCTGCTCCCCCAGTGACTCTGGCCATATGATCGACCGCATGAGGATTCATGCCACCCACCGGGAGATTGAGGGTAACGCCGCCAAATATCTCGATCCCCGGCACCACTTTGCGGGCCAGATACGCAAGACCGGCCGTAGGTTCAAAGTGGTTCTTGAGAACAATTCCGCGCATTCCCTGTTCCTTTGCGAGATGCGCGAGATCCAACGCGTCAATGGTCCGGGCAACGCTGTCAGGACCACAGTGGCAGTGGATATCGATTACCCCGGTCAGGGGCAGCTCCGAAGGGTCTGAGGTCATTGAAGTCCCAGTGGCAAATATTGTTGTAACAAGGCCCTGAAGAGCATTAGACGATCCCTATCTCGCGAAGTGCATCACCGACAGCTGCCAGGTTTGTCAGCTTCATCTCGGAATATTTGCGTGAAATTACCAGCCCCTTTGCACCTCCGCGAAAGCACGCCTTTGTGCATTCGTTTACAACCGGCGGACTGGACCGGCTGAATTGCAGATCCACGTTGGCAATATCGACGTCGAGCCCCGGCCAGATCTGAGCATTGGTACCCTTCACACCTTCGACTGCGCGCTTTGTCTCTCGATAGACATAATCCGCGGAGAGACCCGTGTATGGAAGCTCTTCGTAGCCTCTTTCTCTCAGATTCATTATCCGATATTCGAATTGCAACGCTTCGTCGATGGGCATGTCGCCGTAGATCGTTTTGCCGGCACTGGTAATGTAGGTTTCCATCCGCGTGCCGCCCAGGTTGTTGTAAACCGTAATCTTCATGAAGTCAGAGTATTTGCCGATCTCAGCCAGGTCAGTCTGTGCGCGAAAGAAAGAACTAAAACTCAGAGCATGCCAAACGTGCCAACCCACCTTTGCTTCCGGACGGATTGCCTTCGTCTGCTTGTAGATCGCTTCATAGGTCTCGTGAACGCTGTCGTTCCACATCGTCTCCCAGGCCAAGACCTCCGGATAACGGAACAGGATGCGCCACAGAGTAACGTAGTAACCGTCGTTCGGCCTCTCTCCTCCACGACAGGTTTTCACCCACTTCTCAAGCGCGTGAAAACCCTCGAAGGCGCGCGCCACATTCACACCTCTCGACTTTGCCTTTTCCTGGCAGAACTGGCAAAAGCACGTCACCCGTGCCGGATCATTTCCATTGCGGTTGTGCACAGACTCCACCATGTTTCCGAATGCTCCATACCGTTCGGAGCCCCACATGATGCCGTCTATGTCATACGACTTGACCAAGTCTTCCTGCAATGCCAGCCAGAATTTATGGGTGTCCGGATTGTTAAAGCATACGGTCTGCGCATTTTTTCCATAGAGATCGCGCTCCTGGAATTTCTCTATGTCGGGAATGGTCGATCCAAAGACATCCTCGCTCCATGCGTAGACCTTCATGCCGCGCTTCTTTGCAGCAGGGATCACCAACTCGAGGCAGTCTACATTGCCGTAGTCTGGAGCCTTTACCGGTTTGAGCGCGGTGTCCTTGTAGTACTGCAAATGGGGCGTCGCGTAAACACCGCCATGGCCCTTGGAGAAGTCCTGATCCTGCTGTACCCCGTGATCCGGAAACGGATGACCTTTAAGCTGCCTGCCAGTTATGCCGGTGCCGTAACTGAATGTCCCCATGAAAAGGGCGTTTACTCCGCCCTTTTCCTGGAGGATGTCCAACACCTTCTCAGTACCTTCATCGAGAAAGGAAACGGCATCGATCTGAATTCCGATGACAGGTTTATCAGGCAAGCTGGTTGCTGCCGCTGCCTGCACAGCACCCGTCACTGGACTCGGTGCGGAATGAAGCCCTCTGAGAGGCTGTGCAAAGCCCGTTCCCAATGCAGCAACAGCAGAGCCTGCACCGGCTAGAAACCTTCGACGATCGATTCCTGACATGATATTCCTTCCCTAAAAGTAAATCTTCGCTGCCGCCTGGAAGATTCGATTTGCGTTGAGAGTGCTTGTTACCTTACCGGCCGAAGACGATCCGATGGTTGCATTGGGAGCGGAGAACGTTGGGTGATTGGCCAGATTAAAGCTCTCAAAACGCATCTCCAACTGCCTGCTCTTCGAATCGCCCAGTGCAAAAGTTCTCTTGATAGTTGTATCCAGATCAATCAATCCGTCGGCGCGCAGGACGTTGCGCCTTGAATTGCCGTAGGTATATTGCGTCGGGGATACGAACGCTGTTGGGTCGAACCACTTAGCCGGAGTCGGGCCCGAGAGTTTGCCGCTCGCGATGCGGTTTGGCCATTGACCGGAGACGCCTGTATTCGCAACGTCACTTGAGAGGGTCGGCGTGAAGGGCTGACCGGTGCGGTCAACAAAGACGCCGGCAAGCTCCCATCCACCGACTATTGCGTTTACCACTCCGTTGCTGCTATTCAAGAAGGTTTGGCCTTTTCCAAAAGGAAGCTGATAGACAGAACTGATGGTCAGGTTATTGGTTATGTCGTAGCTGCACAAGCCATAGTTCTGACCCAGAAGCGTCAACGTTGGCGGCCCGCTTTCCACTGAGCCATTGTCCATGCACTTGGCCCGCGTGTAGGAAACAAGTGCATAAACTCCCGCCCCCATTCTCTTTTCCAGAGTTACCTGGAGCGCGTTATAGTTGGCAACGCCGTCGCTCAAACTGATGCCCGCTGCTCCCCATTGCGGAAAAGGCCTGCGGCTCTGAACGTTTCCAGGACCCGGTGTCGGAACATTTTCAGGAACGCTGATCAATTGGTTATGTATAGTTCTGTTTCCGGAGTAACCGAGGTTGAGCGACATGTCCTTCAGAAGCTGTCTTTCAACCGCAAAGCTATATTGATACATCAAAGTGTGATTCATATTGACCGGAGCCGACGAGATTGCCGGTTGTTGACAACTGGCCAAGGCCGGACCGACGCTACCGGGCCAGTTCGAGCCTGTGCAGGGTGAGCCGGGATTTGGATTGGCAGCGACAAGGGACGATCCCACCCACTGGAAAGGGTTGGACCAAAAAAACTCGCCTGTCGCGGCGGAGTTGACGAAAATGGGGCTTGCGGCTGGATTGGTAATTGTTTGCTGGATCATGATCGGAGGGACGTGGGCCCATTGAAGCGACATGTTGGTATCCAGAAACACCGGGAAAAGTCCATACGCCGCGCGAATAACGGTACGATTATTTCCGCCCGGGCGCCAAGCAAGTCCTACACGCGGGACATACAAGCCCGGCCCCGTCTTCCGGATGGACTCCGGCAGATGAAGTGCAGCGGTTCCCTCAATTCTGTCGCTGAAGAGCGGGATAAGCTGGGCAGTCTCCGGCTGCGCTGTTGGATCGAGCAACGCTCCGGCGCCGTTGGTGGGAACAATGACACGGCCTTTTGCTGAATTGTTGAAGCCTGTGGTTGTAGCCGGCTCGAATGCGGAAGTCTCCGAGTCGACTCCCCGGAAGAAGGGATTGTATTCCCAGCGCATGCCCAGGTTCAAAGTTAGACTGCTGCTAAGGCGATAATTGTCCTGAATGAAGGCTGCCCATTGAATCGCCTGATTTCCATAAAGAGTAAGTGGATACGAACGAGTGATCGTCGCCGGAAGTCCAAGCAGGTAATCGGCAAAAGCGTCTCCAGTAAATTGCGTGGTAAAGCCAAACACGCCCTCCTGAGACTGGCCATTGAAAAAGCTGTGCCTTTGCACCCACATCTGGCCGCCGAACTTCACATCATGTTTCCCTTTTGTGTAATTCAAACTGTCGGCATATTGCCAGGTGCGAATTCTGTTCGACTTTGGATTGTTTCCATTCCCCGAACCATTGAAGGCCGAGTAGCCCGAGAGAGTGATATACGGAAAACTCGGGCTCTGATCCACCACGTCGTACCCCTGAATGGCCGCATTCTTGTCAAAGTTCGTGCCGGCAAGGATGGCGCTGAAAAGAAAGTAATCCCGATAGTAGGAAGCTCGTGCTTCGTTGAGCCAATGGCTTCCGAACAAGTGCGTTTCACTGAAGGCAAGATTCTGCGCCCTGCTGCCCAACGATTGAGATTTCAGGGCCGGGAATTGATTAGGATCGGTCTCCTGGTTATCGGCAATGGAATAGCGCCCGAACAGATGGTCGGTGGCTGAGAGTGCCGCATCGATTTTAAGATCGCTCTTGGCAATATTTAACCCCTGCGCGGCGTTGAAATTTGCCTGACCCTGGGTCGGCATATATGGCAGGAAGAATGTGGCCTGAGGGGAGATGAGGCCGGGAGGAATCAAGTTGCCTGCGAAAGCGGCGCCAGTAAACGGGTTCTTGATTGTCTTGCTGAATTGCCCAGTGCGCATGGCGTCTGTTGGCACGATATCCGCGAAAGTTATGCCTTGCGTCTGGCGCGAGGCTTCAAGGTCGACAAAGTAGAAAATCTTGTCCTTCTTGATCGGTCCGCCAGCGGTGCCGCCGAACTGATTCCGCTTCAGAACGTTCTTGGATGTGACCGCAAAGTAATTGTGGGCGTCAATGATATCGTTGCGGATGAATTCATAGAGCGTGCCGTGCAACTCGTTGGTGCCACTTTTCATGTTCACACTTACTACGTTGGGAGTATGACCATACTCCGCCGGCATGTTGGCCGAAAAGACCTTGAATTCAGAGAGCGCGTCTACGTTGGGCTGGACGTTGGTTCCGCCCTGTTCGTACTCCGTGATATCCGCGCCATCCATCAACCAGCCATTCCAAATGAATCCGGTCCCGTTGATTTGCACATTTACGACCGAAGCGCGAAGAGACCCTCCGCCGGTAATCGAGCCCTGGCCACCCGGCGTGTAACTAGCGCCCGGTACCAGCGCGACCAGCTGCCAGAAGTTGCGTCCGTTCAGGGGCGTGCTCTCAATCGACTGGTTTTGCACGACCTGGCCGACGGATGAATCGTCGGTAGTCAGCAACGGGACCTCTTCAGTTACGGTAACTTCCTCGGTTCTTGATCCAACCGTCAACGTGAGATTCACCACTGCCGATTGATTCACCTGCAATGTGATGGAGGGAATAACGAGGGTCTTGAAGCCCCCGGACGAAGCGCTAATCTTGTATTTCCCAATAGGAAGATTGGTGATGATGTAGTGGCCGTCCGCGCCGCTCTGTACAGTGCGACTTTGTCCCGTATCTATTTGGGTCGCTACAACCGGAGCATCTGGAATGACTGCCCCTTGAGCATCTTGCACGGTGCCAGAGAGTGTCGCATTTGTAGTTTGACACAGCGCTTGGACGCCAAAACTGGCAGCCATCAATACGGCCAAAGCAATTCGAATTCCTATCGACTTCATCAAAATCCTCCAAAGTGGGATTGCGAAACAAAGAACGCTGTCGAACTCCAGGGTGCGATCTTGTCTAAGCCAAGCTTCAGTGCCAAAGCTAGAACGCAGGTACTCCACATGGACCTATTGCTCCGATACTGACGCTAGGGACCTTCAGACTTCACCGGATTTGTTTGGTTGGCAGGAAAAAGGCCACGACGAGACACTGGCGCTAAGACCTCCGTCTCATTTGCTCTTCGATTCGAACACCGCAGCGATTTGATAAGGCTGAGGTGTCGCTGCGGGGGGGGAACGAGCGCAAGAAGAAGTACTTTGACTATTCTGCTCTGGAGCCCGGAATCACACAGGAGGGATAATAGGCATATGGCCTGACCATTGTCAAATGACTATAATCGCGAAATCAATTGGGGGTATGTGCGTCAAAGCATTTGAGATGTCGTCCCCGGGGCGGCCACAGAAGTATCTGGCGCAGTTTTCGATTGCGGACTTGATAATGGTCAGACCAGTTAATTAGGATGCGAAACGCTCGCAGGCTAGCGCCATCCAGCATTTGCAGCCTAGCCGGACGGGCAATGATTGAAAAGAGAGCCGATCATACGGTTTCCATGAATCGACTGGGAAATTGCTCACGCACACTCGACGGCAGGCCGGATGCTTGAACGGCACCGCAGTTGTTCGAGGCGCAGTGTTTGTACAGCACACTTTGCTGACCGCGATCGGTGCAATGTCCCCAGATTGCGAGCAAGCGGTGACTGACGCGAAGATTCATTAGATTGGCATCTGATTGATATGCCTTAGTTGCATTGGATTCCGGGCATATCCATTGGAAAGGCGGTGGAGAACTGCCAATGCTAAGCGGAGAGGGCTCATAGGTTCAGCATGAGGGAAACTCAGCAATCTCGCACCAAAGTCTTCGAATCGCAGATTCGGCGTGTGACAAAGATTTCGATCAGTGAAGAAATTGCAAAGCAGATCATGGACCTGACCGCAAGCGGCGACCTTGAGCCTGGACAGCGATTGCCTTCAGAGCGGGATTTGTGCGAGCACTTTGGCGCTAGCCGTTCGTCTCTGCGAGAAGCACTTCGCGGCTTATCGATTGTTGGCGTCTTGAACGCACGCGTGAAAGAAGGCACGTCGGTGGCAGTCGACGGCGGAAAATTCCTGCGCAAGATCATGGAGTGGCGGCTAATTACCGAGAAGCACGACATTCAGAACCTGCTGAATGTGCGCATTGCACTGGAAGGCGAGTCCGCGACAAATGCCGCTCTTCATAGGACCGCAGAAGATATCGATGCATTGCAAAAGCTTCTGACGAGGATGAAGGAATCCCTTGAAGATGAACCGAAGTTTGCGGTTCTCGATCTGGAATTTCATATTACGATAGCCATCGGCTCCGGAAATTCACTGCTTTCGGATCTTGTCTCCATGATTCGAAGTCAGCTGGCACGGGCCATGTCAAAAGTTCTCCATCTTCCCGATGCCATCCCACTTTCTTTCAACGAACATGTCGTAATCTTGGAGGCGATCCAACGCCGCGACGCGGACGCCGCGCGCGCAGCCATGCAGGCTCACTTGGAGGCGGCTCTTCGGCGTTACGCAGCTGCGACCGAGGGAAACAGTCCTCCGAGGAGCAGAGTACACGGATCTTCGACTGCCGGGTAACCGCACAACGCCGTCGCTCAGGGCTTAGAAATTTCCCGAGGCGATGTCCTTCAACACCAGTTTGTCCAAGCTCAGATCTGCTACCAGCCGCTTCAGCTTGGCGTTCTCCTGCTCAAGCTCCTTCAGACGCCGCGCCTGATCCACCTGTAAACCGCCGTACTCCTTGCGCCAGCGGTAATACGTCTGCTCTGTGATACCGCCTTCACGGCAGGCCGCAGGGGTTGTCTTCCCGTTTGCCACTCCCACCTCAACCTGCCGAAGCAGGCTCACGATCTGCTCCGGCGTATGCTTCCTTCCTCGTGCCATTCAAGGCTCCTCTCATACCAGTTTGTCTCATTGCCACTGGTACAAAAAGCGCCGGGCACTCCAACACGGTGACAATCATCTTGAAGGAGCATTCGATGAGCATGGGCGAAGAATAGACGAAAGTCGAGCGTGAGCCTATTGGCTATTTCGCACGGCGATTACGATCTCAGTCTCAGTCTCAGTCTGAGGCACCAAAAGGGAAGGGGGATTCCGGTGAGCCCGGGTGCAGCATAGCGGACTCAGGGGACAGAGCGTCTCCGCCGTTGTCATGCGCCCAAGCCGTTGTCATGCAAAACCGGCCTACAGGACTGAATTGGCTGTAAGATCCGGAAAATGCGGACAATGCGGAATTCGCATAACCTGCTTCCTTTCTGCTATTTATCAATGGAATCAAGAAGGTAGGGAACGTACTGGCGGAGAGAGGGGGATTCGAACTTAGCATATATCACGCGGCTTTATTGAGGCTCAGCCCAAACTAGAAAATCGATACCCCCGATAATACCCCCACACTAAAGCTGCTGGGTTCAGCCACTTTCGATCTCATCCCGTCACCCCGGTCCGTCCGAATATCATGCAAAGAATATTTCTTAGAAGAAAGAAAGTGCCCGCCTAACATTCCCCCGACGGCTTGAACCCTAGCATGTGGCTATGGTGACACCAGCGCGAATGGTGACTCAATGATAATGTTGCCGCCGAACAAGTCCGAGGTCATTGAATCAGATCGGTATTCGGCCCCGAAATCTACGCAAGCGCCAGGTTCATGTTGCTAATGGCCTCGTCGATCTCCTGCGTGCTTTTGAATCCAATCGTGGCGCAGTCCACGTTCGCATTCTGGAAAGCGAACCTGATCGCCTTCACACGGTCGTCGTGACTATTCTGGAACTGACCGCCACCACACAGCTTCATACCGATCACACCGAGCCCTTCCTTCTTGAGCTGGTGTATGTGATCCACCACTTCGCTCACGTTGTCCGGGTGGTTGGTGTCTTCGTAGGTCGGCCCGTCCATACGCGCGCCGCTGTGGTTGATGCGGATCAGTCCCACGTCAAGCCAACTGGTGCCCGGCATCTGCCGCAATGCGGGCAGTCCATGCACTGAGGCGCCATGCGTGCGGATGACTTTTCTCTGCTGGGCTTCGAGGATGCCGTCCTGCCAGCGTTTCGTGGTCTCCGGCCAGTCCGCTGTGTGCTGCCAGTGCAGCAGCATGATGTCAAAATACTCGGCCTGCGAGGTACGCAGCAGCTCATTAAACTTGGCCTGTGGATCGATGCCCTCGGGAAACGTGGTCACCTTGTTCATCAGTTGGTAGCTGTCGCGTGGCAAACCCTTCAGCGCCTCGCCCAACATTGCCGGGGTCTGGTAAGCCTCCGCCGTCTCGAAAAAGCGGATGCCGCGGTCGTGCGCATAGCGCACCAGCCGTGTGAACTCCTGCTGCCCGAGGGCTGCCTGGACCGCACCCCCGTCGGTACCGGTTCCGAAGGCCAGCCGCGATACTTCAACCTTGGAGCGGCCCAGCACTACGGTCTCGGTCGCGGTGCGCCGGGCGCCGGCTAGCGGAAGAGTTCCTACCGTCGCCATGGCTCCGGCGGCCAAACTTGTTTTGAGGAAACTACGCCGTGTGAATGGACTCATCTCAACCTCCGTGGCTCAAGCCTTTGGCGAGCCGGATGAGTGGATGTTAGCACGCGCAACAGGCCAAGCTATCTCAGGCGGATGTACGGTTCCGGTATGCTGGACTCCGCAGTTCAGTTCGAGACCTAGCCTTAATACTGTTCACTTAATAATCCTGATGGCTTTGCAGATGTCGATCTTGGGCCGGGGCTTGACGTGGCGCGGGCGGAGCGGGAAGTTGCTCATCTTGCG
>Ga0209483_1000484_pt1 | contig 34834 bp, 36 predicted proteins | sample NGEPerA_FD_184508 | JGI IMG/M metagenome (GOLD analysis project Ga0209483, IMG submission 184508) | Arctic peat soil microbial communities from the Barrow Environmental Observatory site, Barrow, Alaska, USA - NGEE PermafrostL2-A... | ecosystem: Environmental > Terrestrial > Soil > Wetlands >...
GACGCTGCTCCCCGCCCTCGACGACCCCGACCCCTCGGTGGTGGAGATGGCGGCCTGGGCGACCGGCGAGCGGGAGGAGGTCGCGGCCGTCGAGCGGCTCGCCCGGATGGCGACGGGCGACACCGGACATGTCGACCCCCTGTGCCGGGAGGCCGCGGTCGCCGCCCTCGGTGCCATCGGCGACCCGGCCGGCCTGCCAGCGGTCCTGGCCGCTCTCGACGACAAGCCGGCCATCCGGCGCCGGGCCGCGGTGGCCCTCGCCGCCTTCGAGGGGCCCGACGTCGAGGCGGCGCTCCGCCGGTGCCTGGACGACCGCGACTGGCAGGTACGTCAGGTGGCCGAAGACCTCCTGGCCGTCGACTAAGGGGTTACAGCCCGGATCCGGGGCTGTGACGGTTCAGGCCGTCAGGACTCCGCGGCGGCGAAGATCGGGCGGAGACTGTCGAACGAGTCGAGACAGAGGCCGGCGCCTCGGACGACGCACTCCAAGGGGTCCGGCACCAGGTGGACCGGGACGTCGGTCTCCTGGGCGAGCCGCTCGGCCAGGCCGCGGAGCCTGGCCCCACCTCCCAGCAGATGGATGCCCTCGTAGATGATGTCCTGGGCCAACTCGGGCGGCGCATCGGCCAGGCAGCCGAGCACCGTGTCGATGACCAGTTCGACCTGCTCGCTCAGCGCGTGCCGGATCTCCTCGGGGGTCAGCACGACGGTGCGGGGGTGCCCGGTCGTGACCTCACGGCCCCGGACCTCGGCCCGCATCTCGCCCTCGTAGGGGAGGGCTGACCCAATGGCGATCTTCAGCTCCTCGCCCGTGCGGTCGCTGATGGCGACGCCGTGCTTCTGGCGCACGTACTCCTGGATGGCGGCGTCCATGTCGAAGCCGCCGCACCGCACGGCCCGGTAGGCCACGATCCCACCCAACGAGATCACGGCCGTCTCGGTGGTGCCACCACCGACGTCGACGACCATGTTGCCCACCGGCTCGTGGATATCGAGCCCGGCGCCGATGGCCGCGGCCATGGGCTGCTCGATCAGGTGGGCGGCCGACGCCCCGGCCCGGCGGGCCGCCTCCTTGACCGCCCGGCGCTCGACCGAGGTGATGGCCGACGGTACGCAGAGCAGCACCCGGGGACGATTCAGTTTGGTCACCCCGGCCCGCCGGAGGAGTAGCCGGATCGTCCGTTCGGTGATGCCGAAGTCGGTGATGGCCCCCTCGCGCAGCGGGCGGACGGCCACGATGTACCCGGGCGTGCGCCCGATGAGTTGCCAGGCCTCGTCGCCGACGGCGAGGACCTCGTGGGTGCGGGTGTTGAGGGCGATCACGGTCGGCTCCTCGAGGATGACCCCCTTGCCCTTGGCGAATACCTGGGTGTTGGAAGTCCCGAGGTCGATCGCGAGGTCCCGGGCCACTCCGTCATCGTAGGGCGGGCACCGGGGTCCCCGGGCCGGCCCCGTTCCAAGGTCGCTGGACGCGAGGCGCCGTCCCTTCGGACCCCACGGTCGGTAACCTTCGCAGGGTGCACGGGGACCCACCAGACGACTTCACCGCACACCCCGACGACGGGTCGGACGATGACGGACCCCTGCGCGGGTGGGTCCCCCCGGACGACCGCCTGTGGCTCCACCCCTCGGAACGGGCCTCGGCCGGAACGGGCGTCCAGCCGGCCCCCGCACCGGTCCGGGCACCGGGTGGGCGGTGGATGATCGGCGGCATGACCGCCGGTGTCGTCCTCACCGTGGTGCTGGTGGCCATGGTCCTGGCCACCGCCGATGGCGTCCGCGACGCCAGTGCCCCGTCGGGCACCTGGGTGTCGGGGGTGCCCACCACGGAGGCCGACCTCAGCCAACTGACCGACGTGAAGCGGATGACGATCGTGGCCACCTCGGCCCACGACTCGACCGTGGCCCTCATCGTGGACCGGGGCTCCGGCACCTCGATGGCGACCGGATTGGTCGCCGAGGCCGGCGGGATCATCGTGGTCCTCCAGCCGACCGTGGCCGGCGCACGCGCCATCACCGTGGTCGAGCCCGACGGCACCCGCCTGGCGGCCGCACGGGTGGGCACTGATGCCACCACCGGGATCACCGTCCTGCGCATCGCCGACGACCTGCCGGCCGCCGACTTCACCGACACCGACCCGGCCACCGGTTCGGTGGTCGTCGCCATGGCCATGGAGCCCCGGGCGTCCGCCCGCGACGCTCCAGAGCTGCGCCTGTATGCCGGCACCGTGCTGTACGCAGGGGTCGCCACCGGCACCTGGCAGGGCACAGGGTTCTGTGCCACCGGCGTCGCCGCTCCGCTGTCGACCAACGACCTCGGCAGCCCGCTGGTCGACGCGTCCGGCGCCGTCACCGGGATCCTCGACGCGGTGATTGGGACCGGAAGCCAGCGGACGTCGGTATTCCTCCCGGCCGAGCTCGTGCGCGACGTGGCCGCCCAGATCGTGACCCACGGCTCGGTCGCCCATGGCGTCCTGGGCCTCGCCGCAACCGACGCCCCGGCCGTGGCGGGAGTCGGCGGCGGCGCCGAGGTCGAGACGGTGACGTCCGGCGGGGCCGCGGCCCAGGCCGGGCTCCAGGTCGGCGACGTCGTCACCGGAATCGACGGTCAGGTCGTGCGGACAGTGGCCGAGCTGTCCACCCGCCTCTACGCCGAGCCGCCGGGGGCCGAACTCCGCCTCGCTGTGGTGCGGGGTGGGGCCACCGTCTACACGATGGTGGTCCTCACCCAGGGCTAGGTTCGCCAAGATTGCACCTGCCCAGCGGCCCGCCGACCCAATGGTGAGGGTGGGGCCGTAGCATGGACCCATGACACCGCCCGACTCCGGGGACGCCTCGAACCCGTTCCAGTCACTGCTCGGCGACCTGATGAACATGCTCGGGTCAAATGGTCCCGACCAGTGGGAGATGACGCGGGCCTTCGGCATCAATGTGGCTACCGGGGGCACTCCTGAAGCGAACGTCGAGCCCATCCAGCGGATCCAGGTCGAGCAGCTCTCCCGGGTGGCCGAACTCAACGTAATCGAGGCCACCGGCATGCCGGTCACCCCGGACGGCCGGCGCCTGACGTGCGTGCCGGTGGGTCGGGGCGACTGGACGATCCGAGCGCTCGACTCGTGGCGGGTCGTCCTTCAGGCCATGGCCGCACCGCCGTCCGGGGCCGCGCCGGTCGCCACCCCGGCGGGCACCCCATCGGGCACCCCGGGACTCGACCCGCTGGGCGACGACCCCACCGGGGGGATGGCCGCCATGCTCGGCCAGATGGCCTCCACCATCGGGCCGATGTTCTTCGGGCTCCAGGTTGGCTCGGTAGTCGGCCACCTGGCCCAGCGCACCCTCGGCCAGTACCCTCTGGCCCTCCCGTGGGCGCCGGCGGACGAGCTGCTGTTGGTGACGGCCAACATCGCCGAGTTCGCCTCGGACTGGAGCCTGCCCGAGGAAGAGGCCCTGTTGTGGGTGTGCGCCCGGGAGCTGGCGTCCAACTCGGTGCTCAGCCGGCCGGCGGTGCGAACCCGTGTCGAGGAGCTCCTCCTGGCCTACGCCGAGTCGCAGGCCGCCGCCCAGCAGGATCTGGCCGGTCGCCTCCTCGGGCTGACCGGCGGCGACGGATCAGGGCCGGCACCGGGTACGGGCATGGACCTCGAGTCGCTGCAGGGGATGTTCGGTGACCCCGAGGCCCTGTTGGGCGACCTGCTCACCCCCGAGTCACGACGAACCTCGGACCAGTTGACCTCGCTGGCCGTCGTGGTGGACGCCTACGCCGACCACATCGCCACCATCGTGGGCGCCAAATTGGTCGGGGCCCACACCCAGCTCGCCGAGGCCTGGTACCGGCGGCGGACGGAGCGGGGCAAGGGCGAGGAGGCGGCCGGCGCCCTGTTCGGCCTCGACCTCGAGCAGGCCCAGGTCGACCGGGGCCGGGCCTTCGTGGCCGGCGTCATCGAGCGGGCGGGCGAGGACGGACTGGCCCGGCTGTGGGAGCCGGCGCGGAACCTCCCGACACCGGCCGAGGTCGATGCGCCCGGACTGTGGCTCGAGCGGATCGACCTGCCGGAACTCGACGTCCCAGGCGACTGACCCAACCGAACCGTCTGGACAACCCGATCGACGTCCCCGCCCGCTGGCGAGGACGGGGCGACTCAGGTCGGCGTGTCGGCCGCCGGCGCGGTCGGGGCTTCGGCGGTGGGTGCCGCCGGCTCCTCTTCCGGAAGTCCGAGGTCCCACTCGATCAGGATGTTCTCGCGCTCTGCGTCCCGGATGACCCGCTCGCGGTTGCGTCGGTACTGCGGGTCGTGCGGGGGCAGGAGGACGAGTCGGGCGTTGGTGCGCCGTCGGAACTCCTCGATGAGCGCGGGGTCGCCGAAGTCGGAGCGGACCTCCCAGTGCGGGGCGACCGGACCGAGGTAGACGATCCGCACGTGGCCGACCGGGGGCTGCGGTTCGGCGTCCTCGTCGGGGAGGGTCGGATCTTCGGTGACCGGGATCATGGCAGTGGTTCCTCCTGGGGCGTCAGTCCTGAGAGCCTACCGCCGCCCGGACGCCGCCCCGGCGGCGGGTTGGGAACGACCTGCTCGACCCGGGGACGGGCCAGTCGGACCTCCCCGACGGCGCGACCGCCGGAGGCCGCCGCGGTACCTCCTGGACCTGCCGGCCACGGCCTTCATAAGAAGGCCCAGGTCACACATAAGAATCCGGTGAGGAATGCTGCAGAACCCCTCGATTTCGCACCGTTGCCGAGGGTGGGGCGCGACACTGGCTGCGTAACGGACGTACCGGCCAACGGGCACGAAGCCCACCAGGAGTGCCGGACGATCCCCGAGGATCTTGGAGGATCCATGGACACGGACTGGATGGAAGTGGGGAAGTGCAAGGACCTGTCACCGGCCAGCTTCTTCCCGAGTGACGGCGTCGGTGTACAGGAGGCCCAGCGCATCTGCGCCGAGTGCCCCGTCGCCGAGGCCTGCTTGGAGTATGCCCTGGTCGAGCGCGTCGACCACGGCGTGTGGGGCGGTAAGTCCGAGCGCGAGCGTCGCCGTATCCTGCGTCGTCGCCGGGTGGGCCTGAGCGTCGGCGCCGGCGCCTGACCCTGGGCGTGGCCCCGGCGGGCACGTCCGGCCCGGCCGAGTGCGTGCTCAACATCAGCGAGGGGCGTGACCGGGCCGTCATCGATTCGGTGGCTGCCGCCGGTGGCGACCAGCTGCTCGACGTCCACTCCGACCCGTTGCATCACCGGTCGGTCCTGACCTTGGCGGGCGACCTGCGTGCCGTTGAGTCGGCGGCACGCAGGGTGGCCGAGGCGGCCGTGGCCGTTATCGACATCTCGACCCACCGCGGAGTCCACCCGCGCCTCGGCGCCGTCGACGTCGTCCCCTTCGTCCCCCTGGTCGGCCGGGACGGGACCACCACCCCGTGGTCCGCGGTCCTCGCCGCCCGCGACGCCTTCGCCGACTGGTTCGGCACTTCTCTCGGCGTTCCCTGCTTCCGCTACGGGCCCGAGCGCACGCTGCCCGACGTGCGTCGGGGCGCCTTCACCACGCTCACCCCGGATACCGGCCCGCCAGCACCCCATCCCACGGCCGGTGCCACCGCGGTGGGTGCCCGGGACGTGCTGATCGCCTACAACGTCTGGATCGGCGCCGATCCAGACGGTGGTGGGCTCACGCACGACGAGGTGCTATTCGAGGCCAAGCGCCTTGCGGGGCAGCTCCGGCGCCCGGGACTGCGGACCCTCGGGCTGGCCGTCGGCGGTGCCGCCCAGGTCAGCTGCAATGTGGTCGATCCCGGACTGGTCACGCTCACTGATGTCTATGACGGCGTGGCCGCGGGCGCCACTGCACTCGGGTGCACCGTGTTGCGGGGCGAACTCGTCGGGCTCCTTCCCCGATCGGCCCTCACCGCCGTCCCCGAGTCCCGTTGGGTCGACCTCGACCTGGAGGCCGAGGACACCATCGAGTTCCGGTTGGGCACCCGTCGGGGCTGACCGTCGGCCGGTCAGCCCCCACGCGGTGCCGGTCACTCAGGAAGCAGTCACCGCCCGACGCTGCATCGCCCGCTGACGGCGCAGGCGCCGCCGCTCACGCTCGGACAGACCGCCCCAGATGCCGAACTTCTCGCCATTGGCCAGTGCGTACTCGAGGCAGTCCTCCCGGACGACGCATCCTCGGCACACTTCCTTCGCCTCACGGGTGGACGCACCCCGCTCGGGAAAGAAGAGGTCAGGATCGACCCCCATGCAGTTCGCTTTGGTCTGCCATGTCCGTTCTTGGGGCCCATACATCAACGACACCATGTCCATCGCCAGACCTCCCTCCCACTCATCCATGCGACTCCACGAGAAGCCGCATAGCACGGATGTAACTACAGGCCTGTAATCCTTCCGCACAATCGGCGGAAACGCAAGAAAAACTTCCCAAGCCAGTCGGGGCAGGTCACCCAGAGGACGGACCGTGCCGCCACGCACGGAACCGCGATCGGCACGACCCGATCGGTGCGGGCCGGTGATTCCGGTCGACCCCGCATCCCGTCTGCACTCGAATGCCATCGGACCGACCACCCGATTGACCCTGTTTCAGGCCCAGTCCATTTATCGTTGTACCCCTAGGCCCGTGTCGCCCGACGTCGCCCCCGTTATTCGGAGGAGACGCCGGACACCGGGGGTCCGCACCGGTCGGGACGGACAGGAGTGCCACATGGCGAAACCGCCGACACTGGGGGACAGGCTCGGGGACCGCATGCGGGATCGCGGCCACACGGTGGTAGACGCGGCCGGCGCGCTCGGGGCGACGCCCAGTGAGGTCGAGCGGTGGGTCGGTGATCGCGAGGTCCCCGGGACGGCCCGGCTCCCCGCGGTCGCCGACTACCTCGGCACCGACGTCGCCGAGGTCAGACGACTGGTGCTGCGGTCGCAGATGCGACAGGTGCAACGGGACATCCGGGGCGAGGACACGCCGACGCGCGCCACCAGCTGACGTGTCCCGTGCCGGACGCTCAGCCGGCGCGGCGCCCCCGGGAGCGGACCGTCGTCTTGTGGTTGAGGAAGTCCACCAGGACGTAGTCGCCGAGCTCGCCTGGGGTGGTGGCGAACGTCCGGCCCCGGTTGATCCGGCTCAGCTGATCGACAAAGCCCCATAGGCCCCGGTCGGGATCGAGCAGGAACGTGTTGATGGTGATGCTCGCCTTCGTGCATCGCATGACCTCGGCCAGCGTGAGCTCCAGGGTCTCCGAGGTAGGTGGGTAGTTGAAGTCGACGTGGTAGTCGAGACCTCCGGCGATCGGCACGATGTGGGCGGTGGGCTCGCCGTCGGTCACCAGGATGATCTGTTTGGTCCCCTGCTGATGGGCCAGCATCTTGCGGGCCAGGATCAGCCCGTGCTGGAGGTTCGTCCCGTAGACGTAGTCCCAGCTCACCGTGGGGAGATCCGCGGGCTCGATCTCCCGGGCCACCTCGGAGAACCCGACCAGTCCCAGGTAGTCCCTCGGGAACTTCGAGGCGATGAGGGAGTGGAGGGCCATGGCCATCTTCTTGGCCGGCACGAAGTTGTCGCGCATGGGCATCGACAACGAGAGGTCGAGCAACAGCACGGTCGCCGACCGGGTGAGGGCCTCGGTCTCGATGACCTCGAAGTCGTCGGGGTGCAGCTTCACCGGCACGCCGCTACCCGCCCGGCGCACGGCATTGTGGACGGTCCTGGACAGGTCGAGATTGAACGGGTCACCGAACTCGTAGGGCTTGGTCGTCTCCTCGCGGTCGTGGCCGGTGCCCGTCCAGGTGGTGGCGTGGGTGCCGACCCGGTCCTTGGTGAGCTGTCCGAACAGGTCGGAGAGGGCCTGCTGGCCGATCCGCCTCGTCCCCTTCGGGGTCAGCTCGAAGCGCCCCTCGCGCTGGTCGATGAGCCCGGCCTCCTCGAGCTGCTTGGCCAGCTTGGACAGGCGGTCGAGCGACTTGGCCGCGTCGTCGCCCAGGCTCTTCGCCACCTTGTCGAGGTCCACCTCGGACAGGGCGGCCGGTGAGTTGGCCGAGCGCAGGAACCCCTCGAGGTCGTCGAGGTCGCGCAGCCGGCCGGCCGCATCGGTGGCCTCCCCCATCCCCATCGGGTCGTCACCCCGGAACCGGAAGCGGTTCTCCCACCCGGCATCCGGAAAGGCCTTCTGCAGGTTCTGGGCGAGCCGGTCCACCTGCCAGCGCAGGTCCATGTCCTCGAGCAGGGACTCGGCGAGGCCCTGAAGTTGGGACCGCTGCTCGGGCGACATCGAGTTCCACATCGCCTGGGCGGCCGCCATCCGGGCCGCCAACTGTTCCAACAGCTCGTCGAGGTCCTTCGGGTCACCCGGGAAGAGGTCGCCGAACTGCCCCTTGAACGACTCGAAGCTCGGGTCGATCTCCTCGCCCGCCTCGCGCTGCTCGACCATCCGGTTGAGGGCGTCGAAGGCCTGGCGCATGTGCTCGAGCTGGGCCGGGTCCGGGTTGGACATGGCCTCAGACATCTGGTCGAAGTAGGTCTTCGCCACCTCCTCGCGGAGGCGTTCCATCAGCTCCTCGAAATGCTCCCGGGCCCCGGAGGAAACGAACTCGTAGTGCTGCAGGCTGCGCACCTGTCCGGCCAGGTCGTTGGGGAGGAGGTCCATCTCCATGCGGCGCTCGGCCGCCACCTGGTCGGTGACCTCCTGGCGGCGCTGGTCACCCGAGTCGCGGGCGTCGGACTCGAGCTGCTCGATGCCCAGACGCTCTTCGCGGAGTACGTCCTGCAGCTCCTCCGCTATCTCGGAGTAGGCACCGCCGAGATCACCCTGCTCGAGCAAGTCCTCTCGCTCCATGCGCAGCTGGTCGAGGAGGTCGCGCAGGCCCTGGACCTGCTCGCCGTCGGGCGTCTGCCAGCCGCGGTTGAGCATCCGCTGGAGGGCCTCGTGGAGGTCACCGTTGGCCAGCAGGTCGTCGGTCAGCTGCTTCAGGACGGCGTCGGCGTCGTCGACCGACGACTCCTGGGAGCCGTCCCAGCGCCGGTAGTCGTACCGCCAGGTCATCCCCGACCCCGATAGGTGGCACGGGAGCCCGCCGCCTCTTTGTTCAGTCGTTTGGTCAGGTGGAGTCCTTCGAGGATGAATTCGATGGCGCTGGCCACCATGGCCGGGTCCTCGGAGCCGCCGGTCAACGACAGGACGGGTCCGGCGAGGGCCGGCACCAGCTCCAGGGTCTCGGCGTAGGCGGTCGATGCCAGGTCGTCCCCCGCGTGGACGACGGTCTCCTCGGTGAAGGCGCCGACCAACGCCTGTGGCTCGGTCAGGTGGACCCGGCGACGGAAGACCAGCAGTACGGCCGCGTTGACGATCTGGGAGAGGATGGCCTCCTCCCGACCCTCTTCGAGCGACTCGATCTCCACCTTGCCCTGGGTCGAGGCGATGAGCGACTGGAGATCCGACACCCGGGGCACGGCCGCCGACTCGCCGTTGCGCAGCGCCCGTCGACCGGCGTTGGCCACCAGCGTCTCGTAGTTGGCGATGGTGAGGCGGACCGACACCCCCGAGCGCTGATTGAGGTGGGGGCTCTGGCGGGCCAACTGGCTGAATTCGGCCACCACTTCGGCCATGAACTCCGGCACCTCGACGCGGGGTGCGCCCACCGTGCCCTCCCCCGTAGCTCGCCCGCGGCCCGGCAGATCGGCCTCGAGCTCGGCGATGCGCAGTTCGGTGGCGGCATCGGGCGGATAGTGGGTGCGGATCTGGGCGCCGAAGCGGTCCTTCAGCGGGGTGATGATCCGGCCGCGGTTGGTGTAGTCCTCGGGGTTGGCCGTGGCCACCAGCACGATGTCGAGCGGCAGGCGCACCCGGTGGCCCCGGATCTGGACGTCACGTTCCTCCAGGACGTTGAGGAGGCCCACCTGAATGCGCTCGGCGAGGTCCGGGAGTTCGTTGACCGCGAAGATGCCGCGATTCAGCCGGGGGACGAGCCCGTAGTGGATGGTGAGCTCGTCGGACAGGTACCGGCCTTCGGCCACGCGGATCGGGTCGACCTCGCCGATCAGGTCGGCGATCGAGGTGTCGGGGGTCGCCAACTTCTCGCCGTAGCGGTCGCTGCGGTGCACCCAGGAGATCGGCAGGTCCTCGCCGGTCTCGGCCAGCAGGTCCTTGGCGAATCGGGAGATCGGGTGGAAAGGGTCGTCGTTGATCTCGGAGTGGGCCACCACCGGCAGCCACTCGTCGAGCAACCCGACCATCGAGCGGATGATCCGTGTCTTGGCCTGGCCGCGCTCACCGAGGAGGATGATGTCGTGGCCGGCCAGGACGGCGTTCTCCAATTGCGGGAGGACCGTGTCCTCGAAGCCCAGAACCCCGGTGACCAGCGGTTCGCCCGCGGCGATCCGGACCGAGGCGTTGCGCCGGATCTCGTCGGCCACGGTCATCGGGGCCCAACCGGCCTGGCGCAGGGCGCCCAGCGTCGTGATGTCGGGCGGGGGCGTCAGGCGGGTGGCGAGGTCGACGGGCGCGCTGTCTGCGGACCGCTGCGAGGGCTCCGGGGTAGTCATGGGACGAGCCTACGCGTGGCGGTGCCGACGTGGAGCGTCCGCAGGCCCGGTGCCGGACGGGGAGGACGCAGGCACCGTTCCGGGGGTTGTTTCGCACGGTCGGCCCCGGGGTGGAAAGATAACGGTCTGTCAGCAAACAGGCCCTTGGGCCTGCGCGCGTCGGGGCATGGTCCGCCCCACGGATGAAGGCCGGGTACGGCCACATACATTGGCCGAGCACGGCCCGATGAGGGAGAAGACATTGACGACGTTGGAGGACGCAGCAGTAACCCCGGTCGTTCTGGGCGGCGCTCGGGGCGGGCCCGACGTCGCCACCCTCCGCACGGACCGCTACTGGGTCCAGCCGGTGGTCACGTTCGTGGTGCTCATCTCGTTCGTGGGCTATGCCAGCTGGGCGGCCTTCGTGAACAAGAACTACTTCGTGGGTGCCTCGTTCCACCGCAACCTGATCTCGCCCTTCTACTCCCCCTGCCTGACGGCCAGTTGCGTCCCGGGCGCCAGCCACGGGCCGACTCTCTCCTGGTGGACCATCTCCCCCGCGCTGCTCATTCTGATCTTCCCGCTCGGATTCCGGATGACCTGCTACTACTACCGCAAGGCCTACTACCGGTCCTTCTGGCTGGCGCCTCCGGCCTGCGCGGTATCCGACGCCCATGGCGCCTACACCGGTGAGTCCCGGTTCCCGCTCCTCCTGCAGAACGCCCACCGCTACTTCTTCTACTTCGGGCTCGTCTTCAACGTCATCTTGACCATCGACGCCATCGTGGCCTTCCAGCAGCCCGGGACGCCGAGCGGCATCGGCATCAGCGTCGGCACCGTCGTCCTGTTGGTCAACGCCACGCTCCTGTGGCTCTACTCACTCAGCTGCCATGCCTGCCGGCACCTGTGCGGCGGCGGCGTCAAGCAGTTCTCCAAGGCGCCGATCCGGCACAAGATCTGGAAGGCCCTCACCCCACTCAACGGGAAGCACATGCTGTTCGCCTGGATGAGCCTGGTCTTCGTGGCCTTCACCGACCTGTACGTGCGTCTGGTGGCCAGCGGGACCATCCACGACTACGGCTTCCACTTCTAAAGGCGACGATCACATGACCGATTACGAGAGCCACGACTACGACGTCATCATCATCGGGGCAGGCGGTGCCGGCCTGCGGGCCGCCGTCGAAGCCCAGGGCATGGGCCTGCGCACCGCGGTGGTGTGCAAGTCGCTACTGGGCAAGGCGCACACCGTCATGGCCGAAGGCGGCATCGCCGCGGCCATGGGCAACGTCTACGCCGAGGACAACTGGAAGGTCCACTTCCGCGACACCATGCGCGGCGGCAAGCTCCTCAACAACTGGCGCATGGCTCAGCTCCACGCCCAGGAGGCACCCGACCGGGTCCGTGAACTCGAGGCATGGGGGGCGCTGTTCGACCGTACCGAGGACGGCCTCATCCTCCAACGGGACTTCGGCGGGCACCGCTACGCCCGGCTCGCCCACGTGGGCGACCGGACCGGCCTCGAGCTCATCCGCACCATGCAGCAGAAGGCCGTCGCCGATGGCATGGAAGTCTTCATGGAGCTGAAGGTGCTCCGCCTCCTGCACGATGCCGACGGCGCCGTCTCCGGCCTGGTCGGCTACTGGCGACCGACCGGTGAGTTCGTCGTCCTCAAGGCCAAGGCCGTCGTGCTGGCCACGGGCGGCGTCGGCAAGAGCTGGATGTACACGTCGAACTCGTGGGAGTCGACCGGTGACGGGCACGCCATGGCGCTGTGGGCCGGGGCCGACCTCATCGACATGGAGTGCGTCCAGTTCCACCCGACCGGCATGGTCTGGCCCCTGTCGGTACGCGGCATCCTCGTGACCGAGGGAGTCCGTGGGGACGGCGGTGTGCTCCGCAACTCCGAGGGCAACCGTTTCATGTTCGACTACGTGCCCGACATGTTCCGGGCCGAGACGGCCGACTCCGAGGACGAGGCCGACAAGTGGTACGACGACCACACCGCCGGGCGTCGGCCCCCCGAGCTGCTCCCCCGCGACGAGGTGGCCCGCTCGATCAACTCCGAGGTGAAGGCCGGTCGGGGCAGCCCGCACGGCGGCGTCTTCCTCGACATCGCCACCCGACGCACGGCGGAGGACATCCGCCGCCGCCTGCCCTCGATGTACCACCAGTTCAAGGAGCTGGCCGGCGTGGACATCACCGCCGAGGCCATGGAAGTCGGGCCGACCTGCCACTACATCATGGGAGGCGTCCGGGTGGACGCCGACTCCACCGCGGCCACCGTCCCCGGCCTGTTCGCGGCGGGCGAGGTCGCCGGCGGCATGCACGGCGCCAACCGCCTCGGCGGCAACTCGCTCTCCGACCTCCTGGTGTTCGGCCGTCGTGCCGGTATCGGCGCCGCCGACTTCGCCTCGAACCGGTCGGGAGCCATCTCGCTCGACGAGGGTCAGATCCAAGCGGCCATCGACGCCGCGGTCGCCCCGTTCGGGCGCGCGGACGGCGAGAACCCGTACGACATCCAGCAAGCCCTGCAGGAGACCATGCAGAGCCTGGTGGGGATCATCCGGACCGGGAGCGAACTCGAAGATGCCCTCGTCAAGATCGAGGAGCTCGAGGACCGGGCGTCCAACCTGGCACTCACCGGCGGCACCAAGTACAACCCGGGCTGGAACCTCGCCACCGACCTCCCCTCCATGCTCACCGTCTCGCGGTGCACCGCCATGGGGGCGCTCAACCGCAAGGAGAGTCGAGGTGGACAGACCCGTGACGACTTCCCGGCGACCGATCCCGAAATGGGCAAGGTCAACTTCATCGAGCGCATCGCCGACCCGTCGAGTGCCGCACCCGGCGTCGGCGGCACCCCGTCGGTCCGTTCGATCACCAGTCAGCCCGAGCCGGTCCCGGTAATGCCGGACGAAGTGCGGGCCCTACTCGAGGAGGCGAACTGATGGCCGAGGAGATCATCCGCAGCAACCAGAGCGGCGAGGTCACCATGCGCGTCTGGCGGGGCGACGAGGACGGCGGCGAGTTCGTCGAGTACGTGATGCCGGCGCAGGAGGGTGAGGTGGTCCTCGACGTCATCCACCGGGTGCAGGCCTCCGAGGCCCCCGACCTGGCCTGCCGCTGGAACTGCAAGGCCGGCAAGTGCGGCTCCTGCTCCGCCGAGATCAACGGGCGCCCCTCGCTCATGTGCATGACCCGCATGGACACCCTCCCGGTGGGCGAGACGGTGACGGTGGCCCCGATGCGGGCCTTCCCGGTCATCCGTGACCTGGTGACCGACGTCTCCTACAACTACGAAGTGGCCAAGCGGATCCCGCCGCTCAGCGCCCGGGCGAAGACGCCGGACGAGGCCGAGGCCGGCGGGTACCGGATGGCCCAGATCGACGTCGAGCGGAGCCAGGAGTTCCGCAAGTGCATCGAGTGCTTCCTGTGCCAGGACGTGTGCCACGTGGTCCGCGACCACGAGGAGAACAAGACGGCCTACGCCGGCCCCCGGTTCTTCATCCGCTCGGCCGAGCTCGAGATGCACCCGCTCGACACCAACGACCGGCGCCAACTACTCCAGGAGGACCAGGGCCTGGGCAAGTGCAACATCACCAAGTGCTGCACCGAGGTGTGCCCCGAGCACATCAAGATCACCGACAACGCCATCATCCCCCTGAAGGAGCGGGTGGTCGACGCCAAATACGACCCCGTGGCATGGCTGGGCCGCAAAATCCGCAACCGGACAAAGCGCACCGCCGAGGAAGCCGCTGCCGAGGCTCCGTCCAGCGGTCACGCCGCCGTCATGCCCCCGGGGGGAGTGCACGGCATTCCCCAGCCGCACGACGCGGGGATCCCGGTCTTCGCCGCGGCACCCGCGGCACCCGCCGGCCCGTCATCGGGACCGCCGGCCGGCGACACCCAGGCGTGAGCATCGGAGCGGGGAGGCGTCCGTGCCCCGCTTCCTGACCCCCGACTGGGTCACGGGATTCAATGCCGCCCTCGAGGGCGTCGTGCTCCCGCTGCCCGGCCCCGGCGCCGGCCTCGCCGCGGCCGACGGGCACTTCACAGTGGCCCAGGAGGTCCGGGGCGCCCCCGACGGCGACCTCCGGCTGGTGCTCCGTGCCAACGGCGGGGCGCTCACCCTGGAGGCCGACCCGCTCGAGGGCCACGTGGACCGGCCCGACGAGGTCGCCGACGTGACCATCGCCCTCGGTTATGAGGATGCCGCCGCGCTGGCCACCGGCGCGCTCTCCCCGGCCGAGGCCCTCAACGCCGGGCGGATCCGGGTGCGGGGCGACCTGTCGGTGCTGGCCGCCGGCCAGGAATTGCTGGTGGCGGCCCGCGAACACACCCGGGTCCTCGACGCCGACACCACCTACTAGGGACACCCCGACTGGAGGGACATCGTGGACATCCTGGGCAGCCGGACCCTCCTCCACCCCGCCGACCTCGACACCACCCTCGCCTTCTACCGCGACGGCCTGGGGCTCGCCGTGGCCCGCGAGTTCGGGTCGGGGGACCATCGGGGGGTGGTCTTCTTCGCCGGGGGCGGCTTCCTCGAAGTGGTGGGGACCGGCCCACCACCCGGGCGCCCGGGGGTCGAACTGTGGCTCCAGGTGCGGGTCATGGCCGACACCGTCGACGAGCTCGCCCGCCGGGGCATCGTCCTCGCCCGGCCACCGGTGCTCGAGCCGTGGGGGCTCATCGAGGCCTGGGTGGACGATCCCGACGGGGTGCGCATCCACCTGGTCGAGGTGCCGGCCGACCACCCGCTGCGACGGGACGCGCGGTCGGTTCCGGACGTCCCGGGGTAGGTTGCCCGACATGGCCCCGATCCCTCGAGTGGAGCACATCGACCACGTGCAGCTGGCCATGCCGGCCGGCGAGGAGGAGCGGGCCACCGCCTTCTACCACGGGCTCCTCGGCATTCCCCGCGTGACCAAGCCGCCCGAGCTCGCCGTCCGGGGTGGGTGCTGGTTCGAGCGCGACGGCCTCCGGGTCCACCTCGGCGTGGAGGACGACTTCCGACCGGCCAGGAAGGCCCACCCGGCGTTGGCGGTGTCCGGCCTGGAGGAGCTGTGCGTGCTCCTCGAGGCGGCCGGCCACCCGGTCCGCCGCACCGAGGACGTCCCGGGCACGCCCCAGTGGCATGTCGACGACCCGTTCGGCAACCGCATCGAACTGCTCCCGGTCTGAGCGAACGGCGCTTCGACTCGTCGCTGTGTGGCGCCAGGGTCATCCGTTCGTGCCTTCGAGCACCTCCGGCAGCGTGAGGTGCTCGAAGGCACGGCACGAACGCGCCCAGCTCAGGAGACCGGCTGTTCCACTTCCGCCTTGATGGCCTCCAGGGTGGCCAGCATGCCGTTGTGGTTGGTCTTGCCGCGGGCCCACCCGAGCAACGCCCAGTACAGCTTGAGGGACCAGGTCTCGGCCAGCTTGAACGACTCGGTGACGTCCGAGCCGTCGCCGGACGGCTCGATCCGATAGGTCCAGGTGTTGAGGGCCTTGCCCCCTGTGAGCACGTCGAACCCGAACACCGATCCGGGTACGCAGGTGCTGACCACGCAGGTCGTCCAGTAGACGGGCCCCTTGCCGTTGCGCTTCACGTGCCCGCGGAACTTGGCCCCGACCGCGGGACCGGTCGCCCCGTCGATCCACTCGGCCTCGAACGTCTCCGGGCTGTAGCTCCCGATCCGGGTGACGTCGCTGACCAGCGCCCAGACCTGGTCGGGAGCAGCCTGCATGTGGACCGTCACCGAGTCGTACATGCCGTCACCCTAGGTCGCCGGGCCCATGTCCGATCAGGTGACACTGTGATCGATCCCCAGTCAGCCGGGCGCCAGCGCCTGGTAGAGCGGCGACGCCGCCACCTGGGTGAAGGCCGAGAATGCGTCGGCGGACGACGTCAACACCTGCTGCGTGCCCCCGATGGGAGCGTCGAAGTAGAGGGCCACCTGGACCCGGGGGAACGCCCGGGGGATCTCCTGGAGGAACGCGGACGTGATCCAGTTGGCTATGGCGGACGGGTCGAGCGGGTCCTCGAGGGAGGCCGTCTCGGCGATCATGACCGGCAAGGCGCTGACCGCCGTGATGTCGGCATAGCGGGCCGCCAGGACCAGGGTGAACGACCGCCAGGTGGCAGTACGGTTGTACCCGTGGATGGCGATCCACGCCGCCCAGGGGTCACCCGGGAAGTACGGTGCGGCGTTCCAGTGGGCGCCGGCGCTGGCGCACCAGACGAACCGGACGTTGGTGGCCCCCTCCCCAGGAACAGGGTGACGATGTGCTGCCATGCCGCGATGTACTGGGCCGGGGTGTTCCCGTTGACCCCGTTTCCCCACGGGTACCAGGTGCCGTTCATCTCGTGCATGAGCCGCACGTAGACCGTTTGGCCGAACCCGCGGGCCTGGTCGGCCCAGCCCCGGATGAAGGAGTCATAGCGACCGGTAAGGATCTGGGCGAGGGAGAAGTCGGGCTGGCTCGACGGCGACTGGCCCCGGACCGGCGTGGCTTGGGGTTGCCACGTGATCATGGGGGTCGCCCCGAGTGCAGCCACGTACTTGGCAAAGACCATGGGGAAGGGGGTGGGGACTCCGGATGTCGTCTCCCAGTCCACAAAGGTCTGGTAGATGGCCAGGTGCCGGCCGATACCGGCGTTCAGCGCGTCGATGGCGGCGTTGGGGTGCCCGGGGCGTCGGCCGGGGTTGCACATAGGCCCCGAGGGCGATGCCGGAGGCACCGGCCGCGGCGGCCGGAAGGGTCGTCCCGATGAGCACGCAGGCCAGGGCGAGCGGGGCCAGCCAACGGCGGCCGGGCCGGGCACCGGCGCGTCGGGGTGGGGGCCGGCGTGGATTGCTGCATCGTCCCTCGATTCGGCCACCGCGGGTGCGGCTTCGACCCGGCCCGAGGACCCGTTCGATTCGGCGACCCGGCTGACTCGTGGAGCCCCGTGGCGTTGCGTCCCCGCCTCGCGACGGGTTTGCCTGTTCGTCGTCGGCCCAACGGTGCCCAGGGCCCTGGTGTCGGGCTACGGGCACGCCGCGCGCCGGGGCAAGGGGGTCCGGTGTGCGAGGCTCCGGTGGACGGGGCTCCGGGACGCGTCACCCGTCACGGAATTGCTCAGGGGAGGAGGTTCTCCACGTCGGCCCGCTCGGCCAGCAGCTCCTCGGTGGTGACCCGGATCCGATCGGTGGCGAACTCGTCATGGGTCAGACCTTCGACCACGGTCCAGCCTCCCTGGCCGTTGGCGCGCACCGGAAACCCGAACTGGATCCCCTGGGGCACTCCGTACTCGCCGTTGGACACCACGGCCAACGAGGTCCAGTCGTCCCCGCGGGTGCCGTTGTGGATGGCAGCGACCGAGTCGATGGCCGCGTTGGCGGCCGAGGCGGCGGACGACAGCCCTCGGGCCTCGATCACGGCAGCACCGCGCTTCTGCACGGTGGAGATGAAGTCGCCCTGTAGCCAGGCCGCGTCGTCGATGACCTCGGTGGCCGGCTTGCCGTCGATGCGCGCATTGGCGAAATCGGGGAATTGGGTGGCCGAGTGGTTGCCCCAGATGGCCAGATTGCTGACCGAGGCCACCGGCACGCCGGCCTTATGGGCGAGCTGGCTCTTGGCCCGGTTCTCATCCAGCCGGGTCATGGCGAACCACCGGTCGGCCGGGACCTCGGGGGCGTTCGACCGGGCGATCAGGCAGTTGGTGTTGCACGGGTTCCCGACCACCAGGACGCGCACGTCGGTGGCGGCGTTGGCCGCGATGGCCTGGCCCTGGGGGCCGAAGATCCCGCCGTTGATGGTGAGCAGGTCGCCCCGCTCCATGCCGGCCTTGCGGGGGATCGAGCCGACCAGCAGCGCCCAGGAGGTGCCGTTGAAGGCGGTGTTCCGGTCCGTGGTGGTCACAATGTCGCTGACCAGGGGGAATGCGCAGTCGTCGAGCTCCATCACCACGCCCTCGAGGGCCTTCATGCCGGGCTCGATCTCGAGCAGGCGGAGCACCACCGGCTGGTCGGGGCCGAACAGGGCGCCCGAGGCGATGCGGAAGAGTAGGGCATAACCGATCTGGCCGGCGGCGCCCGTGACGGTGACATGAATGGGGTTCTTGGCTGCCATGTCGGGCAGGCTAATCCGCCCCGGGAGAGGCGGTCGAACCGGGGCGGACCCCGGCACCCGGCGTCGGGGCCTGGGTAGTCTTCCCCGATGGCCAACCCATTCGGCGTGCCCGTCGGCTTCGGCGCCGGTACTTCGATGACCAGCGTCGACCAGGTCCGAGAGGCGGCGCGGTGGGCGGCGCAGGCCGGGTTCGCCAGCTTCTGGGTCTCCCAGATCTTCGGGGTCGACCCCATCGTGGCGCTGGCCGCCATCGGTTCGGATGTGCCCGCACTGGGTGAGGTGGGAACGTCCGTGGTCCCCCTGGCCGGGCGTCACCCGCTGGCACTGGCGGCACAGGCCCGAACGGCGCAGAGCGCCCTGGGTGGACGGTTCACCCTCGGGGTCGGACCGTCCCACGCCCTGGTATCCGAGGGATTCTTCGGCGAGCCCTACGACCGACCGTTCACCCGGACGCGGGAGTTCCTGGCCGCGCTGGTGCCGTTGCTGCATGGGCAGAACGCCGACGTCGACGGCGAGGTCGTCCGGGCGCACGGATGGCTCACCATCGACGCCGCACCGTGTCCCGTGCTCCTGGCGGCCCTCGGGCCCCGGATGCTGGACCTGGCCGGACGGGTGGCGGATGGCACCACGCTCAGCTCGTGTGGTCCCCGGACCATCGCCGCCCACGTCGCCCCGGTCATCACCGCCGCGGCCGCTGACGCCGGACGGCCGCGGCCGCGGATCCAGGCCATGGTGGAGGTGGCGGTGACCCGGGACCCGGCGGCGACCCACGCCGCGTCAGTCGAGGCCGGGCGGCTCTATGCGACCCTCCCCGCCTACCGCCGGGTCCTCGATCTCGAAGGGGTGGGCAGCGGAGCCGACCTACTCCTGGCCGGCTCGATCGACCGGATCGTCGCAGGACTCGGTGCCTACGTGGAGGCCGGCGTCACCGAACTCCGCCTGTGCATCGGCTCGTCCGACCGAGCGGTCATCGGCGCCACGCGCGACGCGCTCGGAGCACTGCTGGCCGGCTGACGACCGGGCCAGGGCTAGTTCTGTCCGAGGCCCAGGGCGGAGTAGATCTCACGGGTCGCCTTCGACCGGTTGAGCGTGTAGAAGTGCAGGCCCGGCACACCGGCGTCGAGCAGCTGCTCGCACAGCTCGGTGGCGCAGGCGATGCCCTCGCGCCGCACAGCCTCGGCCCCGCCCCGGGCGTCAGCCGCCTCGAGGCGCTCAACCATCCACGCCGGCACCGCCGCCCCCATACGGGCCATCCCCGGTATCGAGCTGAGCCGCTCGACCGGCATGATGCCCGGCAGCACCGGCTTGGTCACGCCCCGCTCGACCAGGTCGGCCACCAACGACGTGTACTCGTGGGCCTCGAAGAAGAACTGCGTGACCCCGAAGTCGGCCAGTGCCAGCTTGGCCGCCAGGTGGTCGCGGTCCGCAGCCAGATCGGGCGAGAGCGGGTGACCGCTCGGCTGTGCGGCCACGCCGATCGAGAAGCCGCCGATGGCCCTGGCCAGCTCGACCAGTTCGGAGGCGTGGGCGAACTCGCCCACGCCGGCCTCCGGGTCGGTCGGCGGGTCACCACCGAGGGCCATCAGGTTCTCGATGCCGGCTTTGCGCAGGTCGACCAGGATCTCGGCCAGCTCGAGGCGGGTGTGGGCCACACAGATGAGGTGGGCCATGGGGACGAGATTCGTGGTCTGGAGCATCCCGGTGACCAGGTCGACCGTCCGCTTCCGCGACTCGGCACCGCCCCGGTAGGTGACGGAGACGAACGAGGGGTTGAGCGGCTCGAGCTCGCGCAGCGTCGTGACCAGCGTGGCCTGCTCGGCATCGTTCTTCGGCGGGAAGAACTCGAACGAGTACGTCTTGCCCTTGTCGAGCAGGTCGCCAATGCGGGTCATGGTCGGATCAGCCTACTGCCGGGCACCTGTTTCGGACCAGGGGTCACCCCGGTAGCGGAGGCTCAGCCACTGGTGTCGGGTGGGGCGACGTGGGCATGGAGGCGCGAGAGGGCACCCTCGAGCTCGGCATCCCGGTCCCGTCGTGCCTGGTCGGCCTGGGCCAGCTGCACTCCCGTGGGCGCGCCGGCCCCGTGACGGAGCAGCCGATCGGCCTCGATGGCGAAGGCCAGGCCCCGGAGCGACCCGGCTGCCGTGGTGGCCGAGCCTCCGGCCGCCGGGTCGGGTGCCGTCGACCCGGCCCGCTCGAGTGCGGTGGAGGCCTTCTCGACCTGCACGGCGACTGCGCCGCGCAGCTCTGCGTCGTCGGACACGGCCGTGGGCGACAGGAGGGCCTCGCGGGCCAGCCTGGCGTCGCTCAGCGCCGGCAGCGTCCGGCGCCGCCAGGCTGGCCGTGCCGCCTTCCGATTTCGGGAGACCATCAAGACGATGACCAGGCCGATGAGGAGCACCAGGACCACGATGACGGCGATGAGGCCCCAGGGCGTCTTGGAGGACGTCGTGGTGACCGGCACGGTGGTCGTGGTCGTGGTCGGGTGGGTGGTCGTCGTGGTCGAGGTGGTCGTGGTCGGGAGGGAGGTGGTCGTCGTAGTGGTCGACGTGGTCGTGGTGGTCGGGGCCGCGGTCGTGGTCGTGGTGGTCGGCACCGTCGTCGTGGTGGCGACCAGGACCGCGGTGGCCCGGGTAGGCGCAGTGGCATCGGCCGCGGCTGCATGACCGACCAGGCTCAACGTGGCGGTGACGGCGAAGGCGGCCACCATGCGGCCGACCTGGGCCGAGGGGAGCGGCCTCACGGGTCGCTCCTCCCGTAATCGTCCTCCAGGCGCACGATGTCGTCCTCCCCGAAGTAGTCACCGTGCTGCACCTCGACGAACACGACCAACTGCTCGCCGGCGTTCTCGATCCGGTGGTCGGTGCCGACGGAGATGTCGACCGCGTCCCCCGGTGAGACCTCGCGGCGCTCGCCGTCGAGGGTGACGACCGCCGTCCCGTGGACGATGAACCAGTGCTCGGACCGTCGGGCGTGACGTTGGTAGCTCAGGCGCTTGCCGGGCAGGACCTCGATGCGCTTGACCTTGAAGGTGGCCTCGTCGTCGAGCACGGTGTAGCTGCCCCAGGGCCGCTGGTCGGTCTCGAGCCCGGCCGGGGTGGCGCCGTCATTCATGACGCACGCTCCGCGGCGCGGACGGCATTGCGCAACAGCATGGCCCGGGTCATGGGACCGACCCCGCCGAGGCGCGGGGTGATCCACCCGGCGACCTCGGCCACTCCTTCATCGACATCGGACAAGAGCTTCTTCCCTTCCCACGAGGTGCCGGCGCCGACCACGGCGGCACCCGGCTTGATCATGTCGGCGGTCACCAGGCCGGCCCGTCCGGCTGCCGCCACCACCACGTCGCCCTGGCGGACCAGCCCGGCCATGTCCTCGACACCGGTGTGGACGACGGTCACCGCGGCATTGCACCCGGGACGCTTCATGGCCAGCAGCAGGGCCAGCGGCCGCCCGATGGTGAGGCCTCGGCCGATGACCACCACGTGCTTGCCCTCGACGGGCACGTCGTTGGCATGGAGGAGCTCCACGATGCCGGCCGGCGTGCACGGCAGGGTGCCGTTCGCCCCCATGACCAGGCGACCCAGGTTGACGGGGTGGAGCCCGTCGACGTCCTTGTCCGGGTCGACCCCCAGCAGCGTCCGCTCCTCGTCGAGGCCGGGGGGCAACGGCAGTTGGACCAGATAGGCGTGGACGGCCGGGTCGGCGTTGAACCGGGCGACGGTGGCATCGAGCTCCTCCTGGGACACGTCGGCCGGGAGGTGGGCGTGGGCCGAGGTGATCCCCACCTCGTCGCAGTCGGCGTGCTTCATGGCCACGTAGCGGGCACTCGGCCCGTCGTCGCCCACCAGGATGGTCCCGAGGCCGACCGCGACACCCTCGCCACGCAGTCGGGCGACCCGGTCGGTGACCTCGGCCCGGACACGCGCCGCCAGCAGTTCGCCGTCGAGCAGCGTCGCCGTCATCGTCGTGTCCCCACTGCTGGTCCCCTCACTCGGTCGTCCCGTCTCCGTAGATCTCCGGGGCGGCGCCAGGCCGTCCCGGCCCGGTGGATCAGTGCCGGAAGTGCCGCTCGCCGCCCGCCATGACCATAGCGATCCCCGCCGCATCGGCTGCGGCAATCACCTCGTCGTCACGGATGGAGCCACCGGGCTGGACCACGGCCGCCACGCCGGCGTCGGCCAGGACCTGCATCCCGTCGGGGAAGGGGAAGAACGCGTCGGACGCCGCCGCTCCGCCCCGGGCCCGGGCCTCCGCCTTCTGGACGGCGATCTGGGCCGCCACCACCCGCGACTGTTGACCGGCGCCGACACCGACGGCCTGGCCGGCGGTCACGATGGCGATGGCATTGGAGGTGGTGCGGGCACAGACCGTCCAGGCGATGCGGAGGTCCTGCCACTCGGCCTCGGTCGGCTGGCGCTCGGTGGCCACCTCCCAGGCGGTGGGGTCGACCAGGAACCGGTCCGCGTCCTGGACCAGGACGCTCGCCCCGAGGAAGCGGTACTGGCGGACCAGCGCCTCGGGCGCCGGGGCCGACAGCAGCCGGGTGGCCTTGCGCTTGGAGGACAGCTGGGCCAACGCCTCGTCGTCGTAGGACAGAGCGATGATCACGTCGGCCTGGGGGCCCGCGGCGATGGCCTCGGCCACGGCCACCGTCACCGGGCCGCCGATGGCTACGATCCCGCCGAAGGCCGATTGGGGGTCGCACTCGAGGGCTCGCTCGTAGGCCCGGACCAGGTCGGCGTCGAGTGCCGCACCGCACGGGTTGGCGTGCTTGATGATGGCCACCGCCCGGTCGGCCGTACCAGTGGCGAGTTCGTGGACGAGGCGCCAGGCGGCGTCGGCGTCGAACACGTTGAGGTACGAGAGTTCCTTGCCGCCGTACTGCACCACGTGGTCCCACCACGACTCTTGGCCGGCCACCCGGTACCGCGCACCGTGCTGATGCGGGTTCTCGCCGTAGCGGAGGGAGCCGGCCCGCTCGAGGGTCAGGTGGATGGTGTCGGGCAGGAGGGCGGCCACCTCGAGGTCGGTCGCCCCGGCACCACCCTGCGCCCGCGAGGCCTGCTCCCGTTCGTCCAGCCACGCCACGATGGCGGCGTCGTAGCCGGCGGTGTGGGCGAAGGCCTGGCGGGCCAGCTGTCGACGGGTGTCGAGAGAGATCGACCCGTCGGTCCGCAGCTCCTCGAGGACGCGGGGATAGTCGGCCGGGTCGACCACCACGGCGACGTGGTCGTGGTTCTTGGCCGCGGCCCGCACCATGGTCGGCCCGCCCACGTCGATGAGCTCGATCGACGGGTCGGACGTGAATGGGTAGAGGTTGCAGACCACCAGATCGATGAGCCCGATGCCCAGCCTGTCGAGGGCGTCGAGGTGATCCGGCTTCGAGCGGTCGGCCAGGATCCCGCCGTGGATGACGGGATGCAGCGTCTTGACCCGGCCGCCCAGCATCTCGGGGGCGCCGGTGAGGTCGGCCACCTCGACGTGGTCGATGCCCCCGGCCGTCAGGGCGGCTGACGTGCCGCCGCTCGAGATCAGCTCCCATCCCAGGGCGGACAGCCCACGGGCGAACTCCTCGATGCCGGTCTTGTCGTAGACGGACAGCAGTGCCTTCATTCGGTGACCTCCTCAGGTGACGGTCCCCCACCCACGGCCTGGGACACCAGGTCGTCGATGAAGGCGCGGATGGTGGCCGGGTAGAGCGTGCGCTCGACGGCCTTGATGCGTTCATGCAGCGTGTCCTCGGTGTCGTCCGCCAGGATCGCCACCGTGGCCTGGGCCAGGATCGGACCGGTGTCTATCTCCAGGAGGGCGACGTGCACGGTCGTGCCCGTCTCGGCCACTCCGGCGGCGAGCGCGTCACGCACCGCGTGCCACCCCGGGAAGTCCGGCAGGAGGGCCGGGTGCGTATTGAGGACGCGTCCCGGGAAGGCGTCGTGGACCGGCTGGGCCAGGACGGTGCCGAATCCGGCCATGACCACCACATCGACGTCGGCCGCCACCAGGGCGTCGGCCACCGCCCGGGTGTAGGCCAGGCGGTCGAACCTGGGCCCGAACCCGCCGAATGCGGCCCGGTCGACCAGGACCGTCGGGATCGAGGCACCATCGGCCACCTCGAGGGCCCGGCACGGGCGGTCGGCCGCTACCAGGCGGACCGGCAGGTCGGTGGCCAGGATGGCCTCCAGGATGGTGCCGCTCCCCGATGCCAGCACGCCGATCCGGACCGGAGTCGTCACGGGGTCACGTGTCGATCCGGGGGCCACGGGCGCACGCTACCAGCGCCTCCAGGGGTGGAGTCCAAGCCGGATCGGGTCCGCCAGTGCGGGCCCTCCGTTGCCTGGCTCGGTACGAGATGCCCGGGTGATGTCGCCCGTCCGGCCTGCCCACCGGATCGGGTCCGACACCACCCGGCCCCCCTGCCCTGGGGAACGCCCCTCGTGTGGACTCCATCGGCGCCGGCGCGCCGCAATTGAAGCCGCATCGGCGTTTTGCAACCGTTCGCAACCGAACGGTGACAAACGTCCCGACGGCCCGACGGTCCCACGATCAGGTGGCGGCGGTCCCGCCCTCGAGCGCCGCCAGCGCAGCCGCGTCGAAGCCGGTCAGCGAGTCGAGCACCAGATCGCAGAAGCCCCACCGGGGCGAGGTCCGCGCACCCGGCTCGGGCACAGCCACCACCCGCATGCGGGCCGCCTTGGCCGAGATGGCCCCGTTGAAGGAGTCCTCGAACGCCAGGCAGGACGTGGGGTCGACGCCGAGCTTGCTGGCCGTGGTCAGGTAGCAGCCGGGGTGGGGCTTGCCCAGTGGCTCCCACTCGGCCGAGTGCCACGCCGACATGGCGTCGGTGATGCCGAGCCGGTCCAGGGCGGCCTCGATCACCACGGCATAGGAGCCCGAGCAGACGGCCATGGGGATCGACCGGTGTCGGCACAGCTCGATGACCGCACGTGCACCGGCCATGGGCTGGCCCTCGGACTCGATCAACTCGGCCACCCGGGCGGTGACCGCCCGCTCCACCTCGACCGGGGCCAAGCCCTCCCACGGGTGGCGGTCCCACCAGTGGCCCACCGCGTCGTCGATGCGGAGGCCCATGGTCTGGCGTACGTCGGTCTCGGACAGGTGGAGTCCCACCGTGGCGAAGACCTCGATCTCGGCCCGACGCCAGAACGGCTCCGAGTCGATCAGCAGGCCGTCGAGGTCGAATACCACCGCGCCCACCGGCTGTCCTTGGTGCGCATCGGCCGACGGGACACCGGCCGGGGGGTGGGTGGGGTCCGGCGTGGTCGTCAGCCCAGCTTCCGGACGATGTCGACCATGGCCTCGCCGGCCTCGGTCGGGTTGAGGGCGACGGTGACCCCGGCGGCCGACAGGGCGTCCATCTTGGCCTGCGCCGTGCCCTTGGACCCCGAGATGATGGCGCCGGCGTGGCCCATCTTCCGTCCGGGGGGCGCGGTGACCCCGGCCACGTAGGAGACGACCGGCTTCGAGACGGACGAGGCGATGAACTCGGCGGCCTCCTCCTCGGCCGAGCCGCCGATCTCGCCGATCATCATGATCGCCCTGGTGTCCGGATCGGCCTCGAAGGCGGTCAGGCAGTCGATGAAGCTGGTCCCCGGAACCGGGTCCCCGCCGATGCCCACGCAAGTGGTCTGGCCGACGCCCTGCTGGCTCAGCTCGTGGAGCGCCTGGTAGGTGAGCGTGCCGGAGCGGCTGACGATGCCCACCGGGCCGCCGGCCATGGCGATGTCACCCGAGGTGATCCCGATGTTGCACTTTCCGGGGGAGATGATGCCCGGGCAGTTGGGCCCGAGCAGGCGGGTGCCCGGGAAGTCGCGGATCAGGCGGTTGAAGGCCAGCGCCTCGTCCTGGGCCGGGATCCCTTCGGTGATGCACACAACGAAAGGCACGCCGGCGGCGGCGGCCTCCACGATGGCGTCGGCGGCGAACTTGGGTGGCACCGAGATGAACGAGGCGTTGGCCCCGGTCGCCTCGACGGCTTCGGCCACCGTGGCGTACACCGGGATGCCCTCGATCTCCTCACCCCCACGCTTCGGGTTGGTGCCCGCCACCACCTGGGTGCCGTAGGCCCGGTTGCGGAGGCCGTGGTACAGGCCCTGGCTGGTGGGGCTGATGCCCTGCACCACGACCTTGGTGTTCTCGTCTACGAAGATGCTCATGACTGGCCTCCAGCAAGGGCGACCGCCCGGCGGGCGGCATCGAGCATGGTCGGCTCGGCGACCAGGCGATCGGACAGGTGCTCGGCCAGGATCTCCCGACCGGCGACAGCGTTGGTGCCGTCGAGGCGGAGGACGATGGGCGAGTTGATCTCGACCCGGTCCAGGGCCTCGAGTACGCCCTTGGCCACCTCGTCGACCCGGGTGATCCCGCCGAAGATGTTCACGAAGATCGACTTCACCGCCGGATCGGAGTTGATCACCTCGAGGGCGGCCGCCATGACGTCGGCGTTGGCGCCGCCGCCGATGTCGAGGAAGTTGGCGGCAGAACCCCCGCACTGGTTGACCACGTCGAGGGTGCTCATGGCCAGGCCGGCCCCGTTGGCGATGATCCCCACCGAGCCGGACAGCCCGATGTAGTTGAGCCCGCGCTCCTTGGCCCGGGTCTCGCGCTCGTCCTCGACGTCGCTGCCGGCGAAGTCCTCCCATTCGGGGTGGCGGTAGGCCGCGTTGTCGTCCAGGGTCACTTTGGCGTCGAGAGCGTGGACCCGGCCCTCAGGAGTGAGGATCAGCGGGTTGATCTCGGCCAGGTCGCAGTCACCCTTGGTGTAGCAGGCGTACAGCTTGACCAGTAGCTCCGCGGCCTGCTCCCGTGCCTCCTCGTCCAGCTCGGCCCGGGCCACCCACTCGGTGGCGACCTCGAGGCTGAGGCCGTCGACCGGGTCGATGTGGATGATGGCGATGGCGTCGGGGTTGGTCACCGCCACCTCCTCGATCTCCACGCCGCCCTCGGCGGAAAGCATGCCGAGATGCTTCTTGGCGCTGCGGTCCAGGGTGAAGCTGGCGTAGTACTCCTTGGCGATGTCCGAGGCGTGCTCGACCCACAGCCGCTTGACCACGTGGCCTTTGATGTCGAGTCCGAGGATGTTGCCGGCGTGCAGGCGCACCTCGTCGGCGTCACCGGCGAGCTTGACGCCGCCGGCCTTGCCACGGCCGCCTACCTTGACCTGGGCCTTGACGACGACCGGGTAGCCCGACTCCTCCGCCTGGGCCACGGCCTGGTCGACGGTGTCGGCCACCCCTCCCTTGGAGATGGGGATACCGAACCGGGCGAAGTACTGCTTCCCCTGGTATTCGAAGAGATCCACCGGATCCGTTCCTCTCTGCCTGCTTGGCTGGTTGGTGTATCGACTGACTGACGGTGACTGCTGGGTCCTGCGGTCCGACCCACCGGGGACGGTGCGGCCGGGGGAGTTGCTGCTGGAGCGCAGGGCCGGACTTGTCCGGCGTGGGTCCGGTATGACGGTGACCCGGGTCGGCACACGGCGGCCGCCCCGGCGTCGGGTTGGGTTCAGGCGTCCTCGCCGCGCTCCCGTTCGTCGAGCGCCTCGCCGAGCCAGGCACCGATGGCGGGGAGTGGCGCCCCCGGGGTGAAGACCTCGGCCACGCCCATCTTCTTCAATACCGGGATGTCGTCCTCGGGGATGATCCCTCCGACGAGGACCAGGACGTCGTCCCGTCCCTGCTCCTTCAGCCCATCGATCACCCGGGGGACCAGGGTCAGGTGGGCCCCGGAAAGGAGGGAGAGGCCAACGGCGTCGGCATCCTCCTGGATGACGGCCTGGACGACCTGGTCGGCCGTCTGATGGAGTCCGGTGTAGATGACCTCGAACCCTGCGTCACGCAGGGCCCGGGCGATCACCTTGGCCCCGCGATCGTGCCCGTCCAGGCCGGGTTTGGCGACTACCACTCGATAGGGGCGCTTCACGGCGGCAGATACTAGGCGCTGACGGACCGTCAGGCCCATCCGGGACCGCCGCCGACGGAGGCCCGGTCCGGAACATCGTCCCCATAGTCCACCGGGCACTCCTCCAGGCCCTACCCTGTTGGTGCCCCTGGGACGATCCGGGACACCAGGTCGCCACGATCCGGGGGCACGACACCGACCATCCATGAGGACCCGTTGACGACTCCGGCCGAGGCTGTGGACAGACCCGACGAGCACCCCGCACCACCTCCCGCCAAGCCGGAGTCGCTGCCGCACGGACTGATCCGGCTGGCCCGTCCCCGTCAATGGATCAAGAACCTCCTGGTCTTCGTGGCGCCCGGAGCGGCCGGCGTCCTCCTCCACGGCACCGTCCTGTGGCATGCGGCCGCCGCCTTCGGCATCTTCTGCGTGGCCGCCACCGGCACCTACTACCTGAACGATGCGCTCGACGCAGCCGCCGACCGGGAGCACCCCACCAAGCGCAGCCGCCCGATAGCGGCCGGGGCCGTCCCCGTTCCCCTGGCCATCGGCCTCGGGGTGGCGCTGATGGCCGCCTCGATCGGGTTGGCGGCCTGGTTGGCCGGGTGGCACCTCAGCCTGGTCATGGGCACATACGTGGCGGTGCAGTTGGCCTACTCCTTCGGCCTGAAGAACGAGCCCATCCTCGACCTGGCCTGTGTCAGCGCCGGATTCATCCTGCGGGCGGTGGCCGGTGGCGTGGCCACCTCGGTGCCGCTGTCGAACTGGTTCCTGATCGTGGTGTCGTTCGGCTCACTCCTGGTGGTGACGGGCAAACGCTCGGGAGAGAAGCGACTGTTGACGGCCGGGGACGTCGACGACAACGCCGTCCGACAAACCCTCGGGCTCTACACGCCGTCGTTCCTCCGCTCCGTGCGCACCCTGTCGGCCGCGGTGACCGTCAGTGCCTACTGCCTGTGGGCCTTCGAGCGGGCCAGCCAGGTCCACCCCGGCCGCGACCCGGTCTGGTTCCAGCTGACCATCATCCCGTTCGTCATCGCCCTCCTCCACGTGCTCCGACTGCTCGACTCCGGTGCCGGCGCGGCTCCCGAGGAGCTGGCGCTGAAGGACCACCGCCTCCAGATCTACGGCCTCTGCTGGGTGGCCCTGTTCGCCATCGGGGCCTACGCCGCATGAGTGGGCCCCGTTCCCGGCGTTCCCTGCTGACCGGCTGGGGCCGCACCGCGCCGACGTCGGCCGATGTGGTCCACGCCGTCCACCCCGGCATCGTCGACGAGGCCATGGCCGCGTCGAGGTCCGGCGCCGCCATCGGCGGTGGCGGGCGGGGCCTGGTGGCCCGCGGCCTGGGCCGCAGCTACGGCGACGCCGCCCAGAACGCCGGCGGCACCGTGGTCGACGCCACGTGGCTCGACGCCGTGCACTCGGTCGATCTCGACACCGGCCGGATCACGGTGGGCGCCGGGGTGAGCCTGCAGACCCTGATGGAGCGGTTCGTGCCGCTCGGGTGGTTCGTGCCCGTCACCCCGGGCACCCGCCTGGTGACCGTCGGGGGGGCGATCGCCGCCGACATCCATGGCAAGAATCACCACGTCGACGGCAGCTTCTGCGCACACGTGCTGTCGATGACGCTGGTCACCCCCACCGGGACCCACACCGTCACCCCCGACTCGGACCCCGACCTCTTTTGGGCGACGGCCGGCGGCATGGGCCTGACCGGCATCGTCATCGACGCCACGCTCCAGTTGATCCCGGTGGAGACCAGCTACCTGTTGGTCGACACCGAGCGGGCCGTCGACCTCGACGACATCATGGAGAAGATGCGGTCGGGCGACGACGACTACCGCTACTCGGTGGCCTGGATCGACTGTCAATCGACCGGCAGGCGCCTCGGCCGCTCCGTGCTCACCCGCGGTGACCACGCCCGCCTCGCCGACCTCCCGCCCCGTCTGGCCGGCGATCCGGACAAGGCCCGGGCCTTCGTGCCCCGCCAGCTGGCCCGGATCCCGCTCACCCCGCCGAGCGGCCTGCTCAACCCGATGAGCGTCGGCGCCATCAACGAGTTCTGGTTCCGCAAGGCGCCCCGGCAACTGCAGCTCGCCCAGCCCCACCACATGATCGGCTTCTTCCATCCGCTCGACGGGATCGGCGAATGGAACCGCTTCTACGGCCGCCGCGGCTTCCTGCAGTATCAGTTCGTGGTGCCCGACGCCGCCGGGGAGACAGTGCGCCGGGTCATCGAGCGGCTCACCAAGGTCAAGCTGGCCGCGTTCGTCAATGTGCTCAAGCGTTTCGGTCCGGGAGATCCGGGCACACTCTCGTTCCCCATGCCCGGCTGGACCCTCGCCCTCGACCTGCTCGTCGGCAGCCCTGAGCTCGGCCCACTGCTCGACGGGTTCGACGAGCTCGTCCTGGAGGCCGGCGGCCGGATCTACCTGGCCAAGGATTCACGCCTGGCCCCCGACACGTTCCGGGCCATGTACCCGGGCGTCGACTCGTTCCTCGAGGTCAAACGGAAGGTGGACCCGGACGGGGTTCTGCGCTCCGACCTCGGGCGCCGGCTCGGGCTCTGCTCCGACGCCGACCCGCAGCCCCACGCCTGACCCGACCCCCTCACCACGAAAGACGGACCCCACCATGATCGACGCCACCGGGCGCCCCCAGTCAGTGCTCGTACTCGGAGGAGCCTCCGAGATCGCCCAGGCCATCGTGGCCGGACTCGTCCCCGGCCGATGCCGCACGGTGGTCCTGGCCGGCCGGCCGAGCGAGCGGCTCGAGGCGGCGGCCGAGGCGGCACGGTCCGCCGGCGCCGACGTGGTCGAGACGGTGGCCTTCGACACCACCGACCTGGCCGGATGCCCGAAGGCCATCGACGGGGTGTTCGACACGTACGGCGACATCGACCTGGTGCTAGCCGCGGCCGGCGCGCTCGGCGACCAGACCGAGCTGGAGGCCGACCCGGTGGCTGCGGGCGAACTCATCACCACGAACTTCACCGGCCTGGCCGCCGCACTGCTGGCCGCGGCCGGCCGGATGCGGGCCCAGGGCCACGGGCGCCTGGTGGTCATCTCCTCGGTGGCCGGCGATCGCGCCCGCAAGGCCAACTTCATCTATGGCTCCACCAAGTCGGGGCTCGACGCCTTCGCCCAGGGCCTCGGCGACTCGCTGGTCGGGACCGGTGTGGGCGTCACCATCGTGCGGCCGGGGTTCGTGGTCGGCCGGATGACCGAGGGCATGGACCCCGCTCCCTTCTCGACGGACCCGTCGGCCGTGGCCCAGGCCGTCGTGAAGGGCATCGAGTCGGGGGCCGAGGTGGTCTATGCCCCACCGATCCTGCGCTGGGTGTTCGCCGTGATGCGCCAGCTGCCCCGGGCGGTCTGGCGCCGCATGCCGGGCTGACCAGCCCATCGGACTTGCGAGGGTGCCCGCGGAGAGGGTGCCGGTGCTCGGAATTCAGAACTGAAGGCAAGTGTTATCAGATCTGATAACAAGAAGACCCGATCCCGGAGGACGTCCACCGGAACCCAGTCACGGGGCTCCCTCAGTCCACGAGGGTCGAGGCGTAGTCCGGCACGTAGGTGTAGAGGTCGCGGGGCGGTCGGTGGTAGCTGTCGTCCCGGATGCGCTTCGGAAGCTTGAGGCGGGCCTCGTCCACCATCCGGTACGGCACCTGGGACAGCAGGTGGGCGATGCAGTTGATCCGAGCGCTTCGCTTGTCCTCGGAGTCGACCACGAACCAGGGCGACTCGGGTGTGTCGGTGTGGAGGAACATGGCGTCCTTGGCCCGTGAGTAGTCCGACCACCGCTGCCGGGCCTCCAAGTCGATGGCACTGAGCTTCCAACGGCGGAGCGGGTCGTCGATGCGGCTCTGGAACCGGCGCTCCTGCTCGTCGTCGCTCACCGAGAACCAGTACTTGACGAGGATGATCCCGTCCTCGATCAGCTGGTGCTCGAAGACCGGGCACTGACGAAGGAACCGCAGGTACTCCTCGGAGGAGCAGAAGCCCATCACGTGCTCGACGCCAGCCCGGTTGTACCAACTGCGGTCGAACAGGGCCAACTCACCGGCGGACGGCAGCTGGGCCACGTAGCGCTGGAAGTACCACTGCGAGCGCTCGCGCTCGGTCGGGGCCGGCAGCGCCACCGTTCGGGCCACTCGAGGCGGCAGGTACTCGGAGATCCGCTTGATCACCCCGCCCTTGCCGGCCGCGTCGCGTCCCTCGAAGATGACCACCACCCGGGCCCCGGTCTCCCGGATCCACTCGGTCATGGTGGTGAGCTCGGCTTGGAGGCGCAGGAGTTCCGCCTCGTACCGTTGCTTCGGCATGCTCCGCCCCACGGCCACCTCCTCGTACGCCGGTGCCCCACTGCCGGGACGGGGACGACGCTACTTGGACGCGTGCGACCGGACGGCGGGCGCCGTGTACGGACGGACCGACATGGTGATGAAGTCGCGGGACAGGGTCGAGAAGTAGCGGCTGGGCGACGTGTTCTGGTCGTAGGTGAGCAGGTTCCCGTTCGTGGCCGCGGCCGGCACGCCCGTGGGGAGGGCCCAGCTCGAGTAGTTGACCCAGGCTGTGTTGATGTCCATCTCCATGCCCCGCACCGAGCCGGCCCGGGCCAACAGGTTGGCCAGGTCGACGATAGAGAGACCGGACCCGCCCACAAAGACGAGGGCCCCGTTGGCGGTCACCCCGAGACCCGACCGCCACACCTGGACGTTCCCGCCCAGCGTGGCTCCCCAGCGGATGTTGTCGTTGGCGTTGAGCCCCGGCACCGGTGCGCCGTTGTTGACGATCAGGTCCAAGTTCTGGCGGACGGCCACCGTCGACGTGGTCATGGTCACATCGGTGCCCCAGGCGCCGATGTTGATGTTGCCGGCGTTGTCGATGACGAGGGAGGCGGCACCGGGCCGCAGCGGCACGGCCGTGGTCCCGTCGAGATAGAAGCCTCCGTTGGCGTCCTTCATCCGGAAGCCCGAGTTGAAGGCAGCGTCCAGGGTGGTCAGCGCGGCCCCGGTGATGGGTGCCTCGGCGGCGAACGTCTGACCCGTACCCGGGATGGACGTGCCGGCGTAGATCTGGGCGCTGAGGAGCTTGGTGTCCATCCAGGCCACTCCGGACACCAGGCTGGTGTTGACGGAGTTGGGCCGGAGGAAGGCGGCGTAGGTGGTGGGGATGCCGTCGACCGTCCGACCGATGACGTGCCATTGGCCCTCTCCCGGGGTGGGATTTGACACGAAGGGCACCATGGCTGCCGGAGGGGTCAGGTGGGGCGGCCCAGTGGGAATGGGCACGGTGGTCGACGTCACCGCGGGCCTCGGGATGGCGCCGGGGGCCGGCTTGCCGCCCTTGGGCGGGGCGTTCCAGGTGTACCAGGTGTTCTCGGCCCAGGTCACGATGCCACCACCGCCGTGATCGCGTACCCACTCGGTGAGCCGGCTGCCGACCGTGGGCCCGAGTGCCGCATTGGTGGCCGCACTCCCGAGCGACCACCACAACGGGGTGAGCAACACCAGGAGAACCAGGAAGATCGAGGTCTTCGGATGGCGTCCGACGACGGTCGCCCGCTCCCGGCGCTTCTGCTTCTTGAGCGCCCGCCGCTCGCGTCGGGTCGGCTTGGCCAACGTGTGGACGTGCTGCGGGGTGCCCGTCGCCAGGGCACGCTGCGGGGTCGAGTCGATCGAGGGCAGGCCCACGGCGCCGTCGATGGGCGGGTCGTCCTGATCGAAGATGATGTTACCTGACACGGTGCTTGCGAAACCTCGTTGTTCGTCGCCGATGGTGCGTTCTCCTGGCGCCATCAGGCCTGGGCGTCGGACGGGAGCGTCGCGTCATACCAGTTTCCCATGCTCGGCCAGGTGGGAGGGGCCACCCCGACGGGTCCGACAAACTCCCAGGTCAGCAGGTATTCGGCCCCGCCGGGAGCGGAGCGGATGATTCGGGCACCCGGGCCGGATGCCACGGGTCGAGGCGTCAGGGCGGGCAGCATCGCAGCAGCGTACGGGACACACCTGACGCCAGGATGACGGGGGCCCGACGGGAGGGGCGCGAGTCGGCTCACGCCCGCTTGATCGGGGCCATTCGAAGGAGCAGCTTCTTGCGGCCGACGGCGGTGAAGATGACCTCGGCCTCGGCATCGTCACCCGCTCCCCCGGTCGAGACGACGCGCCCCTCGCCCCACTGCCCGTGGACCACCACGTCGCCCACGTCGAGCCCGAGTAGCTCCGCGCCGGTGCCGGCGGCCGCGCGCTTGCGTCGTCCGTTGGCGTCGAAGGCCCCCTCCGCCGGCGAGATCCCGCTGCCGAAGACCGAGCG
>Ga0209483_1000486_pt1 | contig 34789 bp, 28 predicted proteins | sample NGEPerA_FD_184508 | JGI IMG/M metagenome (GOLD analysis project Ga0209483, IMG submission 184508) | Arctic peat soil microbial communities from the Barrow Environmental Observatory site, Barrow, Alaska, USA - NGEE PermafrostL2-A... | ecosystem: Environmental > Terrestrial > Soil > Wetlands >...
ACCGATCTTCATGACGGCCTGGCCGGCATCGTGCACGATCTCTCGGTGCCGACGCTGATCGCCGCCAGCGAACGCGGGCTTTATCCGTTCGCGCATTTCGGCCCGTTGAAATGGTGGTCGCCGGCGCAGCGTTCGCTGTTGTCCTTCGACCAGTTTCACATGTCCAAGCGCCTGCGCAGCTATCTGCGCAGCGGGCGCTATCGCGTCACCTTCGACCGCGACTTCGATGCGGTCATCAAAGCCTGCGCCGAGCGCCGGCAAGGCAAATTGCATCTGACCTGGATCACGCCGCGCATCATGCGCGCCTATTCCGCCATGTTCGACGCCGGCCACGCGCATTCCTTCGAGGTCTGCAACGAGCAAGGCCAACTGGTCGGCGGTGGTTATGGCGTCACCGTCGGCGGCGTGTTCATCACGGAGTCACAGTTCTCGCGCGACTCAAACGCCTCGAAGGTTGGCTACACCATTCTCAACTGGCACCTCGCGCATTGGGGTTATGCCTTCAACGACAACAAACGCATGACGCCGGCGATCCGCGAGATGGGCTTCCGCGACGTCCCCCGCGCCGAGTTTCTCGTGCGCCTCGCGGACGCGCTCCGCCTGCCCGGCAAGCCCGGCCGCTGGCAGATCGAAGGTGACCCGGCCGTGATCGCGGCGTGGCGATGAGCGCGCAGCATTTAAGCCAGCCATACCGGTAGTATGCGCTCACCGCCTCCGGACCGGCCGGAAATCGAGCGAAGGCTTAGTTGGCGCGCGATTCGATAACGCGGCCGACCAGTGGAATTTGTGCGATCCAGTGCGTGAGCCGCGAGCCCTCATTGCCCGCTTCCTGCGTTTCGCCGTTGACCGGCACCGGAATCGACGCCGGCGGCACCGGATGATCGGCACTGGTCGCCTGTGCGGGCGCAACGGGCGCTGGTGGCGGAGGCGATGCTAGAGCCGGCATCACTTGTGCCGGCACCGCCTGCGGCGGCATTGGTTGCGGCGGCATCGCACGCACTGGCTCCGGTTTGCTCTGCGGCTGTTGTGCAGGCGGCTTTTCAGCCGGCGTCAAATTCCACGAGGGATGCAACACCAGCGTTTCCGGCTCTTCCGCCACCGCGTGTTTGACCAGCGCCTGGCGGACCGCCGCCAGCCAGCGCGTGTCGGTAACCACGGCCTCGCGTTGCGCCGGTTCGGCTTTGGCTTCAGCTTTACGTTCGACCTTTGCTTCGGGTTTGGCCTCGGCTTTGGCTTCAACCTTGGCCTCCGGCTTTGGCCCAGCCTTGAGTTCCACCTTCGGCTCTATTTTGGCTTCCACTTTCGCCGCCGGTTTAGACGCAATCTTGGGCGCAGTCTGGGACGCAACGCTCACCGCCTGTTTGATTTCCGGCTTGACCGGCGCGGGATTTACGGCCCGCACCGCCACCGGCAGATCGCCCGCCAGCAGACGCTTGAAAGCGGCATGCGCGTCCGGATCGAAACTGCCGCAATTGGCCTCAAAACCCTCGACGTCGCGCCGCACCAGCATGCGCCGCGTGGTGGCGTCGACGCTCTTGTCGAGCATGGCGATGATATTGCCGCGCAGTTGCTGGCAGGTGGTCTCGGGCGCGAAATTGGCCTTGTAGATCGAATAGCCGGAGGCAAGCCCCAGCGGCACCGCCAGCAAAGAACCGAGGATCTGCACGGTCGAGACGAAGCGAAGGAGCCCGGTCGGGCGTATGGCATGATGGGCGCCTGCGCCATGCGCCGGCCCGCCACCATGGGCTCCGGCAAAGCCGCCGTCATGCCCATTGTTCTGGCCCTTGCCTGCGCCCGCATGTCCCGCGCCGTCGAAAGTCGGTTCGCGTCTGGCCGTCAATGTCACGTCGTTACCCCGCATTCCGCGAATGTCCCCGATTTACAGAGACACGAAATGTTCACGGGGTTTTTTGGCCCGGATTGCGGCGCAATCGAGGAATTCGCGTATTAAAGCCGTTAAGACCCGGCTATCCCGCCCGCCGCAGCAGGCTGACGAAAAATCCGTCGGTTCCGGTCGTGCGCGGGGTCATCAGAAGCCCCTCGCCGGTCAGCCGCGCGGCCTTGCCGAAGACCGGCGCTCGCTCTCCCAACGCCTTGGTGACCTCGGCCGGCGGCACCGCCGCGAAATCCGCATGGCGGGCGAGAAAGCCGCGCACCTGCGCACCATTCTCTTCGTCCAGCACCGAACAGGTGATGTAGACAATGCAGCCATCCGGCTTCAGCAGCTCCACGGCGCGGTCGAGAATTTCGGCCTGTTCCTTGACCCGCTCGGTAAGCGCGCCCGGGCGCATCCGCCATTTGGCGTCCGGATTGCGCCGCCACGAGCCGGTGCCGGTGCAGGGCGCGTCGATCAGCACCCGGTCCATGCGGCCTTTAAGATCGTCGATCTCGTCATGCACCGACTTCGGCGTGCGCACCTGCACGTTACGCGCGCCCGAGCGCGTCAGCCGTTCATGGATCGGCGCCAGCCGCCGTTTGTCGTCGTCGGTCGCGAACACCTGCCCCTTGTTCGCCATCATCGCCGCCAGCGCCAAAGTCTTGCCGCCGGCGCCGGCGCAAAGATCGAGCACCTGCTCGCCCGCCTTGGCGCCTGACAACAGCGCCGCCAATTGCGAGCCTTCGTCCTGCACCTCGACCATGCCTTTGAGAAAAGCGGGTTCGGCATGGATCGCCGGGCTCTTGGCGTCGGCAGCGAGCTGCACGCGTAAGCCCCAGGGCGACCAGTGCCCGATGCCGGGCGCAAGATCAGACAACATTTCGGCCGCCTGTTCGCGTTCCGCCTTCAGCGTATTGACACGAAGATCGAGCGGCGCGCGCGACGATAGCGCGGCGCCTTCTTCCGCACGCGTCTCGCCGAAGGCGCGTGCAAAATATTCATCAAGCCATTCGGGATAATCGCCCGCCACATAAGCCGGCGCGTTCGCCATGTCGGCGCTGTCGAGCCGCTGGCGCTCCTCATCGCTCAAGGCCGGTGGCCCATATTGCGAACCGTCGGCCAGCCGCGCGATCGCATCGCTGTTAAGGCCGCGTTCGCGCTTGAGCATGCCGAGCAAAATCGCGCGCGGCGTATCCGCGCCCATCAGGAAGGCGCTCGAGGCGCGCCTTCGCAGCGCGTCGTATACCAAGCCGGCAATGCCGGCGCGGTCGCCGGAGCCGGCAAAGCGATGCGCCTGTCCCCACGCTTTGAGCGCGTCGCCAGCCGGGCGGCGTTCCTTTTCAAGGATGTCGAAGACGTCGATGGCGGCGGCAAGCCGCGCAGCAGGTGTCATGCGCGCGGCTTAGGGCAAGCCGAGCAGAATGTCGACCGCGAAAATGATCCACATGATCAGCAGGATCAGGACGCCGGCGGCAAAGGCATTGAAACGGTGGCGCACGTAGTTGCTGGTAGTGTGAATATAAGTGTGTACCAGCCGCGTCAGCACGAACAGCCACGACATGATCACGAACAGGAAATCGGCGTGCCGTGTGATCAGCGCCAGCGCCACCAGCACGTAGAACAGCACCGGCATCTGGAACTGGCTGTGATAATTGTTGGAGACCTGCTGCACCTTGGCCGGCCAGTTGGTCTGCCCGAGCGCGATGTCCCCCATTTTCACATGTCCGCCCTTGAGCGCGCCGATGCGCGACCGTGCCATCCAGAACAGGACGGCGAAAGTCAGCAGCACCACAACGAAGACAGGCGCTAGAATGGCGGCGATGGACATCGGTTTGGCTCCTACACCCGGCTCGGATAATTCGGGCTTTCGCGCGTAATCGTCACGTCATGCACGTGGCTTTCGCGCAAGCCCGCGCCGGTGATGCGCACGAATTCGGCCTTGTCGTGCAACTCGGTCAAATCCTTGGCGCCGACATAGCCCATGGCGGCGCGCAAACCGCCTGCGAGTTGATGCAACACGCCCGACACCGGCCCCTTGTAGCCGACCTGGCCCTCGATGCCTTCCGGCACCAGCTTGAGCGCATCCTTGATGTCCTGCTGGAAATAACGGTCGGCCGAGCCGCGCGCCATCGCCGTCACCGAACCCATGCCGCGATAGCTCTTGTAGGAACGGCCCTGATATAAAAACACCTCGCCCGGCGTTTCGTCGGTGCCGGCAAGCAGCGAACCCACCATCGCGACGTCGGCGCCGGCAGCGAGCGCCTTGGCGAGATCGCCGGAATATTTGATGCCGCCATCGGCGATCACCGGAATGCCCTGCTTCCTGGCCGCCTCAACGCTGTCCATGATCGCCGTCAGTTGCGGCACGCCGACGCCGGCGACAATGCGCGTGGTGCAGATCGAACCCGGTCCGATGCCGACCTTGATCGCGTCGGCACCACTATCGATCAGCGCCTTGGCGCCCTCGGACGTGGCGACGTTCCCCGCCACCAGCTGCACCGCGTTCGACAGCCGCTTGATGCGCGCCACCGCCGCCAGCACATGCTGCGAATGACCATGCGCGGTATCGACCACCACCAGATCGACGCCGGCCGCGATCAGCGCCTCGGTGCGCGCAAAGCCCTTGTCGCCGACGGTGGTCGCCGCCGCCACGCGTAGGCGACCCTGCTCGTCCTTGCAGGCGTTCGGATTGGCGACCGCCTTTTCGATATCCTTCACCGTGATCAATCCGACGCAGCGATATTGATCGTCGACCACCAGAAGCTTCTCGATGCGATGCTGATGCAGCAGGCGCTTGGCCTCGTCCTGGCCCACGCCTTCGCGCACGGTGACCAGCTTATCCTTGGTCATCAGTTCGGCGACGCGTTGGCGCGGGTCCTTGGCGAAACGCACATCGCGGTTGGTGAGAATGCCGACCAGTTTGCCGGGCACGCTGTTGCTGGCGCGCTCGACCACTGGAATGCCGGAAATGCGATGCTCCTTCATCAGGTCGAGCGCTTCCTGCAAGCTCGCCGAAGGCTCGATGGTGACCGGGTTCACGATCATGCCGCTTTCGAATTTCTTCACCTGGCGCACCTGCGCGGCCTGCTCTTCCGGCTCGAGATTGCGGTGGATGACGCCAAGCCCGCCGGCTTGCGCCATGGCGATCGCCATGTGCGACTCGGTCACCGTATCCATCGCCGATGCCAGGATCGGGATATTAAGCGAGATCGAACGGGTAATGCGCGAGCGGATATCGACGTCGGAAGGCATCACTTCCGACAGGCCGGGCCGGATCAGTACGTCGTCAAACGTGAGCGCTTCGCGCGGATTTGAATTGTTCTTCGCGGCCATTCGCCAACTCCGTCACACCCGAAAAGGGAAAAGGCCGGTCCACAGGCTTATAATAAGCCTGCCGCGAGGGGTTCCTCGCGTGACGTCCGGCCCGCTTTTGGGTTGGCGTGGGTCATTAGCATGGGCGGCGGGCGATTCCTAGAGCGTTTTCGAGCGAAGTGGGCACCGGTTCGCGTGAAGAAAACGCGACAAAATAAGGAGCTAGAGCCCCGGCTTTGATTCAATCAAAGCCGGAAAGGCTCTAGCCCGCGGTGGAAAAGACCTTGTGGCTTTTTCCTTCGGCGCGCCCTTCGCCCCGCTACGATTTCTTGCCCAGCCGCTGCAAATGTTCGCGCGCGCGGTCTTTGGCCCAGCGGTCGATGGCGCGATCCTGCCCTTTGAGATCGATCACCGTCTGATAATCGGCCCGTGCGCTCTCCATTTTGCCGAGCTTCTCATAGGCGCCGGCACGGTCGAGATAGGCGCTCAGAAAGGTCGGATCGACCCGAATTGCATGGTTATATTGCACGATCGCCTTGTCGTAGTCGCCGCGCTTGACCCAGACATCGCCCATGTTGTCGAAGGCATAGGCGTAGGTGCGGTCGAGCCGCACCGCGCGTTCCAGGTCCACCATGGCGAGGTCGAGCTTGTCTTGTTTGACATAACCGAGCCCGCGGTTGTTGAGCGCGATCGCCATGTCCTTATTATTGAGCCGTCCGGCCTTGATGAGCTTGCCGCACAGCTCGATGGACTTGAGACCCTTGTCTTGCACCATCGTGGCTTGGAAGCAGTCGTTCAGATTGGCCGCCCGCGCGGTCGGCGCCGCCGCCACCACCAACAACAACAGCGCAAAACAGATCGTATGGCCCCGCATGACTTGATCCCCCCAAGGTTGGAGCCGGCAGGATTGCATTCGGCAAATCCTCCGGCAACGGGGACTTTCTATTTCCCGCCCGGCGCGGCCTTGATCCGGCCCTGCGCGCGGCCTATCAGCGGGCCGCCATTCCCCGGCAAGCCGGTTACCCAAGGCGCGTCTCCTGACTAGTTTCCTTTCTCAAATCGCTGCGCAAGCGCTCGCCCATGCGCCGTGACCGCATCGTCCCGCTCATCATCGCGGTCGCCCTGTTCATGGAGAACATGGACTCGACCGTGATCGCCACCTCGCTGCCGGCGATTGCAAAAGACATCGGTACCAACCCGTTGGCGCTCAAGCTCGCGGTCACGTCTTATCTCCTGTCGCTGGCGATCTTCATCCCGGCCTCGGGCTGGACCGCCGACCGCTTCGGCGCCCGCACCGTGTTCCGCGCCGCCATCGCGGTCTTCGTCGCCGGTTCAATTGCCTGCGCGCTGTCGGGCTCGCTCACCGATTTCGTCTTCGCCCGCATCCTGCAAGGCATGGGCGGCGCCATGATGACGCCGGTCGGGCGCATGATGCTGGTGCGCTCGATCAGCCGGCGCGAACTGGTCAATGCCATGGCCTGGGTGACCACGCCGGCGCTGATCGGCCCGGTCCTCGGCCCGCCGGTCGGCGGCTTCATCACGACCTATGCGAGCTGGCACTGGATCTTTCTCATCAACGTGCCGATCGGTGTCGTCGGCATCCTGCTCGCCACCCGCTACATCGAAGACGTGCGCGCCGAACATCATGAGCGCTTCGACATCGCCGGCATGATCTATGCCGGGCTCGGCATCGCGGGCCTTGCCTTCGGCCTGTCGGTGCTCGGCCTGAACTTCTTGCCGTGGACAATCGTCGTCGCGCTGATCGTCGCCGGCGCCATCTTCACCGCCGCTTATTTCGTGCACGCGCGCCACACCGCGATTCCCGCGCTCGACCTCACGCTGTTCCGCCTGCCGACCTTCCGCGCCAGCGTGCTCGGCGGTTTCACCTTCCGGCTCGGTATCGGCGCGCTGCCGTTTCTGTTGCCGCTGATGTTGCAGGTCGGCTTCGGCATGACGCCGTTCCAGTCCGGCATGATCACCTTCGGATCGGCCGCCGGCGCCATGGGCATGAAGGCCGCCGCCGCCACCATGCTCAAGCGTTTCGGTTTTCGAACAATTTTGATTTTCAACGCACTCATCAGCGCCGCCTTTCTCGCCGCTTGCGCCGCCTTCACGCAGGAAACGCCGGCGGCGCTCATGTTCGCCGTGCTGCTCGTCGGCGGTTTCTTCCGCTCGCTGCAATTCACTTCGATCAACACGATCGCTTATGCCGAGATCGAGCACGGGCGCGTCTCGCGCGCCACCGCGCTGGTCAGCGTCGGCCAGCAATTGTCGATTTCGGCCGGCGTTGCTCTCGGCGCGCTGGTGGTCGACGTCACCGCGCAGCTGCGCGGTGATCTGGTACTGACCGCCGCCGACTTTGCGCCGGCGTTTCTGGCAGTGGCGGTGATATCCGCCTTGTCGGTGGTAATATTCAGCCGTCTTCCCGCCGATGCCGGCGCCGAATTGTCCGGTCGCAACGCGCCACCTCCCATCGCCGACGACGCGCCACGATCCGATTAAATTTATTAAAATTTTAGCTGTTAACTACGCCCGCACTCGCGGTTAACGGCGTTCGATCCAAATCATGGACAGGCCGCTGGCGAGGTGCGTAGTTTTGCGCACGGCCACCGTTAATCGTCAAGGTTCGAATGCCCGCGGCGCGGTCTAAATACTCGCGATACGGCGTCCTCATTTGCGGCGCCGGTTTCGCCGTGGCGATTTTGTTGCTGCAAGCCGCGCACGCGCAATCCCTTTCGCTTACGCAGCCAGGCAGTCAGCCGCGAAATCAGTTCCGTCCACAGCCAAACGCCAGACCGGCGGCGCCCGATCCGGAAGAACCCGCGCTCGATCGGCCGCGACCGAGCCGGCCGCGTCCGCAGGGCAGCGACGCGCACATCTGCGCCGATCAGAAAGCCGATCTCGCCGTCGACCGCATCCAGTCTTGCGGCAACCTGATTAATTCCGGCCGCCTGCAAGGCGAAGCGCTCGGGGTCGCTTTCGAATTGCGCGGACTCGCTCATCTCGACCGCGGCGACGTGGCGCACGCCATTGCCGATTTTAACCGCGCCATCGAATTTGCGCCGGATCTCGCGCCCGCCTACCAGAACCGTGGCAATGCCTGGTATGCGCGCGGCAATTTCGGCCAGGCGCTCGCCGATTACGGCAAGACCATCGAACTCGATCCCGGCCAGCCGTCGCCTTACATCAACCGCGCCGCCGTGCGTCGCGACCTCGGTTACAAAGACGGCGCGCTCGCCGATTACCAAAAGGCGATCTCGCTGCGCCCGGAACTCGTCACCGCCTATAGCGGGCGCGGCCAGCTTTACCTCGCGCAGAAGGACTACGCGAACGCCACCGCCGATTTCGACCTCGCCATCCGCTACCAGCCGACCGCCGCCAATTACATGCTGCGCGCGCAGGCGCACGAAGGCGCCGGCGACCTCGACGGCGCGCTTGCCGATTACAAATCGGCGCTTGCACGCGATACCACTCAGGATGATGCGCGCAAAGCGGCGACTGCCGTCGAAGCCCGTCGCGAAAAGGCGCGGCTGGCCGCGCAGGAACAGGCTGCCAAGGGCGCCGCGGACAAGGCTGCCGCCGAAAAAACGGCGGCGGAAAAAGCGGTCGCGCAGGAACAGGCCGCCAAAGCCGTCGCGGACAAAGCTGCCGCCGAAAAAATCGTGGCGGAAAAAGCGGCCGCGCAGGAACAGGCCGCCAAGGTCGCCGCGGACAAAGCTGCCGCCGAAAAAACGGCGGCGGAAAAAGTTGCCGCGGAGAAGGCCGATCGCCATAAAACAAAACGCCGGGAAACCGCGCTTGATCGCGCCAAACGTCAATACGAAGCGCGCAAAAAGCCGCCGCGCGAACGCAACCCGCGCAAGCCGCCGGCGCACGAACTCACGCCGTCGGAACAGCGCAGGCTTTATTTCGAGGCGCTCGAACGGCGCCAGCGCGCCGAGCCGCGTTCGGGCCGCCGCGATGGCTTCAACCAATCGTTCCGCTAATTCCCTGCCCACGAAATCCGGTCGCCAGCAGATATAGCTCGGCGGAGTCGGCGCGGCTTGCCAGCGGTTTGACGTGCTTGACCGTCGTAAAGTCGCGCTTGAGGTCGGCGAGCAGTATGCCTTCGGTGCCGCCCTGAATGACCTTGGCCAGAAACACGCCCCCCGGCGCCAACACCTCGCGGGCAAATTCGGCCGCCGCCTCCACCAGCGCCACGATCTTGATGTGATCGGTGCGGCGGTGCCCGGTCGCGTTCGCCGCCATGTCGGACAAGACGACATCGGCCGGCCCGCCCAGCATCGCCTTCAATTTGTCGGGCGCTGCGGAATCGAGAAAATCAAGCTGCGTGAATTCGACGCCCGGCAAGGGATCGATATCCAGCAGATCGATGCCGACGACGCGCCCTTGCTCCGGTGCATGTACGCGCTTGGCCGCGACCTGCGCCCAGCCGCCCGGCGCCGCGCCGAGGTCGAGTACGCGCGCGCCTTTCTTTAAGAAACGTGCTTTGTCGTCGATCTCCATCAGCTTGTAGGCGGCGCGCGAACGCATGCCCTCGCGCTTGGCGCGCGCGACATAAGGATCGTTGAGCTGGCGCTCCAGCCAAAGCTTGGACGATAGCTTGCGGCCCTTGCCGGTCTTGACCCGCACCTTGAGGTCGCGCGAGCCGCTGCTCTTGCTGCGCGGCGTCACGACAGGGCCGCCCGCTCGCCGCCACCACCGCCCCAGGCGCCGTCCGCGCGCATCATCTGCACCAGCATGCCCTCGCGCAAACCCCGGTCGGCGACGCGAAGGCGCGGACAGGGAAAGGCACGCCGGATCGCTTCCAGAATGGCGCAGCCCGCCAGCACCAGATCGGCGCGCTCGGCGCCGATGCAGGGCGAGGCGACGCGCTCGTCGTAACTCATGGCCAGCAGCCGTTCGAGCACGGCATCGACTTCATCCGTTTCCATCCAGCAGCCGTCGATGCGATTGCGGTCATAGCGTTTCAATTCGAGATGCACGCCAGCAATGGTCGTCACCGTGCCGGAGGTGCCGAGCATATGCACGCCGCGCAAGCCATCGCCATGCTGACGCGCGAAAGGCTCGATCAGCGCGGCGATCTCCTGCACCATGGCTTCGTAAGTTTCGCGCGTGACGTTCAAGCCGCCATGCCGCTCTGCCAGCGTCACCACGCCGTGCGGCAGCGAAATCCAGCCGCGGATCTGCGGCAGCGGCGGACCGCGGTCGCATTTGGGCGAACGGTCGAGCCGCACTAGTTCGGACGAACCGCCGCCGATGTCGAACAGCACCACGCCCTCGGCTTGCGGATCGATCAGCGGCGTACAGGAGGTGGCGGCAAGTTCGGCCTCGGTCTCGCGGTCGATTACTTCGAGCGACAGGTCGAGGCGCTCGGCGACGCGCGCGCGAAACTCGGCGCCATTCGTGGCCGCACGGCAGGCTTCCGTTGCAATGAGGCGCGCACGCGTGACGCCGCGGTTGCGCATCTTGTTGCGGCAGATCTCGAGCGCGGCGAGCGAGCGTTCGATGGCCGCTTCGCTCAGGCGGCCCGAGGCGGTGACGCCCTCGCCGAGCCGCACGATGCGCGAAAAGGCGTCGACCACGCGAAAGCCGTCGCCGGCCGGGCGCGCCACCAGCAGCCGGCAATTATTGGTGCCGAGATCGAGCGCGGCATAAGTCGGCCCGCCCCGGTCATGACCGGAGGATGCTTGTTCACGCCGTCCCGGCGACCGCCGACCCCACCGGGACCGCTCGCGCGGCACCCGATCGATAGCGGGGTCGAGGCCTGGGTCATCCCCGGCCTCGCCGCTCATGATCTAAACCTTTCGGCCGCACCGCTCGGCCCCTTGCGGGCCGGAGGGTCGCGACAAATGTTTCTAGCTTCGCCGAAAAGTGTAACAGCGCCCAAATCTCGTGCAAGCCTCGCGCAACCCTCGCCGGCGAAAGGGGTTGTTGTGGAAGCCCGCCGCCTGCTTTATCTGGAACCCACCCCTTAGGCGACAGCGGAAAAGCCCCGAAATGGATGACAGAACGACCGAAACCACCCTTTCGCAGACCAAATTCGGCATCGGGCAGCCCGTCACGCGCAAGGAAGACCCCATTCTGGTGAGCGGCCACGGCCACTACACGGACGACATTAACCTTCCGAACCAGGCTTATGCCGTCATGGTGCGCTCGCGCGAGCCGCACGGCATCATCCGGCGAATCGACACCGAGGCCGCCAAAGTAATGTCGGGCGTGCTCGTCGTACTCACCGGCGAGGACCTGAAAAGCTACGGCGGACTCAAGTGCAATCTGCCGCTCAAGAGCCGTGACGGCTCGCCCATCCGCTATACCCCGCGCCCGGCACTTGCTTCCGACAAGGTGCGCTTTGTTGGCGATCCGGTCGCCTGCGTCATTGCGCAGACGGTCGCACAGGCGAAAGACGCCGCCGAAGCCGTCGCGCTCGACATCGAGCCGCTGCCCGCAGTCGTGAGCGCGCGCGAGGCCGTCAAACCGGGCGCGCCGCAAGTCTGGGACGATGTGCCTGCCAACGTCGCGCTTGATTACCAGCATGGCGACCACGACAAGGTCGAAACGGCTTTCAAGAACGCCGCCCATGTCGTGCGCATGCCGCTCGTCAACCAGCGCCTCGTCGTCGCCGCCATGGAGCCGCGCTCGGCCATCGGCGAATTCACCCGCGATGGCGAAAAGTGGACGCTGCATTCGTGCAGCCAGGGCGTGTTCGGCCTCAAGAACATGCTGAAGGACATTCTCGCTGCGCCGCCTGAGAAAGTGCGCGTGATGACCGGCAATGTCGGCGGCTCCTTCGGAATGAAAGCCGCGGTCTACCCAGAATATGTCTGTATTCTGCACGCTGCGAAAATTCTCGGCCGTCCGGTGAAGTGGACCGACGAGCGCTCCGGCAGTTTCATGTCGGATCATCACGGCCGCGATTACGACATGACGGTGGAAACCGCCTTCGACAAAGACGGCCTCATCCTCGCCGTCCGGCTGACCGGCTACGGCAATCTCGGCGGCTATTGCGCCGCCTTCGGACCGCTGCTGCCGACCGCCAACGTCACCAAGAATATCATCAGCATGTACCGCACGCCGCTTCTTGAAGTGGCGACCAAGTGCGTCTTCACCAACACTACGCTCGTTTCCGCCTATCGCGGCGCCGGCCGTCCGGAAGGCGCGCTCTCGATGGAGCGCACGATGGATTACGCGGCGGCCGAACTCGGCATCGATCGCTTCGAATTGCGCAAGCGCAATTTCATCAAAGCGAAGGAAATGCCCTTCGCCACCCCCGCCGGCACCACATATGACAGCGGCGATTTCCCCGGCCTGTTCAAGGAAGCGCTCAGCCAAGCCGACGTCGCCGGCTTCAAGGCGCGCAAGCGCATGAGCAAGCGCGAAGGTAAATTGCGCGGGCTTGGTGTTGCCTGTTATGTCGAGACGACCGCGGCCATGACGACCGAACTCGGCGGCATTCGCTTTAACGCCGACGGCACCGTCACCATCGTCACCGGCACGCTCGACTACGGCCAGGGCCATTGGTCCGCTTTCGCGCAGGTACTGGCCCAGAAGCTCGGCGTGCCCTTCGACAAGATCGGTCTTTTGCAGGGCGACAGCGATCAGCTTCTTACCGGCGGCGGTACCGGCGGTTCGCGCTCGGCGATGATGAGCGGCACTGCGATTGCGCAGGCCTCCGACAAGGTGATCGAAAACGGCAAGCAGATCGCCGCGCAGGTGCTGGAAGCTTCCGCCGGTGATATTGAGTTCGGCAACGGGCGCTTTGTCATCGCCGGCACCGACCGCGCCATCGGCATCATGCAACTGGCCGAGAAGGTGCGCGCCGGCATCACGCTGCCCGATGGAAAGCCGGCCACGCTCGACGTCACGCATGTGACGGAAGCCGTGCCCGGCACTTATCCGAACGGCGTGCATGTGGTCGAAGTCGAGATCGATCCCGACACCGGCTTGACGCGCGTGGTTAAATACAACGCGGTCAATGATTTCGGCACGGTCGTCAATCCGATGCTGGTCGAGGGCCAGGTGCAAGGCGGCATCGTGCAAGGGCTCGGCCAGGTGCTGCTCGAAGGCGTGGTCTACGACGCCGAAGGCCAACTCGTGACCGGCTCCTTCATGGACTACGCGATGCCGCGCGCCCATGACGCGCCCATGATTGACGTCGCCAACCGTCCGGTGCCGACCAAGAGCAATCCGATCGGCGCCAAAGGCTGCGGCGAAGCCGGCACCTCGGGCGGGCTTCCGGCCGTCGCCAATGCGGTGTTCGACGCGCTTGCCGAATACGGCATCCGCGAGATGGAAATGCCGATGACAGCGTCTAAAATCTGGGAAGCGATCGAGAAGGCGAAGAAGAAAGCGGCGTAGACGTCGATCAAAACTCCGCTCACCCCCGCGCCGGCGCGGGCATGGGCGAGGTTTGGGCCACCCGTAGCCCGGATGAAGCGCAGCGAAATCCGGGAGACCCATGCCCCGCATTTCGCTTCGCTCCATGCGGGCTACTTATTTGCTAACCCGCCCTACATTTTTCCCCTCGCCATAATGCGACCATAATCCTATGATTATAGTCTCCTAATCCCGCCTCGTACCGAGGGGTGTCTGATCAAGCATCTTCAGACACAAGGCGGGGAGTGGTGGCCGGCAGGGGGCGTCGGAGATGCGGCGCGATGAACCTTCCCGGCGGTCCAAGCCGCTTCGTCCCGGCGCGCCAGCCGCGCGCCGCTGGGCCCCACTGACGATGGTTGCCGGCATGGTCAGATTTGCCGGGCGCCGTTTGGGCCCGCAGCGGTGGATAGGCTTTCCTTCGGTAACGAAGGGAGCCTGAAACGGTACTTCCACCGGGGGCGGAGCGGAGCAAACCTTATAAACACCGCGCGCGGAACGCCATGGAGAAGGCGGACTTGCGAAACTTTACTTCGACAGACCTCGATGTCGAGAGGTGTCGAGGTGCGTGGGTCCTCCGGGACCCGTGGCGTTCCGCGCACCCTCGGTTTGGGGGGAGCGCAGCTACGAAGTGACGGCCTGTCCCGGGCCGTGCCGCGCTGGCGCCGAAAGGCGAAGGCGGGCGCAAAAAATAGGGGTGATGAAGCTTGTCTGGATGGTAGCGGAAGCTAAGCAACCCGTCCGCAGCACATAGCCAACCCACTGGAAATGCACTGGATGGAGCCCGGCAACCGGGCCATAGTCCGCGCGCCGCGCCGGGAACTTTATATAATGTCGCAGATCACCGAGACCCTCAAAGCCAAACCGCCTGCCGCCAAATTGGCGCCGCATGCGCGGCTGGTCGGTGTGGTGAGCACGGCGCATTTCGTCTCGCATCTTTATATTCTGATCCTGGCGCCGCTTTTGCCTTTCGTGCGCGACGCTTACGGCGTGAGCTACACCCAGCTCGGCCTTGCGCTCGCCGCCTTCAACGTCATATCGGCCGCCTTGCAAACGCCGGCCGGATTTCTGGTCGACTGGCTGGGCGCGCGTATTCTCCTGATCATCGGTCTGGCGCTCGGCGGCATCGCTTTCGTTCTCGTCGGCCTGGTCGATTCGTTCTGGTTCATGGTGGCGATGTTCGCGCTCGCCGGTGTCGGCAACACCGTCTACCACCCGGCCGATTACGCGCTGCTGTCGCAACATGTGCCTGCCAAGAAAATCGGCCAGGCTTTTTCGGTGCATACATTTGCCGGCATGCTCGGCTCGGCGGCGGCGCCCGCGGGCCTGTTGATGCTCCAGAATATCTGGGGTTGGCGCGGCGCTTTCATCGGCGCCGGGCTTGTGGGTCTTGCGGTCGCACTTCTTTTTCTGACGATGCGCGATCCCGAAACTCCCGTTGCGGAAACGCCCGCGCGCAAGGCGGACGACAAATCGCCGGTCGGCTGGAAGCTGCTGCTGTCGGCGCCGATCGTGCTCAATCTTCTGTTCTTCATGCTGATCGCACTGATGAGTGGCGGCATGTTCAACTATTCGGTCGTTGCGCTCGGCGCGCTTTACGCAACGCCGGTCTCAACCGCCAATGCCGCGCTCACCACGCTGTTGTTACTTTCCGCCGTAGGCGTGCTCGCCGGTGGCTTGTTGGTCACGCGCACGCTGCGCCACGGCCTGGTGACGAGCCTCGGCCTCGTCGCCATGGCGGTCGCGGCCGCGCTGGTCGGCCAGTTCGACCTCGGCACCTGGACTTTGGTCGCGGTGATGACCGTATTCGGCTTTTTCTTCGGCTTCATTTCGCCGTCGCGCGACATGATCGTGCGCGAGATCACCCCGCCCGGTTCCTTCGGCAAGGTGTTCGGCTTCGTCACCACCGGCTTTAATATCGGCGGTATCATCTCGCCCATGATCTTCGGGGCGCTGATGGATACCGGCCACCCGAGCCTGGTGTTCCTGCTGGTCGCCGCTTTCGGCCTGATCGCGGTGCTGACCGTGGCAACCCTGCCGAAACTACCGGCCCAAGCCTGACGGGCCTGTCCGGGCGCGCAAAGCACGGTTCGGCGGCGATGTCCCGGCCAATGCGGACTTGTCAAATCGGCCGAATTGCCGCATGTCATGGCCTTCCGGCGGTCATTGCGAGCCTTTCGGCCCGGCCGGCGAACCCTGCTGGGGGATAGTTCAACGGTAGAACTGCGGACTCTGACTCCGTCAATCTAGGTTCGAATCCTAGTCCCCCAGCCAGTTTTATTTGCATTGATAAATCATATAATATCAATGACTTGTCGGCAGGCCTAGACATCGTACCCTAACGCCGCCCCCAACGGCCTGCCCCCAACGCCTCGTTTTGCCACCATCCTGCCCTGCAAAAACGTTGCGCCAATGCACAGCCCCCCTGACATCAAGACCGCAGACCATCATAAGTCGTTCAGCGAAGCCGCCGATGCTGGGGGCCGTATCCGGTGTCAGCACTCTGCCGTATGATAGCCAAACCGTAGCGTGAATAATGGAGAGTGCAGTGGCAACCGGTACTGTGAAGTGGTTCAACCCGACTAAGGGATATGGCTTCGTGCAGCCTCAGAGCGGCGGCAAAGATGTGTTCGTTCATATCTCTGCCGTGGAACGGGCGGGCTTGAGCACGCTCAATGAGGGCGCTGTGATCGAATACGAGGTCGTCGCGAACAGAGGCAAGGAATCTGCGGAAAACATTAAAGTGAAGTAGCCACAGCGGCCCCTTCGAAATGAAAAGCCCCGCCTAAGCAGTGGGGTTTTTGTTTGTGAGGCCCATGACTCTGATGACGCTGGCATCAAGCACCGCATTCTGGATGTCATTCAGGGCACAGTCGGCGCAGTGTTGCGGAGGGGGTACGGCGAGGTGACCATCAAGACCAAGCGGCTGCCATCGCGAAACTGCCTTGTTATAAAGACTCGGTGTGATCCGTGCCGATCTTTGTCCGGTATTATCCAACAGGCGACAAACGCGGGCGCGACTGGTTTGTCCGTTAAGTGCCAATCGCGTCCTTCGCTGCATCGCCGAAAGGCGACGCACAGAAAGGCCGCCCAAAGCGGGGCGCATTGCTGCAGCAGAATAAATAATTTGAACAATTAAAAGAATTGCATGAAACTGCGGCGTGCGCGGTGACACGCAATGACTCTCGTCGCCAGGATGTGATCTTTTGAGCCAGCCGCCGATCTGCTCGGGCGACCAATTCAATCTCAGCTTCCTCGTCACCGCCCGCCGGAGCCACGGACTGGTCGCCAATTTACACCGTTTTGGGCGGCGAGATCGGGCCCAGGCATGCTCATCCGCTGGCGCGGCTCGGTAGCGATCATAGCCGCCATTGCGCTTGAGTTCTCGGCTCACCGTCGAGGCGGAACGGCCCAGCAGCCTTGCTATCGATCGCGCCGATTGATGCGATGCAAGGCCTCTGGATATCTCCTCGCGTTCCGGCAGCGTCAACGCCAACTGCGAGCGACGCCGTGACGCTGGCCGAATTCCGCCGTGCGGGGCCAACTGATTGCGAATAGACGACGAGGGCTTACCAAAAGTCCGGCCAATTGCCTTGAGCGACTCCCCACGTTGCCAGCGATCCCACAACTCCGTCTTCTCTGCCGCAGTAAATCCTCGACGAAAATTTCTATCCATCTGCACACTCCATCTTTTCCTCTAAGATAAAGTGTTGCGTCGATCAGTTGAGACCACCCCCAATCGCGTCCCAAATGGTGTGTCGCGGCGAACGCAGTCATGTGGCATTAACGACAAAACACACCGCAGAAAAGCCGGAAGAATTCAGCGGCAGTATTTTCGTCGTCTCTGGCCTCCGGCGCCATCTCTTCGGTATGCCGAATCCCACGCGGCTTGCCTGCGGCTACATGCTGGGCGCGCCTGCGAATGTCATTGGCCCTCAGGTCGCTTTGGCTTGCATCGTTTGCTCATTGTTTTCCACCAGACGCGTGATGATGAGCTGCATCACGGCAAAGCCGAACGAGCGATCCTGGAAATAAAGCTCCTTGGCCTTATGCGCGGTCAGCTCGAAAACATTGCAGTCCGTCCGGCATTTGATCGTAGCTGTGCGCGTCTGTTTAGGGGCAAATACGCCGATTTCACCGATCATCGAGCCAGCGTTTAAAACCTTGCCGAAATCGACAATCTCCAGCTCGCCGTCCAGCAAATAATAGAGCCGGTCTGCCTTGTCGCCTTTGCGGACTAATATTTCGCCAGCCGCGTACTTTTTCCGCTTCATATAAGGCAGCAGGCTTTGAATTGATAAGTCTTCCCGATGCGCGTCCCGGATGTCTCGCACCAGGCGCTGGAGTTGAACAAGGCGCAGAGCGTTAACCGGCAGCAAGATTATGTGGAGTATAAGGACAGGATAAAGATGATCGAAATAACCATATGCTATAAAAAGAACATTGCTGCCGAGCGCTATGATACGCAGCGGAATCATGGTGCTCATGCAAAATGTCGCAAGTACGGCTGCGGACGCCGCGTAACCAAGTATATCCAGCCAAGGCATGGTTATCTCCCTGCGTTTAGATTCCAATTATGCGATGATAAGCAAATGCTGGCAGCAAGATAGTGCTTTGGTGCCGATTGGGTTCGCCGGTTTTCTATTTCTGACGCAGACCTCGCAGAGCCAATGCGACATTGATCGAATTGCTTGCAACTGTACAACTCCATAATGTCGCTGATGGGTCATTAGCCACGGAGCACTTCCGGCCTCAGACGGCCGATTGTCCGCTTCGCATCGAAAGCGACCAAAAAGGCGCGTGCTCTGCGACCCGCCCGCCGGTTCAAAATCACGGCCCCATAACGCTCGCCAAGAAGGCCGCCACCGTCAAGAATTAGAACCAAGATGGGAATTCGCGGCAACATCACTGGCAATCTGTCCGCTGCCCGACCATTGCGGCGGTGCGACCTTTAGGTTGTGCCGTTTTCTTCTCGCGTTTGCTGCAGGTCTTCAAAAGGGTGCACCCCCCACTTTCGCCGGCGTTCGTCCTCTTTGAGGATCAGAACGGTCTCTTCTAGAGTTTTGCCCTGAAGATGTGGGTTCAATTGCTGAAGCCTGACGAGCGCTTTTGCCCCGACTTTGGCAAAGCGTTTTTGCAACTGTGTACGGGCATCGTCTGTCATGACGCTAGTATAACACGAGCCATCACGATCACCATCATGGCGCTGCTATCACCTTGGGGCCTCCCTCAAAGCACGGCACGGTGGTCGGGGCATAACGGAGTCACCATCAAATTCCTGCATCCGTCCAAACCCGCTCACCCACCCTCACGGCTACCCATCCGGCTCCGCCTCCATGCTCCCCCGCCGCCATGATGGATGTGTTGGTGGTGAAGCAAGTCATCCCAAAGGGCTGGATGATGGTGTCTGGAGATACAGGTCTCACGTCAGGGCTACCCCGTGACGGGGCCCATGTTGTTGCCCTGTGTGCCTGTTGACGGGGAAATCATCGGCGGCATGTCGGGGTGCTATCAAGTTGACCACGGTGGCCCGACTGCCAGCTCACACTGAGGAACACACTTCAAGCCCTGCCCCCACGATGATGATGCCACTGCCACCGTCCCCCGCATGTCGCCCATGAAGTCCGGCTGGTGGGCGAACCGTCATCATGGTTATCATGGGAGCTTCCCAGATTGGGCTGCGTCAAGGGCTGCACCTTTGGCGGTGCACTGTGGGTGCGGATGGAAGTAGCCATGCGAACCTCACGACTGCCCTAACCCATGACGGCTCCCATGCTGTTGCCCTATGTGCTCCCCCGCTATGCTCACCGGCATGATGGTGACCATGATGATGACAATGGGCGGCACTGTCACAAGGTAAGTCGGCGGCGGAGGCATGTTGGTGCAGCATGTTGGGTGCCGGCAAGGAGACACATGGTGGTCCCGACTGCCCGGTCACACTGAGGCAACACTTCAAGGGTCGCTGCCCCATGATGCATCCCATCAAGTGTAGCCTCCGCCGCCACACATCATGATGACCATGAAGTTCGGCGAGTGGTGACCCGCCATGGGCGCTTGCCAACTTGGGCTACTCCAAGGGCACCATCATGCAGTGCTCCAAGTGCTGGGGTGGCAAAGCCCACCTCATCCCCCCAAGTGGCTCACGGTGCTTCATCATGGACAGCTTGATGGTAGCCATGTGCGGGGAAGCGCCTAGGGTGGGAGGGCATTGAGGGTGCATCAAGGAAGGCACCAAGGGAGGCATCAAGGGGGTGTTGTTACACTTAATCAACTTAACTCCCATCAAGGGGACCCATGAAGGTTAGCGTGAGGGCAAGCCTCCTTGACGGCCTCTTGATGGAGATACTTTGGGTTTCTCCCATAGCATTAGAGGACACGTAAGGATTCCGCACCGCCGCCGCCCTTAGTCGCCCGCCGTTTTGATTTCCGCAGGGATGGCCGTGCCGATGCGCCGCTTGGATTCTCGTTGCAGCGTTGCCTTGGCGGTCAGCGCATGACGTTCAGGCACCAAGACCGCATCATGAATTGGTAACGCCGTGATGCCGCGTTTCATTAGGCTCAGCAGCGTGGCAACCAGAATGTCGGACTCAATGCGCATGAAACCGAGACCGCGACCGTTCTCAATGTAATCCGCGATGGCCGAATGCTTGGCCCTGATTTCGCTGGTCGCGATCCGTGCGGTGGTGCGGGAAGGAAAACAGGCTGCCAGCGCCGAGCGTTCTTCAGGCGTATCACCCGGCCAACCTTTCAACGTCTCGCTTCTGTTGAACATCGCACTGGTCAGCTTTTTGCGGCCTTCGCGCAATTGCTGCCAGTCGCGGCCCAATACGTCGTCGCCGGTCACGTCATAAAGGTCACCGCGCGGCGGTTTGATTTTCGCCAGTGCGTAGGCGAGCCTCAGATTGAATTGGCTGAAGTCTACGTTCGCAATTGGCCCGTCATCAATACGGATCATATGAGGACGCTGCTCGCGCTTCATCGTCTGCCAGAACCCATCGTAGAGCCGTCCGCCTTGAGTCCATTCGCCATTGTTCCATATGCGTCGAAGCTCCCGCACATCCGGCCTAATGGTGAAGCCGCTTTCATCTAAGAGGATGCCATGCGATCCGACGATGGAAATGGATGCCCCACGAAGATGGTCATTGATCTTACGCAATTCATCACGCCAGCGCCGCGTGTCGTTGCTGTCTGAATAGTCGAGTAACTGACGGGCGCTGTCTTTAAGGACGATGACCTCCGGCAGGTCGATGCGCGTGAATACGTTTTGCGTGACCGTCGCGATGGGCGGAAACGCCTTAAGCAGCTTGGCCGTTGGGCGGATCGTTGTGATGTCCCTTCGGCCCCATTCCTTGACGTTGTGACCCTTGGTAACAATCTTGATCAGATGCAATTTGACCATGAGCTTGATGAGATCGCGGAAATGCTTCCCGTAAACCACCGGCTTGTATCGCGGGCTGCCTCTTAGTGTATTGTTTGAGAGCGGAACGTTGAGCAGCGTTTTCGGGGACCGCGCATAGGCGACAATTAGATTGCTGAGCAGAGCTTCGATGGCCAAATGGAATTTCTTACGATCCGCATCCTTGCGCCCTCGCGTTCGTCCGCCAAGTTTTGCCTCGCGGGTCTCAAGGTAAGTGACGAAACCCGAGATAGCGTTCTTCAGCCCGTCATCGGTGGCGCGTAAGTTCGGATCGAATCGTTGAATGATTTTGCCGTCGTTCATCGCGGGGTGCCCGGTGTTTCAGCGCGTTCTCATGCAACTCGGCGCGAAGTGACCGGGAAGCTCAATATGTGCGCCCCGCCAACCCCGGACCTGATAGCACGCCAAAATGTCAGCCAGCGGAATGTTCATGTCGATGTCGTGCGCTATCGACATTGTACACCGCAGCTGTTAACGAGCCGCACCTCTTAGTTTCACATGATCGTGGAGGTTTACCAATGCGCGAATTCGTGGCGGTGCTAGCGGCGACCCTGTTGATCCTTGGGGCAGTTCCAGCGAGTGCCCAGCAGAGCCAGCGGAACACGTTCAGGGCTCAGCAACCATCGCAGCAGGAGCAGCAAGGGATGTACCTGCAACAGCAGCAACAGCAGCAGCAGCAGCAACAGCAGCAACAGCAACAGCAACAGCAGCGCTACGGGAACCCGAACCCGACATTCAACAATGGTGGTAGCGGAAACCGCAGCTTCGGAGATTGATCGCGTTAGCCCCCTCGGTGCTGCCCGCACAGCAGCGCTATCGCGACGATGCCGCCTTCAGAGCAAGCATCCCCGCCAAGTGATGGTCGATGACAAGCTCTGCTTCCTTCTCGATCATCTCCCCGAGGTGGCGCAGTACGCGGCCAGAGGAGCGCGGATATGCGGTCGGCTATGCGAAATGTCCCGAGCAAGCGAAGCGCCGGTTTCTTTTGTTATGATGATCTTGCTGACGGCAAGCCGAATAGCATTAGCTTCTGGAGACCCGTCCGAAAATGTAGGGGATCGATGAAGTACCAAAGCTAACCGTGTAAGAGCACGACGTTGCTCGGGAGCAAACCAATATTCGATGTAATTTTTCGTCTCTGCATCAACCCAAGGCAATTTGGCTTGCCTGAGATCGATGCGATTGGAGCTTTTTAATAGCAGCTCCAAAAGAACGTTGAAGCGCTTATTGTCGAGCGGGCTAGTTGCTACTTTTGAGATCAGTATCGAAAGCGGGTCGAGATCAAATCCAATACAGTGATGACCAGCGCTAGAGGCAGCTAGCAAAACTGTCCCCGACCCCATCATAGGATCGAGGACGACTGAATTCCGGCGTAAGTCTTGAACCTTTGCGAGCGCAATGTCGGAAGCCATTCGCGCCGGAAAAGGATGAACGTTAGCCCACGCCATTATTCGTTACCTTAAGTAATAGCCCGATGAGAGTAGCAAAGGATATGTTAACGCGCATGACTAGGCACTTACAACCAAGATATTTTGTCACTTAATCTTTTCCGCAGTCGCTCTAATCGTGCGCGTACTTCGGGCTATTGCTTGCGTTTGGCGATCTAAAACTTTGCGGACATGGGCCGGAAGCGGTGGCAGCTTTACGGATTCAACGCACGCCGCATTTGTGCCACCGATGGCCCCTGAGAGTACCGGCCTAACGTCTCGCCCGGCCGTTGATGCCCGGCAACCGCGTCAATGATATGCGGAAGCTGCCCAGCCTGCTCTGCCTTTGTGGTGAACCATCGGCGGAACGAATGGAAATCCACATTGGATTGCCACTTGCAATCGGCATATTTGCCCGAGAAAGTGCCGTCATTCACTCCTTGGGCAGCCTCACCGCTTCTATGCATTGTCGCTTCAACTCGACAAGCGTCGCTTTTGAATAATGGCCGAAAGTTAACCCTACGTTCTTACTATGGCCCATAACGGCGGCAACTACGTTCTCGCGCTGTCCGGCCTCCTCCGCTTTCGTCGCAAACCAACGGCGGAAACTGTGAAAGTTGACCTTTGAGCGCCGCGCACCGATTCGCTTATCATCCACACCGAGACGCTTCCGATAATATGTGAACCGTTTGGATACGGCCATAGTGCGGTTATCATCCCATCCAGTGTCGGGCAGGTCGGGGAAAAGAAATGCATCGTCACGCTTAGCTTTGGTCCGAGACGCCACCGCGCTCTTCAATGCAGTATGAATCGGAACCGTACGAACAGCTGCTGGAGTCTTGCCCCGATGGATCGCAAAGTTTTCGTTCTGACAATCCTTAATCCTAAGCTGGCCAATCTCTTCCAGCCTCATCCCTGACAGTGCGGCGATCTTCATGAGATCGCCAAGGTCGCGATCTGCTGCACCTGAAAGCAGTGTTAGCATCTCTTCATCTGTAAATGGGCGTTCGGGGCCATCCGGTCCATCGGGCGAAACACGGTGCGCCTTCGGCTTCGGAAGAGACTTCCGCGCCCAAGGATTCGGCCGAATGCCCAGGCTCTTGTCCAACCAATTCCAATACTGGCGGAGCGCTGAAAGCTTTTTGTTGGCTGTCTTAGGGTGAGCTTTTGCATTAACGAAAGCTCCATCCCGAAAGTCAGACGCCAGGCGGTCGTCCACTGACTCGATGAAGCCGCTTTGCCCCGCATGGAGGCACCAAGCTTGGAATTGCTCCATAGCAGTTCGTGCGTCCGCTTTGGTGCGATCTGTATAACCGGACGATGTAAGCCAACGCTCAATATAGGTGTCGAACGGCGTAGCCTTGCCGATTGCCAACTTGACGTAGTTACTCGCCTTTTGTGAAGGAACGTCCAGGTCTTGTTCTTCGATTGAGTTTGCCTGCCAATCGCCACGCTCAGCGCGGTCAATTTGTTGGGCCCGGTCCTCTATGAAGTACATAAGGCCATCCCGCTCCTCATCATCCGCCCGCGTGAAATCCTCACGCAGCGCAAGCGCTTCCAATTGTATCGGGTCCTCTTGAGCGTTTTGCGGACTACGCGCCCGAGCGATTTCTGCCTTAAGAGCATCCAGCGCCTTCCACCGGGCCGCACGCGCCACGTTGATGTCATTTGTCTTCAGTGAACGAACGAGCCGTTTCTTCCGCAGAACTGCGCGAAGCGTCCGTGGCACTTCCGTGACGGCGTACCATGCGGTGCCATCCCCCCTTGGCTGCGTTAAGTAGCGGTAGTCGCCGCGCCCACTGCCCGTGCCTCGTCGCGGCGCCCGTTTTGCCATGCTACCCTAACTCTGCCCCTAACGCTCTGACCCCAACGCCGGGGTCAAGTTAGCCGCTAATAGCAGCATTATATAAGCTTGCGCAATGGTTCGCGTAGGGTCCTAGTCCCCCAGCCAAAAAACTCCCCGCCAGTTCTCAGCGCGGTCATGCTGCCGGCCTTGCGCCGGTCGCTCAGGCAGACCAAGCGCGCAACCTGTCCCATTTATAGACAGCGTCCCTTCAATGGCGCTGCCCGGACGGCAACCGTTTACCATTTTGTAAGGATGTCGCTTATGCATTCGTTAATCATGCCATTATGCCCGATCGTAAGTGGGGGCCGACCGCGAAATGGCCATTGCCATCAACGCACGGCTGGGGAGTCGATGATGACGCGAGTATTGCGTTTAGTAGGCGCGTGCGCCGTTGCAACCGGATTCTTGATCCTGTCGCCGGCAGCTAACGCGCAAGCCACGACCGGCACGACCGGCACCACCACCAATTCCACCGCCTCATCGGGCCGCATGTGGGGCTCCGCCGGTCCGGGCTCCGCGTCGGACTCCAGCAACATGCACGCCAACGACGCCAGCTACGCCGGCCTGGTGGCGGCCGCCAGACAGGGACTGCTGGTCGGCGGCGCCGGATATTCGATCACGTCCATCGGTTCACAGAGCATCGTCTCCACGACCATCATCGGCGATAGCAATTCGACCAACGTGACTGCGACGCAGACGTCGACCAATTCGGGCGCGGTTTCCACCAACGGTTCGATCGCGATCAAATAATCTGGGCAAGGGATTAAGATCCGATTTCTTCAGCAGCGGATTTGTAACGAGCGCGGTTGTTCGCGCGGAAAGAGTGAGTGAGAAGCATGCGGGCAACAGGGAGGCTGAATGCGGGGCGCAATGCCGCCTCCAAGATTGCTCTCCGTGCTGCGCTTCTGGCGATCACGCTGTTCGTGAGCGGCTGCTCGAGCACCGAATTCTGGAACACCTCCGAGACCGACCTCGGCGGCCCCGACCGCAAGGTGCGCGTGCCCGTCACCAAGGCGTCGATGCCGAGTTCGGTGCAGCCTTATCCACGCATCGAGGGAACGCTCGCCTGCATTCGCCGCACCGGCGTGTTGCGCGGCAAGACATTCGTGGTCGGACCGTTCGCGGACTCGACCGGCAAGATCAACGCGGTGGCGCAAGGCGCCACCGGCAACTTCGTTCCGCAGGGCGGCAGCGCCTCCTATGTCACCGACGCGCTGACCAAGGCCGGTGGCCAAGTCGTTTCCACATATTTCGGCGCGCCGACCAAGGCCGTGCCGTCGCAATACGCCGTCAACGGCATCTTCAACAGCCTCGACTTCGGCACCTCGGCGCAGAGCGACATCCGCATCGGCGGCATCGGTCCGACGATGGAGCTCGGCTGGGCGCAGCTTTCGCTCTCGATCCAGCTCGATGAGGTGGCGACCCGCGTCAACCGGCAGATGAGCATGATCCAGCGCCCGGTGCGCTACACCCAGTTGGGCGCCACCGTCGGCAAGACCTTCGAGAACACCTTGGTCACCGGCACCGCCAATTTGCAGAACCAGGAACGCCTTCAGCTTGAAGCGCTCAATGGCCCGATCGCGCTCGGCATTGCCGACGTACTCATGAAGGAGTTTCCGCGCGCTCAGCACGCCTGCGGCGATCAGATCGCCGATCTCTTGATCAAGGACGACTACCTCAGCGTCAATCCACAGAGTCTGGCGACGGCCGCGGTTTCCGGACTGTACTAAGCGAAACGACAACAGAAACGTAACAGGGCAACTAAAGCGTAACACGGCAACAGGAGAAGAACATGTCGCGTAAGTCACTCCACTTAATGACGGGCGTTGCCGTTGCGGCGCTCCTGAGCACGGCCCCCGGCGCCTTCGCGCAGGTGGCGATCACGCAGGGCCTTACCGCCGCCCAAAACAGCGGTACCCCCGCGCCCATCACCAACTCCGGCGCAGTGACAGGTAACGCCGCCGACAGCATCACTACATCGGCCGCCATTTCCGGCCTGCTTAGCGGCGCGTCCATCGGCAGCACCGGTGTGGTTGCTTCGGTCGGCGTGCTCAGCAATAACACCGCATTCGGCTCTGGCAGCAATCTCGACCTGCCGGCGACCGGTGTCGGCGCCATCGGCCAACTCACTAGTAACGGCGGCGCGATCACAACGCCCGGTGGCACGATCACCGTAGGCGCTTCCGGCGGCAGCAACATCAGCGGCGTGGGCGCGACCGCCTCGGTTTCGTCGACTGGCTCCGTTGCGTCGGTTGGCATTCAGAACGTCGAGACCGCAGCCGGCACAAATTCGATCGGTACGACCATCACGCAAAGCTCGACCAATGCGACCGGCGGCACGATCGCCAACACCGGCACCATCAGCCTCACGTCGCTGACTGGCCTTGGAAGCTCGGCCGCGGTGTCGGCGACCGGCGCGGTATCGTCGGTCTCGGCCACCCAGGCCGGCTCGGGGGCCGGAAATATGATGGGCGCAACGACCGTCGGCAGTACGTCGATCGGTCAAACAACCTCTAACGTTGCGGCTGTCGGCAATAACGGTACGATCGGCTCTCTCTCCGGCGGACTGACCGGCAACGGCGCGTCGGCAAGCGTGTCAGCGACCGGCTCGGCGGCTTCGATTTCGTCGACACAGCTTGTGACCGGCAACACCATCGATAATGCGTCGGTCACCTTCGGCGCCCCGACCCAGTCGGCGACCAATACCGGCGCCGTTACCAACGGTGGAACGATCGCTAGCGTTACAACCGGCGCCCTTACGGGAGCCGGAACATCGGCCAGCGTTTCAGCCACCGGCGCGGTAGCCTCGATTTCATCGACCTCGAACGGCAATATCGCCCACTCAACGCCCTCGGCGTCGGCTGTGTCGACAACGGTTGGCAACACCCTGCAAACCGCCTCGAATAACTCCGGCGGGGCCGTGATCAATACGGCGACCACGTTCACCACCGGCAATCTGGGTGCTACTGGCGGCGCGAACGGCGCCGGTGCCTCGGCTTCGATATCGGCAACCGGTGCTGCGGCTTCGGTGTCATCCACAGCCTTCGGCACCAACAAAGCCACCGATTCCTTTGGTACCATCGGCCAGACGGCAACCAACGGGGCGACCGTCACCAACAACAACGGTGCGAGTGGCGGTGGCACGGCGACGATCGCAGCCATCAACGGCCCCAGCGCTTCCGCGGGCGTGAGTGCCACAGGTGCCGTCACCTCCACATCGATCACCAGCAACAGCAATATCCTTGCTGGCACCACCACGATGGGCACCGTGACGCAAGGCTCGACCAACACCGCCGCGGTCACCAACAACGGCGGTACGCTGGCGATTACCGGCGATATCGCGGGCCACGGGGCTTCGGCGTCGATCGGTGCAACCGGCTCGGTGGCATCGTTCTCAGTCAACAGCATCGCCGATACTTTGTCGGTCGGCGGTTCGGCAACAGTCGGCAACATCACCCAGTCGTCAAGCAACAATGCGGCCATCACCAATGCGGGTAAGATCACCGTCGCCGGCATCTCGGGATCGGGCGCTTCTGCCTCCGTTTCCGCCCTCGGCGCCGGCGCCATGGCCAGCTTCCGCGCCGTCAAGTAACACCACAAGACCGGAAGCCGGGTCCCTTAACGGGGATCCGGCTCCCTTCCCTCTCTAATTTTAGGCCGGAGACATTCGTAAGAGGGACGCCATGCGACATGTCATTCTTGCGATCCGCTGCGCTGCCACCTTGGCAGTCATAGCCACCGCCTTCCCTGCGCACGCGCAATGGGTGCCGCGTTACGGCGATCGCCCGCCGCCGCCGACCGAACCGTCGATTGTGCTGCCCGGGCAGCCACAGATCGCCGCCCCAAAACCCGAAGCGCCGAAGCCCGCGGTCAAGCAGATTATCGTGCGCCGGCCGCACAGCGTGCAGTCCGGTCCGGTGACCATGCCGCCGAATGACGTGCTCGTCATGATGGTGCGGGCGGCGCTTTCCGCGCTCAATCAGGCGAATTTCACCGAGAATTACTCCGTGTTGCGCGGCATGATGACGCCGGGCCTGCAAGTTCGCGCCAGCGCCGCTCAGCTTGCCAAAGCCTTCGCCGACCTCCGCAGCCAGAATCTCGATCTTTCGCCGTCACTGGTGCTGATGCCGCAGCTCACCGAAAATCCCACGCTGGCGCCGGGCGGCCTGCTGAAAGTCGCCGGCATATTTCCGTCAAAGCCGCTTCAGATCAAATTCGCACTCGAATATCTGCCGATCGACGGCTTCTGGATGATCGACTCGATGACGGTGTCGGCGCCGCGCGCCGATACGCCGGTGGCGATGGTGGCGCCGAAGCCTCCGCCGGCGGTTACGCCGCCTGCTCCGCCCGCGCCCTCACCGGTGCTCGCTGCGCCGGCGCAAGTCGCCTCGCGCGCGCCTGTTGCTCTGCCGGCCCCCGCGCCCGTTGCCGCCGCGCCGCAGCGATTGGCAATGGCCGCCGATGCCGACTTCATCCCCGGTTCGCTGCCAACCCGGCAATTCATCCCGGTGCGTTACCCGGTCGAATACCGCCCGGCCTTCGTCCAAACCGGCCGCCAGGCGCAGGCAGATTCGCATGGCAATGCTAAAACAAATGCAAAGGTGAAGGCTAAGGCGAATACCAATGCCACGGCGCCGGGCTACGCGGTCTATGTGCAGGTCACCTCGCAACGCAGCGAAGCGGAGGCTAAAGCCGCCTACAATTCGCTCCGCGCCAAATTCCCGCAAATTCTAGGTGACCGCCAGCCGGTCATCCGGCGCGCCGATCTCGGCGACAAGGGCATCTTCTATCGCGCCCAGATCGGCCCCGTGAGCTCCGATCAGGCCGACGAAAAATGCAGGCAGCTCAAGGCCGTTGGCGGCCACTGCTTCATTCAATATGATTGACCGGCGTCCACCGATTCTAATAACCGCCAGCGCCGAGATTCCGACGGTGATTAAAGCCGCGATCGAGTCAGTACGCGGCCCTCATGCCGCCAGCTTTGCGCGCGCGCCCCCCCGTCTGCTTTGCGCGGCGGCGGCGGCATTGAGCCTGCTCGCGAGCGGCGCCGCATTTGCGGAAAACCCTTGGGCCAAATCGGGAAACGCCTGGGGCTCGAAGCCGAATGCCTGGGGCTCCACGCCCAACGCCTGGGGCTCCAACCCGAATGCCTGGGGTTCGAACTCAAACGCCTGGGGCCGCGGCCCTGGATATAAAGAAGGCACGCCCAGCAATAACCCCGGCTTTGTGGCCATTCCTTCCGACCCGATTGTCGGCAATCCGGCGATGGTGCCGCGCGGCGGCGAAATTATCGATACCGGCACTATTCCGGACGGCCTTCACGTTCCACAGCAGTCCGCGCGGCGCCCGCGCCTTGCGCAAAGCGGCGTGCCATCCGCCGGCGAAAAACGCCTGATCGACGATGAAGTGTTGATCGAATTTGCCGGCACGCCCGGCCCCGATGCCATCGAGGCTCTGCAACGCCGCCACCATCTCAGCGGCATCGCGTCGCAGGCCTTGCCGCTGACCGGCGCAACAATTCACCGCTGGCGCATCGACGACGACAAGAAAACGGTGGCCGCTGTGGTGCGCGCGCTTGAAGCCGACAAGGCCGTCGCATCGGCGCAGCCAAATTATGTCTACATGCTGCTGCAAGACAAAGCGAAGCCGGCAGAGAAGGACAAAACGGCGGACGACAACATCGAACAATATGCGCTGGCCAAGCTGAATGTGCCGCAGGCGCATGAGCTGGCCACAGGCGACAAAATATTAGTCGCGATCATCGATACGGCGGTCGACCTTAACCATCCGGATTTGACCGGTGCGGTCGCGCAGAGCTTCGACGCTACCGCCACATCGTCGTCGCCACAGTCCCATGGCACGGCTGTCGCAAGCCTGATCGTGGGGCGCGGCAAATTAAAGGGCGTCGCCCCCGGCGCCCGCATTCTGGCGGCGCAGGCCTTCGCGCCACATGGCGGCGAGGTGCAAGGCACCACCTTCAGCATCGTCAAGGCCATCGACTGGGCGGCGGAAAACGGCGCGCGCGTCATTAATATGGGCTTTGGCGGGCCCGCCGATCCGGCCGTCCATCGCAGTCTGGCGGCGGCGGCGAGGAAAAACATCGTGCTGGTGGCGGCGGCAGGAAAAACCGAGGCCAAAGCGCCGCCGCTTTATCCGGCCGCCGATGAGAACGTGATCGCGGTGGTGGCGACCGGCGCCAACGACAAGCTCTCGGACGCCTCCGGCCGCGGGCGTCACATCGCGATTGCCGCGCCCGGCGTCGATATCGAGACCGCCGCGCCCGGCGGCGGCTATGCAAAAGCCTCCGGCGCATCTTATGCCGCAGCCGAAGTGAGCGGCATCGTCGCCCTGATGCTGGAACGCAAAGGTGGCCTGACGCCCACGAAGGTGCGCGCTATTCTGCGCGCTACCGCCAAAGATCTCGGCCCGAAAGGCCCCGATCCTCTGTTCGGAGCCGGTCTTGCCGATGCCTATGCCGCGCTCACGGCGCAAGAAGCTACGCATGCGCAGACCCGCCCCGCCGCGACGAAGCGTAGCCGCGAACGCTGAGCGCGCCGTTTCTGGTTTTGCCGGTTTTCACAAACTGAAAAGGCGAAATTTGCAGCCTGCATTCGGCTAGGAAATAACGCATGATCGCGCCTATGCGCTAAACGATAAAAGACGCGGACAGAAGTCAGGGAGCAAAGGACGGCATGACGGAAAAATTCGGGCGGCTCGCCCTGCATATGTGGACCATCGACACGACGCCGCTGGCCGTAGCGCTCGATGCCGCCAAGCAAGGCGGCTTCGATGCCGTCGAATTGCGCCGCACCGATTTCAAGCGCTGCTTCGATCAAGGCATGAGCAACGCGCAAGTGCTCGATCTCATCAAGAAAAGTGGTATTCCGGTTGGCGTTCTCGGCGTCGAATATGGCTGGCTGTTTGAGACCGGCGAGGAAAGCAAACGCCTGTTCAAGGTGTTCCACGAGAGTTGCGAGAACGCGGTCGCGCTCAGTTGCGACACGCTGATGAGCGCGCCCGGTCAGGTGCAGGGTCCGATCAAGGACGCGATCAAGTATCTCAAAGAGGCCGGCGACATCGCCGCCGAATACAAGCTCAAGCTCGGAATCGAGTTCAATTCGCAGCACGACGTGCTCAACAGCCTCGCCGTGCTGACCGAATTGATCGAAGGCGCCAACCATCCCAATTGCGGCTACCTGATCGACGCTTATCACTTCACCCGCAGCGGCGCCGGCGGGCGCGGCTTCGAGAACGTACCGGCCGACAAGATCTATTGCTTCCAGTACAGCGACGTCTCGCCCAATCCGGTGACCGGCGTGCGGCGGCCGACCGACCGCCTCGCACCGGGCAAAGGCATCGTCAAATGGAAAGAGATGCTCGGTCTATTGGCCGAGAAAAACTACACTGGCTACCTTTCCTACGAAGCGCCGAATCCCGAATTGTGGGAGCGTTCGCCCGTTGAGGTTTGCCGCGAGGGCGTCGAACTGACGCGTAAGCTGCTGCGCGACGCCGTTCCCACTTATAAAATGTGAGGCGATGAAATGACCACCATCACTGATCCGCTGTTCGCCGGTCTGTTCGACAAGACCATCACAGCCATCCCAGCCGACGTCGCCAAACAGCGCTATATGACCAGCGTCGCGCCCATGGCCGCTAATCCCGGAAAATGGGTCGAGCAACCGCGCCTGCCGATCCCGACTGGCGAACATGCGGTGATCGAATGCCAGGGCAGAATTCATATTGTCGCCGGTTATGCGCGCCATCGCGTCGACGGCAATTTCCATCAGGTCTTCGATTCAAAATCCGGGCAATGGTCGCTGAAGGCGGAATTCCCCACACCCTGCAACCACGTCGCCGGCGTTGCCATCGGCTCCAAGGTCTATACTTTCGGCGGCTTCATCGAGCAAAACCGCTGCCCGCATTCGCTCTGTTACGTTTACGACACGGCCACCGACAAATGGTCGCGCATTGCCTCGCTGTCGCGGCCGCGCGGCGCCATCTCCGCCGTCGCGCTTGACGGCAAGATACATCTGCTCGGCGGGCGCGACGTGCGCTCGGTCGAATGGCACGAAGTATACGATCCGGCGACCGACAAATACGAAGACCGCGCCTCCATGCGCGGCTCGACCATGACGCAACCTTTCGTGGGACAGCGCGACCATATGGGCGTCGTCGTTGCCGACGGGTTGATCTACGCCATCGCCGGCCGCATGGACTCATACGACTTCAACACCAGCCTCAATGCCGTCTACGACCCAAAGAAGGATTCTTGGGGCTTCCGTGCGCCCTTACCTACCGCTCGTTCGGGTCCGTCGGCGGTCTTCATCGGCGGCAAGATCGTGGTGTTCGGCGGCGAGGCGACCGGCAAGGTGTTCGGCACCAACGAGGGCTACGATCCCAAAACCGACACTTGGGAGCAACTCACGCCGATGGCGATTCCGCGACACGGGCTGCACGGCGCTACCGTCGCGGTTATCGGCAACATGGTGCATGTGCCCGGCGGCGGACCGATCCCCGGCGGCCGCATCCAGGGCGCCTATCACGACGCCTTTACGTTCGGCTAGGGAACGTATCGCGGATTCGGTTGCCGACAGCATCCGGCCATACGGCACCGAGGCACAAGGCCCGGTTTGAACCGCGGCGCGAACACGTCATAATAGAGGGCGGAAACAACCGTCCGGCGCACTAGTGGGAGAGCAAAGCTAACATGTCGCTCATCGACATCGACGGCGTTTGCAAAAATTACACGATCGAGGGCGACCGGGAATTGACAGTGATCGATCATATCGATCTGTCGATCCGCGAGGGCGAATTCGTTTCCATCATTGGGCCGAGCGGCTGCGGCAAGAGCACTCTGCTGCACATGATCGGCGGGTTCGTACCGAGCACGGCGGGTGAAATTCGCGTCGGCGGCGCGGCGGTGCATTCGCCCGGCCCCGACCGCGGCATCGTGTTCCAGCATTTCGCGCTGTTTCCGTGGAAAACGGTGCTCGGCAATGTCGAATACGGTCTGGCCGAGCGCGGCATCGGCAAGCTCGAGCGCCGCGACACTGCGCAATCCTTCATCGACATGGTCAAGCTTTCCGGCTTCGAGAATACCTATCCGAACCGGCTGTCCGGCGGCATGCAGCAGCGCGTGGCGATTGCCCGCATGCTGGCCTGCGAACCCTCGATCCTGCTGATGGACGAACCCTTCGGCGCGCTCGATGCGCAGACGCGCAAAATATTGCAGGAGGAGCTGCGCGAACTGTGGCAGCGCTTCCGCAAGACGGTCGTCTTTGTCACCCATGACGTGCGCGAAGCAGTATTCCTGTCGCAGCGCGTAGTGGTGATGTCGGCGCGGCCGGGGCGGATCAAGACCATCGTCGAGACCGGTCTCGGTCCCGACGCCTCGCGCGCGGCGATCGATGAGAAAGCCGACGAGCTCTGGGACCTGCTGCGCGACGAAGTCGTGCGCACCCTCGATGAAGAAAGGCGCGGGCTGTGAGCAAGGCGCTGCGCATCCCGATTTTCTACCTGCCGATCTTCGCCATCCTGATTCTCTGGGAACTCGCCGCTCGCCTTGGCCTGCTCAATCCCTCCATCTTCCCTTCGCTCACCGACACGCTGGTCGCCTTCGTGCGGCTCGCCGAAAAGAGCCACTTGCTCGCGCATGCGTGGCTTTCGCTGTTCCGGCAATCGAGTGGATTTTTTCTCGCCGCCGTCTTCGGCATCGTCTCCGGCATCCTGATGGCGGAAAGCCGCACGGTGAGGAATATTCTCGAACCGCTGCTGCGCGCGACTTTCCCGCTACCGAAATCGGCGTTGATTCCGCTGTTCATCCTCTGGCTCGGAATCGGCGACAGCGCCAAGGTCGCGGCCGTCTTCCTCGGTTGCCTGCTGCCGATTGTCGTATCGACCTTCAACGCCGCGCGCGGCATCAACAAGCAACTGGTCTGGTCGGCCTGGAGCCTGGGCACGCCGAAATGGCTGATCCCGTGGAAGGTGGTGCTGCCGGCCGCACTCCCTGAAATCATGAGCGGCTTGCGCATCGCGCTCGCGCTTTCCTTCACGCTGATGGTGAGCGCGGAATTTCTGATCGGCCAGCGCGGGCTCGGCTATCTGATCTCGACGCTCGGCGAGGATGGCGATTACGCTGGCATGTTCGCCGCCGTGCTGGCGGTGACCGTTCTCGGCTTTGCCGCCGACCGGCTGTTTCTCTGGCTCAACGACCACCTGCTGGCGTGGCGCGAATGATGAAAGCGCCCTCCCATACGCTGTGGCTGCGGCGCGCCGGCGCCCGCTATGGCTCGATTGTCGTTGTACTGATCCTGTGGGAGCTGACCACCCGTACCGGCATCTTCAACAACTTCCTGCTGCCGCCGCTGTCGGACGTGCTCTATCGCTTCGCGCTCGACTTCATTAGCGGCGAAATTCCGCGCCATGCGCTTGCCACTGCCTATCGCGCCGCGGTCGGCTTTGCGATCGCCGCCGGCTTCGGCATTCTTACCGGCGGGCTGATGTCGATGTCGGCCGTAATCCGTCGCATCATGGAGCCC
>Ga0209483_1000487_pt1 | contig 34755 bp, 29 predicted proteins | sample NGEPerA_FD_184508 | JGI IMG/M metagenome (GOLD analysis project Ga0209483, IMG submission 184508) | Arctic peat soil microbial communities from the Barrow Environmental Observatory site, Barrow, Alaska, USA - NGEE PermafrostL2-A... | ecosystem: Environmental > Terrestrial > Soil > Wetlands >...
GGTGGGACGGGTCCGAGCGGTGGTACTCATCGTGAGGCCTCCTCTATAGAGTGGCTCGCGCCACGTGAAGCGAACGCTACCTGGTCGGTGGCTGCTGGGTCACACCTGACCGGTCCCGGGTTTTGTTAACCATACGGTTGTTGAAATTGGGCCCGAGTAAGAGACTCATTCCACGCCAACGTTGTACGCAGCGGAGTTTCGCCGACGAGCGATTGCGTTCGTGAGATCTGACTGGAAACGTTGGCCAAGTTGCCAGATTTGAACTTGAGCCGCCAGAAAGAGGACCGTTAAGCGGAAAGCAAATCTTCGCTCTCGTGTTTCCCAATGTGAAGGTACGAGATCTGAGGGGCATACTTCGGCGCGCGGGATGTGTTGAAGTTCGCCAGCCTGGTTCTCATTTGATCATCCGCTGTGGCCAGAGCGTCGTCCCCATTCATGGGGGAGACGTGCCAAAGGGATTACTCCGATCGATTGGTCGAGATCTCGGGCCTTGCCTAGGAGAGGAATGGTTACGAAATGACTAAAACACAGTTGATGACAAACCGTTGTCACGCAACCTTCGAACTCGACGAGTCCGGAGTGTGGATCGCCCAGATTGAGGAGATTCCCCAAGTGCACACCTTCGGTCGCACTCTCGGCAAGGCACGTGAGTATCTGGTTGATGCTCTCGCGCTATGGCTTGATCTACCAATCGACGATGTGAAGGACTCAATCGACTTTCACCCGGTGAAGTTGCCTGTCGGCGTGCAAAACATCGTGTACGAAGCGACGGCCGCGCGAGCGATGGCGGATGCAGCAACCGAGGCCGTGAGCGAACTCACGTCGGCGGCGGCATTGGCCCTAACGAGAGATGCGCGACTGTCGCTTCGCGACGCGGCGGAACTTCTCGGTGTGTCCCATCAGAGAGTGCAGCAGCTCGTATCCCAAAGGAAAGTGGAGAACCCTCCCGTTATTGGTAGCGGGATTCAAGGCGTCGCCCAGGACATCGCTCGAAATCTTAAGGAGTTTCTGCCGAGCGGATCCAAAGAGAACCTCGGGGCGTTGGCGATTGGCGTGACGGTGGGATTCACGATTGCCTGGGCCCAGTCTCAGGAATAGTTCGCAATAACTTGAATCTCATCGTTTCAAGGATTTCCGAAAGGAGGACAGCGTGCCTCACAAAATGGTCCACACATCGCGTCGCGTGCAGTCGTCTCACGTCGTCTCACGTTGTCATCGTTCCTCGTCAAGTGCTACGTCGTCGTGTCGCGTCGTCTGGTGAAAAGGTTCTTAACACTTTCACACGGCTGAGGTCGCAGGTTCGAGTCCTGCAGCGCCCACGCTTGTTCAAAGGGCGTCGCGAACGAGCTGCAGGAAGTGCTCGGCGTCGGTCGAGAGATCGAGTAAATGCTTCAAATGTGCGAGGGAGAGTTTGTCTCCGAATGGAATGTTGTGCGGGCCCTTCTCACCGCCCAGATCTTTGTAATAGTTCGGCACCGGAAACGAAGTCGGTGCGTCGAAGATCTCGTCAACGATGAGATCTTCGAAGGTTGGGGCGCTGGCGACGCGAAGACCTAAGTCGACGGTCGCAGGATCTCGGCCGACCCAGCGCGCCAGTGTCGCGATGATTGACGTGTGATCAAAGTCGTACTCCGAGTTCGTCGGTGCGCGGAAGATTGAACCGGGTCGAACGTGCGGAGAAACGAGAATGGTGGGCACCCGCACGCCGAGCCGATCGAATGAAAAAGGTTGAATACTAGGAGAATCGTCAGGTCGCACCGTCTTGGGCGGGGCCACGTGATCGTAGGTCCCTCCGTGCTCGTCAAAACTGATGATGAGGAGGGTCTCTTCCCACAGCGGCGACCTTCGAATGGCCTTGTACAGTTCGTTGAGGTCGTACTCGGCTCGACCAATCCATGCCGGGGAGTGGTAGTCGTTGCCCGAGAGCCCAATGAAGTCATCTCCGGTCGGCAAGCCGTATCCGCCACTCCAAAATGGTTCAATGTAACTGACGTCGGGCTGCGTCCCCGCGGCGAGCGACGTGAGGAAGTCGTCCAGGGTCCCGACGGTTCCGCGATTGGCACTGATGGCCTCAGCGATGCGAGGAAAAACGTCAACGGTGTAGCACGTACCGGGTTCGGTGGGGTCCATGTCGAAAAAGCCGTTGTACTCGTAGTACACACCCCACGACTTCGGTCGCGGGGTGTCGGCCTCGTTCAACATGTCAAACAGCGTGCGTGCCGGGTAGGTCGTGCGGTCGGCGTTATCCACCGCGCCACACGAGGTGCCGCAGATTGAGAAAGCCCGGTTCGGGTTCGTTTCCGTTGGCACGGAGGAGAACCACCGATCCGACACGGCGAAGTTCTTGGCCAGTCCGTATAAGACGGGTAGTTCAATCTCGCTGTACGCCCCCATGACTTCGTTCGTCGCGTCGTACCAGGCTTCGTAGTCGTGAGCGAATCCCGACATGGGCGGGTTGGCCACGGGATCCCATCGCGGCACCACGTTTCGACCTTCACCGTCTTGGTACATCTGATTGCCGGTGTTGGCCCACCACTCATTGGGGTTCCACCGAGGTTGGCGAAGAGGTTGTTCATAGTCCTGAGTACCGTGCGCCGGTCGGTGCGGCTTGATACCGACGAAGTTGCATTGTGAGCCGTTCAGACCTTCGAATCGCTGTGACGAACCAGCCGGATAGATACGGTCCGCGGGCAACTCGGTGTCCTCGTGGAGCCAGCCGAGAACGTTATCGAGCGAACGATTTTCGAGCATCAACAGCACAACCTTGGAGATCTGTCCCATTGCTCCCGGCATCGAAGAACCTCGCGCTTTCTGGTCCGCGCGTACGCGACGTGCGTCGGCGAGTTCACTACACGGAATTGAACCGTACTTCGCCCGCAGCGCGTGCCGAGAAGAGTGCGGGCCGGAGAGTCGTAGTCGTCCGCCATTACCATGTGACACATGCCGTCGCAGGTCGCCACGCGGGCCATTCTCTTTTGCGACGTCGTGGGTTCGACGGCGATGCGTCAGAAGATCGGTGACGCAGCGGCCGATCGTTGGATGGCCCAATTGATGTCGATGATCGATTCGGTCGTTCGTCGAGGCGACGGTGTGGTTATCAAGTCACTCGGTGATGGTGCGATGGCGGCGTTCACCTCGGCGTCCGACGCTCTGGACGCCGCCGTCGGACTCCAACAGGCCGCTTCGGGCGTGATGGCTGACGGCACGAGTGAGCGTTCTCGACTTCGCATCGGCATTTCCATCGGCGACGTGAACGAGGCCGAGGGTGACGTGCAGGGAATGCCCGTGGTGCAGGCGGCTCGCCTGTGCGACCAGGCCGAGAGCGATGAGATTCTTATTGCGGACGTAGTCCGGATCCTCGCCGGCACGAGGTGCGCCTACCCGATGAGCGCTCGCAGCGAGATAGCGCTCAAGGGTTTCGATGAACCGGTGAGCTGCGCGGTGGTCGAGTGGTCGCCGACGAATACTGCTTCATCAACCAATTTCCCCTCGAGCCTGGCGGCGCTCAGCCGCGGTCCCTTCGTAGGGCGTGCACCGGTGCTGGACGAACTGCTCCGGGCGTTGCGGTCTCGCGAATGCCGCGGAGTCTTCGTCGGGGGCGAACCGGGGATCGGCAAGACGAGGTTCCTGGCCGAACTCGCCACTGACATGCGTGTCGACCAGGTCATGGTGGTTCTCGGTCGCGGCGACGCGGAGCTGTCCGTCAACTACCGAGCCTGGATTGAGGCCCTTGCGCCCGTCGTCGACGTTCAGAGCACTGAAGCTCTGGACGACATGAACGCTGCGGATCTCGTCGAACTGGTCCGACTGCTGCCGCGCCTCGTTCAGCGGGTACACGTGACCGACGATCCCGTGAGTCTCGACCCCGACGCGCGCCATGCCGCGGTCTGTGACGCCGTAGTTGAGCTCTTGCGGCGCAGCGGTCCACTGATGATTGTGCTCGACGACGTCCAGTGGATGGACGAACGTTCCCTACTACTCGTCAAAAGAGTCCTCGACGAGCACCTCAAGCACGTCATGATCGCCGCGACATTCCGAGATACCGAATTCGATCGGTCACCGGGGCTGGTGAATCTACTGGCCGACCTCCGACGTATCGACGGCGTGCGCCGTTTGAACTTCTCCGGTCTCGACGGTGATGCGGTCGCCGAGATGTTCGCACTCACTTGGCGTCGCGATCTCACCTCTGACGAGCGCTCGGTGGCGAGTCGAGTTCACTCGCGCACCGCGGGCAATCCGCTGTACATCTCCGAGTTGTTGCATCTGCTTGATGAAATCCAACAAGGAGATGATCTTTCGGTGACCCAAGTCACTTTCGCGATGGACGGCACCTTGCCGGTGGGACTTCGTGAGGTGATCGAACGGCGCCTGCACGATCTCGACACTGACATTGAACGTGTACTCGACGTTGCGAGCGCCGTCGACATGGTGATCGACGTGGGCATCGTCGAGGACGTCATAGCGCTCGACGGGCCCGATGTCGATGTCCTTGGCGCACTCGAGACGGCTCAGAAAGCCGGCATCGTCATTGGTAACGGGCGCAACTTTGAGTTTCGCCACGCGGTGATTCGCGATGTGTTGACTCAGAGTCGCTCGGCGCGTCGCACTGAACTTCTGCATCGCAAAGTCGTGGATGTGCTTGAACGACGCTGGGCCCTCTCACTCGACCGTCACGTCGAAGAGTTGGCCTGGCACCACGACTTAGCGCGCAGTCCCGACGCGGCGCTTTGGAGCCTCCGTGCCGGCGAGTCCGCCCTCAACAATCTCGACGCACGGGCCGTCACGTTCGCCGATCGCGGTCTGGCGCAACTGGATTACGCCCTGGGCGACACTGACGAACTGCGCTGCGACTTGCTCACGGTGCGCGCCCATGGCCTGCGCCTCACCGGAGTCGATACCCTCGCGGTCGCTCGCGAGGCTTACGAGGCCGCCTTGACACTGGTCGATCAGCGCCGCATTGCTCGCGCCTTGTTGTCCGTAGGCGTCGACACGGCCGCCAGCAGAGACGGTCTCGCCGCCATGGCCTTCTTGGAGGAGGGCCTGACGCACCTCGACGACATCTCACTGCTTGGGCGCTGGGAAGTGGCGACGGCGTGCGCCGTGCGACGACATTTCGACCCGACCACCGACCCCGCAGGTCACATCGACGAGATCGCGGAGATCGTGGCGCACCTTGACCCGTCCGCTCCCGAGTCGTGCCAGATTGCAATGCGCTGCGCGCGCAGTCTGACCAGTACGAACTGGGCGAATCACGCCTTGCCGCTCGTCGAACTGTTCGGCGGCAACTGCAAGGGTGTTGACACCGAAGGCTTCCCCGTCGAAGTCGCGTGGTCGACGATGTGGTTGGCGCTCGGTGATCGAGCGAAGTCCGATCAACTCCTCGATCAGGCTGCCAACGACGCCCGTCGAAGTTACTGGTTCTACAGCTGTCAGGTTCTCCAGCGACAGACCATGCGCGCCATGCTCGACGGTCACTGGGACTTGGCCGATCATCTCATCAGCGAACAAGAGACCATCAGTGCGGGTGACCCCGGCTTCGGGGTCAGTGTTTTGATGCAACGCACATGGCTCCGACAAGAACTCGGCGACGTCGAGAACCTGCACCAAGAATTGATCTCCTTCATCGACGTTTTTTCAGAGTTCCCGGTGGCGCGTGCGCTGGCTGCAAACGTTCAAACTGCGACGGACGACCTTTCGGGTGCGAATGAATACCTCGACGAGTGCGCTCGGGACCGCTTCGCGTCGATCGGCCGAGGCTGGCTGACACTGCTGAGTGTGGCCAATGTCGCGATGGCCTCCATCGAACTGTCGGCAGAGCGACACCACGAAATGCTCCTGGACCTCTTGTCGCCGTACGAGGGACAGGTCGGGGTCATGGTGACCGGAACCCATCTCATGTGCCTGGTCGACTCCTTGCGCGCCGGACTCCTCGCGCTCGGCGGACGCGACGGTGACGCCGACGCACTGTTCTCGTCCTCACTCGCACAGATTCGTATGTTGCGCTCCACGCCACTCGAGGCACGACACCGCTATTGGTGGGGTCGCTCCCTCGAGTGGCGAGGCGACGCCGTCGGGGCTGCCGCTCAGTACCGGGCAGCCCGCGAGATCGCTTCATCACTGGCGATGTTGAACTTGGTGCTCTGCATTGACCGAGCAATAGAGAAACCAACACGTGCGCCAAATGCCAACTGAAGTCGTCGTGCGATACCGCCGGGCCACGTAATGACCTACTTGCCCCACAAAATGCTCCACGAATAGGACATCGTCAAACTGTCTACTCAACCGACAGCAATCCCATCTGCTCCAAAAGTGCCCTTGGTCAGTACCGTTCGTTCGGCGATCGCGGCAAGTGTGCGCGAATTGTGGAGATCCGTTCACTGGCGAGTCAATCGGTGCGTAGCGTTAACGCGCAGGCAATTTGTCATGTGACGTGGCCCCATGATCGCAGCGAGGACGTTGGGGAATGTCGGGCAAGAAAGCCACTCGGAGTCTTAAGAAGTCCCTCGGCAATTCGATCGAGGTGCTGGCCGCAGAATCCCGGGGTGACGTCGGCGAAGGAATTGAAACCGAAGCCGAGAGGGGCACACTCCAAGCACTCGTTGCGCCTTGGGGTCAAGGATTCCACATGGGTCCGCCCGAGGACATTACGAGCAGTACCAGCCCGATCAACGAGGTTCGCTAGCGATCATGGTCACGACTTATTCTTCACATTCTGACGATCTAGGTGTTGGAAAGAGTCAGAGCGACCTGACTATACCGTTCGCCGTTGTCGCAGTAGCGGCTGAGGCGAGTTTGGCGCTCTCGCCGAGCGTGGACTCACTCGCGGCGAGCGTCACCAGCGTGATCTTGCTCGCGTTGACCGTCGTGAGTTTTCTCCTCACGGTGAAAAGAGCCGAGAACTGGACTCACGTGCTCGTCCCACTGTTGTATTCGGGATCGGTGTTGGCTCTCGTCATCGCCACTGGGAGCGCAGCGCCGGGAGTTGGTCTCGTGATGCTTCTCGCCGTCGTGTGGACCGCCCTCTATCTCGAGACCTGGAAATCTTTCGTCGTCGTTGCAGTCGTGGTGGTCCTTGAGTTTGTCGCCACGATTGTGCCCGTCGATGATTCGGACTCGGTTCGACTCCGTCAAGTGTTGATGTACCTGCTGGTATCGGCCCTGATTGTCTACTCCGTACATGAGCTCCGGAATCGATTGGCGCGAATTAGCGCGCAGCGAGAAATACTCAACGAAGAGATGCACGTGACGATTGTTGCGTTGGAAGAAAATCTTCGGTGCGCTTCGGTCTTGGGTCACCTTGGGGACATGCTCAACAGTTGCAACAGCCGCGAAGAGGCGTACGAAGTCATCGATCACGCGGCCCGAAGTATGTTCGTGGATGGAGGTTCGGTAAACGGTTTCGATGCGTCGAAAAACCGACTGGAAACGAAGTGTGCGTGGGGAGGATTCCCGCGAGATCAGCAACCCTTTTCAACCAATGATTGTTGGGCACTGCGGCGGGGCCACGACTACGAATCGAAAGGCGGCGAGATCTCGTGTGAGCATCTTCGAGAGAGCGGCGAGGTCCATACGATCTGTCGACCTTTACTGGCCCAGGGCGAGATCATGGGAGTTCTGACGATTTCAGTACCCGATCTTGAGGTTCCCTTGGTACGTGTCGTGGGGATCAACGATCCACTCACACAGAATGCCCTCTTGTTCGGAGAGCAAATCTCCATCTGGATGGCCAACTTCAACCTTCGAGAGATCCTCCAACACCAATCGATCAGGGATCCATTGACGAATCTATTCAATCGCCGATTCATGGAGGAGACGCTCACACGAGAGTTCAGCAAATCCGCGCGCACATTGGAAGAGATCAGCATCATTCAAATTGACATCGACCACTTCAAAGACTTCAACGACGGCCACGGCCACGCCGTGGGTGACTCCACGCTTCGCGCCATCTCGGAACTGATGCTCTCGCGGTTCCGTGGTTCCGACGTACCATGTCGCTCAGGCGGGGAGGAGTTCACACTCTTGCTCCCGAACTGTTCCTGGGAAAACGCGCACTCCCGTAGCGTGGAGTTGCAGCAGCTAGTTGGTCGACTTCGGATTTCAACGCCAATGAGCACTGCTCTACTCCAACCTCCGACGCTCTCCATTGGCATTGCGACGTCGCCCGAGCACGGTTCCACGAGTGAGGAATTGCTGCGATCGGCAGATCTGGCGCTGTACGCCGCAAAATCCGCCGGGCGTAACAGGATCTCACGCGCGATACCTGTCACCGATGAGATTCCCCCGGAGTTGCTGATGGCGAACAATCGGAAGTAGTCGAAAATTGCAACGACAGAGTGTGCTGACTATCAGACGGATTTCTTCGAACGGAGCTGCCGAAGATTCAGGTCTCATCTAATTTGTGAGGTTTCTCCACTCAGAAGGATGATGACTATGGCGAACGCGTACAGACTCGGGCTGTGTTCACCTTGCCCCACAAATCGCGTCGCGTGCAGTTCTCTCTCGTCGTGTCGTGTCGTCACTGTTCCTTGTCAAATGCGAGGTCGTCGTATCGCGTCGTTTGGGAAAAGGTCAGAGTTAACGTATTTTGGACAAGAACGTATCGGCTCGAATGACGAGTCACGAATACTTCCTCGGCGCACCGTTGCCACCAATCCTGGTCCGTTCGAACTCCAGTCATGACTGTTGGGGCGGACCGAATCGCGGATTAGAAGGCAGGCACTCGTAAATCCTGATCGGGAGCTGAGGAAGGCTTCTCTGTGCAACTAGGACCACCTCGCAATATGATGCGCCTATTCGCGCTCCTGCAACGGGAGGGGGACTGCCAATGGCGCCGAGTGTTAGTAGTTCTGATGTTAGAAGTAATGATTGGAACGCTGAGGTTTCAAGAGCGCTCTTGGAGCTGAAGGAGCGCGTTGCTTTCCTCGACGAGGATGGACAGCGTCATTTCCAAATCCTTGTTGAAGAGATTGAGGAGCTGTCCCATCTCCGACCGCGATTATTCAGATGGACCAGAGTGAATGAGTGGTGGAGTGGCAAGCGTCTCGATTTAATCTGGAGTCGCATCCACTTTGCGCAGTTGCAACTATTGGCCGTGGCGCCGCTGCCTGTGATGCGAGATTTATTCGAAATCGTTGTGGAGCACTGCGAGACGCTTTCGGTAACTGACACGGCTCGTCTGCGCCTCATCGATTTGATTCAGCATCGAGTCATTGGTTCACTCAGTGATGAGAACATCGGGCCAGCCCTCTCGTGGCCATAAGTTCACCCCCTGATCCAAATGCGGTGCCCGCCCCTGCGGCGACTGGAAGAGAGATCATGATCGAAGTGATGCGCCGCTCCTTTGATCAAACTGACAACTTTCATGAGAATGCCAGGAGTTTCCGTAATCGCCTGATCGCAACGATGTCAATCACGGCACTAGTCGCCGTATGTCTGGTCATTCTGCAGGGGCAGTTACCAAACGCATACATCTTCCAACAGCCCACCAACAGCGCGGGCCTGCCAAGTTGGACGGTCATGCTATTGATAATGGTCTTTGGATGCGTGGGCGCACTTCTCACTGCAATCCCGGCAATGGCAGCGGTTCCAACAGTCAACACTCCATACAACTTCCCGCTCCCTCAGGGCCTGCTGAAGATTTTGGTGGGAGCCCTCACAGCGTTAGTAGGAGTCGTCGTGGTCGGGAGTACGAGTGTGACTTCCGGATTCAGTTCGATGCAGGCACTTATTGGCGTGGCCGTGGTGTTCGGTGCTGGGCAGCAGACCATCACGCAGTTCCTTGACAAGAGAGCCGGACAGTTGGTAGCCCAGCCCGGAGCTCCATCCTGAGAATTCGAAACAACTTCGGTCATGCGATGTGGATGGCAAATTTAGTGAGAGTCGGAGTAAGCAAGCAACCCGACTCCCTCCCCGTGAAAATCGATGAATACGTTCGCTACGCCGACGCGAAGTGACTCACCTCAATGTTGGGGGTGCAGCATAAGCTCGAACCTCAGTAGCTCGGGCGATCGGTGCGGCAAGGACTGCGCTCGACAGCTGTCGAGCGATCAGAACTTGTAGATCGCCCCACCGCAATTCCAGGAGCCGGTGAACGGGACCGCCTTGGACGCGTTGTTCGTTCCCCTGAACGTGCCAGTGACGGCGATCTTGCTGCTGGTGGCGGAGAAGGCCACTAAGTGGAGTTTTCCGACGTCGGCCGTGATCTGGGCGGTACCACTCGCGGGTTGCGGGAGCAAGGTGATGCTGAACTGGGTGAACCCACCGTTGCCCTTTGCATTGTTGACCATTGATGTGCCAAGTGCGAGTACGAGACTTCCCGCGCTGTTGAGGCACTCGCCGGACTTGAACGTATACGTCTTGCCCTCGTAGTGCAGTTTGACCGATGCGGGCCCGCAGGCGACGATTACCGACTTACCCTTGATCGTCGCCTCTTTCGAGTAACAGCGTCCGGCTGTAGAAGCTGGGGCGACCGCGCCGGCGCGGACGGTGCTCACGCCGCTCGCAGTTGCCGCACTCGCTCCGGGAGTTGCAATCGTCACCGCCATCGGCAGCGTCATCGCGACGCCAAGTCCGACCGTGACCAGCCGTCGAGCGAATCGCGTTCCGTGGAATTCTCCAGATCGCCGCTGGTTGGTGCCGATTCCATCATGACGGTCGGCTCTTCCATGGAGTTGGGTGGTCATAAAACGTCCTCACTTTCGATCGTTGCTGGTGAACCGTCAACACCGGCCATTGACTGCGCGATGACGGATGGTGAACATGACTTTGCGCACCGTCCCCACAACAATGCCGCGCGCACGCCGTCGCCGGTAGTAGGGGAATGGCGGATTTCGATTCTCCGGCGACGCCTTCAGGCAGTCGTCCACCCCCGCTTCGTCTTTCGTCCTCGTCCCTCACGTGCACGTCGTGGTGGACGGCGGCCCAGCGCGTTGAGTTGATTGTCCGTGAATTAGTACGGGAGTGTGATGTAGGTTGCCCTTTATGGCGTCGTCGCAGCCTGTGAGAGTTGAGCAGCAGGTTGGGCTGACGAAGGCGGCGGGTTCAAGGAACTCACTGGCGACTGGTTACGAGGCGGCCGGTTCGCCCGCCTCGCTGACCTCATTGATTCCATCGTCGCGTGGGGTGAACACTGCAACACCGACGCGACACCGTTCGTCTCGAACGTTGAAGCCCGTGGCATCGTCGTGAGTTCGCGAGGCGGCCAGGACGCGGTGCCGTTGCAACGTGCGCTACTTCGCGGAGATGTTGACGAGATCCACCGACTGGTGGACGGCGAGCTCAGCGAGCATCGTAGGCCCACGCCGCGCAGGGCGCGGCTGTTAGCGGGGCGGTCGTTCGCTCACATCCTCAATGCCGACTTCGCGACTGCGCACGACGATGCCCGGGTTGGCCTGGGCATGGGGTTTGAGGAACCGCTGTTCCGAGCTTTATGTGCGTTGTCCTCCGGGATGGGCGGTCTAGAGCGCAACGGGTCCGACATTGCTTCCGTCGAAAGCGCGGCCGCGGCGATTCTGAACCTGAGCGACGAAGATGTGGTGAGTGACAGCTGGTCGGCGGCGCTCACGGCGGAAGCCGCGATGTCGGTCGGGCGACTCGACCTCGCCGAGACGGTCGCTCGTCGGGTGTGGCTCGCCTCGGCAGGCACTGACCCGCCCGAAGCTGTCTACGCAGGGCAGACCCTCGTTCGCGCTTTGTTGTTTCAAGGGCGACTCGACGAAGCCAGTGCTCTGGCCCCGCACGCGGAACAGGCCGCCCAGCGCCACGAACTGCTCGCGCTACGGCTGGTTGTGCGCAGTTCGCTCGCCTACGTCGACGCCCTGCGTGGCCGCCACGACGAGTTGACCCGGCATGCCGCCAGCATCGACGAACTGGCGTCGCAGTGTCCGGGCGGTTACTACGTGGCAGGTTCTATGGTGCTGACGGCCTACGCACTGGCCACGGCTCAGCTTGCAGAGAACGCGGCTGACGTCCTGCTGCGCGGCGCCGGGGGTCCGCAGCTTCCGAACATCCAACTCGTCGACCGCGCCTACGGGTACGAGTTACTGGTCACGGCAGCACTGAGCCTCGGCGACATCCCGACCGCACGACGGTGGGGCGATCTCGCCGCCGCGCTCACCGGACTACCCCGAGACGGTATGGCCGCAGCCGCGATGCGACGTATCAAGGCGCGTCTGGCGGTTGCCGACGGCGAGGGCGTCGTGGGAGCCTTCCTGGCCGAAAAGGCCGCGACGATAGCGCTCGGACACGCTGGCCATCTAGACGCGACTCGCGCTCGGCTGCTGGCCGGTTCGGCCCTGTTAGGCGGTGCCGACGGTAGTTGGTCGGCCCGGCTCTCCCTATCCAGCGCGCATGATCAGGCCACATTGCTGGGAGCCACGTCGCTGGCGCTGCTCGCGCGCCGAGACCTGCGCAGCATCGGGCTGCGACTCATCGGCGAACCCCAAGCACCGATGACCCCACGCGAGCGCGAAGTGGCCGAACTGCTCCTGGCGGGCGGTTCCAATGCCCAGATCGCAGCCATGCTCGGAGTGTCGCCACGCACCGTGCAGAGTCACGTCGGCAAGGTACTCAAAGCTCTCGACCTGCCGTCACGGGCGGCGGTGCCCCGCGCCCTTCGAGCTGAGCGTGAGCCGGACTCTGGGACACAACGGTTAACCCCGCGCCAGTGCCAGGTGGCCGACCTCGTCAGTCGCGGCTATACCAATGACGGGGCAGCTCGAACTTTGGACGTGTCGACAAAGACGATCGAGAAGCACCTCGGCGACATCTACCGCCGACTCGGAATCAACTCCCGCGCCGCCCTTGCCGCCCAGTGGTCGGCCTGCTCCACCAGTTGACCGCCAGGTCGTAGCACCGGGTGTCCGAAACAGTACCGGCGTACGCGCTGCGAGTACTCGTTGTCGTGTCCGCGTCGCTCGACGACACCGTGTGACCCGAGTTCGCCCTGGACGCCGTGGTGAGTCGATACCCTTGAACTGCGAAGGAGATAGGACCTATGAAGCGAAACACGTGGCGTCACGGACTTTTCGCGGCCGCACTCACGGCACTGACGTTGACGATGTCGATGCCGGCGAGTGTGGCGAGCGCGTCGCCGTCGCGACCGACCGCGCCCCGGTCGGTGCACGCGATCGCCCGTACGGCGTCGGCGAAGGTCCGTTGGTCGGCACCGGCGTCCAGTGGGGGATCTGCCGTGAAGAGGTACGTCGCCACGTCGCATCCTTCGGGTCGAAGCTGCACCACCACGCGAGAGAGTTGTGTGGTGAAGGGTCTTAAGGCTGGGTCGGTCTACACCTTCACGGTCGTGGCGAAGAACGCCACGGGCATGAGCCCGCGTTCGCGCTCGTCCAACCGCGTAACGACTTCAGTCTCGATCGCTTCGTCGCGGGCCAACTACTTGGCGGCAACCACTACGTTCAACAAGGCGCTCGCGAGGGCTCAAGCAGCGATCGCGGCTTGGGGCGCGAGCACTCCGTTGGCCACCGAGACGACCGACCTGTCGAATCTGCACGCGACGTTTACGGCCTACAGAACCACGCTCCGCAAGGACAAATGGCCTGGCACTGTTCGAGCCGACATTGCGTCGTACGTCACCGTAGTGACCGCTCTCGGCAAGGACTACGTGGGTTTAGCGAGTGCGTCGTCGGCGTCGAATGCTGCGCAGTTGGCGAACACTTTCTTCAGTGACGTCAATGAGGAAGCGCAGCGCGACTACAAGGTCCGCGCCGATCTCAAGATGACACAAATCATCACTGGGCCTGTGGCGTCAACGTCCACACCGGTCGCAATCGGATCGTCGCAGACCGTGCACGACTTTTACGGAGACGCCCTCACGGTGACAATGAGCCAGATTCTCGATCCCGCCACCGCGGGTACTGGTTCGGGACTGCCCGACGCGGGCGACCGGTTCGTGGCGGTGGAAGCGGTTCTTTCCAACCCGAGCACCGGTGACGTGGGAGGCGACGCCAACCTCGCAATGACGGTGCGCGGATCGGATGGCAAGACCTACCTGGCCAACTACGGCACGGTCGGCGCGTGCACGAACTACAGTTACGGCGAAATCGACGTACCGGCCAGCGGTACCTCGACGGGTTGTGTTGTCTTTCAGTTGCCGACCGGTGTCACCGTGCAGTCGGTGTCGTTCTCCCTGGACTCGGGCTATCTCGACACCGCCGTCTGGAACGCCTAGCTCGTCGCGTCGTAACGTCATGAGGCGCGAACTGATCTGGATGAAGGTCACTGCGCCCGGGTGCGCGCGGCGGTTTATGTGCCGTGTCGATAGGCGAGCTGCGCCCCAGATAATCGGGGTCGACTCAGAGTTTCTTCCTGAGATTCACACATGGATGCGCCGGGCCAGGCGCCTGAAGTGCCTTGGTGTCTGACGTGGACCCCGGAAAATTGGACAGTTTCTTAAGATGAGCACTGACGCATCCTGGAGGTGCACGTGCAGGGAAGAAGAATCAAGTTCAAGCCCGATTTGAAGGCCAAGGTTGCACTCGAAGCATTGAAGGGCGACAAGTCCGTGGCCGAGTTGGCCCAGATCTCCGACGTCCATCCGAGCCAGATCACCCAGTGGAAGAAGCAGCTGCTGGAGTCGGCGCCGAGTGTCTTCGAGGGCAAACACGCGAGAGCCGAAGCCAGCGTCGACATCGACGAGCTCTACAAGAAGTCAGTCGACTGGAGATGGAGCGCTATTTTTTAGCGTCGCGGCCCGGGGTGAGTGGTCATCAGAGCAGCGACGCCTGATGATCGATCCCGGTCTGAACCTCTCCGTCTCCGCCCAGTGCTGGCTACTCAGCTTGGCCCGCTCCACCTACTACTACGAGTCAACGAACACCGAGTCCGACCTGAATCTCTTCCTGATGGAGGAGATCGACCGGCTCCACCTGGCTCACCTGGAGAACGGCTCGCGGATGATGACCAAGATCCTGCGGCGTCGGGGTCACGAGGTGAACCGCAAACGAGTGCGACGACTGATGCAACTCATGGGTCTGCGTTCAATGTCCCCGCAACCCAAGACCACGAAGGCCCACCCGGACCATCCGAAATGCCCCTACCTGTTGCGGGGCATCAGTCTGGCGCCAGGGGTTTACGCCCGGCCTTCAATTTCTGTGAGGCCCCGATAGGATCTGCACTTAACTTATTGAACCCGCCGCAGTAGGCTGGGTTGGATTTCGGCGGCACCCAGTGTCACGTTTGCGTATCCGTGATTGAGAAAAGGCGATGCCTAGTGAAAAAGGAATATGCCGGGCGGAGCCCGAATGTGACGGTGGCTGTCGCCAGCGTTTTGGCAGTTTCGCTGGTGTTTTCAATTCTGTTCGCCGCTCAATCAGACGCTGTGAACGTAGTCGGCGCTTCATCCGCACGCACTGCCGCCCAGCTATCTCATGGAGATGCTTCAACCACCTCGACGACAACGACCGCGTCCACAACGTCACCGCCTGCCATCACCGGGGGGCTTATCGCGGCGGGTCCCTCGAGAAGTGAATGTGTCACTCTCAATTTCAATGACACTGGGCCCGCAGCCCTACAGGCCGCGGTCACAAGTTTCGATACTTTGACCAACTCGACCATGACGTGCGTTTCTGCATATTCGGATAGTGCGGCGACGTGGGCTGCCTGGAAATCTCCGTGGGTCACCGACCCCACGTATGGGTACACCTCGTGGATCGCAGCGGAGCCGCTAAATCGCCAGCTCGTGTTGGCTGTGCAGTTGATTCCTAAGGACCTTGCGAACGTAAATAATCCGATCAAGTGGGAAGAGTCGTGCGCGTTGGGACACTTCAATGGCTACGCCCGGCAACTCGGAGCAAGTCTCGTCGCTGCGGGGCTGGAGAATACTGTGATTCGACTTGGAAGCGAAATGAACGGCAAGTGGGAGTCGGACTTTATTGGGACCACGGCGGTTGAACAAAAACTATGGGCCAAGTGTTTCTCCAACGAAGTAGTTTCCCTTCGACAGGTGACTGGAGCGCACTTCCTCGTCGACTGGAACGTCAACGCGTGCACGGGGAATTATCCCTATCCGAACTACTACCCCGGGAACTCCTACGTTGACATCGTTGGAATCGACGTCTATGACGTGGGTTGCAAGTCTCCTTCCACAAGGTTTACGTTTCCGAAACTCGCGAGCGAACCGCTTGGTCTAGACCATTTTGAGGCGTTCGCTGCCGCAAAGGGAAAACCTATGAGCTTGCCCGAATGGGGACTCGCGACGATACCGGCGGGAGATGATCCTGCGTACATCAACGGGATTGGATCGACGGTCAAAAGCAGAGATTTCGCCTTTCAAACCTATTTCGATGGAGGGGGAGGCACCGGTTCGAAGTCTCTCGCACTGTCATCGCGAACTCCGCTGGCCCGTGCTGCCTATCAGACCTGGTTCGGAAATGGATCAAAGTAACGGGTCACATGTGCTGGGCCAGCGGGGTATGTGGAGAGAACCGTTGCGGGGCGAGAATGACTTCGCATGGTCGATACCGTCCTGCTCAGAACGGTACGGACTATCGTGGCTTTTGGGGTGATGATCAACCAGTGAATGAATACGGGCTTCGGCGACATCTCACCGCGAGGGACGTTTTTGAAGTGGAATCCCGTCACACATGTCGATAGCCCCCGACGACCGCGCGAATGTAGGCCGCGACAGTGTCTTCGTAATTCCCGTGGGACCGTACTGTCGAGCCGAATTCGTTGCCGACACGATCGAGAGCATCCAGCATTTTGCACCGAAGGCTCGAGTGATCTTGGTGGACGATACTCGGAGTGGTTTAGGTGTTCAGTTGGCAGAGCGGTACCAACTCAGCGTGCGGGTAGCTCGGGCACCGGGTGTATTTGGGGGCCTGTACCTAAATCTTTCGGAAGGGTTCAAAGAAGCACTCACGCAGCCCTTTCGAATACTTGTCCGACTCGATACCGACGCGCTCATTGCAGGCTCGGACTTTGAGTCGAAAGCACTGGCACTCTTCGATTCCGACTCCCGCTTGGGATCGCTCGGCTCATTTCGTATCAGCTTTAGCGGCGTAGGAGTCCGAAATCAGAGGTGGGCGAGGCGTCGCATCATCACCTATCTCGCCCTTCGAGCTTGGCGTCAGCCACGCGCGGCTCAAACAGTCATATCTTTGCTTCGAGGAGCTCACAAGCAGGGCTACAAACTGGGAGAGTCGATCATGGGAGGTGCAGCCGTTTATCGATATGAGGCTGTCGAAGCGCTTGAGAAGGCCAACCTACTGGGGCGGACTGAACTCGCGCGGATTGGCGTGCATGAGGACCACATTTTCGGATTATGCCTTTTCGCAACTGGATTTGCGCTCGGCGAGTTCGGGAACAGGTTTGACGACCTGCCCATGGGAGTTAAGTGGAAAGGCCTTCCAGCCGACCCCAATGAGTTACTCGCACTCGGCAAGTCGATCATTCACTCAACCAAGGCTTTCGAGGGCGCGGACGAGAGTGAGATCCGTCGTCAATTTCAACTGGCGCGGCAACAGAAGTAGTTCGCCATGGCCAGTGCACGGCTCTGGCTTTGACACGAATTCACCAATAAAACCACGACGATGGCATTGCTCAAGGAAAACAAGTGTTCCGAGAGGCACATATAATTGCGACGCGGTATGCATTTGTAGACACATTAAACAGAGTTGGGTGGCTTTTGAGGATTCGTTGGTGGTGACGTGACCTGAGACTGCGAACTTGTTCTCCATGCACAAGGGCACACTCAAAAATCTCTTCCACGCGAAGACCACGCACCGTATTCCCAAGATCGTGACGTTGGCTGTTTCATCCTGCCTACTCGTGACGATGGTAAGCATCGATGCCTCGGCGTCCACATACAAGGGAAGGGCCGTTAAGGCAGCCCGTACGGACGTCGTACTCAACCTCGCCCCGAATTTCTTCCGCGGCCTGGCAAAGCGGTGGGCCACAATCACCCCGCCCATCACGGATCCCGCCGCAACGACTCCGACTGTTGGCGCGAGCGGCGGTGGCGGGGGCGGAACAGTTCCCAGCACGACGACGACGTTGTCCGCACCAACGACCACCACGACCGCGGCGTCCGCACCAACGACCACGACGACCGCGGCGTCTGCACCAACTCCTGCGGCCACGGGAGGACTCATCAAGGCGGGCCCCTCGCGAAGCGAGTGCTTGGTGGCACCTGACGCGAGCAACACTTTGGCGGGCCTCCAGGCCTCAATCGACCGCTTCCAGAACGCGACGGATAGCACGGTCTCGTGCGTCGGCGCCTACATCGACGGTGCCCCGACGTGGGCCCAATGGGCAAATCCATGGATCGCCGGGTCCGCTGGAAGCGCCTACCAATCATGGGTCGCTGAAGCTCCGCAGAGCCATCAACTGGTCGTGGAGGTGGACCTAATTCCTCAGAGCCTTCAAAATATCAATGACCCGTTGAGCTGGGAAACTTCGTGTGCGGCGGGCGACTTCAACACCTACGCCAGCGAACTTGGAACCAACCTCGTCAACGCCGGCCTTCAAAACTCGGTGATTCGTTTGGCTTCAGAGGCGAACGGACCGTGGGAAGGTGACTACGTCGGAACGACGACGCAGGAGCAGACTCTCTGGGCGTCGTGCTTTGACAATGAAGTCACTGCCCTTCGACAGGCAACGGGCGAGCACTTCCTCGTCGACTGGAACGTCAACGCGTGCACACAGCCCATCCCGTACGCCAACTACTACCCCGGCAATTCCTATGTCGACATCATGGGGCTTGACCTGTACGACGTCGCTTGCCACACCCCGAATACAGCAGTTACCTTTTCGCAACTCGTCAACGAGGCTTCTGGACTCGCCAGTTTTGAGACCTTCGCGGCTGCCAAAGGAAAGCCGATGAGCTTTCCTGAGTGGGGGCTGGCGTCTTCCCCCGCCGGGGACGACCCCGCGTATGTAAGCGCCATCGCAGCGACTGTTAATAATGGAGACTTCGCGTTCGAGGAGTACTTCGACACGGGCAGTGGCAGCAGCCTGCCTATCGACTCTGGCTCGACTCCATTGTCTGCGGCGGCGTATGGGAAGTCGTTCGGGAATTCGTAGGTTTACGAGCTCAGCAGCACCTAACGATTAGATCACAAGGAGTCACGACCATAGCCCGCTGGTTCCGCCTTCACTCAGCCAGTTTGCGCCCGAGAGTCTCTCGATTCCGATGACCTAGCAAACGCCCGGCTCGTTGGGGGAGGGTGCAATCTCAATCACGTCCCTGCGCGCCCTTGCCTCGCGGTTCGATTACGAATATTCAAAAAGAAATTGTGTCACGTTGAACCGAACCACTGGAGAAATGCTGCCAGCGAGAGTGGTGTGGTGGGTCCGAGCGGCAAGGTTCCAATATCCGACCTACTCACATCGAAATAGGTTTCAAAGGCGAAATCATTTGTATCAAATGCGCTGCCCACACCGCTGATATAGCCAGGGTCATCCCCAAACGACTCGAGGAGAGCCCACTCTGGGATGCTCATAGGTTTCCCTTTAGCCCTCGCGAATGCCTCGAAGTGTGAAAGACCATATGGCTCGCTGACGATTTGCGAAAAGTCGACTCGTGTTGTTGGGGTAAGACAATCTTCGTCGTATAGGTCTATACCCATGATATCGACGTAGGCGTTTCCCGGGTAGAAATTGTGATACCGATAGCTCCCAGCGCACGCGTTGGGGTTCCAATCAATGAGGAAGTGCTCGCCCTTCGCTCGACGCAGCCCCGTGACCTCATTGGCGAAGCATTTTTCCCAAAGTTTTTGCTCAAAAACCCTTGTCCCGATAAAGTCAGATTCCCATTCGCCGTTCATTTCAGAGCCGAGCCGAATTACCGAGTTCTGAAGCCCGGCGGCGACCAGACTTTGCCCGAGCACCTTTGCGTAGGTGTCATAATGTCCCGCCGCGCATGCCCGCTCCCACTTCATCGGGTCCTGAACATTTTTGAGACTCTGGGGAATCAAATCGGTTTCGAGCACAAGTTGCCGTACATGTGAGTCCTGTGCGACCCAGGACGAATACCCATCGACCGAGCTAGTTACCCAAGGATGTTCCCACTGCCACCACGTCTGCGCGTTATCCAAATAAGCAGAAAGGCAGGTGACAGCAGTCCCGGTCAAAGTGTCAAAGCTGGTCACTATTGACTGGAGGTAGGCGAGACTGGACGTGCTTTCAACATCTGGCGTGAGGCACTCTGCTCGCGACGGCCCGGCGGATATGGACCCGTGTGCCACTGGATCAGGGGCGGTCGTGCGGGTTGTCGAGACTTTAAAGGCAGCATCGGCGACAGCGGAAGGTGGAACTACTGCAACCGTGACTATGAAAACAAGCGAGCTAAGCGTCGACATCACTTCGCGATTGAGCGAGCCCGGAAATACCTTCATTGACGTTGCCTCACTCGAACGCTCGCACTATGACTGGCACTCAAGCGCTTCAGTTTGACATCCTGCGCGAGTGCCCTCGACCCTTGTCCTTAGCGCGGGTCCCATGGCAGCGAAGTTTATCGGCGATGAGTCATTCCAGTCAGATGTGCGAATATTCCAACGAAAATAGTCAGATGTGGCGGCATGAGTTGAGTTCTATGATCTCGCCAGTTCGGTGTGGATTACAAAACGTTGTGCCTCCACCTAGCAATGGAGTTTCTAGATTGCGACTATGAACGGCGAGGCCACCAAGTGACAGCGACAAACTGCTTGGCAGCGGAATCTTGGATACACCTAGTTCTCGCGAATGGTTCTGGCGTAGACAGCGGCGGTCAAATCGGCAATCTCAGACCAGTTGAATTCCAATGTCCACTCGCGTGCGGCGCGGCCGAGTTCAGCGAGTTCAGCGTGGTCCAGTTTGGCGGCATTCATCATTGCAGCCGTGAGTGCGCTCACGGGATCAGTGTGCTCGAAGCGCGTTACTCCAGGGTTGTCGATGTGGAGAAGTGAAGGTAAGTCCGGAATAATAATTGGTAGGCCTGACGCTTGGGCTAGGAGCGCCGATCCTGAATTGTCTACGTGCACGAAGGGAAAGACGCAGACGTCGCTGGCGGCTAAGAGATCGGCTAACTCATCTTCGCCGTACCAGCGTGGGTCAAAATGGATATCGGCTCCGGCGGCGTTGGCTTCCGCCACCATGGTGGCCAACTTCGCCACGTAATCAGAGTCACCTTGACCTGCGATGAGCACGGCTACGTCAGGTCCAAGTTGTTCGGCGGCGGCCATGAGAGACTCGAGTCCTTTGTAAGGCCGCAGATATCCGAAGAAGGTAAAACAGGTTTGGAAATCGACTCCCAGCGATTGGCGCATGTTGTCGCGACCCGAACGGCTCGCGGGGAGTTCAAGAGGTACAGGGGGGATGACCGTGACTTTTGTCACTCCGAAGAGTTCGGATACTTGTTGGGCGCCATGAGATGACAAAGCAATGATGGCGTCCGCTCGATTCGCCAAAACTATCCTCGCGGCCATGTCATCGTCGAATACCGCCTCATGGGGAAGAACGTTATGAGCGGTCCACACGACCTTCAGCCCGGCGGCACGAGCGGAGACGAGAAAGATGTTGAACCACCATCTTGCCAATCGGCCTACCAGAGCATCAGGTGATGGGGAGAAGCTGTAGGTCCAGTGGATGTGGATAATCTTCACGCCACGCCACGCCAACAGTGCGATCCACAACGGTCCGAGAAGAAGATTGATCGTTGCGGAGCGTGTCGGCGCGCGCCACAGCGAGACCGGTGTGCCTGCAGCCGTCAGGGCTTCTGAGAGGCGGGGGAGGTAGGGAGTTTCGTCACCGGGATAGAAAATAATTGGAGGCATCTCACCCGCAACGTGACGAGCCGCCTCATCAAGTGTGCTCGCCCCACCGACAATGTGATCGACCACGACCCGGTAGGTACCTGGAGCCTTACGGTTGCGCGCCAAGAAGATCCCCAGGACACCCAACCAAGCTATGGGTGCCCAGCGCAGCTTGCGCGAAGTGGCGGCGAGGATAGAAAGTGGGCCGAGCAAGATCCAAACTGGGTAGACCACACGATCGGGCGCATTTTTTATCATCCAAACCCGGCGTTCTGGATGAAGAACAAAGAGTCGAGAAAAGGCGCGACCATAGCGCCAAGAGCGACGCAGGGACAAGGAAGAATTTCCGAAATCCATCATCATTTTAGCGCCCCGGACTTGGTAGCAAGTATGTTCTGCGTTAGCGCATCGCCAGGAGAAATCGAGATCGCTTCCATAGTACAGCCGTTCATCGAAGCCATCAACTTCATTGAAGACCGTCTTGAGAAAGGCTAGGTTGCCGGAGGAAACCGACGGCACAACCTCGCCGTCGTTCGCACCGTTGATGACGGTATATACCCCCACCTTCTTGGGGTAGACCGGTCCGCACACCAGATTGTGTTTGCCGCTCAACAGGGGTTCGGTGATGGTAACGAGCCAGTCAACGTCGGGTTCCCCGCCGGCGTCGCAGAAGGCAATGACATCCCCGGTTGCAGTACGACAGCCAGCGTTACGTTGGTGGGGAATAGTGGAGGAGCGCCAGAATGGACCGGAATAGTCCACCCATGTAACCCACGGATTCGCCCGACGGATCGAATCGAGGCGGTGATCGGAGGCGTCAATGACAACGCATTCAGCGTCGAGAGAGTCACATTGCGGTTGGAGTAGTTCGAGGGTAATAGCCAGTTCGGGCTCGTCTTTAGAGAGGACGACCACAGATATCAGATGATGGTGCTCGCCCGATTCCCCATTGAACTTGTCCGTCGGTTTTGAACTGGTTTCTGCAACGTACAACTTCGCACTATCAGTATTTTGGTTCGCCGATTCAGAGGTAGACACGAATTGCTCCAGTCGAGTACACAACGCTAGATTACTTGATGAAGGACGGACCTTGGAATGGTAGAGCGCCGCGCAGTGTCAATTGTCGAAAGCGGCGCACTGATCGTCCTCCATCACTTTGATTGTGGCTAATGGACCGCGAGACGACAGCCGGCCCGTCTTGATGATCTCCCCTCATCTGGACGACGCAGTTCTTTCTTGTGGGCAGCTGATCAATTCTCGTCCCGGCACCGTAATCACTACAATTCTCGCTGGTTTCCCTCCTGGCGCACATGGAGGATGGAGCGGACAGACTACGGGCCTGCCCGTCGCCGAAGATGCGAACTCAATGCGACGCGATGAAGATCAACGCGCTTCGCGCGCCCTGGGGGCGCGGACAAATTGGATAGACCTTCCCGCTCAAGAATATGGTCCGGCCTCCTCCCCATCAGAGAGATTGCTGAGCATCCAACAGTCCATCGTTACGGCAGTTGCGACTACAGAAATTTGTTCCGTGTTCCTCCCCCTTGGTTTAACGCACCCTGACCACATAATCGTGAGTGACGCCGCACTTCTCGCTGTTCTTGCTTCGAATGTGAAGTCGTACGTTTACATGGAAATGCCCTATGGGCAGGCCCGTCCCGGTCGAGTAAGGCGTCGACTTCGTCGCATTGGCCGACAGTTCTATATTGAACCTCTTGCGCCGTTCGTTGGCGACGTGCAGAAAAAAGCCGAGGCGGTCAACGCGTACTCTTCACAGATCGAGACGCTGCAGCAGGGGTTCGGAAGACATTTCAATCGAGTCTTCACTGATCCAGAAAGGTACTGGCGCGTCCGACCGCTCGTGGAGTCCTGAACTCTCCGAAAACGTTACGCCACAGAAAGTCGGCGCGACGCCGAGCGATGGCTTGTAGAAATCGGAAGAATTGATGCGGAGACATTTGGACTTCGCAACCAACGAAGCTTCGACCCCATCCGCCAAGAGCAGAACTGCGCGATACGAGAAGTCGCGGATGTTTTATTGATTTGACGGCCTTGCGGACTTTGCCTCGCGTCTCAATCACGGTGAGCGCCGCGTTGCCAAGGAAATATGGGCGACGTGCGGCGCCGATAGATCCCGTTGATGCAGGCCACGCTTGCAAGTTGTACGTCTTCACTGGATTCGGAGGGTTAGGGATTCCAGCGGCAGATGGTAAGTTTCGTGGGTAATCGCGAGACAATATTCAGTCGCAATCTAAGAAGGTCGAATGAGTCATCCCACAGCAAAAAAACTTGTCGTTGTGGGGCAAGGCTACGTCGGCTTGCCCTTGGCAATGCGTGCCGTCGCGGTTGGATTGAATGTCGTGGGCTACGACATCAATGAAGATCGTGTGATGCGACTTTCACGCGGTGAGAGTTTCGTGGAGGACATTCCTAGTGAAGAGATCACTAGTGCTTTGAATTCTTCCAGGTATCTCGCAACGACGAAACCAGAGGACTGCTCAGATTTCGATTTCGCGGTGATTACTGTCCCAACTCCATTGCGCGAAGGCGCGCCGGACTTGAGTTTCATCGAAGACGCTGCACGGGGACTTTCGCGGCAACTTAAAGAAGGCGCGACGGTAATTCTCGAATCCACGACATATCCTGGCACCACCGAGGAATTACTAGTTCCTATCCTCGAACAAGGCTCGGGACTCCGAGCGGGCCAACATTTCTATGTCGGCTATAGCCCGGAGAGGATCGACCCGGGCAACGCTACGTGGAATTTTCAGAGCACTCCTAAGGTTGTGTCGGGAATCGATCCCGACTCTCTCGAACAAGTCGACGCCTTCTATTCGTTACTTGTGGAACGCACCATTCCCGTCTCTTCGACGGGTGTGGCTGAATTGACAAAACTCCTGGAGAACACGTTTCGCCACGTCAACATTGCTCTCATCAACGAATTGGCGATGTTCGCGAATCAACTGGATGTGAACGTCTGGGAGGCCATCGACGCAGCGTCCACCAAGCCTTTCGGGTACATGAGGTTCACCCCAGGTCCGGGAGTAGGGGGGCACTGCCTGCCCGTCGACCCGTCCTATCTTTCCTGGAAGGTTAAGCAGACGCTAGGGGACGTCTTTCGGTTCATTGATTTGGCCAATGACGTGAACGAACATATGCCGGCCCACGTAGTGAATCGGATTTCTGCCATTCTCAATGAGAAGCAGAAGGCGGTCAACGGATCAAGAATCCTCGTCTTAGGTCTGGCTTACAAGAAGAATACTGGCGACATGAGGGAGTCGCCCTCGTTCGCCGTCTGCTCGTTGCTTGAGCGTCTTGGAGCCCTGGTACGAATTGCTGACACTTGGGTCCCTGTCTACCAAGATGTCCCGTGGGATCGGGTTGAACTCACCGATGAGGAACTTGGTTCCGCTGACCTAGTAGTGGTTGTGACCGATCACGACGACGTCGACTACGAACGTGTAGCCAAATGCGCGCGACTTGTTTTCGATACCCGGCGTCGGACGCCCCCCAATTCAAATGTCACATACCTCTAACGATGCGCAGAACAAGCGGCTGGCAGCGCTCGGCGAGTTTGAGCGGAGAATCGCTCGACGGCACTAGCCAGCGCGACGGCCATCCCCCAACGGCTTCCGCCGTTTAAAGACGGAAGACAAGGGTTCGCCGAACCTTCATGATTGTTCGGGGCTCGTACGTGCGCGGTAGCGAGACTTCACCTTCTCCGCCACGTAGGCCAATTCTTCAGACAACCCTCCAATGAGGGCCAAGATTCCAAAATAGAGAACCAGAACGGCCGGGGCCCACAGAACCGTCATGACGGGTGCATGCCAGCTGCGAAGTAACGCATATCGACTGACGAATGTCACCAAAGTGCCCGCGAAAACTGGCCGAAGCGACAACCTCGTAAGGGAAACCTTTGTTCCCACGTCTTTCGCAAAGACCCACCTAACGGCGATCAACGCGATGAACTCAGAAATGAGCGTCGAAAGCGCAGAACCATTGATTCCCAATCTCGGAATCAGGGCGACGTTGAGGCCAACATTCAATACGAGTCCGATGGCGCTCACGATAACCAAACGGTGATGGCGATTGCACGCGACCGCCGCGAAACCAAGTGCGGTATTCAAAAATGAAAAGTAGCACGACAGGCCCAAGAGCCTTAATGCGGTTGACGCGCCCAAAAAGCGGTGACCGGAGAGAATGGCGATTGCCTGCGGAGCGAAAAGAACAGTGATCATGACAGCCGCCGCACCAAGGACTGCCAAACTGTGTTCCGTCCGGCGAAGGAGCTTCGCGAACCTTTCTCCTGAGGATGTTGCCATGAGCGGCATGACGCTCATAAGTATCAAGGACGGGGCAACGACGATGAAGCCGATAAAGCTGTACGCAACTCCGTAGAGCCCGACAGCTCGGGGCTTCGCCATCTTGCTTAGGAGGAGTGTGTCGGCTTTGAGGTATAAGAGATTGATAACCTGAATTGCCCCGAGACTTGCCGACCGCGCGAAGACTTCTCGCCAACTTCGCAGATTGAACAGCGGCTTGAAACGCAGTTCCCGTTGAACAACAACGTACGCTGCCACTCCCGAAACAGCCGTCGCGATCAGATAACTCGTAGCGCACCCGATGATCCCGTAGTCACCTTGGATTGCGATCGCAACGCCGCCGACAAATAGAAGTTGCTGCACAAAGGAGATTCCTGACGCAACGTAGTTTCGAATTGATGAGACGTAGTAGCCAAGTGAAATGGATTCGACAGCATTGAACGGAATAGAAACCGCAAAGAGGACGAGCGTCCACCTAAGAGATGGGGCCCTATAGAGGATTAGCCCAACGAAAACCACTATTGGGATGATGAGCACGCTGAGAGTGAGTCGGAGGCCTAGATTCTGCCCAAGAATTTCAGCGGCACCATGAGGAGTTTTCGCTATGTCGCGTCCCATTATCGACGTGATGCCAAGGTCGGTCAAGAGCGTGACTGAACTGACAAACGTTAGGGCTGTCACGAATAGCCCATAATTTGTTGGACCGGTATGCACCGTGATGAGTCGGGTTGCCAGAGCTCCTAGCCCCGAAATAAGGAGCGTATTGCCATATCCCGATAACACCGAGGCGGTAACTCTGCGACCGGCTCGTCCAAACTGACCGGTATCACTACCGCCTTCAAAATCTGGCTCGCCGTCAGAAATAGTCATTCAGGTCGGGAACTCGGGATTGATATTGGCGGCAAACCGGCACGGTGTCCGGCTCGTCCCCGAAGAAAATCCAAGACGCCCAGCGTATCGAAACGAACGGCGTCGATCAGCCGCTTCATGTGTCGACGGGAGGAAATCATCCGAAGGCGTCGCACGATGAACGGAGACACGTGAAGAATGCTTTCCAATCTCGACATGTTCTTAAATTCAGAAACCAGTCGCAAGACGTTGCGCGTGTAGTAATACTCATAAATTTTTGAGCCAGTTCCGCCTGTGCTGTGGCTCGGCGTGTGAAAGACCTTGGCAGCGGGGACGTACCCAATCTTCCATCCAAGCGAATGAAATCGTGCCGCCCACTCACACTCCTCCCAGTAAAGAAAATACGAATCGTCCATCGGTCCCACGGCCTCAAGGGACGTCTTGCGAACAAGCATTGCGGCGCCGGACGGTCGACCGGTTTCTCGGGGTGTGCCTTCCTCAACAATTTCGGGGGATGTTACCACGCCAAAATTCATTGTCTCGAAATCGAGGAACGCCCCGGCGTACTGGACGAGTCCGCTCTCCGGGTCAAGGATTGTTGGACTGACTACCGCAAAGGTTGCGTCTTCGTCCAACGACCTCGTTAGTCGATCTAGGCATTCCGGCGTGACCCAGGCGTCTGGATTCAAGAAGAAATACGCTGCAAAGTCAGCGCCTGCTATTCGAATTCCGCGATTACACCCTCCGGCGAAACCAAGGTTTACTCCTGCGTAGACCTCAATGTTCGGAAAGTGCCGCGTGATGATCTCGACGGTAGTGTCGCTTGAGCCGTTATCAACCACGACGATCCTTGAAGGAACCGTGCTCTCCTCAATCGACTCAAGACATGAAAGGATAACGCTCTCTGAATTGTACGTAACAACTATTGAGCATATTGAAGTGGGTTCCTTCGATGTACTGCTCAATGCGCACGCAATTTAATGCTAGTGATCATTACTCATCGATTCTAGTCTCAGCACATGTATCGCTCTGGACCGTCAAATGACGGACCGACGCGGACTGACGTGGACCCCGGAAAATTGGACAGTTTCTTAAGATGAGCACTGACGCATCCTGGAGGTGCACGTGCAGGGAAGAAGAATCAAGTTCAAGCCCGATTTGAAGGCCAAGGTTGCACTCGAAGCATTGAAGGGCGACAAGTCCGTGGCCGAGTTGGCCCAGATCTCCGACGTCCATCCGAGCCAGATCACCCAGTGGAAGAAGCAGCTGCTGGAGTCGGCGCCGAGTGTCTTCGAGGGCAAACACGCGAGAGCCGAAGCCAGCGTCGACATCGACGAGCTCTACAAGAAGTCAGTCGACTGGAGATGGAGCGCTATTTTTTAGCGTCGCGGCCCGGGGTGAGTGGTCATCAGAGCAGCGACGCCTGATGATCGATCCCGGTCTGAACCTCTCCGTCTCCGCCCAGTGCTGGCTACTCAGCTTGGCCCGCTCCACCTACTACTACGAGTCAACGAACACCGAGTCCGACCTGAATCTCTTCCTGATGGAGGAGATCGACCGGCTCCACCTGGCTCACCTGGAGAACGGCTCGCGGATGATGACCAAGATCCTGCGGCGTCGGGGTCACGAGGTGAACCGCAAACGAGTGCGACGACTGATGCAACTCATGGGTCTGCGTTCAATGTCCCCGCAACCCAAGACCACGAAGGCCCACCCGGACCATCCGAAATGCCCCTACCTGTTGCGGGGCATCAGCGTCGATCGACCGAACCACGTGTGGTGCTCGGATATCACCTACATGGAATGATCCCTCTGAACTGATCCACTAGTAATGCGAGCCCCGATGCTCCAAAATGGAGCGAGGAGGACAGCATGAAACAAAGGCGTCAATCACCCGAACAGGTGATCCGGAAGCTCGCCGAAGGCGAGAAGTTGCTCAACCAAGGTGCGATCATCACCGAGGTCTGTCGACAACTCGAGATCACCGAGTCGACATGGCACCGCTGGAGGAATCAATATGGCGGCTTGAAAGCGAACGACGCGAAGCGCTTGAAGGAACTCAAGAAGGAGAACACCCCACTCAAGCGCATCGTCGCCAACCAGGGCCTCGACATCGACATGTTGAGGTTCGTCGCCGAGGGAAAATCCTGACCCCGAACCGCCGGCGTCAAGTGGTCGTTGCACTTGAGCAGCAGTTCGGGGTGTCGGAACGCCGAGCGTGCGTCGTGATTGGCCAGAGTCGCTCCACGCAACGACTCACTCCACCGAGCCCGAGCGCCGATGAGGAGAAGCTTCGCGCCTTCCTTCGAGCGTTCGCCACGCGTCATCCCCGTTGGGGCTGAGGCCGCGCCCACGACGCGGCGATCGCGGCCGGCTGGCGCGTGAACTACAAGCGACTACGCCGTTTATGGCGTGACGAGGGCCTCAAAGTCCCCTATCGCAAGAAGAAGAAGCGACTGACCGGCATTGGCGTGCAGGTCGGCGCAATGCGTCCGATCGCCCCCAACGTCATCTGGGCCATGGACTTTCAGTTCGACCAGACGAGCAACTTACGAACCATCAAGATGCTCAACATCATCGATGAGTTCACCAGAGAGTGCCCGGCGATCGACGTGGCGAGATCGATTACCGCCGACGACGTCGTTGATCGACTCGAACAGCTAGCGAAGGAACGAGGCGCCCCGTGTTACCTGCGCATGGACAACGGTCCCGAGTTCGTCGCGCACGCTCTCGTCGACTGGTGCCGCTTCAACGGAGCGGGATCATCGCTCATCGACCCGGCTCACCCTGGCAAAACGGCGGGATCGAATCGTTCAACGCACGACTTCGCGACGAGTTCTCGAACGGTCAACAGTTCGACACGTTGTTCGAGGCGCAGGTCTTGCTCGGCGACTTGCGACACGAATACAATCACGATACAACTCACAGCGCGCTACGTCGACAAACGCCGCTGAACTTCGCTAAGAGCTGGAAGGTGCAGCACCAACAAAGACTCGCGGAGTTAGTGGCTAAGGAATCGGGGTCCTTCCATACATTCCAATACGCACTACTGAGTTCGGTGGTTGCAGTTGGCTAATTGATGACCAGAGGGAGTCTTTGCATCAGCTAACGTCTGAAGTTCGTCGCGGGTGCTTTTCCTCAACTGAGGCGGACCATCAGTGCTCGCCGAAATTGGATGCGAATAAAAGTCATAGTCGCTGCTTCTGCGAACGCCGTTTGAATTTATAGCCACGCCTAGTCTGGATTAGATTCGCTGCTGCGCGCGAGTCCCACAGACAAGATTCTCTCAGCAACTTTCGCGTAGGTGTTCGAAACGGCGCGCTCCCCGGACAGTTCACGCATGTGCTGCCGCACCGAAGCGTTTTCATCGCCCAACAGACTTATCATCTGCTCTGCTAGCGCTCCGGCATCGCCAACAGCTACATACTTCGCCGCGTCGCCGAGATCGCTTCGCAGTCCTGGCAGATTCGAACCAACAACAACTGAGCGACTCGAGAGAGCAAGGTTCGCAATACCACTCTGGGTAATTCTTCGGTACGGTAAGGCGACGACATCAGCCACAAAAAGTACCGCCGCAATGTCCGAGTCGGCCACAAAGCCGAAGAAATCGATGTCAACACCAACGATCTTTTTCGCCTGATCCTCAAGTCGTCGTTGACACTCGACATCACGACGTCCCATGATGCGAAATACTCCGCGGCGCTCTCGGGGTGACCCGGCGATGAGGAACTGCACATCGTTGCCTCGACTTTCGGCGACTGCACTGGCAGCGTCAAGAAGTACGTCCGTTCCCTTATCGAAACTCGTAAAGCCGAGGGCGAGAACTAGGGGCTTTTGAACGTGGTACAGGTCACGCACTCGTTTAATATCATCATCTGTGATTTTTGCTACACCCGTTGTGCCGTGCGGCACTTCAACTACTTCGTCGAATAGCCCATTTTCAATAAGCGCTTGGCGCCCCGCGGAGGAGAAGACGACTGGCACGTCCGTTACTCGAGCCATGGCTTTGTAAATCAAGTGTGTCACAAACCCGAGAAGGTCATATTCGCGCGCAGGTTCGTGGAAGCCAACGACGACCGGAATGCGTGCGGCAGTAAATTTCTTGCAGAGACTGCGGACCGACCAAAAATTTACGCTCACTGCAGCGATGGCGAATTGCACGAAGACCATATCCGGCTCAAATTCGAGAATTTCGTTCCACGTGTGGCGCTGGGGAACTTGTCGCAAAATGCGAGCGACTTTCGATCGCGCGCCGATGCACTCCGCTCCTTCGAGACCACGTTGCTTTCCAGGAGAAATGACCAATACGCAGTGCCCAACTGAGTCCCAGGCATCGACGAGAAAGCTAGTGTGCTTTGCGATCCCATCCGATGGGGGTTCGTAGGGCGACAAGAGAAGTATGCGAGCCATACACCGCTCCTAGAAGAAATTGGAAAGTCGAAACTCTCGTCGTTCACTATGGGCCGACGCGATATTCGTCGCAACGTTTATCAACGTATAAGCGTACCCCATGCGCCGAAAACTTCGACCGACATTGAATGTTTCACGAGCGCAGACCCGTCGTTACACTCAGCGCGCGAGAATGATCCGGAAGCTTAAATGTCAAGTTCATAGTCAATGTCTTGAATGCTCATATCGAGTCCGCGGGGCTCACGATGCAGTGCACTTCGTTGATTGGTGCTCGCTGTTTTCGAGCAACGTTCATTGCGCAGGTGGTCGGCGCGAAGAGTGATTCCAGTATCCTTTAGGGCCAAATAACTCGCGTCAGTGATAGACACGGGTCGCGCCAGTTGAATAGACGACATAGAAATGTTGGTCGAAGAATTGAACGGTGGAACGATAAGTTGTCGAGAAAGCACCGCTGTCAGCATCAGCCTGAGAAAACTTATCTGCCAAATTTTCCTGCGACAGATAAATGTAAGATCCCTTGTCCACTTCCGGCGGCACGATCTCATCGACTAGGTCGTAGCCTCCGGGTTCGGATAGCAAGACAAGCTGCCCATGGAGATCGGACTGAACAATGTTCGGGTACGCGACGTTATTTCGGAGCCATGTTGCGGTCGCCAACTCGGGGGTCGACACCGTAAAATTGGCGACATTCGCATCTCTCGCCGAAAGAGAGCCCGGAGCCTGTCCGCCGACTACGAGATCGCCCAATCCAGTGGCACCAACGACGAGGACGACGACGTAGATGACGATCACCCCCAATGAGACTCGGTTAAACCGGGTCTCCCTCGCCGTCGTTGTAAATGTGCTTCGAGATACGAGATCGTCGAGAAGCATGGTCGCAGGCGCGGCTACCAGTATTGCCGTAATGATCGCGGCCCGTTCGGGATCGTAAAAGCCAGATAACGTTCCAGAAAACCGAAGCAAGCCACCGAGGAAGAGACCTGATACTCCGAGACCTATGAGGTCGGAGCTGTACGCGTATGATCGACGTCGCCCGAGGCGAAAGATCCCATAGAGAAGTGCCAGCCCAAGGATTATCCAAAGACCCTCGGTAGCCTCGAAGTTGATTCTCGTCCAGAGGCTCGCGAAAGAGGGGATGATTCCTTTCGTGGAAGGGACGACGGCTGGGGCGAGGCGCACCGCGCTTGAGCCTGGCACCGGCACGATGTATCTCGCCGTCTTACTAAGTTCGCTTACCAGCAGTCGTTCCAGTTGGCGGGGCGGCAGCTGGCCAGAAACTGTCGCCGCCCCGATCCCTATGCCGTTCTTGGCAACTGCTCCCGAAGGAGCAGAAAGCGCGGAATTTCGCGTGACGCCGAGATTCCATCCGAATGCCGCAACGATGGAAAGGATGACCAGAGTTCCGTTAAGGATTCTCCGGGAATGAACGCTCTTGCGATGTCGCTCAATGTCATCTTTATGTATGAGGAGCCACCCTCGTTCCCAGAACAAACTAACTAACCACGCGGCCAACAGAACAGCGGCCAACAGATAAGTGGTCGTGTAGTGAGTGAAAGAAATCGCCACAATGAGTAATCCGATGACAACCTGGGATGACCGCTTCGACATGGAACGATCGAGTATCACCATTACGAGGGCAGCCAATATTGTCGTGGCCATTGCCTGTCGGGCAACGGTTACCAAAACTGAAGAGAAGGCCACGCTCGAGACGATGATTCCCGTCACGACTGCGAGGGCTAGGCCGGGCCGGGGGGAAGCGCGACCGTTCGTAACCCAGCGAGGCACGGATCGCGCGCTGGCGAATATGGCGACTGGGAGCAGCGCCAAAATGGCGGGGACAACTAACTCAAAGAACGCAAGAAGACGCAACTTCGTGACCGAGTGGAGGATCGCCGGAAGTACGGTCAGTGAAAGCATCGAAGCATAGGGATCGTGGTTGGCGGGTACGCGCCAGACTCCTGAATGAATCGTGGTCCACGCGACGCTGAACTCCTTCTGTACGTCCGAGCCGTAGAGGTGTGCACCCCGCAAGCTGGACGATAACAGCAAGGCTAGGGATGCTCCGTAGAGGAGCGTACTTAAGGGCCACTTACTATCGCGCTTCCATCCACCTACTATTCCCACTAATAGAACTCCGGCGTCGAGCACGGTGCCGAAAGTGGCGAGATGGACGTCACCAGTGTGATTGAGTTCAGCGACACCAAGAATGGATATCAACACCAAAAGGCTGCTTGTAAGTACTCCAGGGACGCTAGGAGCATGAGTACCTCGAAATATCCAGGCGACCGGATCACGGCGGTTCGCAGCACCCGCTGCAAGTATTCCCAACGCGATTGCTACCCAAATGACACTTTGAGTCACGGTATCAAGTGGTTGTGCGATGCCGAAGTGGGGACCAATCAGACTGGCTGCGCCACCCACAACCATGACGACCAACATGCTGAAGACGACGGAAAGCACCACACGTCCTTCAAGTTTCGCGGGTCGGGTGCGGAGCATTGACATCACCGTCGCCCCAGGGATAACAAGAATTGTCACAACGCCCGGCAACGGGGTAAGTGGTGAATGGGCGGCGGCGAGCGCAACTGATGACACCAGTACCGCCCCCAACCAAAGCCCCGTCGGTGCAACTCGCGATCCAAACTCTTTGATCGTTGACCAATGCTTCGCAACGAGTCCACTCGACGCGGACTGCATCGCCTGCAGTTCCGTGCTGGAACTGTTGCTCGTCACGACTTCAGTACGGGGACTGAGACGGAAGTGTCCTTTCCGTCAAGGGCGAGACGCAATGTGCCGCTGGCAGTGTGAATCGTTCGGATTTGCCAACTTTACCAAAGTGGTGCCGACCGACGTGCCCGCCTGATGGGCTTGCCATCGGCAGGTTCTGCCGCGTCCGCACCCGTTGATCAAGTCGACCCGTACTATCGCAGTTGGCTGATGCGAGTACTGCCTGGACAAGGCATTGACTGACGGGGACATGGGATCCAATTGTAAGGATTGGTATAAAGGAGCTCGGAACTGGTCAAGTTGCCGTTGTCGGGTTTTTTGGCGTGTCGGGATTCCTGATTTCCGGCAACGTGAAAGAGAGGCATGACGCCCCGAGCGGATGTTAAGAAACTCGACGGAGGCAACAAAACTCTTGAACCAGGGCGAGGATTTCGCTGAAGTCTGAGCCGTGCCGATTCTGGATATGTCCATATGGTGGCGTGAAAGCCAAGGACGAAACGCCTCACGGAACTCGAGAACGGGTGGAGCGAACTGTGTCAGCGATCGCGGAAATTCCCGATGTAGTCCGCGAAGGGCGAGCGCTGGGCGTCGCGGGCATCAGTCCACGCACCTTCAAAGTGACGACCATCTCGGACGCTTCCGCGACCTACCCGCAAGATCTGGTGAACCGCGACTTCGCCCCCGAGGGGCTCAACGTGCTC
>Ga0209483_1000489_pt1 | contig 34577 bp, 33 predicted proteins | sample NGEPerA_FD_184508 | JGI IMG/M metagenome (GOLD analysis project Ga0209483, IMG submission 184508) | Arctic peat soil microbial communities from the Barrow Environmental Observatory site, Barrow, Alaska, USA - NGEE PermafrostL2-A... | ecosystem: Environmental > Terrestrial > Soil > Wetlands >...
CATCCGGGTCACCTGCGACACGCCGGAGGCCGGCGTGGCCATGCGCGAGATCGTCAAGGGGTCGCCGATCCCGGTGATCGCGGACGTCCATTACGACGCGCCATTGGCACTGCGCGCGCTGGAGGCCGGCATCGCCTGCCTGCGCCTCAACCCCGGCAACATCACCGACCCCGGCAAGGTGCGTGACATCGCCAACGAGGCGGCCGCGCGCAACGTGCCGATCCGGATCGGTGTCAACAGCGGCAGCATCCCGCAGCGCAAGGAACTGGATCGCGGCCGCGGGGCGAGCATCGACGAGACGGCCGGGCACATGGTGGACGCAGCCCTCGGCCACATCCGCATCCTCGAGGAACTCGACTTCCGCAACATCAAGGTGTCGCTCAAGGCGAGCGACGTTCTCACCAACATCGCCGTCAACCGCAGGTTTGCCGCGCTCGGCAACCGTTACCCGCTGCACCTCGGCCTCACCGAGGCCGGCCCCGTGGAGTCAGGCAGCGTGAAGAGCGCCATGGGCATCGGCATCCTGCTCGCCGAGGGCATCGGCGACACCATCCGCGTCTCGCTGGTCGGCGAGCCTGAGGACGAGGTCCGCGTGGGCCGGCAGATCCTCCAGAACCTCAGCGAGAAGGGGAACGGCCCCAACCTCATCGCGTGCCCCACCTGCGGCCGCCTCGAGATCGACATGTTCCCGATGGTGGCGCGCGTCGAGGAGGCGCTCCGCGACGTCCGGCGCACCATCAACGTCTCGGTAATGGGCTGCGTGGTCAACGGTCCCGGCGAGGGCATGCACGCCGACATCGGCATTGCCGGCGGTCGCCAGAAGGGCATCCTCTACCGCGGCGGCAAGGTGATCGCCTCGATGCCACAGGAACAGCTGATCGCGCAACTGATCACGGAGCTGCGGGCGATCGCCGCCGAGGACGCGCGCCTCATCGCCGCCGGGGAGCCGCTGCCCACCGGGCTCGGCGACAGCGACGCGCCTCTGCACGCGTTGCCGATGGCTGTCGGCTGACCGGGCACTGAGCCGGAGCCCTCACGACGCCGAGCAGGCCGGAGGGCGACCCCCCGGCCTGCTCGGCCCGACAAGCGGCGGCTGACGCCGGGCTAGAAGCTTAGAAGCCGTTCTGGCTGAGCCAGGTCGTGGCAACGTCGGTGACGCTCTGGCCGGACACGTCCACCTGGGAGTTGAGCCCCACCATCACGTCAGTGGTCAGCTTGGCCGCGATCGGCGCCATGAGGTTGGCGATGGCCGGGTGTGCCGAGAGCACATCGGCACGCACGATCAGGCCGGCATTGTCCGCCGGGAAGAGCTTCTTGTCGTCGGTCAGCGCGGTGAGGTTGTCGGCCTTGAGAGCGGCGTCGGTGGTGAACACCTCGGCTGCGTCGCACTGGTTGTTGGCGAGCACCTTCTCTCCACCGGCGGCGACGTCGGTGAGACCCGGGTACGTCGACCACACCGACCCATAGGTGCTGGCCAGCCCTGGCAGACCGTCACTGCGGGTGCGGAACTCAGACGCGATGCAGATCTTCACGTCGGTGTGCTGCTGGAGGTACGCGGTGAAACTGGTCAGCGTCGACCCGAACTTCGAGGTGTCGGCACTGCGGATGCCGATGCCGTTGGTGTCGTTGAACTTGGTCTCGCTGGTCCAGCACAGGTTGTTGGCGGCGTCGAGCTGCTGCACCTTGTTGAAGGCCTGGTCGAGGTCGCCGATGGTGGGGGTGACGTTGAGGTACTGGGCGCCGAGCTCGGTCCCGGTGTACTGCCAGAGCAGCTGGATCTGGTTGCTGGCGATGGCCTGGCCGATCGCAGGGTCGGCGGCCTTGGTGGTGTCGTCGATGGTGAAGTTGTGCTTGCCCAGCTCGATCTTGGTGATGGCGGCGAGCAACGCCTCTTCGGTGAAGGACTTGGCGCCGATCTTCAGGCTCACCCCAGCCCCGTCCGTGGACGAGGTGTTGGTGATGGCGCAGGGACTGCTGGCGGCACCGCCTGAGCTGGTCGTCGCCTGTCGGCGTCGCTGATCCGCAGGCGGGGAGGATCGCTCCCGCGGCCACGGCGGACACGGCAAAGAGCATTCGTCCTCGGGTCATTGTCTATGCCTCCGTCGAGCCTAGATGGTCGGTGTCACCACTGTTTCGACCAGGCTGAGGGCCCAGTCACTGAGGATTGCCAGTGCTGCCACAAGGACTGCGCCAGTGATGATGACATGCTCGCTGAAATTGCCGTAGCCCGCGGCTATCACGTCGCCCAGCCCACCTCCGCCGACGAAGTTGCCGAGTGTCGCCGTGCCCACGATGAGGACGAGGCTGGTGCGCAGGCCCGCGAAGATGCCGGGGGCTGCGAGCGGAAGTTGCAAGCGCAGCAAGGACTGCACACCGGTCATGCCCATGCCGCGGGCGGCGTCGACAAGGCTCTCATCGACCCCCTGCAGGGCCGCGACGGTGTTGCGCACGATTGGCAGGAGCCCGTAGACGGTGAGCGCCTCCACAGTGGCGGCCAGGCCAAGCCCGCTGATCGTGCTGGCGATGGCCAGCGCCCCCACCGAGGGGATGGCCTGGCCGAGGTTGGCGGGGAGGAACGCCATGGTCCGTCCCACCCTGCCGCGCCGGGCAAGCCCGATGCCGAGCGCGCAGCCGACCAACGCCGAGAGGACGAAGGAGATGGCCACGAGCTCGATGTGGCGGATCAGCCGCGAGGAGATGAACGCCGGTGTGAGCACGAAGGAGTCGCCCAGCCGGCCCGGGGTCACGTTGAGGAAGACGACCAGTGCCAGCAGCGCGACCGCGACCATCGCCGGGACACGGAACACCCGCAGCCGGATGCCGGTCGGTTTGCTGGCGGCTGCGATCACCGGGCCGCCTCGCGGATGGTCGCGGAGTCGAGAGACCCCAGCCAGTTGCTGCCGTCGACGACCGAAACCCGTCCGTCGGCGGACCTCAGCGTCGCGTCCAGCGCGTCGCGCAGCGACGCCGTCAGCGGCACCTCGACATCAGGGTGCGGGCCGTCGCGTGTAAGCGGCACATTGCGCACCGGCAGCAGCGCGAGACGGCGCAGCAGCAGGTTGTCGCCGAGAAACTCCTCGACGAAGCCTGTCCTTGGATGGAGAAGCAACTCGGCGGGAGTGTCGTACTGAGCCAGCCGTCCGCCGTCGGCGAAGAGGGCCACGCGGTCGCCGAGTCGCACCGCCTCGTCGATGTCGTGCGTCACGAACACGATCGTCTTGCGCACCACCTCCTGGAGGCGCAGCAGCTCCTGCTGGAGGCGCAGCCTCACGATCGGGTCGATTGCCCCGAAGGGCTCGTCCATCAGCAGGATGGGCGGGTCAGCCCCGAGAGCCCGGGCCACGCCGATGCGCTGACGCTGACCGCCACTGAGCTCCGACGGGCGGCGGCGCGCGTACTCGGCAGGAGGCAGGCCGACGAGGTCGAGCAGCTCTTCGACGCGCGCGTCGACCCGCGCCCTGTTCCAGCCGAGCAGGCGGGGCACGGTGGCGACGTTGTCGGCGACGGTCTGGTGTGGGAACAGTCCCACCTGCTGGATCACGTAGCCGATGCCACGGCGCAACTGCTCGGCTGGCAGGGTGGCCGTGTCGACGTCGTCGATGAGGATCCGGCCATCGCTCGGCTCGACGAGGCGATTGATCATGCGAAGCGTGGTGGTCTTGCCACATCCCGAGGGCCCGACCAACACGACGATCTCGCCCGCCTGGATCTGGAGGTCGAGCGAGCGCACCACGACGCGGTCCCCGTAGCGGCGCGTGACCGCCTCGAAGGTGATCACGCCGCCGCCCCTGCGCGCATTCCCCGCGACAGCGTGTTCTGCGCAAGACCGAGCACACGGTCGACAAGGAGCGCCAGCGCCGCGGCCGGGATCACGCCGGCGAGCACCTCCGCGGTGCTGGCGTCGCGGATGCCGGCAAGGATCGGCTGGCCGAGGTCGTTGGCCCCGACCGTGGCACCGACGGTCGCGATGGCCACCACCATCACCGTGGCCTGCCTGAAGCCGGCGAGGATCAGCGGCAGCGCCAGGGGAAGCTGGACCTGGCGGAGGCGCTGGGTGGCCGACATCCCCATGCCCACGGCGGCGTCGAGCACGGATGGGTCCACGCCCTGCACGCCGACCACGGTGTTGCGAACGATCGGCAGCAGCGCGTAGACGGTGAGCCCGATCTCCACTGGGAGATCGCCGATGCCGAAGTAGTAGGCCAGAGACGTGAACAGCGCGAAGCTCGGCAGGGTGATCGCCACCGCCGCGACGCCCAACACGACACCGCGGAGACGGCCGTACCGCGCCGCGGCCACGCCGAGGCTGACGCCGATGACGCCGGCGGCGAGCATGGACACCGCCACGATGACCAACTGATCGACCAGCTGCGCCTCGAGGACTGCCCAGTTCTGCTGGACGTAGTGGATCAGGTCCACCGCCTACCGCTCCACCTGTCGTTCCGGCGTGAGCGGCGGAGTATACGGACATCGGCGCGCGCCGATCACGCGTGGCGGGCGCGACGACCGGGGCGACGCGCGGCCATCCGTATACTCGGCCGCCATGACCCGGGAGCACAGCCTCAGTCAGATCGCCTCCAAGAGCGAGGACTTCGACCGTTGGTACGTCGACGTCGTCCGCCGTGCGGAACTCGCCGACTACACGCCTGTCCGCGGCTGCATGGTCATACGGCCATACGGCTACGCGCTCTGGGAGCGGACCCGCGACGCGCTCGACGCCATGATCAAGCGCACTGGGCACGAGAACATGTACTTCCCGCTGCTCATCCCGGAGAGCTACCTGGCCAAGGAGGCCGAGCACGTTGAGGGCTTCGCGCCCGAGGTGGCCTGGGTGACCCACGGCGGCGACAAGGAGCTTGATGAGCGCCTCGCCATCCGCCCCACCAGCGAAACCATCATCTGCTCGATGTACGCGGATTGGATCCACTCCTGGCGGGACCTCCCGGTGCTCATCAACCAGTGGGTGAACGTGTGTCGCTGGGAGAAGCGCACCCGCCTCTTCCTGCGCACGACCGAATTCCTCTGGCAGGAGGGCCACACGTTCCACGCCACCGACGAGGAGGCGGCCGCCGAGGTCGACACCATGCTGGAGTGTTACCGCGAACTGGCCGAGGACTGGCTGGCGATGCCCGTGATCAAGGGTCGCAAGACTGAATCAGAGAGGTTCGCCGGCGCCCGCTACACGCTCAGCATCGAGGCGATGATGTCCGACGGCTGGGCACTCCAGGCGGGCACGTCACACCACCTGGCCCAGAACTTCACCACCGCGTACGGGATCAAGTACACAGACAGGACCAATACCGAGCAGTACCCCTTCCAGACGTCCTGGGGCCTGTCGACGCGGATCATCGGCGGGCTGATCATGGCCCACGGCGACGAGGCCGGCCTGATCATCCCGCCGCGTGTGGCGCCGATACAGGTCGCGGTCGTGCCGATTGCGCGGAGCAACGACGACGACGCGGCACGGCTGGTCGAGGAGGCCTGCGCCCGGCTCGAACGCGAGGCAGGACCCGACGTCCGCCTCCGGGTCGACCGCCGCGAGGGTCTTCGCCCCGGCGACAAGTTCGCACACTGGGAACTCCGCGGCGTGCCGCTGCGCATCACCGTCGGCGCCAGGGACCTGGGAGACGGCCAGGTCACCGTGGTCCGCCGTGTTGACGGCGGACAGACGCTGGAGCCGCTCGAGGGCCTGGGTGCGCGTCTACCCGACATGCTCGCTGCCGCCCAGGTGGCGACGCGGGCACGGGCCCAGCGGCTCCTCGATGAGCGCAGCGTCGACGTGTCCTCTCTCGACGAGCTGATCGCCGCCTTCGCCGAACGGGCGGTCTTCGCCAGCGGGCCGTTCTGCAACCTCGACGAGTGCGAGGCCGCCGTCAAGGCCGCGGTGCACGCCGCGACGGTGCGCAACCTGCGGGCCGACCGAACCGCCGACGGTGCGCCCTGCATCGCCTGCGGGCGGCCGGCTGAAGACGTCGCGCTCATCGCCCGCGCCTACTGAGCGAGCCGCCACCACCACCTCGAATGGCGGCAACCTGTCGCAACTTGCCCCGGCCACCGTGGTTTTGGAGATCACCGAGCACGAGCTGATCCGCGATTACGACGCGCTCAGCCGCGTCCTCGCCTACTACCGCGCCGAGGGCATCCGCTTTGCCCTCGACGACGTCGGCGAGGGTCACTCCACCCTTGAGTTGCTCGCCGCCTCGGCGAGCGAGTTCCTGAAGCTCGGACGCAGTGTCACCATGACCTCGAGCCGCCTCGGGTCGCGCGCGGCCATGGAGGCGACCGTGGCGTTCGCGAGAGCCAGCGGTGCTGTGGTCATCGCCGAGGGTGTCGAGAACGAGTTCGTGGCCGACCTGATGAAAGCGGCCGGGATCAGACTGGGGCAGGGCTTCGGGCTCGGCAAGCCGACTGCGGCCGCTGAGGTCGAGGACGTGGGTGCCGCCCTCGCCGGTCGCGCCGCGCCTCAGCGGCCTGCGCCCCCGTCACGGGACAAGCACCGCCCACAGGACGGCTGTCCCGGAGTAGCCGCGGCGGTCCGCCCACCGGCAGGGACAGGTTCGAGTTGATCGTGGGCCGGGTACCATGATCAGGGAGATGGCGATCGACGAACTCCTCTCCAAGACCGCGTACCTCCGCGACGAGGAACGCGACGTGTTGGAACGCGCCTACGCCCTCGCCGAGCGTGCCCACGAGGGTCAGTCCCGGCTGAGCGGCGAACCCTACGTCACCCACCCGCTTGCGGTCGCGGGCATCCTCGCCGATCTCGGGCTCGACGCCGACACCCTCACCGCCGCGCTGCTCCACGACACCGTCGAGGACACAGACGTCACCCGCGAGCAGGTCGCGGACCAGTTCGGCGCCCATGTGGCCAAGCTCGTCGACGGGGTCACCAAGCTCGGCAAGATCCATGTGCACACGCGCGAGCAGGCCCAGGCGGAGAACATCCGCAAGATGCTCGTGGCCATGGCGGAGGACATCCGCGTGGTGCTGATCAAGCTGGGCGACAGGCTCCACAACATGCGCACGGTGGGGGCGCACACCGAGGAGCGCCGCCTTCGCATCTCGCGTGAGACGCTCGACATTTACGCGCCCCTGGCTCACCGCCTCGGCATCTGGCAGATCAAGGGCGAGCTCGAGGATCTCGCGTTCGCGCAGCTGGACCCGGACAACCACCGCGCGGTCGCGGCCCTGGTCAGCAAGGCCGCCGAGGAGCGGGGAGCCTTCATCAAGGACGTCACCGAGATCCTCCAGCGCGAGTTCGAGAGGCTGGACATCGCCGCCGAGTTCTCGGGCCGCCCCAAGCACATCTACAGCATCCACGACAAGATGGAGCGCTCCCACAAGGAGTTCGACGAGATCTACGACCTGATCGCGTTGCGCGTTCTCGTGGAGAGCATCAAGGACTGCTACGGCGCCCTGGGGACCATCCACTCGCTGTGGAAGCCGATTCCGGGCCGCTTCAAAGACTACATCGCCATGCCCAAGGGCAACGGTTACCAGTCGTTGCACACCACAGTGGTGTCGCACACCGGGGAGCCCATGGAGGTGCAGATCCGCACCAGGGAGATGCACAGCACAGCGGAATACGGCATCGCCGCGCACTGGCACTACAAGGAGGGGGCGCAGCCGACGCGATTCGACGAGCGCTACGGCTGGCTGCGCCTGCTCATGGACTGGCAGAAGGAGGTGCTCGACGCAGAGGCCTTCGTCGACACCGTCAAGGTTGACATCTTCCAGGACGAGGTGTTCGTGTTCACCCCCAAGGGGGATGTGCGCTCGCTGCCTGTGGGAAGCACGCCCGTCGACTTCGCGTACCGCGTCCACACCGACGTCGGCCACCACTGCATCGGCGCCAAGGTGAACAGCCGCATGGTGGCGCTCGACTACCACCTCCAGAACGGCGACATCGTCGAGGTGCTCACCACCAGGGGCGCGCACGCCCCCAGCCGTGACTGGCTCACCTTCGTGAAGACGAGCAGTGCCCGGGAGAAGATCCGCAGCTGGTTCAAGAAGGAGCGCCGCGAGGAGAACGTCCAGAAGGGCCGCGAGCAGCTCGACAAGGAGTTCCGCCGGCTCCGCCAACAGGCGCTCGGATCGCTCAAGGACGAGCGCATGCTCGAGCTTGCCGAGGATTTCAAGTTCACCACCATCGACGACTTCCTTGCCGCGGTCGGGTATGGCGATGTCAGCGCTCGCGGGGTGGTGCTGCGCTACAGCGACCGCGAGTCGCCGGACCAAGCCAGCGAGACCACGGTGCTGGGCATCCCGCTCACCAGCTCGCCGCCGGCCAGCGACGGCCACGTCCGCGTGCACGGCATGACCGACATGCTGACCACGCTGGCGCAGTGCTGCAAGCCGCTCGTCGGCGACACAGTGCGCGGCTACATCACCCGAGGCAAGGGGGTCACCGTGCACCGTGCGGACTGCGTCAACGTCCGCAACGCAGCCGACCCCGACCGCATCGTCGAGGTGGAATGGGAGCGCGGCAGCCACCAGGTGTTCCCGGTCAACATCAAGATCGAGGCGTGGGATCGCACCGGCCTGCTCCGCGACATCGCGGCCGTCATCGCGGAGTCGAAGATCAACCTCTCGGGGGCCGACGTCCAGGTGTACGACGACCGCACCGCGGTGATCTCCACCATCGTGGAGATCGCCAACCTCACCCAGCTCAGCCGTCTCCTCGAACGCCTCGAGGGCGTGCGGGACGTGCACACGGTGGCTCGCGAAGCCGTCTGAGCCTGCCTGCGCCGCGGGCCGGGGGGGTCTCCTGCGACGAGGGCGCCGGTACACTCGGGCGGCGATGAGCCCGATCACACCTCCGCGCGGCACCAGGGACCTGCTGCCTGACGAGGCCCCGGCGTGGCGCTGGGTCCACGAGCTGCACGCGGCCGCGGCGGCGCGGCACGGCTACCGATACATCGATACACCCATCTTCGAGCAGACGGAGCTGTTCTCCCGCGGCATCGGCGGCGGCACCGACATCGTCGAGAAGGAGATGTACACGTTCACCGATCGCGGCGGCCGTTCGATGACCCTGCGCCCGGAGGGAACGGCGCCCGTGCTTCGCGCCGTCCTCGGCGCCCACCTCGAACAGCTCCTCCGGCCCGTGCGCGTGCACTACGCGATGCCCATGTTCCGCTACGACAGGCCGCAGGCGGGTCGATACCGTCAGTTTGCCCAGCTCGGCGTGGAATGCATCGGCGAACGCGACGCGTCTTACGACGCCGAGGTGATCGAGGTGGCGTGGCGGTTCATGGCCGACCTGCACATCGACGGGGTCGAGGTGCAGGTCAACAGCCTCGGCGACCGCGACGACCGTCTTCGCTATCGCGAAGCGCTGGTGGCCTACTACACGCCACTTCGCGACTCGCTGTGCGAGGACTGCCGTCGCCGCCTCGACATCAACCCTCTGCGCCTCCTCGACTGCAAGCGCGACGCCCAGTACGTCGCCGCCGCGCCGCTGCTCGGCGACCACCTCGGCGAGGCCAGCCGCGACTACTTCGCGGCCGTGGTCACGCAACTGGAGAGCGCCGCCATCCCCCACGTTCACAACCAGCGATTGGTCCGTGGGCTCGACTACTACGCGCACACGGCCTTCGAGTTCTGGCACACGTCGCTGGCGGGCGCGCAAAACGCGCTCGGCGGCGGCGGCCGCTACGACGGGCTCGCCGAGGAACTGGGTTTCAGCCCCACCCCCGGGGTGGGCTACGCGCTCGGCGTCGAACGGTTGCTCCGCATCGCCGCCGACCAGCAGGCGGCCCCCGGGCCGCACGCCTCGGCGCAGGTGGTGGTGTGCACAGCGTCGACGGCCGCCGTCAGCCAGGGCCAGCAACTGGCCCGCGAGCTCCGCAACCGCGCGCTCGTGGTCGCCGACGTGAGCGGTCGCGGCCTCGACAAGAAGCTGCGTGAGGCGGGACGTCTCGGCGCCCGGCTGGCGCTGCTCGTCGGGCTCGAGGAGGGACTCATCCTGCGCGACCTCCAGACCCGTGAACAGCACGTCATCACCGATGACACGGCGTTGGACGCCGTGTCCGAGGCGCTGCTGCGGGCGGCGCGGGAGCCCGCAGCATGAGCACCGAGCGCACCGCCTGCGGCGCGCCGCGATCGGCCGACGCCGGCTCGGAGGTCACCGTGTTCGGCTGGGTCGACCGGCGCCGCGACCACGGCAACCTGATCTTCCTCGACCTCCGCGACCATAGCGGCATCCTCCAGGTGGTGATCAGCCCGCAGACCGCGCCCGCGGCGCACGCGGCGGCGCACGGCGTGCGCCTCGAGTACGTCCTGCGCGTGCGTGGGAAGCTGCAACCGCGCACCGCGCAGAACGTCAACACCCGCATCGACACGGGCGAGGTCGAGCTCCACGCCGAGGAGTGCACGGTGCTCTCCGTGGCCGCCACGCCACCGTTCCCGGTGAACGAGGAGACCGACGTCGAGGAGGGCCTGCGTCTGCGTCACCGCTACCTCGACCTGCGCCGCCCGCGGCTGCAGCGCAACCTCCGCCGGCGCGCCACCTTCATCGCCAAGCTGCGCGCGGTGATGACCGAGATGGGGTTCACCGAGATCGAGACGCCGATGATGATCAGGGCCACGCCGGAGGGGGCGCGCGATTACCTGGTGCCCAGCCGCCTCCAACACGGCAGCTTCTACGCGCTGCCGCAGTCGCCACAGCTTTACAAACAGCTGTGCATGGTCGCGGGTCTCGATCGCTATTTCCAGGTGGCGCGCTGCATGCGCGACGAGGACCTCCGCGCCGACCGCCAGCCCGAATTCACCCAGCTGGACATCGAGATGTCGTTCGTGGACGAGGAGGACGTCTTCGCGGTCCTGGAGCGGGCCATCTCCACGGCGTGGACGGCGAGCGGATTCCGCGGCGCGATCACCACACCGTTCCCGCGCCTCACCTGGCACGAGGCGATGGACCGCTACGGCGTCGACAAGCCGGACGTGCGCTTCGCCATGGAGCTGTGCGACCTCACCGAAACGGTGCGCGGCTGCGGGTTCCGGGTCTTCAACGACGCCGTGTCGAGTGGCGGCGTGGTCAAGGGGATCACGGTGACGGGCGGCGCAGACCTCACCCGCAGCGACATCGAGGGCCGGCTCACCGACGTGGTGCGCACATTCAAGGCCCGCGGCCTCGCCTACCTCTGGCGCCGCGAGACGGGCTGGGTCGGGGGGATCGCCAAGTTCTTCAGCGCCGCGGAGCTCGAGGCCATCGGCGAGGCCACCGGGGCCAGCGTCGGCGACGCCGTGCTGATGGTCGCCGACCGGCCATCCGTGGTGGCAGCGGCGCTGGGAGCACTGCGCAACCACGTCGCCCGGGAGCGCTCGCTCGCCGAACCCGACGAGATGGCCATGGTCTGGGTGACCGAGTTCCCCATGTTCGAGCGCGACGAGGAGACCGGTGAGGTGACCCCGCTTCACCACCCCTTCACCATGGTCCACAGCGAGGACGTCGACCTCCTCGAGAGTGAGCCACTAAGCATCCGGTCGCGCGCCTACGACATCGTCCTCAACGGCCGGGAGATCGGCAGCGGCAGCATCCGCATCACCGACCCCGCCATCCAGCGGCGGGTCTTCGCCGCCATGGGAATCGACGAGGACGCGGCGCGGCGCAAGTTCGGCTTCCTTCTCGAGGCCTTCCAGTACGGGGTGCCGCCCCACGGCGGTTTCGCTGCCGGCGTGGAGCGACTGGTCATGGAAGGGCTCGGTGAGGCCAACATCCGCGACGTCATCGCCTTCCCCAAGAACCAGCAGGCCCAGGAGCCCATGACCGGCGCGCCGGCGATGGTGGAGGAGGAGCAGCTGCGCGACCTCGGCCTGAGCCTGAGCCTGCGCCCGGTCGCGCCGGCGCCGCCCCGGGCTGTTCCGCCCGAGTAACGGCTCTTGATCAGCGGGACCTTGCGGTAGGATCGGCGTCAGCACCCGGCCGGTCGCAGCCATCCACATGCGGCTGGACCAACATCAAACGCATCGGGAACCTCATATTCGTCCGCCGGACCCCGTGCCTCCGCACCGTGCGCGTGGAGGGGGGAAGGCGCCGTGCGGGATCCCACCTGGTTCTTCGGGCTCAGCCCGGACAGCGCGGCCGCCGGGTGCCAACCGCCTCGCCATCGATGGGTCTGTTCATAGCGATCCCGCACCGGGGCCGGTGCAGGGCTCGGTAGGCTGCGGCGGTGAGCCCGGGCATCGTCCTCGCCGCCGTCATCGTCGCCATCGGGGCCCAGGTGACCCGGCTGCTCGCGCCGCGGCGGGGCAACTACGTAGTCGCCGTGGTGTGCGCGGCGGCCGGCCTGCTGATCGCGGAGCTGGTGGCGCTCAGTGGTCACGGCGGCCCCTCGCTGGGCACCGTTCATCCCGCTGCCGACGCGGTGGGCATCGCCCTCGCCGAAGCTGTCGGCCTGGTTCTGTCCGCCCCGCGGCGGCTCGGTGGTCGATAATTCCGGCACAGCCTCTGTCGGCACCCACAGGAGCACCTCTGTGCGCTTCCCTCTCGGCCGATCCGGCCTGATCGCCGCCGCCGCCGCGGCCGGGGCAATCGTCTACTGGCGTGCCGGGGAGCGCGAGCGATCTCGACGGGCCGCCGACGAGATCGACGACGCGATTCTCGAGGGCCGTGAGGCGGCCGCGGCGCTCATGAGGGGCGGCGACGCCGGCACACAACCGTTTGATCAACGCTGACAAGGGGTATTTCTGAAACAGGATGACACGGACCACGTCTGAGCTTCGACTGCCGGCCGATCCTGCGTACATCGTCGTCGCCAAACGCGCCGCCTCGGCCTTTGCCGCGGTCGCGGGGTTTGACGTCGAGGCGGTGCACGACCTGACCATCGCCGTGGCCCAGGCATGCGAGAACGCGATCGCATGCGCCGTGAGGGTCGGGGGCGTCAGCGAAGGGCAGATCCGCCTCTCCTTCACCGTCGAGGGAACGCGCCTCGAGGTGCAGGTGCTCAGCAGCTGTGCGCGCGAGGTGGTCGCCCGGGCGGCGGCCGCGCGGCAACTTGCTGTGGCAGAGGCGGGGGATCGCGAGCGCCAAGAGGTGGCGGATGCCACCGACCTGGCACTCCGGCTCATGGGGCTGTTCGTCGACGACCACAGCTACAGGGTCGACGAGCGCACCGGTGGTCTGCGCGTCCGGTTGACGAAATACCGGGCGAGTTGACGATCGTGCCCCGTGACGACGGGGCCGGCGCCGAAACAGCGCGAACCATTCCCAAGCCGGCGCCGAGCGCACGCCGCGACCTCGTGCGCGGCCTTCTGCGCGAATACCGCGCCTCCCACGACCCGGCTGTCCGCGACCGCCTGGTCGACCTGAACTCCGACCTCGTGCACTTCATCGCGAGGCGCTTCGCCAACCGCGGCGAGCCCCTCGAGGACATCGAGCAGGTCGGCTTCCTCGGGCTCATCCACGCGATCGAGCGCTTCGACCCCGAGCTGGGAAACGAGTTCAGCACGTTCGCAACTCCCACCATCATGGGTGAGATCCGCCGTTACTTCCGCGACCGCTCCTGGGCCGTCCGCGTGCCCCGACGGCTGCAGGAGAACCTGCTCCGAATCAACGCCGCCGCGCAACAGCTCACCGGCGAGCTGGGTCGCTCACCCAGCATCTCCGAGATCGGCGAGCGCATCGGCCTCGAGCCCGAGGACGTGCTCGCCGCACTCGAGGTGTCGCCCGCCCAGCACACCGTCTCACTGGAGGCGGCGCCGGCCGGACGTGGAGACGAGGCGCTCACCCTCGGGGACCGGCTCGGGGCCGACGACAGCAACCTCGACCGCGTGGAGATCCGTGCCCTGCTCGAGCAGGCGATGGCTCACCTCAACTCGCGCGAGCGCGAGATCATGGCGCTGCGATTCGTCGAGGAGCTGCCTCAGACGGAGGTGGCCAAGCGGCTGGGAATCTCGCAGATGCACGTGTCGAGGCTGCAGCGCGCCGCGGTCGAGCACCTCCGCCGCGAAATGGGCGAGAACGTCCTGGTCTGACCTCGCCGCGGCGGGCGCGGCGGCGATGACCGGTTACACTTGCGCCGATTCCCCCTAATCCTCGGCTCGCGCCCGCGGGCCCCACAATTGGACGGGCGTTTGCGCACCCACGAGATCCGGGAACGTTTTCTCAGCTACTTCGAAGACCACGGACACCATCGTCTGCCGAGCGCATCGCTGATCACACGCGACGATCCGTCCCTGCTCTTCACCGTGGCCGGGATGGTCCCGCTCAAGCCCTATATCACTGGGGAGCAGGCGCCGCCGGCACCGCTTCTCGTCTCCTGTCAGAAGTGCTTTCGCGGCCAGGGACTGCTCGACGACATCGCCGAGGTCGGCGACGACAGCCACCACACCTTCTTCGAGATGCTCGGCAACTGGTCGATCGGCGGCTACTTCAAGGAAGGCGCCATGACAGCGGCGTGGGAGCTGCTCACGGAGGGATATGGGCTCGATGCCCACCGTTTGCGCCCCAGCATCTACCCTGACGACGCTGAATCCGAGCGTCTCTGGCGGGAGGTGATCGGCGTGCCTGCCGAAAGCATCGCGCGAATGACGGACAACTGGTGGCAGGCGGGACCGACCGGTCCCTGCGGCTACGACAGTGAGATCTACTGGGATTGGGGTGCGCCCTGCTCGTGCGGACGCCAGGACTGCGGCCCCGAGGACGAATGCGGCGGCGATCGTTGGGTGGAACTCTGGAACCTCGTGTTCATGGAGTTCGACCAGGACGAGGCCGGCAACCGCGCCCCGCTGCCCAAGAGGACCGTCGACACCGGCATGGGCCTCGACAGGCTCTGCGCCGTTGTGCAGGGCGTGCGCAGCGACTACGAGACCGACCTCTTTGCGGGCATCGTCGCGTCTCTTGCGGAGCGCGCCGTCAGCGGCGCCGAGACACCGGGGCGCACGGCCAGCCTCCACGTCCTCGCCGACCACGTCCGGGCCGCCACCTTCCTCATCGCCGACGGCGTGCTCCCCGGCACCGAGGCGCGCGGCTACGTGCTCCGTCGCGTGATCCGGCGCGCCGCGATCCACGGTAGGCGCATCGGCCTCGGCGGCGGCCTCGCCCCCTCGGTCGGCGCCGTCGTCGCCGCGATGGGCGACGCCTACCCGGAGATCGTCGACAACCGTGTCCTCGTGGAGACCACCCTGCGCGCCGAGGAGTCCGCCTTCGAGCGCACCCTCGAGGCCGGCGCCGACCGGTTGGCAGCCCTGCTCGACTCCGGCGCCGGAACCATCCCCGGCGAGGAGGCATTCCGGCTTCATGACACGTACGGACTGCCCATCGAGGTGACCATGGAACTGGCCACAGAGCGCGGTGTCGCAGTCGACAGACAGGGCTTCGACGCCGCCATGGCCGAGCAGCGCGCCCGCAGCAAAGCCGCCCACGTGCGCGTCGGGTTCGAGGGTGGCCCATCCCTGCCGGGCACCGTCTTCGTCGGCTACGAGACGCTCGACAGTGCTGCTACTGTCGTCCGCATCGGCGCCGACCACCCCCGCGAGCGTCTCACCGAGGGCGAGGAGGATGCCGTCATCCTCGATACCAGCCCGTTCTACGCGGAGGCCGGCGGTCAGGTCGGCGACACCGGGGAGCTGCTCTTCGACGGTGGTCGGGCGCTCGTCCTGGACACGACCCTTGCGGGCTCCGCGCGGGTGCACAGCACGCGGGTGGTGGAGGGATCGCTGGCAGTGGGCTCGACCGTGCATGCCGTCGTCGACGCCGACCGCCGCGCTCGAATCTCGCGCCACCACAGCGCCACGCACTTCCTCAACCAGGCGCTGCGCGAGACGCTCGGCGCGGGTGTCGTGCAGCGCGGGTCCTTCGTCGGCCCCCGACACACCACCTTCGACTTCTCGTTCGGTCGCGCGCTCACGCCCGCAGAGCTGCGCCACATCGAGGGTCGTGTCAACCAGCGCATCCGGGCCAACCTTCAGCGTCAAGTGGAGCTGATGTCGCTGCCCGAGGCGAGGGCGACGGGCGCCATCGCGCTCCTCGATGAGCGTTACAGCGACAGGGTGCGTGTCGTCGACTTCGGCGGCTGGTCGCGCGAGCTGTGCGGCGGCACGCACGTCACTCGCACCGGCGACGTGGGCGCCGCGATCATCGTGTCCGAGAGCAGCATCGGCCAGGGCGTGCGACGCATCGAGATGGTCGTTGGGGAGGCCGCCGAACGGCGCTGGCAGGAGGCGTCCGACGCCCTCCAGCACACCGCCCGCGCGCTCAAGGCGCCGGCCGCCGATGTGCCCGCGCGCGTCACCGCCCTGCAGGAGCAGCTGCGGGCCACCCGACGCGAGCTGGAGCAGACCAGGCGCACCGTCGCGCTGCCGGGCGCCGGCGCGGGGACTGGCGGCCTCGACGCATCCCCCGTCGACCTCGGCGGCGGACTCCGATACGTCCTTCTCGCCACGGACGTCGACGGCGACGCGGTTGTGGAGATCGCCGACCGCCTCTACGCCGAGCGGCTCGGCGGCGACGGGGTCGCCGTGGCGATCGGTATGGACAGCTTCGCCATCAAGGCGGGCACAACCGCGCGCGATCGTGGGCTGCACGCCGGTGACCTCGCCAGCGCCGCGGCCGTCGTGATGGACGGCAAGGGCGGCGGCCGCCCCGACTTCGGTCGCGGCGGTATCAGGGATCCCGGCAAGCGAGAGCAGGGCATGACATGGATCCGCGCCGAGCTCACCCGCCTCGGCGAGGGCAACGGCTCATGAGCAAACGCAAGTTCTCCCTGTTGCGCCGCCGCGCCGAGTTCAACACTCACTACACGATCCTCGACATCGGCACCGAGTTCGTCAAAGCGCTGATCGTCAAGCGCGAGGATGACAAGGGCATCGTCATCGGCGCGGCCCGGGTGCGCCAGCAGCTCACCGATATGCATGGTGGAGCTGTTGCCGACATCCAATCCGTGATCGACAACTGCGATCGGGCCCTCACCGAAGCCGAGGACATGTGCGAGGTGGTGCCGGGCCAGGCGGTGATGGGCATCGCCGGCGAGCAGGTGCGCGGCTTCAGCACCACCATGACGCTGCCGCGCCCGCAACCGCAGGCGCGCATCACCCAGTCCGACCTCGCCGCCGGGCTGCAGGCGGTGCAGCGCCGGGCGCTCAAGGAAGCGGTGCGGCAGATGTCGCACGAGCTCGGGGTCGCGGAGGTCAACGTCAAGCTGGTCCACAGCACGATCACCTCAGTGCGCATCGATGGCTACGCGGTCAGCAACCCCATCGACTTCCAGGGCAACGTTGTCGACATCACTGTCTTCAACACGTTCGCGCCCCTGCACCACATCGGCGCGCTGCAGACCGTCGCCCAGGAGCTTGACCTCGAGGTGGTGGCCACCGTCGCCGAGCCCTACGCCCTGGCACGAGGCTGCAACACCGAGGACATCGAGGAGCGCGGGGCAATCTTCATCGACGTCGGCGGCGGAACCACCGACGTGGCGCTGGTGCGCAACGGCGGCATCGAGGCGACGCGCATGTTCGCCCTCGGCGGCCGCTCGTTCACCAAGCGGCTCGCCGGCGAGCTGCAGATCTCCATGGGCGAGGCGGAGCGATACAAGCTCTCCCATGGCGACGGCCGCCTCGTCGCCGAACAGGGAGCCCTGGCCCGCCAGGCCCTCACCCCCACGGCCGAAGTGCTCGCCCAGGGCGTCGCGCTGACCCTTGAGGAGCTGGCCGGTGATCAGCCTCTACCGGCCACCATCTGCCTCGCCGGGGGCGGTGCGGCCCTCCCCGAGGTCGCCGAGCAGCTCAGGGCCCTCGACTGGGCCGAGACACTGCCGATGGCGCACGCGCCGTCGGTCCGGGTGCTCGGTCCCGAGGACGTGCAGCGCGTGTTCGACAGCACGGGGCTCCTCGTCGGGCCCCAGGACGTCACCCCGATGGGCCTCGCCCACCACGCCATCTCCATCGAGGACGAGGCCGATCAGCCGCTCGGAGGGCTGATGCGCCGCGTCCTCAAGACCATGAAGGTCTAGACGGTGCCAGAGGTCATCTACACCGAGACCAGCGACGAGATCGTCGACCTCGTCGAGAGGGTGCGTTCCGCGGTCGATGCTGAGGTCGCCCTTGTGCTGGGCGCCGGCACCGCCGGCCTGCAGACCCCGCTCAACGTCCGCCTTCTTCGCCAGCTGGGGACCAGCGCCGGCAAGAAGGTGTCGGTGATCAGCGGCGATCCCTATATCCAGGAGCTGTCACGCGTCGGCGGCCTGGCCACGTACGCGTCGGTGCCGGCCTTCGAGCGCGGCATCCAGACGGTGCGCCCGCACCCGGACGAGGGACAGCCCGGCACATTCATGGGCGCAGCGACCGCCGGTGCTGCCGCTGGCCTCGTCCAGCCACCCGGGCCTCCGCCACCACCACCACCACGCACCGCCACGGGCGCAGCAGAGAAGACGCGTGGCACCGGACGCCTGGCGGGACGGCGCCGGCCCCTGTACTTCGTGGCCGCCGGCTTGGTGATCCTCGGGCTGATCCTCTTCCTTGTGGTGGCACCCTCCGCGAAGGTGACCATCACGCTGATCGGCACCCAGGTCAGCGCCAATCCCACCATCCAGGGCAGCCCCGACCCCGCCAACGCCGGCCAGGCCGACCACATCGTCACCTCCGTGGTGACAAGTGACCAGTCGGCGCAATTCACCGCCACACCGACGGGCAAGCAGGCGATCGCGGCGACACCGGCGACGGCGAGCCTGGTCATGCAGAGCAAGATCGCACCGGGCGCCCAGGTCACAGTCGGTCAGGGCTATGAGTTCGATACCACGAGCAGCCCACCGGTCAAGTTCACCGCGACCCAGACGGTCACCGTGACCTTTCCGCAGACTTCGGGGGGCACGTTCGTGAACGGATCACCCGCGGTTCCCGTCCAGGCATCAGTCGCGGGAGCAGCCGCAAATGTTGCAGCCAACACGATCGTTATCATGAATCCGGACCCGTGCGCGACCGGGAGTGGGAACCATTGCGGGACAGGCGACCTGACCGTGACCAACCCCGCCGCCGCCGCCGGGGGCGCCGACGCCAAGACCAATGTGATCGCCAGCACCAACGACGTCAACGGGTGGAACGCGCAGGTCACGCAAAGCGAACAGACGCTGACCACGCAGGTCAACCAGGACCTGGCCACCAAGGCCGCAGGCAAGACCGTCGCCAAGGACCCGGGGGGCAACGGGACCACCATCGCGTGTACGGTCACGCCAGCCCTTCCCGCCCCCAACGCCGTCTTCGCGACCACCCAGGTCACGGTCGCCTGCAGCGGCAAGGCCGCCGTCTACAACCCCGCCGACATCACCAAGGCGGTGATGGGCGACCTCCAGCAACAGGTCGCCCAGGGAGACTCCCTGGCGACCAGCGCGGTCACGTGCACCAAGCCGTCGGTGACGCAGGCGGCCGATGACGGCACTGTCGTCGCAAGCGTCCAGTGCACCGGCTTCTCGCGCCCGTCCATCGACCTCACGGCGCTCAGGGGCCAGCTCACCGGCCACAGCCCCGGTGATGTGCGCAACATCATCGAACACCATCTCAACCATGTGCAGAACGTCGTCGTGTCGCAGTCGCCGATCCCCTTCTTCTGGCTGCCGTTCTTTGCCAGCAGGATCGAGATCGACGAGTCGTTCGTGAACACGGCGGGCTCATGACCACGCCCGCCCTGGGTGTCGACGTTGGCACGGTGCGCGTGGGGGTTGCCGGGAGTGACGAGACCGGGATGCTGGCCACGCCGCTACGCACCGTCCCGCGCACACCGGCCGCACGGCTGTGGCGCGAGTTGGCGGAGATCGTCGACGAGCGATCGCCACAGTGCATCGTGGTCGGCCTGCCCCGACGCCTCGACGGCAGCGAGGGTGAGTCGGCGGCGGACGCCCGGCACGTCGCCGCCCAGGTGCGCGCCCGCACCGGCCTGCCCGTGGAGATGTGGGACGAGAGGTTCACCACGGCGGCGGCCGAGCGCAGCCTGATCGCCAACGGCCGGCGCCGTGCCCAGCGTCGCCGCAGCATCGACGCGGTGGCGGCGAGCCTGCTCCTCCAGAGTTGGCTGGACGCCCGCGCCCGGACGAGCACCCCGCGGTGAGGCGTGGGCAGGGCGGCCGCTGCGGTGTCGTGTTCGCAATCGTCGCCACGCTCGTCGTGCTGGCCATGGTCGTCGGAGGTGCATTGCTCTACGGGCGCACTCAGCTCGACCCCCCGGCCAGCAGTGCCAAGGCGCCCGTCACGATCACCGTCCACAACGGCGAGTCGGTCGACGCGCTGGTCAACGACCTCGCCGGCCACGGGCTCATCCGCAGCGCCTTCTGGTTCGGCTGGTATGCGCACCTGCAGGGCCTTGCGTCCAAGTTGGTGGCGGGCCATTTCGTGCTCGACGACGCCATGAGCGCCAGCTACATCGTGCAGCGTCTCGAGAGCCCGCCCCAGATCGGCACCCGTCGGGTCCTCCTCACCGAGGGGCTCACCGCCGGTCAGATGGCGGCAAAGATCGCCGCCTCAGGCTTGAACATCACCGCCGCCAAGTATCTTGCCGAGGTGCGGAGCGGCAGCTTCAGCGAGCCCTTCCTTGCCGGGCGTCCCAGCGGAGCGTCGCTGGAGGGATTCCTGTTCCCCGACACCTACGACATCCCCGAGAACGCCAGCGCGCACGACGTCGTGCAGATGCAGCTCGCCGATTTCGCCAACAAGGCGATGCCCGTGCTCGCCGGTGTCGGCTCGCAGCAGCTCTACGCGACGGTGACCGTGGCGTCGATCACCGAGCGCGAGGCGAAGTTCGAGTTCGACCGGGCGCTGGTGGTAGGGGTGGTCGACAATCGCCTCGCCGGCGGCGAGCGGCTGCAACTCGACTCGACGGTGATCTACGGGCTGGGTCTCAGCGGTGGCACGCTGACCGCGCAGCAGCTGGCGACGGACACCCCCTACAACACATACCTCCACTCCGGACTGCCGCCGACTCCCATCTCCAACCCCGGGGTGGAGAGCATCACCGCGGCCGTCCACCCGGCAGCCACGCCGGATTTCTTCTTCATCTCCGACTGCAGCGGCCACAACCACTACAGCGTCACCGAGCAGCAGCATGAACAGCAGATCGCCCAGTACCTCAGCAAGCCCTGTGGCTGATGCCGTTTCCGGTGCTCTCCCTCTCTGCCTGATCGGCGAGGGCATCGCGTCGTCTCCCAGTCGCGTCATGCAGGAGGCGGCCCTGCGCGCGGTCGGACGCGAGGGCAGCTACGACATCGTCAACGTGGGTCCCGCGCAACTTCCCGGCGTGCTCGCCGACCTTCGGGCCGGGCGCTGGCGCGGCGCCAACGTGACCACCCCGTACAAGTTCGCTCTTGCCTCGGTCTGCGACGAGTTGGAGGGAGACGCGGTGCTCGCCGGGGCCGTGAACACGATCACCGTCACCGGTGACGGAGACCTCATCGGTGCCAACACCGACGCCGTGGGGTTCGAGATGGCTCTCAAAGGGCGGGCGCTGTGGCCGGAGCCCGAGAGTCGCGCCCTGGTCTTCGGGGCCGGCGGCGCCGCTGCAGCCGTGGTCCTCGCGCTGACCCGAGTCCCCGTGGTGCGGACGACGATCGTGGCTCGGCGCATCAACACGGCACGCTCCCTGATCGACCGGCTCACTGCCGGCGGCGTCGAGGGTGACGTGGCCGTGGGACTGTGGGATGAGGACTATCTCGGACGCCTCTTGGAGGCGGCCGACATCGTCGTCAACGCCACCGCGGCGGGAGCGGCCGACCTGCCGCTGACTCCCGCGCGACTGAGGCCGTCGTGTACGGTCGCCGACGTGCGCTACCGGCCGCGTCCCGTCGACCTCGTGGCCGCGGCGCTGGGGGCTGGCCTGCGCGCCTGCGACGGCGCCGACATGCTCCTCAACCAGGGGATGCTCAGCTTCCGGCGCTGGACGGGCCTGGAACCACCCTTCGACGCCGCCCGCGCGGCCCTGGAGGAGGCGCTCGGCCCATGAGCGCGACCGCCGCCGCCCTCGCCGTCCCCGTGGGCGCGGTCGCGGGACTGGGCGCCGGCTGGCTGTCGGTGGTGCTCGAACGCATCGAGCGGCTCGAGGCGGAGGACCGCGAGGACCGCGAGGCCCGCACGCGGGAGGTCGAGGCGGCCGCGCACATGGCTCGCGAGGCGGGCGCAGCACCCCCTCCGGAGCAGCCCTGGCCCGAAGACAAGTACGGCTGGACGGCGATCGAGCGCGTCCTCTGCCCCATCCTCGGTGCCATCGGGTTCGCCGCCTTCGCCGCCCACCAGCCGATCGGCTCGGGGCTGCTCATCGACCTCCTCTGGGTGACGGTGTTCGTGCAGATCTTCGGCTTCGACCTCAAGCACCGGCTCATCCTCAACCGCGTGACCTACCCGGGCGTGGTGGCGGCACTGGCGCTGTCATTCGTGACCCCGGGCCTGACGTTCGTCCACGCGCTGGTCGGCTGCGCCGTCATCGGCGTCTTCTTCCTGCTCATGAACGTGATGACGCGGGGAGGCATCGGCCTGGGCGACGCCAAGCTCGGAGTGCTCATCGGGGCCACCTGCGGGATCACCCTCGACCTCGACCACCTCGGAGCCGTGTACGCCGTCATCTACGGCATCTTCCTGGGCGGCCTGGTTGCCCTTGTGCTCCTGCTCCTGCGCCTGCGCAGCCTCAAGGACCCCATCCCGTACGGCCCCTTCCTCTGCGTGGGCGCCGCGGTGGTGCTCTTCCGCGGCCTGTGACGCGCCCCACGAGGGTGTCGCGGGCGAGCCCTTCTAGAATCGCGGGATGTTGAGGTATCTCACCGCCGGCGAATCTCACGGTCCGCAATTGACCGTGATCGTCGAGGGCATCCCCGCCGGCCTCGAGCTGGACGCCACCCGCGACCTCCAGCCCGACCTGCGCCGCCGCCAGGGCGGGCATGGCCGGGGCAAGCGGCAGCAGATCGAGAGGGACAGCGCCACGATCACGGCGGGGGTGCGCGGCGGGCGCAGCCTCGGCTCGCCGATCGCGCTGACCATCGTCAACCGCGACTGGAACAACTGGAAGGGTCCGATGCAGGTGGAGGCCGACGGGTTCACCAAGAAGTCGGTGACACGCGTGCGACCCGGCCACGCCGACCTCGCCGGCATGCTCAAGTTCGACCTCGACGACGCTCGCGACGTGCTCGAGCGAGCCTCCGCCCGCGAGACCGCCGCGCGCGTCGCCGCCGGGGGTGTCGCCAGGGCGCTCCTCGCGGTGGCCGGCGTCTCGATCACCTCCCACGTGGTCCGCATCGGCGACGTCGTGGCCGACGAGCTCGTTGCGGGTAGCGACACCGCCGTGGTGGAGGAGTCGCCGGTGCGCTGTGCCGACCCCGCCGCCGGGGCGCGAATGGTCGAGGCGATCGACGCCGCCCGCGCCGCCGGCGACACCCTCGGCGGCACGGCTGTCGTCACCGCCCACCACGTCGTGGCCGGGCTTGGCAGTTACGCGCAGTGGGACCGGAAACTTGACGGTCGGATCGCGCAGGCGATGTGCAGCATCCCATCGGTGAAGGGCGTCGAGCTCGGCGACGCGCTGATCGCGGCAGCCAGCCCCGGCTCGGCGGTTCACGACCGGCCCGCGTACACGCCCGGGCGCGGCTTTCACCATCTCAGCAACCGCCAGGGCGGCCTCTCCGGTGGCGTGAGCAACGGCGAGGATGTCTGGACACGTGTGCACTTCAAGCCCATCTCGACGCTGCTGACGCCGCTGCGCAGCGTCGACGTGCGCACCGGCGAGGAGACCAATGCCCACTACGAGCGCAGCGACATCTGCGTGGTGCCGGCAGGAGCTGTCGTCGCGGAGGCCATGCTCGCCCTGGTCCTCGCGGAGGCGTTCCTGGACAAGTTCGGCGGCGACTCCGTCGGCGAGTTCTGCCGCAACATCGACTCCTACCGAGCCACGCTCGCCCGCCTCCGGTGAGCGCGCTCGGTCACGTCGTGCTCGTCGGGCTGCCCGGCAGTGGCAAGTCCACGGTCGCGCCGATCCTGGCCGGCCGACTTGGGCGTGGCTTCGTCGACACCGACGCCGATGTCGAGAAGCGCCTCGGGATGAGCGTCGAACGTGTCTTCTCGGAGTTGGGAGAGGCGCGCTTCCGCGCCGAGGAGCGCCACACCGCCGAGGCTGCACTGAACTCCTCCGATCCCCTGGTCATCGCCGCGGGCGGCGGCCTCATCGCCCAGCGCGGGGCGATCGAGATCCTCGAGCGGCACGCCACACTTGTCTGCCTCGACGCCGACGACGCCCACCTGGTCGACCGGCTGGGTGGGGACGGCGCGGTGCGCCCGCTGCTCGCGGGGTCGCCGCACGAGTCGCTGCGCCATCTTCGCGCCGTGCGCAGCGCGGCCCACTCGCACGCGCACGTGCACATCCGCACTGACGGACGCACTCCCGAGGAGGTGGCCGACCGGGTGGCTGCCGCCCTGTCCGGCTCGGTCCGTGTGGCCACGGCTCACCCCTACCTGGTTCGGGTGGGCGCCGGGGTACTCGAGTCGGTGGCCGAGCAGGTCCCCCCGACGGCGCGGCGGGTCGCGGTCATCGCCGACGAGGCCGTGTCGACGGTGGCCGAGCACCTGGCGTCGCGTCTCCGCCTCGCCGACGTGACGGTGACGGTGATGGCCATCCCGGGAGGGGAGGACGCCAAGCGTTGGAGCGTGGCCGGCGCGCTGCTGGAGCGCTGCAGCGATGCCGGCCTGGAGCGCGACGATTGCATCGTCGCCGTCGGCGGCGGCACCGTCGGCGACCTCGCCGGGCTCGTGGCGGCGACCTACCTGCGCGGCATCGCGTGGGTGGTGGTGCCCACGACCCTGCTCGCCATGGTCGACAGCGCGGTCGGCGGCAAGACGGGCGTCAACCTGCGCCGCGGCAAGAACCTCGCCGGCGTGTTCTGGCAACCGTGTGCGGTTCTCTGCGACCCGACCGTGCTCGAAACGGTGAGCCAGCGCAGCTTCCGGTCCGCCTTCGCCGAAATTGTGAAATCGTCTATGGTCGGCGGCAGCGACCTGACCGAGCTGGTTGAACGGCGCCTTCACGCCGGCCTCGAGCGTGACCCGGATGCGCTCGTCGAGTTGGTGCGCGGATGCTGCGAGCTCAAGGCCGGCGTGGTTGCCGGCGACGAGCGCGAGTCCGGGCGGCGCGCCATCCTCAACTACGGGCACACGGTGGGTCATGCGGTGGAAGTACTGACGGGTCTCGGGGCCGGCCTCGACCACGGCGAGGCGGTGGCCTTCGGCATGCGCGTCGCGGGAGCGCTGAGCATCGTCGAGTCCGGCTGCCCGACCGCCGACATCGCCCACCAGGACGAGCTGCTCGACGCCTGCGGGCTGACTGAGCGTCCCCGCCTCGCGCCCGACGAGATCGCCGGGCACCTCGGCCTCGACAAGAAGGCGCGCGGCGGCGTGGCCCGCTGGGTGCTGTTGCGCCGCCGCGGTGAACCCGTCATGGGCATCGTCGTCGAGCCGACCGCCGTCATCCGAGCCCTCACCCAGGCCGGCGTGGCATGAGGATTCTCGTGCTCAACGGGCCCAACCTCGGCACCATCGGGCGCCGCCAGCCCGAGGTCTACGGGACGATCACCCTCGCCGAGATCCACGATCGCCTCCGCCGCGAGGCCGAAGCTCTCGAGATCGACCTGCGCTGGGAACAGAGCAACCACGAGGGTGCGCTCATCGACCTCATCGAAGAGGAGAGCGGGCGCGCCGACGCCATCGTCATCAACCCCGGCGGCCTCGCCCACACAAGCATCGTCCTGGCCGATGCGCTGCGTGGCTTCCCGGGGCCCGTGGTGGAGATCCACATCAGCAACATCCTCGGCCGCGAGGAGTACCGTCGTACCTCACACGTGGCGGAGGCGGCCACAGCGGTCATCAGCGGCGCCGGCGCCGACGGCTACGTGATGGCGCTGCAGACCGCCGCCCGGCTGGCGGGGGCGTCAACGACGGAGGCGTCGCCATGATCAACGCAGGCGAGCTGCGACCGGGCAACACCGTGGAGCGCCAGGGTGAGCTGCTCCAGGTGCTGGAATTCGCCCACAACAAGCAGGGCCGGGGGACGGCGATCGTCCGCGCCAAGTTCAAGAACCTCCAGACGGGGGCGGTCACCGAGGAGACGTTCCGCCCCGAGGAGAAGTTCGGCCGAGCGCGCATCGAGCGCAGTGAGGCGCAGTTCCTCTACCAGGACGGCGACGATTACGTGGTCATGGACACGACCACGTACGACCAGTTCCCGCTGACGCCCGACCAGCTCGGCGAGGCCCGCCAGTTCCTCAAGGAGAACGACAACCTCTTCCTGCTCACCTACGACGGCAAGGTGCTCGGCATCGACCTGCCCACCTCCGTCGAGCTGGCCGTGACCCAGACCGACCCCGGCTTCAAGGGCGACACGGCCAATGCCGCGTTCAAGCCGGCCACGACAGAGACAGGGCTGGTGGTCGACGTGCCGCTCTTCGTCAACGAGCGAGACACCATCCGCGTCGACACCCGAACCGGCAAATACGTGGAGCGGGTGTGATGGTCGAGGCGACCCCTGCTGTGGAGCTCGACGGCGACGATCGCGGCACCCTCGGGGTGACCCGGGTCGCCAACGACGTGGTGGCGTGGATCGCTGCGCTCACGGCGCTCCAGGTCGACGGCGTGCATGCCATGTACCGGCCCGGTGGCCAGTCCATCGAGCGCATCCTGCGCCGCAGGGTCGCTCACCGCGGCGTCCGCGTCGAGTTGCGCGACGACGGCCTGCGCATCGACCTCTGGATCGTCATGGAGGCAGGGGCCAATGTCGCCGCGGTGGGCGCGCACGTGCAACGCGCCGTCGGCGACGCCATCCGGCGCATGCTCGGGCTCCCCCTCGAAGCGGTCAACGTCTTCGTCAGCGAGGTCGTCTTCACGTGACCACGCCCGCGGGGGGTGGGCGACGACGACGCGGCCGCGAGCTGGCGCTGCGGGTGCTGTTCGAGCTCGAGGGCACCGACAAGGATGCGGAGACGGCGCTCGCTTACCAGGCGGAGGAGGTGGGCGCCACGCCCGACGTGCGTGCCTTCGCCCAGCGCCTCGTGCTCGGCTGCCTGGTCAACCGCGAGCGCATCGACGCGTCCGTGAGCGCCGCCAGCCGCTGGTCGCTCTCCGACGTCGGCAAGGTGGAGAGGGCCGTGCTGCGCCTCGGCACCTGCGAGCTGCTGGAGAGCGACGGCACCCCGGTCGCCGTCATCGTCGACGAATCCCTGGAGCTGGCTCGCGCCTACGCGGGCGACGACGCTGTGCAGTACGTCAACGGCGTCCTCGGGCAGATCGCCAGGGAGCGCGTGTGAGCGACGCCGGCCCGTACACCGTCACCGAGCTCACGACGCTGGTCGGCAACGCCCTGGCGGCGCAGCCGCAGCTTGAGGACGTCCTCGTCGAGGGCGAGATCAGCAACCTCACCCGGCCTGCGTCGGGACACATCTACTTCACCCTCAAGGACCGCTCCTCGGCGCTCACCTGCGTGTGCTTCCGCAGCAACGCCCTGCGCATTCCCTTCGCGCCCGAGAACGGCATGACGGTGGTCGCCCACGGACAGGTCAGCGTGTACTCCCAGCAGGGGCGCTACCAGCTGGTGGCCGACCGCCTCGAACCCAGCGGGGTCGGAGCACTGGCCCTGGCCGTCGAGCAGCGCAAGCGCGCCCTGTTGTCGGAGGGGCTCTTCGACGCCCGTCTCAAGCGGCGGCTGCCCCTCCTCCCGAGGCGCGTCGCGGTGGTGACGTCGCGCAGTGGAGCCGCCCTGCACGACGTCGTCACGGTCACGGGACGTCGCGCGCCCTGCGTCGACCTCGTGTTCTCGTCGGCCACCGTGCAGGGTGACGGCGCCGCCGAGACCATCGTCGCCGCGCTGCAGCGCGCCGGGCGGGCGCGCGGCGTCGAGGTCGTGCTCCTGGTCCGCGGCGGAGGCTCCCTCGAGGACCTGATGGCGTTCAACCACGAGGCGGTGGCGCGGGCCATCCGCGCGTGCCCTGTGCCTGTGGTCACAGGCGTCGGCCACGAGACCGACACCACCATCGCCGACCTCGCCGCCGACCACAGGGCCGCCACCCCGTCGGCGGCGGCGGAGACCGTTGTGCCCAACTGTGAGCAGCTGGCGACAGCGCTGCGCGCCCACGAGCGCCGTCTCAGGGCCGCCCTTGGCGGCGAGCTGACCCGCAAGCGTGAGCAGGGGCGGCGCCGATCCGAGCGCCTCGACCAGCTCTCCCCGGGGGTACGCGTGGCGCGGATGCGCCAGGACATCCTCGCCCGGGAGGCACGCCTCCGTGGGGCTCTCCTCGGTGGGGTCACCAGGAGGCAGCGTGACCTCGAGCGAGCCCGCGGAGCGCTCGCCGTGCACTCGCCGTTGCGGGCCCTGCCCATCCATCGTGAGCGGCTTGGCGGGCGCGCCGCACGGCTGAGCGCCGGCGTCAACGCGCTGCTGACCGCACGCGTCCGGCATCTCGAGGGCGTGCGCGGCCGCCTCGACGCCCTCTCGCCGCTGCGCGTCATCGATCGCGGCTACTCGATCACCGTCGATGCGGCCACCGGCCGTCTGGTCAGCAACGCGACGGATGTGGCTGCGGGGGCGGTTCTGCGCACCCGTCTGGCGCGCGGCAGCCTGGTCAGCCGCGTGCTTCCCGACGGGGTGGAGGTCGCGCCGGGTGACGAACGAATGTACGATGACCTACCGGGACAGCGCGCCACCAGCGGGGACGATCATGGCTGACGACATCACCTCCATGAGCTACGAGGCGGCCCTCGCCGAGCTCGACGGGATCATCGCCGGCCTCGACCGCGGCGACGTCGAACTCGAGGCGGCGATCAGTGCCTACGAGCGCGGTGCCGCCCTCACCCGGCACTGCGCCCAGCTGCTGGACCGAACCGAGCAGAAGATCACCCAGCTCGTGGTCGGTGCTGCCGGGGAGGTGGAGCGCCCCTTCCGGCCTCCCACCGATCGGAACGAAGCCCCGGGCGCACCGCCGGCGCAGGCAAGGAGTGCCGAGCAGCGGCTCTTCGGCGCCCCCACCCCGGCAGCGGCGCCCCGTGGCGTGGCCATCGACCCCGACGACATCCCTTTTTGAACGCACATACGCTGATCTGTGTAGGATGACCGCAGTGGCCACTCTGTCGAACTCCCGGCTCGACGACCTGCTCGTCGATCGCGGCCTCGCCGAGACCAGGCGCCGTGCCCAGGCCCTGGTCGCAGCCGGCCTGGTCGAGGTCGACGGGATTCGCGCCGCCAGCGCGGCGCTCGCCGTGACCCCGGGCGCTGTGGTGCGGCTCACCGGCCGAGACCATCCCTGGGCGGGGAGGGGAGGCCTCAAGCTGGACGCCGCCCTCGACCACTTCGGGGTCGACTGCGCCGGTCGTATCTGCCTCGACGCCGGCGCCAGCACCGGCGGGTTCACCGACGTCCTTCTCCACAGGGGCGCGGGGATGGTCTACGCCGTCGACGTTGGCCGCGGCCAACTTCATTCCCGCCTGGCTGCGGACCCACGCGTCCGGGTCATGGATCGGACCAACGTCCGCACGCTCGCAGCCCTTGACGGCCCCGAGCCGTCGCTGGTCACGCTCGATCTCTCGTTCATCTCGCTGCGCGCGGTGCTGCCCAACATCGCGACCCTTGCACCGGATGCGGAGGTTGTGGCGCTGTTCAAGCCGCAGTTCGAGGTGGCCCGTGAGGCAGTGGCCAGGGGCGGTGTGGTGCGCGACCCTGAGGTGACCACCGCGGCGCTGCTGGCCTTCACGACCTGGGTGAGCGCAACCCTCGGCGCCGAGGTGCGGAGCCCGTTCGCCGCGGAGGTGCGCGGCGCCAAAGGCAACCAGGAGTGGCTGGTGCACGTCGCACTTCGCGGGGGCGCATCGTGAAGCGGGAGATCGGCTTCCTTCTTCACCCCGGGGAGCAGCGTTCGGCGGCGGCGGGCGCGACCCGCGCCCGGGAGCTGGGTTTCGATGTCTGGATCGAGGTCCGCGAGCCCGAGGCGCTCCTCGCCGAGCACGCCGCGACAACCGACCTGCTGGTCACCATCGGCGGCGACGGCACCTTCCTGTATGGGGCCCGGCTCGCCGCGCCCCGCGGCATCCCGGTGATGGGCGTCAACCGCGGCCGGCTCGGCTTCCTCACCGATGTCGAGGTGGCCGACCTGCCCGCTGCGCTGGAGGCCTTCGCCGCCGGCCGCTGCCACACCCAGCGCCGCTCCATGCTGGAGGCGAACGTTCCCGCTGACGGCGACAAGCCGGCCTGGCAGGCGCTTGCCCTCAATGAGGTGGCCGTAAAGTCGAATGGCGTCGCCGTCGCCAGGATCCGTGTCGAGCAGGACGGCGAGCTCCTCGGTGAGTTCGATGCCGACGGCATGGTGATTGCCACCGCAACCGGCTCCACGGCGTACGCGCTCAGCGCCGGCGGCCCGCCCATCGACCCGCGGGTGCGGGCCATCGTGGTCGTCCCACTTGCCCCGCACGCGGTCATCTCGCGGGCCATCGTGCTGCCCGAAATGGTCACCCTGCGCATCACCGTGGAGCGCGGCAGCGTCAACGTGGCCGCCGATGGCATCGCCGAGATCCGCCTGCGCGACGGAGCGGAGATGATCATCCAGCCGGGGCCGGAGCTGGCCTTTGTGCGTTTTGACGACTCGCCATCATTCCTTCGCCGCCTCCGCGAGAAGGTGCGCTTCGGGCTGCCGCTCAAGGGGCTCGAGCGACCGGACGTCGTGCGTGCAGACGACATCGGCGGCGGCCCGCCGTGACCGAGGGCAGGCGTTGAGCCTGGTCGAGGTCCGCATCCGCGACCTCACCGTTTTCGATGAGGCCCTGGTGCCCTTCGGCGGCGGCTTCACGGCCTTGACCGGTGAGACCGGGGCGGGAAAGTCGGTGTGCATCACCGCGCTTCGCCTGGCCCTCGGGGGGCGTGTCGACGGTGACCCGGTCCGCGCCGGCGCCGACGTCGCCCGCGTGAGCGCTGTCTTCGACGAGCTTCCGGCTGCCCTGCGCCTCCGCCTCACAGCCCTCGGTGTCCCCGCCGACGAGCTGGTCACCCTCTCGCGCGAGATCAGCCGCGCCAGCCGGGGCTCGTGCCGGGTGAACGGTGCCCTGGTGTCGCAGGCCGTGCTCCGCGAGGTGGGGGAGGGCCTCGCCGAGGTCACCCTCCAGGGCGCCAGCCAGCGGCTGCTTCAGCGCGGCCGGCAGCGCGACCTCCTCGATGTGGCCGCGGCCGCAGCGGTCCTCCGTGACGACGTGCGCCAGGCGGTCGCCGGCTGGCGGGCTGCCCAGGTGGCTCTCGACGAGGCGCGCCGGCGCCAGGCGGCGGGTGCCTCGGAGGTGGAGGCGGCACGGCAGCTGAGCTCCGACCTGGGCGTCCTCAACCTCGTCGCCGGTGAGGACGACCAGCTGGCGGCGGAGCGGCTCCGCCTCAGGAACGCGGCCGCGCTGATGTCCGCGGCGACCGCGCTGCGCCGCGCGGCCGCCGGTGACGACGAGACGCCGGCGGCCGCCGACCTCCTCGCCGCAGCTCTGGAGACGGCCACGCCGCTTGCCGGCGTCGACCCGGGGCTCGACGCCATCGCCGCGGAGGCGGCGGAGCTGCTCGACCGCCTCCGCGAGCTGGGAGCGTCGGCGCGCGCCCACGCCGACGCCGTCGACCTCGACGAGGGCCGCCTCGCCGAGGTCGAGGAGCGCCTCGACGTTCTCGCCAGGGTCCGGCGCCGCCACGGGTCGATCGATCAGGCGCTTGAGGCCCTGGAGGCGGCCTCTGACCTGCTCGCCGGCGGGCACGATGGGGGCGCTAGCCTCGCTGCCGCGGAGGCTGCCATGGAGGTCGCGCGGAACCGAGCCGGGGAGCTGGCCGTGCATCTCTCCGAGCGCCGCCGCGCGGCAGCACGCCGGCTCGAGGGTGAGGTGGGACAGGCGCTGCACCTGCTCGAGCTGCCCCATGCGCGCTTCCGGGTCGCAATCGAGCGGCGTGCCGACCCCACCGGTGTGGACGCCGGTGGCGTGCTGGTCCACTGTGGGCCGGCCGGCATCGATGACGTGCAGTTCCGCCTCGCCACCAACCGCGGGACCACACCGGCGCCGCTCGACGAGGGGCCGTCCGGCGGCGAGCTGTCGCGACTGGTGCTGGCGTTGTCCGCCTGCGTGACCGAGACCGGCTCGCCGTTGCTCGTGCTCGACGAGGTGGACAGCGGCATCGGCGGCGAGACCGCGGCGCGGGTCGGGGATCTTCTCGCCGCCACCGGTCGCCTCCGCCAGGTGGTTGCCGTCACGCACCGCGCCGAGATCGCCTCGCGCGCCGCCGGTCACCTGGTCGTCCGCAAGCACGACACCCCGGCCGGGAGCGTCGCCCGCATCGAGCCTGCCCACGGCGAGACGCGCCTCGAGGAGATCGCCCGGCTCATGTCGGGACGGGTCACCGAAGCCGCCGTCGCGCGCGCCGTCGAGTTGCGCGGGGAGGCGGTGAAGACGTCCGCGCCGCGCGCGCCGGGGCGGGTCCGAACCCCTCGGGCGGCAGGCCGCTGATGGGTGACGCGGCCGGTGATCTGCACGATGGCGCCGAGGTGACCGAGGAACTTCTGCCCGCCCCCGCATCCACGGACGGGTTGGACGACGTCGCCGTGCGCTTCGCGGTCGACGTCCCAGGCTTCCGTGGCAGCCTTGAGCAGTTGGTGGTGCGTGTGCAGCGCGGCGAGGTGGACGTCGACGCCATCGCGCTGGCGGAGATCACCGGCGCTTACAGGGCGCGCACGGACGCCGCCGGTGAGCAGGCCGACCTCAGGGAGATGGCCGACTTCCTCTCCATGGCGGCGCGGCTCGTGGCCCTCAAGGCCGCCCGCCTCAACCCTTTGGATACCGCTTCCGCGGCGGCGGCCGACGACGCCGGCGACGTCGACGACCCCGGCCGCCGCCTCAACGAGTACCGGCTCTTCAAGGCGGCCGCCGAAGCCCTCCTGGCCGAGGCGTCGGAGGAGGGGGCGCGCAGCTTCCTCGGCCTCGTCTCGCCCGACGTCATCCCGGTTGAGCGACTGCGCATCGCGCCGGAACGGCTTGCCGCCGCTTTCCGTGACGTCCTTGCCAGGCTGAGCGACGAGGAACCCCTGCGCGCCGCCGCCACCTTCTCCGTCGAGGAGAAGATGAGCCAGTTGCGCGAGCGCCTTCGCGGCGGCCGGCTCGCCTTCGAGGACCTCTTCACCACGGTCACCACCCGGCTCGAGGCGGTGGCGTGTTTCCTCGCCCTCCTCGAGCTGCTCCGCCTCGGCGAGGCGATCGTCGACCAGGGCGAGCCCTTCGGGGCCATCACGGTCCGCGCCAGTGGATGAGGTGGCGGAGCCGGGCCGGCCCGAGGACGACGAGACGGTCGAACTGGCCATGGACGTGTTCGGCCGCGCCGTCGTCCCCGAGGGGGTGGCGGAGGCGGAGCCCGAGGACCTCGCCACAGCGCTCGAGGCGGTGTGCTTCTCTCTGAACCGGCCGGTCACGCTCGCCGAGGTGGGGAGCATCCTGGGGCGCTCGTCGGCGGCGGTGGCCGCGGCTGCCGAGGCGCTGGCCACCCAACTTCGCGGCCGTGGCCTGATGCTCCAACGCCACGGTTCCGAGCTGCAGCTGGTGACACGCCCCGAGACAGCCTGGGCGGTGCAGCGCGCCCTGCAACCGGAGCGGCCCACCCGGTTGAGCCGCCCGGCGATGGAAACGCTGGCGATCATCGCCTATCGCCAGCCGCTGACCCGCGCCGGGGTGGAGTCGATCCGCGGGGTCAACTGTGAGGCGGTGCTCGACAGCCTCGAACGCCGCGGGCTCATCGCCGAGATCGACCGCCAGGACACGCCGGGCCGTCCCCGCCTCTTCGGCACCACGCTGCGCTTCCTGCAGATCGTCGGCCTGGAGCGCATCGACGACCTGCCCGCGCTCGGTGAGGAACACGCCATCGACGCTCTCAGCGCGGTCACGGGTGCCGGGGCCGACGACGGGCAGGGGTCGTGAGCCTCGCCGCCGCCACGGAGGAGAGGCTCAACCGCTTCCTGGCCCGTCGTGGCGTGGCCTCACGCCGCAGCGCCGACAACCTCATCGCCGCGGGACGCGTCCGCGTCAACGGCGGTGTCGCCCACGTTGGAGCCAAGGTTGACAGCAACACAGACATCGTCGAGGTGGATGGTGCGCGGGTCACAGCTGAGCTGCCCGCCGCGGTGACGCTTGCGCTCAACAAGCCGGCGGGGGTCGTCACCACCATGCACGACCCCCACGGCCGCCGTACCGTGCGTGACCTCGTGGCGCACGTCCCCAGCCTCGCCCCGATCGGGCGACTCGACGCCGACAGCCGGGGTCTGCTGCTGCTTACCACGGACGGCGAGCTGGCCCATCGCGTCGCCCATCCGCGCCACGGTGTGCACAAGACCTACCGCGTCGTCCCGACCTCGCCACTGTCCGACGGGCAGATCGGCGAGCTGCTCGGCGGGGTGATGCTCGACGACGGCCCCGCCCAGGCACTCGCGGTGCATCGCGTCGGCGCCAAGGCGATCGACGTGGTCATGGGCGAGGGACGCAAGCGGGTGGTGCGGCGCCTTCTTGCCGCCGTCGACAGCGGGGTGGTCGACCTCTGCCGCACCGCGGTGGGCCCGATCCTGCTCGGCGACCTCGCCGAGCAGGAT
>Ga0209483_1000490_pt1 | contig 34503 bp, 35 predicted proteins | sample NGEPerA_FD_184508 | JGI IMG/M metagenome (GOLD analysis project Ga0209483, IMG submission 184508) | Arctic peat soil microbial communities from the Barrow Environmental Observatory site, Barrow, Alaska, USA - NGEE PermafrostL2-A... | ecosystem: Environmental > Terrestrial > Soil > Wetlands >...
ATCGCTTACGTCGGTCTTGCCATCATCGTCTATGTGGCCTTTGACATGATCTGGCGCGGCGCGCTGGAGGTGTGGCCGAATTTGTTGGGTTAGAAGCCGAATTTTCGCAGCGCGCTTGCCAGCGCGGGCGGCGGCACGCGGCCGGAGGTGAAATGAATTTCCGGCGCGGCCGCGCCGGCGGTGGCCGGCTTGTCGCGCAACAGGTCGGCGACGCGGCGCGCAATCGCCGGCGCCGGATCAAGCCACTCGACCGGCCAGGGCGCGAGCTTGCCGAAGCGCTCGGTCAGCAGTGGATAATGCGTGCAGGCGAGCACCACCGTGTCGGTGCGGCGGCCACCGCTATCGACAAAGCAGGTGGCGATTTCGTTCGCAATCTCGGCATCGGGAGCCGGGGCGCCGGACAACTCACGTTCGGCAATCGTCGCGAGATTGGGCGAGCCGACCAGGTCGACCTCGCAATCGCCGGCGAATTCGCGGATGAGCGCGTGGGTATATTCGCGCGACACGGTCGCTAACGTTCCGAGCACGGCGATACGTTTGCTCTGCGATTGCGCGCAGGCCGGCTTGATTGCCGGTACGGTGCCGACGAAGGGCACCGAATAACGCGCGCGCAAATCGGCGAGCGCCAAAGTCGAAGCTGTATTGCAGGCGATGACCACAAGATCAGGTGCGTGCGCCGCTATCGCTTTACCGATCACCTCGACAATGCGCGCAATCAGCGCCGCTTCCGGCTGATTGCCGTAAGGAAATCCTGCATCGTCGGCGACATAGACATAGCGGGCATCGGGTCGCGCGCGCACGACTTCGCGGAACACGGTGAGGCCGCCGACACCGGAATCGAAAATCAGGATGACTGGCGCGGCGTTTTCTGAACGGTTGTTTAGAATCGGCATAGGGATATTCACGATGAGCGCAGAGCATAAGCCATGTCTTAGCGCAGGTGACAATAGGTCGCAGCCGGGATGTTCAGCGGCCGATGCGCGCCAGCAATTGCCCGAGCAGCAGCAGGCCTTGCGGCCAGAATTCCAGCCGTGAGGCAGAATTGATATGACCAAGTTCGCCAGCGTTGCAGAAATCGGCGCCCCAGCCCTCGGCAAACCGTTGCGCGCGAGCGACGCTCACATAAGGGTCGTTGCTGCTGGTCACCGCCAGCGCGGGGACGGGAAAGCGCGCGAGCGGCATCGGATCGAAGCCGAGGATATTTTCCGGCAGGTGCATGCGATTTTCCACGTCGGTCGGCGCGACCAGGAGCGCCGCGACGACGCGGCTTGGCTTGTTGCGCGATGCCCAATGCGCGGCGAGCGAACAGGACAGGCTATGGCAGATCAGCACCGCCGGGCGCGTACCGTTTTCGATCGCCGCGTCGAGCCGCGCCAGCCAGTCCGACAGGACCGGCGCTTCCCAATCGTCCTGCAAGACGCGCGTGGCGTTACGAAACGACAGGCACCAGTAGGACTGCCAATGATCGACGCCGGAATTGCCAAGGCCGGGGAGGATAAGGAAATCGCAATCGGCGGTGGCGTCCAACATGATTTATGCTTCGCCAAACACCCGCTTGAAAATCGTATCGACGTGCTTGAAGTGGTGCGCCAGATCGAAATTAGCTTCGAGTTCTTTTTCGCTCAGCGCTTTGCGTATGTCGGGATCGGCCTTCAGTAGGCCGAGGAAATCGTTGCTCTCGCCGCCCCAGACTTTCATGGCGTTGCGCTGTACGAGGCGATAGGCGTCCTCGCGCGCGACGCCTTTTTGCGTGAGCGCGATCAGAATGCGCTGCGAGTGGATGAGGCCGCCTAGCCTGTCGAGATTCTTCTGCATGTTGGCGGGATAGATCAGCCACTTGTCGACGATGCCGGCCAGCCGCGCCAGCGCGAAATCGAGCGTGACGGTGGCGTCGGGTCCGATCACGCGTTCGACCGACGAATGCGAAATATCGCGTTCGTGCCAGAGCGCGACGTTTTCCATCGCGGGCAGGGCATAGCCGCGCACCAGACGCGCCAGGCCGGTGATGTTTTCCGACAGTACCGGGTTGCGCTTGTGCGGCATGGCGGAGGAGCCCTTCTGCTTCTCCGAGAAGAATTCTTCCGCTTCCAGCACTTCGGTGCGTTGCAGGTGGCGCACCTCGATGGCCAAACGTTCGATTGACGAAGCGATCACGCCCAAAGTGGCGAAATACATCGCATGGCGATCGCGCGGGATGATTTGGGTCGAGACCGGCTCCGGCGTCAGGCCCATGGCCTTCGCCACATGCGCTTCGACGCGCGGATCGACCTGCGCGAAGGTACCGACCGCGCCGGAAATCGCGCAGGTGGCGACTTCCTTGCGCGCCGCCACCAGCCGCTCGCGTCCGCGCGAAAATTCGGCGTAAGCCTGCGCCAGCTTCAGACCGAACGTCGTGGGTTCGGCATGGATGCCGTGCGAACGCCCGACCGTCGGCGTCATCTTGTGTTCGAAGGCGCGCCGCTTGAGCGCTTCCAGTAGCTTGTCGAGATCGGCCAGCAGAATATCGGCGGCGCGCACGAGCTGTACGTTGAAGCAGGTGTCGAGCACGTCCGAGGAGGTCATGCCGGAATGCATGTAGCGCGCGTCCGGCCCGACGATTTCCGACACATGTGTGAGGAAGGCAATGACGTCGTGCTTGACCTCGGCTTCGATGGCATCGATGCGGGCAACGTCAAATTGCGCCTTGCCGCCTTTTTCCCAGATGGTCTTGGCGGCTTCTTTCGGGATCACACCAAGCTCGGCCATCGCATCGGCGGCATGCGCCTCGATCTCGAACCAGATGCGGAATTTGGTTTCCGGCGACCAGATCGTGACCATGTCGGGGCGGGAATAACGAGGGATCATTTAAGCCGCTTCTCCGCGTGCCATTGCGCCCGCCTGCCGGATGGTGGCGATGTTTTCCTTGTAATTGCCGCCCTTGAACACAGCGGAGCCTGCGACCAGCACATTGGCGCCAGCGCGCACCACGTCGGCAGCGTTGGCGGCGGTGATGCCGCCATCGACCTCGATGTCGATCGGCCGCGCGTCGGCCATCGTGCGCAGGTCGCGGATTTTGTCGAGTGCGGAGGGAATGAAAGTTTGCCCGCCGAACCCGGGATTGACCGACATCACCAGTATGAGATCGACCAGATCGATGAGGTGCTCGACACTCGAGGTCGGCGTGCCGGGGTTCATGGTGACGCCGGCTTTCTTGCCGAGCGCGCGGATCGCCTGCAAGGAGCGATGCACGTGCGGGCCGGATTCGACATGCACGGTGATGATGTCGGCGCCGGCCTTGGCGAAGGCTTCAAGATAAGGATCGCAGGGTGCGATCATCAGATGCACGTCGAAGATTTTTTTGGAGATGCCGCGCACTGATTTCATCACGTCCGGGCCGAACGAGATGTTAGGGACGAAGTGTCCGTCCATGACATCGACATGGATCCAGTCGGCGCCGGCGGCATCGATAGCGCGCACCTCGTCGCCCAATTTGGCGAAGTCGGCCGCGAGAATCGACGGCGCGATGATGAGCGGGCGGGACATTCAGAGTTCTCCGGAAACGCCGTTCGCCTACCATGCCGGGGCAGGCGGGGCAACGCGCGAAGGCCCGCCCGGCCGGCATTTCCGGCACGTGACCCGGCAGAAAATGCCGGTGCGTTGACCGGATTCGCCGCCTGCCGAAGGCGTCGAAATTGTGGACAAGCCAAGCGTGACGCGCCTTTTCGAACGGGCGCGAGCGCTGGCGCGGCTCTTGCAACTCCGGCTCCGGGAGCGATGTCCGCCGGGCACATCCGGCGGAATACCGGGAGTTGAGTGATGTCCATGTCTGTGGGCGCCTCTTCGTCCAACGCATTGGCCTATTTGCAGCAGTTGTTGCAACAAGGCAGTGCGGGGGCCGCGGACGCCAGCAATGCTTCCGACCCACTATCGATGCTGCTGCAAGACACGGGGGACGGCTCGTCCTCCGCTCAAACGGGGACCGCCGCGTCGTCAAACGCCGCGACGGGCTCAAGCCCTCCGCCTTTCGGGGCGGACATGCTGTCGACTCTGATCTCGCTGCAAAGCCAGCAAACGCAGCAACCTTCGCCGCTGTTTTCCAAGCTCGACAGCGACGGCGATGGTCAAATCAGCCAATCCGAATTCGAGAACGCGGCGACCAAAGCCGGCGCGAGTAAGGATATGGCCGATGCGGTCTTTGCCAAGATCGACGGTGACAGCGATGGCTCGGTGAGCCAAAGCGAACTGACGAAAGCCGATCATGGCGGCGGCCATCACCATCATCGCGTTGGCGGCGGTGGCGGCGGCGGCGCATCGGGGCAAAGCGCCCTCGACGCGCTGATCTCGGGAACGGGCGCCGACGGCGCCACCACCCAAAGCGCGACCAATGCCGACGGTTCGACCACCACGACGATCTCCTATGCCGACGGCAGCAAGGTCGACATGACGACGCCGGCGGCTTCCGGTGGCGACGCGTCGGGTGGTGGTACGAGCGGCAACAAGAGCACGAGCAATCTGCTTGAGCAGCTGATCAAGCTGCAGTCGCAGGTGCTGAGCGTGGCGACATCGACCATGTCGGCCTTCGCGTAACGAGTAGTCGGACGCGATTCGTCCTTGGGCCCGGCCCGGAAAGAAATTCCGGACGGGCTTTTTCTGTTTCTTATCGTCTAGGCGCTTTTCTTGAATCGGCGCGCCAGCGGCTTGAGCACCGCCGGCAGCAGATAGATCGGAAACTGCACCATCGCGAAATAAAACCATGCCAGGTCGGGCAGGCTCGTTCCGAGCGCCGCCATGATGACGCCGATGTTGCGGAAGGCCGAGAGTAGGCCGACCACCAGGCCGCGGTCGCGGCCGGCGCGCCAGAACACCAGCACGCTTAGGCCGATCAGCGCCACGCTCAGCACCATGATGAAGGCCAGGAGTTCGAGCGCGAACAGCGGGTCGGCCATCACGTTGCGCGGCACGCTCTCCATCGCCGCGATGGCGAAGACGAAGACCGCCAGCACGTTAAGGCCGTCGATGACTTCCTTCTGCCGCTCGATCCGTTTCTGACCGGCGAAGCGGCGGATGGCATAGGCGACCGCGCCAGCGCCGGCGAAAAAGAAAAACAGTTTGACACCGAGGTCGATCGGCGAAAACAGCGACGAGCCGAGAAACAAATAGCTGAAGGCGACGGTGGTGAGCGGCGACAGCGCGTTGGAAACGATCAGCGCCGTCAGCGCGAAGGCGACGTCGAGCCCCATCAGGGCCGCGAAGGCGGCGAGCGAGGTAATCGGCGTAATCGCGCCTTGCAGGATCATGATGGTGTAGAGCGCTGGCATGCTCTCTCGCAGGCCGGTCAGCACGTAAGCGGTGCCAAACAGAAGCGGCACCGCCACCATGACCCAGAGCGCGGCGAGGATGGTGAGGCCGGGGGCTTTGATATAGCGGCTGAAAGCGCTCGGGTCGGTTCGCAGGTACGAGAACAGCAGCAACACGAAGACAATCACGCCGAGAAATGGCTTCACGTAAGCGGCGAGCTGCGGCAGCGCCAGGCCAAAGAAGACCGAGACCGCGAGCGCGCGCGTGCCCTGGCGGCCGAGCCAGGCGAGCGCCGCCGCTAATAGTTGCAGAAATTTCATTGCAGGCATGTCCCCGGCGGCACGGATTGGCGCGCGCCTTGATAGCGCCTTCGTCGGCGTTGATCCATATAAAGGAGGAAGCCCTGTCCCGCGTCCGGGTGAGGGCTCACACGGAGGGTTTATGGCACGCACCGATGCGATCGTTCTCGGCGCCGGCATTGTCGGCACCTCGGTGGCGCTGCACCTCGTCAAGCGGGGATTAAGCGTCGCGCTGGTCGACCGCGCCGGTATTGGTGAGCAGACCTCTTATGGCAATTCCGGCGTGATCGAGGGGTCGACCATCCTGCCGCCGGCCTTTCCGCCAGGGCTTGGAGCGCTGATGCGGGTGGCGCTCAAACGTGCCAGCGATGCCAATTACCATTTGAGTTTTCTGCCCAAGGTAGCGCCCTGGCTCTGGGCCTTCCGCGCCGCCTCGCAGCCCAAACGCATTGCCGAGACCGCGCGGCTCAACCGGCCGCTGTTTGCGCGCGCGCTCGGCGAGCACGAGGTCCTCATGCTGGAATCCGGCGCCACCCGGCTGTTGCGCAAGACCGGCTGGATGAAATTGTACCGCAGCGTCAGCGCGGTGCGCGGGCTGGAACTGGAATTCGAACTGGCGAAGGAATTCGGCCTGCCGTTCGAACTGCTCGATACCGAGGGTGCACGCAAGCTGGAGCCGTCGCTCAATCCGGTGTTCGAGCGCGCGGTGTTCTGGCCGGCGGCCGCCAGCATCAGCAATCCGCTGGCGCTGACGCGCGCCTATGCCAAGCGTTTCGGCGCGCTCGGCGGCGTGACGCTCACCGGCGACGCGCGTTCGCTGCATCGTTCCGGCTCGGGCTGGCGGGTCGAGACGGACGAGGGCGGGCTCGATTCACCGAACGTCATTGTCGCGCTCGGGCCCTGGGCGCCGGACGTGCTGGAGCCGCTCGGCATCAAGTTGCCGATGGCGGTCAAGCGCGGCTATCACCGCCACTTCAAGGGCGAGGGCAACGCTGCGCAGGCGCGCCCGGTGGTCGATGTGTCGGGCGGCTATCTCATTACGCCGATGGAGCAGGGCATACGGCTGACCACTGGCGTCGAATTCGCCGCGCGCGATGCCAAGCCGACGCCGGCGCAGATCGACCGGCTGATGCCGCGCTTGCGCAAACTATTTCCGATCGGTGAGCCCGCCGACGACAAGACCTGGATGGGCTCGCGGCCATCGTTTCCGGATTCGCGGCCGGTGATCGGACGCGCGCCGGGCCAGAAAGGAATGTGGCTCGCCATCGGCCACTCGCACTGGGGCCTGACGCTCGGGCCCGTCACCGGCCGGCTGATCGCTGAGATGATGGCTGGCGAAACGCCGTTCTGCGATCCCGCGCCTTACGCGGCCGAGCGGTTTATGTGAATATTACGAACTTGGCGTCACTTCCCGACAGGCATAACAATCGCGGATTTCCAAATTGAAAAATGTTCCCTTTGAAAATGCCGATCTGAATGCCGCCGCGACGCTTGGCGGCACCATGTAGTATTCATAGACACGCCCGCTCGTGAACGTCACCGTCAACCGGCTATGTTCCAACTCGTAGGCGATGGACTGGATGACGCTTGATGGCATGCAGCCACAACGCCGGCGTCGTGACTTGGTTCGCGCCGATTGTGCGTGGCGGTCCGGTAAGCTTGCGAACGCGACCGCGCGCCTCAATGCATTGCGATGCCGGCTTTCTGGCCGACCTCGCGCCATTGTTTGACTTCCGATGTCAGCAGAGCCTGGAATTCGTCCGGCGATGTCGGCGCGCCGGTCATGCCGGTGGCACCGAGCTTGGCGGCGACCTCCGGCATAGCAAGCGTTTCGTCGAGCGCTTTGTTGAGTTTGCCGATGACGTCCCTGGGCGTACCGGCCGGCGCCAGCATGCCGACCCATTGCAGGGCCTCCATGCCGGGGAAACCGGCTTCGCTCAAGGTCGGCAGATCGGGCAAATGGCTGCTGCGCGTTTTGCCGCCGGCGGCGAGCGCACGGATTTTTCCGGCCTTGATCTGCGGCACCGAAAGCTGGGTCGAGAGCACGGCGAACTGGGTCTCGCCCATGATCAAAGACAATGCCGCCGGCGCGCCGCCGCGATAGGGCACCTCCGTCATCTTGATGCCGGCTTTGCTGTCAAACAGCTCGGTCACGAAATGCGACTGGCTGGAACTGCCGGGCGTGGCGTAATTGAGTTTGCCGGGCTGCGCCTTGGCGAGCGCAACGAATTCGGCCAAGGTTTTGGCCGGCACGCCGCTGCCGACGACGAACAAAAGCGGATCGCGCACCATCAAGCCGACGGCGGCGAAACTTTTATCGGCGTCGTAGCGCATGGTCTTTTCGGTCGCCGGGATAACGGTATGCGAGGAGGCGACCACCAGCAGCGTGTAACCGTCCGGCTCCGCCTTTGCGACGGCCTCGCTGCCGATCATGCCGCTGGCGCCGGGGCGATTGTCGATGACAATGCTCTGCCCAAGTTTTTGTTGCATGTAAGGCTGCACGATGCGCGCGACATTGTCGTTGAGCCCGCCCGGCGCAAACGGCACCACGATGTGAATGACGCGGCTCGGATAGGAATCGGCTGCGAAGGCTTCAGGCGCGAAGGCGAAGCTGATGACCGCGGCAGTCATGACGGCTGCGCCAAACGCGCGCCGGGTCATCGATGAATTGCTGGTCACGTTTCCATCCCTTGTGTTATGGCGCGAAATCGAATTGTCTGCCGCGCAATCTTGATTTGACCGGATCGCCCCGGCCTCTCCTAGCATCGGAACAGTATGGTGGAAAAGCGCTATCAGGTCATCATTGTCGGCGGCGGGCCGGTCGGCGTCGCGCTTGCCGTCAACCTCGGATTGCGCGGCATTTCCTGCGCACTGATCGAAAGCCGCGCCGGCCTGCACCGCATTCCGAAAGGACAGAATCTCACCCAGCGCACGCTTGAGCATTTTTACTTCTGGGGCATCACCGAGGAATTGCGCGCGGCGCGGCTGATGCCGCGCGGCCATCCGATCGGTGAGATCACGGCTTATGGCGAATTACTCGGCCAGTATTGGCATGCGCCGGCCGGGCGCGAACTGGTGCGGCCTTATTATTTCCAGGACATCGACCGCATGCCGCAATACCAGATGGAAGCGGTGCTGCGAAAAAAGCTCGCGACGGTCACATGCGTCGATACGTTTTACGGCTGGACCGCGCAGGCGGTCGCGCAGGACGAGCATGGCGTGCGCGCGGATATCGCCGAGGAAGAGGGCGGCGGACGCGCGGCGCTGACTGGTGACTATCTTGCCGGATGCGACGGCGCGCGCTCGCTGGTGCGCGAGGCGATCGGTGTTGTGCGCAGCGGCACCGATTTCGACCGGCTGATGGTGCTGATGGTGTTCCGCTCGCGCGAACTTCACGAATTGCTCAAGCGGTTTCCGGACCGCTCGACCTATCGCGTGATGCATCCGGATTTTGAAGGCTTCTGGCAATTTTTCGGCCGCATCGATGTCGGCGAAAGCTTCTTTTTCCACGCACCGGTTGCGCGCGACACCGTGCAAGACGGTTTCGATTTTCACGCGCCTTTGCGCCGCGCCATCGGCCGCGATGCCGCGGTCGAATTCGACTACACGGGCTTTTGGGAATTGCGCAATGCCGTCGCCGAGACGTACCGGAAAGACCGGATTTTCATTGCCGGCGATGCCGCCCATACGCACCCGCCTTATGGCGGCTACGGGCTCAATAACGGGCTGGAGGACGCCGCCAATCTGGCCTGGAAAATGTCGGCGAAGCTGCAAGGCTGGGGCGGCGAGGCACTGCTGCAATCATACAGCGCGGAACGCCGCCCGGTGTTTCGCGACGTCGCGGATAATTTCATCGCCGCGCGCATTCGTGACGATGCGGCTTTTTTCGCGCGCCATAATCCGGCGCGCGACCGCGCCGATTTTGAGACGGCCTGGGAGACGCGCAAAACCGATCTCGGCACGCGCGTGCGGTCCTATGAGCCGAATTACGAGGGCTCGCCGGTGGTGGTGGGCCCGCCGGGCGGCACGACCAGCGGCTTCGGCGAACACCGGTTTGACGCGCGCGCGGGACATCATCTCGCGCCGCAAGTTTTGTCGTCCGGACGCAATGTCTACGAGGAATTGGGCGGCGGCTTTACGCTTCTCGCTTTCGGCGCGCCGGACGGGAACGCGCGCGCGATGGCCGATGCGGCCACGGCGCTGTCAATTCCGTTGAAGCTGATCGAGGATAGTTTCGCCGGCGGCCGCGAAGCCTATGGCAAGGGCATGGTGCTGGTGCGGCCCGACCAGTTCATCGCCTGGACCGGCGACGCCGCGCCGGCCGACCCGCGCGCTTTGATACGGCAAGTGGCCGGGCTCGATTAAATTCTCGATGCCCGTTTAGTGCCCGTGACAGTCCATCCAGCTTGCCAGCGCGGCCGGAAAATTGAGCGGGCGCGCTTCGTAGACGCCGCGCGCAATGGCGCGCGCCAGCACGTTGGCCGCTACCATGCCGAGTTCGGTGAGGTCATAGATCGGATTTTCAAGGTCCTTGTCGCCCAATTCTTTAAAGCCGGTGGCGGCGGCAAAGACGATATCGCCGTCGAGTGGCGTATGCACCGGGTAAATTGCGCGGGCCATGCCGGTCTGCGCCATCACGGCCAGCCGCTTGCATTGCGCCTTGGACAATTTGGCGTCGGTCGCGATTACCGCCAGCGTGGTGTTCTGGCCGGGCGCGCCCTTGGTTCGCATCTCGAAGGCGTCCGGCCCGAACGCGGGCGAGACGCCGCGGCCGCCGAATTCATCGCCTTGCTCGAACGGCGCCGCCCAGAAATGCGGACTGTTACCGACCGTGACGCTGCCGGCGGCGTTGACGGCCGCGAGCGCGCCGACAATGTGGCCGCTCGAGGTGCGCGCCGAGGCCGAGCCGATGCCGCCTTTCAGGTTCACGGTCGTCGCGCCGAGGCCTGCCCCGACGCTGCCGAGCGCAAACTCGTCGTTGCTCGCGGTTGTGGCCGCGTCATAGCCGAATTCGCGATAGGGAGGATAACGGCCCCAGTTTTTGTCGCCGCCTGAGAGGAGATCGAACAAAATCGCCGCCGGCACGATCGGCACCTGCGCCTCGCGCACTCTGAAGCCGCGGCCGGTCTCGCGCAGATAGGCCTGCGTGCCGGAAGCGGCATCGAGCCCGAAGGCGGAGCCGCCTGAGAGCACGATGGCATCGACGCCTTCGACGGTCTGCGCCGGATCGAGCAGGGCGGTCTCGCGCGTGCCGGGCCCACCGCCGCGCACATCGACGCTTGCCGCCACCGGATGGTCGAAGATTATGACCGTGGTGCCGGAGCCGAGCTTTTGCCCGCCGGCATGGCCGACGCGGACACCGGGGACATCGGTGATGAGATTGCGCATTTCGGACATGCGGCCGCTTCTCCTGCTTCACCCGCATATCACATCAGCGCCATGAAGGTCACAGGACCTTGCCAGCGCCATAATACCCGGGGCATATGCGGCCCCATGCATGACGTTTCCTATCTGGCCGCCCTGATCGCGGGCCTGGTCTCCTTTCTCTCCCCCTGCGTGCTGCCGCTGGTGCCGCCTTATCTGGTCTATCTGGCGGGCGCCTCGCTTGAGCGTCTAGCCGACCAGGAGCCGGAGCCGCGGGTAAAACGCGAGACTGTAATCGCGGCGGTTTTATTCGTGCTCGGATTTTCCACCGTGTTCGTCTCGCTGGGTGCCAGCGCCAGCGCGGTCGGTTCGATCATCCGCGCTTATTCCGGTCCACTTTCGACCGTTGCCGGTATCCTTATCATCGTCATGGGGCTGCATTTTCTAGGCGTAACGCGGCTCGCCTTCCTGATGCGCGAGAAACGCGCGCAGGTGGCAAAGCCCGTCGGTCTGTGGGGCGCTTATGTGATGGGACTTGCCTTTGCGTTCGGCTGGACGCCCTGCATCGGGCCAATCCTTGCTGCCATTCTGGCGGTGGCGGCGTCCGAGCAGACGGTGAGCAAGGGCGCAAGCCTGCTGGCGATCTATTCGCTCGGGTTGGGAATTCCGTTCATCGTCGCCGCCTTTGCGATCGAGCCCTTCGCGGCGTTTCTGTCGCGTTTCAAGCGCCACCTGCATCGCGTCGAGCAGGTGATGGGCGGCTTGCTGGTGCTGACCGGCATCGCGTTTCTCACCGGCAGCATCAACCAGATGAGTGTGTGGCTGCTCGAGATGTTTCCGGGTTTGGGGACGATTGGGTGAGGGCAACAAAAAACCCGCCAACCGATCTCGGGTTTACCCGAGATCGGCATTTTAGTTGCGCAAGTCAGCTATAGCTGACTTGCGGTGGCGGGCTTTCCGTTTATCGACGAGCAGCCGAGTCTTATTTCACCTTGCTGCAATCATTGCCCGGGCACTCAAGATACGTGATCTTGCCTTCCTTGTTTTTCTTCCAGATATACATCACGTAGTCGAGGTTGGTGCGGTCGCCTTTCTTGTCATAGGAAATGTCGCCGATCACGGTCTTGAACTTCATGCCGGAGTGCATTTTCTCGGCGACCTTTTTCGGGTCGAGCGATTTGGCCGCTTCCGCCGCCTGCTTGATGATCTGCACGGCGGCATAGCTATAGAGCGTATAGGCTTCCGGCTCGAACTTGGCGGCGCGGAATTTTGCCACCGCGTCTTTCGCCGCTGGCGTATTGCGCGGATCGGGGCCGTAAGTCATCAGCGTGCCTTCGACGCCGGGGCCGCCGATCGAGGCGAACTCGTCGGAGGTGATGCCGTCCGCGCCCATCAGCGGCGCCTTGATGCCCTGATCGCGCATCTGTCGTACGATCAGGCCGCCTTCGGTGTGCAGTCCGCCCCAGTAGACGAGATCGGCGCCGGACGCCTTGATCTTCGACACCAGCGCCGAGAAGTCCTTTTCGCCGGTGTTGATGCCTTCACGCAGTATCGGTTTGACGCCGCCTTTCGCCATCGCCTTGACCGTTTCGTCGGCGAGACCTTTGCCGTAGGTGGTCTTGTCGTCGACCACGGCGACTTTCTTGCCCTTGAAGTGTTTAACGATATAGGCACCGGCGACCGAACCCTGCTGATCGTCACGGCCGCAGGTGCGGAAGATGTTCCACATGCCGCGCTCGGTGATCTGCGGATTGGTGGAGGCCGGCGTGATTTGCAGAATGCCGTTTTCCTGGAAAACCTCGGACGACGGCATGGTGACGCCGGAGTTGAAAGCGCCGACCACGAACTTGACGCCGTCGCCAGAGAACTTGTTGGCGACCGACACGCCCTGCTTCGGATCGGAGACATCGTCGCCGAACTCGAGGCTGATCTGCTGCTTCATGATGCCGCCGGCGGCATTGATGTCCTTGACCGCCTGCTCAGCGCCGTTCTTGAGCTGCGCGCCGAAGGCGGCGTTCGGTCCGGTGACCGGGCCCACGACGCCCATCTTGATTTGAGCGGAGGCGGTGCCCGCCAAGGCGATGGCGGAGCCCATCGCCAGGCCGAGCGCGAGACTAATTGAGGTGATGCGCTTCATGTCGTTGTTCCCTGTGACTTGGAGCCGGCAGTTTCTATCGTTCCCGGAGAATATTACGTCAGGGCGGGTTTTTGCGCCAGCGGAAAGGCCCGTCGGCCCTGTTGATCCAGCGATAATGGGTGACCATCTGCGCCACGCGGGCGAGCCGAAATCCCAGCAATCCGAATGCGATGCAGAACGCGCTGTCGATCGCGTAATAATAGGCCGAGAGCAGCGTGCCGCCGAACAGGCTGAAGTGGATGAAGCGCACGGCGCCGCCCAAAATCAGGCCATAGACGAATATCTGCCAGGGCTGGCGCCAGGTCAGGGCAATGGCGCGGCCGGACAACCACGCCGCGCCGCCGCCGAGGAAGATGGTCACCAGCAAAAAGACGCCGAAGGAGCCTTCCTCGTAAATGAGGTGGCCGATGAAGAAGGTATCCGCGGCCTGGTCGGGCGTCGGATTCATGCCTTTTTCCTTTGAGGCATGATCTTGTCCGAAAACCGGAGCCTGCTTTTCGGGATCATGCCTGTGCTCCCCCTTCCAGATAAGCCTGCTTGATCTCCGGGCGTTCGAGCAACTCGCGTCCGGTCCCAGTAAGGGTGATCAAGCCGTTGATCATGACGTAGCCGCGGTGGGCGAGCTTGAGCGCGTGATAGGCGTTTTGCTCGACCAGGAAGACCGTCAGTCCGTCATGCGTGTTGAGCGCTTTGATCGCCGCGAAGATCTGCTTGACGATCAACGGCGCAAGGCCAAGCGAAGGTTCGTCGAGCAGCAATAGGCGAGGGCGCGCCATTAGCGCGCGCGCGATCGCCAGCATCTGCTGTTCGCCGCCCGACAGCGTGCCGCCGCGCTGGCCGATGCGCTGCTTAAGACGCGGGAATAAGGTGAGCATGCGTTCGAGATCGTGGTCGAACTGGGTTTCGTCTGCGACCAGCGCGCCCATTTGAAGATTTTCGAGAACGGTCATGCGCGAGAAGATGCGACGGCCCTCCGGGGCCTGGGCGAGCTTGAGGCGCGCGATCTCGTGGGTAGCGAGATGGGTGATGTCACGCCCGTCGAAGGTGATGACGCCTTCGCGCGCACGCGGATTGCCGCAGACCGTCATCATCAGCGTCGACTTGCCGGCGCCGTTGGCGCCGATCAACGTAACGATCTCACCTTGGGTGACGTCGAGGTCGACGCCCTTAAGCGCCATGACGCGTCCGTAGAATGTCTTGACGCCGCGTATGCTGAGGAGGGAGGAGGTCATAGCTTCACCTCCGCGTGCGCTTCCTCGACTTCGTCGTCATGCACGCCGAGATAGGCGGCGATTACCTTGGGATCGTTGCGTACGTCCTCAGGCGCGCCGTCGGAAATCTTGACGCCGTAATCGAGCACCACGATGTGGTCGGATATCTCCATCACCACCGACATGTCGTGCTCGATCAGCAAAATCGAAATGCCGTCGCGTTCTCGGATGGAAAGCAGCAACTGGTTGAGTTCGTGGCTTTCGTGCGGATTAAGCCCGGCCGCCGGTTCATCGAGGCACAACAGCACAGGATCGGTGCACATGGCGCGCGCGATTTCGAGCCGGCGTTGCGCGCCATAGGGCAGGTCTCCGGCCGGATCGTCGGCGCGCGCCAGCAGACCGATACGCTCAAGCCAGTGCTTGGCGCGTTCGATGGCGGCGGCTTCCGCCTTCACATAAGACGGCACGCCAAAAATACCGAGCAAAGTATAGCCGGACGAGACCATCAGGCTGTTGTGCTGCGCCACCATCAAGTTTTCCAACACGGTCATGCCCGGAAACAGCCGGATGTTCTGGAAGGTGCGGGCGACGCGGGCGTCCTGCGTGACCAAATAATCCGGCATGCGTTCGAGCAGATAAAGCGCGCCGTCCGCGCTCACATGGCTGCGCTTGCCGGTCTCGGTGACGTCGTCGAGCTGGCTCCAGACGGAGACGTTGCCGTGGCGCAGGCCGATGCGGCCCTCGCTCGGTTTGTAGAAGCCGGTGATGCAGTTGAACACGGTGGTCTTGCCGGCGCCGTTCGGCCCGATCAGCGCGGTGATCTCACCTTCGCGTGCGTCGAACGAAAGATTGTCGACCGCCACCAGCCCGCCGAAGCGCATGGTCAGTTGTTCGACCTTGAGCAGGATGTCGCCAGTCCGGGTCATGCGCTAGCCGTGTCCCTCTTTTACGAGGTCGGCGGAGATGGTCTTGCGCTCCTTAAGGAATACCGATGGCGCGCGCGTCGACACAAGGCCGCGCGGGCGCAGCACCATGATCAGCACCATGGCGAAACCGAAGATGAGCATGCGATATTGCGTCGGATCGAAGGAGGGCCCGAAAATCTGCTTGAGGAAATTCAAATCGCGCATGATCTCGGTGCCGCCGATCATCACGACAGCGGCAATCGCAACGCCAATCTGGCTGCCCATGCCGCCGAGCACGACGATCGACAGAATGGTGGCCGATTCCAGGAAGGTGAAGCTTTCCGGCGAAATAAAACCTTGCCGCGCGGCAAAGAACGAGCCGGCAAAGCCGGCGAACATCGCGCCCATGCCGAAGGCGGTGAGCTTGGTATGCGTCGTATTAATGCCGAGCGAGCGGCAGGCGATCTCATCCTCGCGCAGCGCCTCCCAAGCCCGCCCGACCGGCAGGCGGCGCAGACGCACGGTGACGAATGCGGTGAGGAAGGCGAGCGCCAGGATCAGGTAATAGAGAAAGATGGTGCGGTAGATCGGGGAGAACTCCAGTCCAAACACCGCGGCAAAGCCGTCATCATTGGCGGTAAACGGAATGCCGAAGAAGCTCGGACGCGGAATGCCGCTGATGCCGGCATAGCCGTTGGTGAGATCGACGAAGTTGATCAGCACCATGCGCACGATTTCGCCAAACGCCAGTGTGACAATGGCGAGATAATCGCCGCGCAGCCGCAGCACCGGAAAGCCGAGCAGAATGCCCCAGAACGACGACATCACACCGGCCAGCGGCAACAGCAGCCAGAACGAAAAGCCGAATTGTTTCGCAAGCAGCGCGTACGAATAAGCGCCGACCGCATAGAAGGCGACATAGCCGAGGTCCAAGAGGCCGGCGAGGCCGACCACGATATTGAGTCCCCAGCCGAGCATCACATAAATGAGAATCTGGATGCCGAAATTGTCGACCCATTTAAGCGCGCCGCCAAAGCCGGTTAAGGCGATGATAATGACGGGATAGGCAATGGCAAAGCCAATGGCGAAGGGGACGAACCAGCGTCCGGCATGCACACGCCAGATCGGCGCTTGCGCAGGCACGGGCCGGTAGCGCCGCCGCGCGAGCCAGGGCGCCACCACCAGCGAATAGAACAGACGGCTACAGCCGACGATGGCGGCCAGCGAAAACAGCAGCGGCCAACGCGTCTCCAGGATCAATTCGTTGCGAATATTGTTGACGGTTTTAAAGCCGACTAGCGGCAGAAACAGCGCCAGCGCGATCAGCGCGGTGATAGCCGCTTCGCGGAAGGCGCGGGCTGTATAGGCGCGGCCGTTTTCCACCCCCGCTGCCATCGTCAGACTTTCTCGACGTCCGGGCGGCCGAACAAGCCCTGCGGCAGGAAGATCAGTGTAATGGCGAGCACCGAGAAGGCGGCGACGTCCTTATAGTCGATGGAAAAATACGCCGACCACATGGTCTCGATCAGCCCGATCAGCAAGCCGCCGATCACAGCACCCGGCAGCGAGCCGATGCCGCCAAGGACGGCGGCGGTGAAGGCCTTCACGCCGGGCACGAAGCCGTCGGAGAAACTCACCACGCCATAATACATAAGATACAAAGTGCCGGCGACGGCGGCGAGCGCGGCGGCGATGATGAAGGTGATCGAGATGGTCTGGTCGACATTGACGCCGACCAGCGCCGCCATTTTCTGATCCTGCTCGCAGGCGCGTTGCGCGCGGCCGAGCCGCGTCTTGGCGACTAGATACCAGAAGCAGACGAGCAATACCGCCGTGACGCCCCAGATGATGGCCTGCTTGAACGAGAGCGTGACCGCATAATCGTTTTTGGTAAACAACACCCACTCGCCGTGCACCATCGGCGGGATCGCCTTATTGCGCGGGCCCTGGCTCACCTGCACGAAATTCGACAGGAAGATCGACATGCCGATGGCCGAGATCAGCGGGGCCAGGCGAAACGAGCCGCGCAAGGGGCGGTAGGCTACCCGTTCGATCACCCAGTTGACCAGCGAGGTGAACAGCATGGCGGCGATCAGCACGATGAACAGCGCGAGCGCGATCGAGGTAATGCCGAGCCAGGTGGTGAGAATTAAAAACGCGATCAGCGCGACAAAGGCCGACACCATGAAGACGTCGCCATGGGCAAAGTTCACCATGCCGATGATGCCAAACACCATCGTGTAGCCGATGGCGATCAGACCGTAGATGGAACCGAGGGTGATGCCGTTAATGAGCTGCTGGATAAACACTTCCATGCGGAGCGCTCGCCTTCCGAAAGACCGGCCCGGCCGCCGGTCGTTTTGGCCTGTTTGATAAGGCTTAACAGGGCGGGCGCGGGGCGGCAACGCCGGTGGTGCGCTTGCGCCTGCGGAATGTTATTAACTGGGCCGTCGCGAGGCGCGCATGCGCCGCAGGGAGCGGGCCATGACCCCCCATCTTGAAATGATTATCCGGGTCGGCGCGACCGCGCTTATTTTCACCGTCATGGTGCTGTGGGAATGGGCTGCTCCACGCCGGAATCTGATTGCCGGTCGGCAGCCACGCTGGCCCGGCAATCTCGGTATTCTGGCCATCGATATTCTGGCGGTTCGCCTGCTGGCGCCGACGGCGGCGGTCGGGGTGGCGCTAATCGCGGCGCAAAAGGGATGGGGCTTGTTCGCGTGGATCGGCCTGCCGGGTTGGGCGGCCTTTGTCATTGGCGTGGTCGCACTCGACCTCGTCATTTATGCCCAGCATTACGCATTCCATCACGTGCCGTTGTTGTGGCGGCTGCACCGCATGCACCACGCCGACATCGACATCGACGTGACCACCGGCGTGCGTTTCCATCCTCTCGAGATTCTGCTTTCGCTGGCGATCAAGATCGCCGCCGTCGCGGTGCTTGGCGTGCCGGCGGTGGCGGTGGTGGCCTTCGAGGTGCTGCTGAACGCCACATCGATGTTCAATCACACCAATGTCGCGCTGCCGGCATGGCTCGACCGGCTGGCGCGCTGGATCGTGGTCACGCCGCAAATGCATCAGGTGCATCATTCGATCGTGCGCGAGGAGACCAATAGCAATTTCGGATTCAATCTACCGTGGTGGGACCGGCTATTCCGCACTTATCGCGAAGCGCCGGCGGCCGGCGAAGCGGGTGTCGTCATCGGATTGCCGATTTTCCGGGATGTGGCGGAATTAAAGATCGTGCGTCTTTTGACGCAACCATTCCGCCGCGACCCGCGCGACCGCTCATAGGGCTCGGCCGCGCGCGGTCGGAGGAAATTAGTGCAGGCCGCCGAAGATCCAGATCAATGCCAGGATCGGTAGCGGAATGCCTAAAAACCACAGCAAAAGATAGCGACCCATGCTCCCTGCTCCTCAGTCATCGTTTCGGTGAGAGAGGAACCCACAACAGGCCGTCCGGTTCCATATGGCGCCGCAGGCGCCAAAGATTGCCCAGAAGTGAATGCTTGCCATGCAACGTTATGCTCCTGGGATGGGGTTGCTCGAAGTCAGCTCTTCGAGGAAACGTCGGAAGGACCACAATCAGATGAATCAAAATTCCAATCAGAATCAGAATCCGAACCAGAAGCCGGGTCAGCAGCAGCAGGAACGCCCCCGACCAGGGTGGCCAGCAAGGTGGCCAGCAGCGCTAACGCCTGTTTGATAAGAACAAAAAGCCCCGCGCCCGGTGCGGGGCTTTTCATATCGGCATGCCGCATTGGTAGCGCGCGCTTATGTTTTATGCTGCGTGCATGCTCAGGACCGCGGCGACATCGGCACTCCCACTTTTTCATCTGTACGGCGATCCGCCGGACGACGACGCGTTCGACTTCATCCACATCGAAACCATTCCGTCGCGTTCCTCGGTCAATGACTGGACCATCCGCGCGCATCGCCATCGCAATTTGTTCCACGAGGGACGTGGCGGGTAAGCTTAACGACGAAGCGCGGCCCGGCGTCGGTAAGGTAAAGTTTCGGTTTATTTTGAAATTAAGATTTGATGCGCCTACCGATGATGTCTGGAATTACAGGAGGGCATCATGCGTAAAGCTTCCGCCGCCAGCGTTGCGATGATCATGGGCGTCGCGCTCTATTTCACCCTGTTCTGGGGTTACGACGCGTTGCGGGTTTTGACCTCGCCGACTTATGGCCTGGAGGATGTCTGGCGTTCGCAATTCGTCTTCGGCGTCGGCAGCATCTTCCACTTGACGCCGGTCGGCCTGCTCCAACTGGCGGCTTTCTTCGGTACGGTAAAGCTTGCGGTCGCCATCCTGTGCGCCTTGCATCTGGCCAGCCGTTTGCGCTCACTCGCCGGTGGTTCCGCCAATTCCGAAATTTTGGAAAGCGGCCTTCTTCTCGTGGTGGCGGTCAGCATCGTCGCGGCGGGCCCTGCGATCTGGTCGCATAACCCGGATCTCTTGCGTGAGCAGGTTTTGCAGCTTCTGCTGGCGGCGATCGCCATCGCGCTTTGCCTGGTCGAGCGCAGCTATGCCCACTCGGCCAGGATCCGCATGATGCCGGAAGGTCCTGCCATCGACGCGTCGGCCGCCGTGGCTGCGCCGCGCGTCCACGTCTGACGTATTGAGTGCGCTCAACCGACTGAATTAAAGGCGGCTAATCAAGCCCCTTTTTCATGGCGTCGATGATTGCCGCTGCTTCCTTGAAGGCGTGATTAGCCGCCGGTACTCCGCAATAGATCGCCTGTTGCAGGATGATTTCCTTGATGTCGCTTTCGGAAAATCCGCCTTCCTTGAGCGCGGCGCGCACGTGCAGGGCGAACTCGTCCCATTGCCCGAGCGCGATCATGGTGCCGATCACAAGAATGCGCCGCGTGCGTTCATCGTAGTGCGGTCGCGTCCAGATTTCGCCCCAGGCGCCGCGCGTGATGAAGTCCTGGAATTCCTCGTTGAAGGAATTCTTTTTCGCATTGGCGCGGTCGACCCATTCGGCGCCCAGCACCTTGCGGCGTCGGGCCATGCCTTGCGTATAACGTTCTTTCTCGTCCACCGGCGCTATCTCCTATCGCAAGAAATTCAGCACGACTTCGGCGTACAGCTTCGGCTGTTCCATATTGGCGATGTGCGCGGCGTCGAGGCTGACGAGCTTGGCGCCGGGTATTTGCCTAGCAATTTCCTCGCCCTGCGCCGGCGGCGTCGCCGGGTCCTGCGCGCCGACGATGACGAGCGTCGGGGCTTTGATCGACGAGTTAGAGGCGCGGAAGTCCATGTCGCGGATCGCCTCGCAGCAGGCGATATAGCCGGCCGGATCGGTGGCGATGAACATTGCCTTCATGCGCGCGATCACCACCGGTGCCTTGTTGCGAAAGCCTTCGGTGAACCAGCGCTGCATATTGGCGTCGACCAGCTTGGGGAGACCCTGCTCGCGCACCGCCTTGATGCGGTCGGCCCAGGGCGCTTTATCCGCGTAGTAGAAGTTGGTATTCGACAGCACCAGCTTTTCCACGCGGTCCGGCGCATTCGCCCCGAGCCATTGCCCGACCATGCCGCCCATCGACAGGCCGCACCAGTTGGTCTTTTTCACCTTGAGGGCGTCGAGCACCGAAATGACGTCGCGACCGAAACGCTCCATCGAATAGGGACCCTGCGGCACGCCGGAGCGGCCATGGCCGCGGCGGTCATAGCGGATGACGCGAAAGTGCTTCGACCATTCGCCAACCTGATCGTCCCACATGTTGAGATTGGTGCCGAGCGAGTTCGACAGCATCAAAGCGGGCGCGCTGTCCGGGCCGGTTACGTCGACATTGATCGGGCAGCCATCGTCGGCGTTGATCATCGGCATGAAATTCCTCCCCCATCGGGTTATGATTATTGAGCTTCAGGCGTGGCGCCCAGACTTAAAGGGTGGCGCGCCCGCTGCAAAGCCCTTTTCAGGCGCGGCGTGAAGGCTTAAGTGTGCGCAAGGCCTGCTCGGCCGAGCCGCGCATGAGGGAGATGGTTTCAAATGGCGATGACAATGACAGGCGAGGTGCAACTCCCGGCCAGCCGCGATGTGGTCTTTGCCAAGCTCAACGATCCTGAGGTGCTCAAGGCCTGCATCCCGGGTTGTGAGACACTCAACATGACCTCGCCGACCGAATTCCAGGCGGTGGCGGTCACCAAAATCGGGCCAGTGAAGGCGCGCTTCAAAGGAAACGTTCATCTCACCGATCTCGACCCGCCCAACGGTTACAAAATTTCCGGCGAGGGCGATGGCGGCGTCGCCGGCTTCGCCAAAGGCGGCGCGACCGTCACGCTGACCGAGAAGGATGGCGGTACGCTGTTGACCTACAATGTGGAAGCGCAGATCGGCGGCAAGCTGGCGCAGCTTGGGCAGCGCCTGGTGAACGGCGCGGCCAAGAAAACCGCCGACGATTTCTTCAAAAATTTCGCCGCCAATATCGGCGGTGCGCCGGCCTGAGCCGCGAGCCGCAAAGGAAACCGCCCCCAAATTTGGGGGCGGCTTTTTATTTTACGCAGGTTTGTTACGGGCAGGAATGGCGATAACCATCGTAGCCGAGATAAGTGCCCGAGCCCGGGTCGTAGGATTTGAAGCGGCTTTCGCAATAGGCGACTTCGCTGCCGCCGTAGCCGGGGCTATAGGCATAAGCCGGTCCACCGTAATAGCCGGGGCCATAATAGGGCCGCGGTCCGGCCAAGGCGCCGCCGAGCAGAGCGCCTGCAACAAATCCGCCGATCGCGGCCCCTCCGCCATGGTGATAGCCACGGTGATGATGACGCCATTGGGCGCTGGCCGGCGAAACCGCCACGATGGACGTTGCGGCAATGGCCAGAGCGGCGACGGCGGCGGTGATTTTCATGCGCATAGGAAGATTCCTTGCTTTGTGACTTTTTCCGAAGAGGTAAAGACTTCGCCACGCTGTAGTTCCGTGAATTCGCTGTAAGGTTGCCGGCCTTGCCGCGCCCCGTTAAAAATGTCGCCGAACAAGGGAAATTGGCCGGCCGGTTTGGCGATTCCAACCCGTTGGCCTATCGAAGCGCTTGACCGGGCCACCGCTCGGGGTTCAGAGTTAGTCTCGTTCCAAGACACATCCGGCCGCAAATCGGCCAGATTCCATTATCGTGCCGCTCACGTCCGGTTGGGCGAGGCAAAAAGAGGGCCTTTGGCCCCGAATTTGGGAGGAAGTCATGGCGAAGGTGTCCATGACGGTGAACGGCAAGGCCGTCACCGGTGATGTTGAGTCGCGAACTTTGCTGGTGCAATTCCTGCGGGAAAATCTGCGACTTACCGGTACGCACGTGGGGTGTGACACCTCGCAGTGTGGCGCCTGCATCATTCATCTCGATGGCATCGCCGCCAAGGCCTGCACAACGCTAGCGCTGCAATGCGAAGGCGCCGAGATCACCACCATCGAGGGTTTGGCGGAACCGGGCGGCAAGCTGCATCCGATGCAGGAAGCCTTCCGCGAACATCATGGCCTGCAATGCGGCTACTGCACGCCCGGCATGATCATGTCGGCGCTCGATATCGTTCGTCGCAACGGCAACAGTCTCGACGAACATACCATCCGCGAACAGCTCGACGGCAATATCTGCCGCTGCACGGGCTATCACAACATCGTCAAGGCAATCGAAGCAGGTGCGAAGGCGATGGCGCGCTAGCCGCCATCAAGAAGATAAAAAACTGAATGGGAGGATGCCGCCAATGACCGAAAAGAGCGGGACTGGCATCGGCGCGGCGGTGCGCCGCAAGGAAGACTTCCGATTCATCACCGGCCAGGGCCAATATACCGATGACGTGGTGCGGCCGGGCGAAGCCCGCGCGGTGTTCGTGCGTTCGCCGCACGCGCATGCCAGGATCAAAAGCATCGACACTTCAGCGGCAAAAAAAATGCCGGGCGTGGTCGATGTCCTCACCGGCGAGCAATTGGCGATCGACAAGATCGGCAATCTGATCTGCGGCTGGATGATCCATTCCAAGGACGGCACGCCGATGAAGATGGCGTCGCATCCGGCGCTCGCGTCCGGCAAGGTCAATTGCGTCGGCGACGCGGTCGCGGTCGTGATCGCCGAAAGCATCGCGCAAGGGCGTGACGCGGCCGAAAAGGTGGAAGTCGATTACGAAGTGTTGCAGGCGGTGGTCGACCCCGCGAAAGCGCAAGCCAAAGGCGCGCCGCAGATCCATCCCGACGTTCCCAACAACACGATCTATCAGTGGCACCTCGGCGACCAGAAGGCGGTCGAGAGCGCATTCGCATCCGCCAAGCATGTCACCAAGCTCGACATCATCAATAACCGGCTGGTGCCGAATGCGATGGAACCGCGCGCGGCGCTCGCCGAATATGACGCCGGCAACGACAATCTGACGCTCTGGAACACGTCGCAAAACCCCCACGTCGCGCGTCTGGTCATTTCGGCCTTTGTCGGCATCACGCCGGAACACAAATTGCGCGTGATCGCGCCCGATGTCGGCGGCGGTTTCGGCTCGAAGATTTTCATTTACCCGGAAGAGGTCGTCTGCCTCTGGGCCGCGCGCAAGGTGAAGCGGCCGGTAAAGTGGACCTCGGATCGCTCCGAAGCGTTTCTGACCGACGCGCATGGCCGCGACCATGTCACGCATGCGGAGCTCGCGCTCGATGCCAATGGCAAAGTTCTGGCGCTGCGCGCAAAAACCATCGCCAACTTGGGCGCCTACATGTCGACTTTCTCGTCGTCGGTGCCGACTTATCTCTACGCCACGCTGCTGTCGGGCCAGTACGACATTCCGCAAATCTATTGCGAGGTCGACGCGGTCTATACCAACACCGCGCCGGTCGATGCCTATCGCGGCGCCGGGCGCCCGGAAGCGACTTTCGTGGTCGAGCGTCTGATGGAAGTGTCGGCGCGCCAAATGGATCTCGATCCGACCGATCTGCGCCGGCGCAATTTCATCAAATCGTTCCCGCACCAGACGCCAGTGATCATGGCTTATGACGCGGGTGACTATAATGCTTCGCTGAAAAAGGCGATGGAGATCGGCGACGTGAAGGGCTTCGGCAAGCGCAAGCGTGAGAGCGCCCGCCACGGCAAGCTGCGGGGCTTGGGATATTCGACTTATATCGAAGCCTGCGGTATCGCGCCGTCGCAGGCGGTCGGCTCACTCGGGGCCGGTGTGGGCTTATGGGAAAGCGCGGAAGTGCGCGTCAACCCGACCGGCTCGGTCGAAGTGCTGACCGGCTCGCATTCGCACGGGCAGGGGCACGAGACCACCTTTGCACAGCTTGTGTCGGAGCGGCTCGGCATTCCGTTCGAGAATGTCTCGATCGTGCATGGCGACACAGACAAGGTGCAGTTCGGCATGGGCACCTACGGCTCGCGCTCGGGCGCGGTCGGCATGTCCGCGATCGTGAAGGCACTCGAGAAGATCGAGATCAAGGCCAAAAAGGTCGCCGGCTTCATGATGGAAGCAGCCGAAGGCGACATCGAGTTCAAGGACGGCAAGTTCACCGTCAAGGGCACCGACAAGTCGGTGGCCTTCGGCGATGTCGCGCTCAACGCCTATATCGCGCACAAATTCACCGGCGCGGAGCTTGAGCCGGGCCTGAAGGAAACGTCGTTCTACGACCCGACCAATTTCACCTTCCCGGCCGGCTGCCACATCTGCGAGGTCGAGGTCGATATCGAGACCGGCAAGACGACAATCGCGAAATGGACCGCGGTCGACGACTTCGGCACCGTGATCAATCCGATGATCGTCGAAGGCCAGGTGCATGGCGGCATCGCGCAGGGCGTCGGCCAGGCGCTGCTTGAGGGCGCGGTCTACGACAAAGGCGGGCAGTTGCTGACCGGCTCCTACATGGATTATTCGATGCCGCATGCGCACGACCTGCCGTCGTTCCATGTCGGCACCACCGAAACCAAGTCGCCGTCCAATCCACTCGGCATCAAAGGCTGCGGCGAGGCCGGCGCGATTGCCTCGCCGGCGGCCGTGATCAACGCCATCACCGACGCGATCGGGACCGAGAACATCGCAATGCCGGCGACCGCCAATGCGGTCTGGTCGGCCTTGCAACGCACGCAGGCGCCGAAAGCGGCTTAACGAGACACGACAAGAATTCAAACGGAGTGACCGATGTATAATTTCACCTTCCACCGTCCGACCACGGTTCGCCAGGCGGCCGGTCTTTTGTCGCGCAATCCGGAGGGCAAGCTGCTCGCCGGCGGGCACTCGCTGTTGCCGGTGATGAAGCTGCGGCTGGCGCAGCCCTCGGCGCTGATCGACCTGTCGCTGGTCGAAGGCATGGCCGGCGTCGAATTGAAGGGTCGCTCCGTGGTGGTCGGCGCCATGACGCGCCACGCTGATGTCGCCAATTCGCAGGTGATGAAGGACGCGCTGCCGGGTCTTGCCATGGTGCCGGGCTCGATCGGCGATCCGCAGGTGCGCAACCGCGGCACCATCGGCGGCTCCATCGCCAATAACGATCCGAATGCCGATTATCCGGCCGCCTGCCTCGGCCTCGGCGCCACCATCATCACCAACAAGCGCCGCATCGCGGCCGACGATTTCTTCACCGGCATGTTCTCGACCGCGCTCGAAGACGGCGAGATCATCGTCAAGGTGTCGTTCCCGATGGCCAAGAAAGCGGCTTACGAGAAGTTCAAGCACCCGGCCTCCGGCTTCGCGCTGGTCGGCGTGTTCGTGTCGAAGCGCGGCTCGGATATCCGCGTCGCGGTGACCGGCGCCGGCGCCAATGGCGTGTTCCGCGTCAAATCGTTCGAGGAGGCGCTGAAGAAGCGCTTCTCGCCCAAGTCGATCGAGGGCATGAGCATTCCTTCAACGGGAATGAACGCCGACATTCACGCTTCGCCCGAATACCGCGCACATCTGGTCGGCGTGCTGGCGCGCCGCGCGCTGGCGAAGGCGAACGCCTGACGAACACCGTTGGTGTTTTAACGTGATGACGGACGCGGCCACCCAGCCACGGCAGCCCTTGCGTGCGAGACCCGGCTTCGTGCTCGCGGTCGGCTTTGTCGTGCTGTTCATCGGCGGCGGCGCGCGTTTCACTGTCGGGCTCACGCTCAAGCCGATGGTCGAAGAGTTCGGCTGGTTGCGCGGCGATATCGGGCAGGCGGTCGCGCTGTTCCAGGTTATCTCGGCGCTGGCGATGTTCGCGGCCGGTAATCTGGTCGACCGCATGAGCCCGCGTCTGGTGCTCAGCGGCGGCATTTTACTGGCCGGCATCGGCATCGGCGCCATGAGCGTGATTTACGCGCCCTGGCACGCGCTGGTGCTGTACGGCGTTATTTTCGCGATTGGCAACGGCGTCGCTTCCGTCATTCCGGTCGGCGTGATGGTGACACGCGCCTTCCCTAAACGCACCGGCATCGCTAACGCGGTGGTGATGTCCGGTATGAGCGTCGGTCAGCTCGTGGTGATCGCGGTGCTGGCGGCGGTGCTGCTGACGGTCAGCTGGCAGTCGGTCTATCTGTGGCTCGGGATTGCGCATCTCGCACTGGTGCCACTGTTGATGCTGGCGATTCCCGGCACTTCACCCGCGCAATCGAAGGCGGCGCGGCCATTGGATGGCCTCGGCGTGGCGCAAGCCGCGCGCACCAAGCCGTTCTGGCTGCTGATCGCGATTTATGCGATCTGCGGCTTCGACGATTTTTTCGTATCGACGCACGTGGTCGCCTTCGCGCAGGATCGCGGCGTCGACGCCTTTCTCGCCGGTAATCTGCTAGCGGTGATGGGCTTGATGGGCTTGATTGGTGTTGTTGCGTCGGGCGCTTTCAGTGATCGCGCCGGACCGATCTGGCCCACGGCATTGTGTTTCATTGCGCGGGCGGCAGTGTCGGTATTGGTGCTGGTCGACAAATCGACGCTGTCGGTGACGATCTTCGCACTCGTATTCGGCATCACGTTTCTGGTGACGGCGCCGCTCTGCGTCGTTTTTGTGCTGCGGCATTTCGGTCCGCGTCATCTCGGCTCGCTCACCGGCCTCATTACGATGATCCACCACATGTGCGGCGGCGTCGGCGCGTATCTCGGTGCGGCCTCGTTCGACGCCACCGGGAATTACGATTTGGCCTTCATGATAATGCTGGCGCTTTCCTTTGTCGCCGCGCTGTTGACGTTTATGTTGCGCAAACCAAATGAGATAGCGACGGCTTGAGCCGGTCAGGCGCGGGCACAATAAAACCCCGGCCGTTTGAAAGCGGCCGGGGCGGTTTTTATTGGCGCGCTTACGCGGGCGCAGCCTTATGAGCTTACAGAGACCTGTCTATCGAGGGGGCCTGGCCCGCGCGGCCTTCACGCCTTCACCGCGTCGAGCCGCGATTGCGCGGTCGGGTTGAAGGCCACGTCGTCGACGGTGGCGAGCGGCACGCGGTCCTTCACGAGCCCGCGATAGAATTCGCCTTTCGATACCGGCGCCACATCCGCGATGATGGTCCAGTGGTCGCCGCCGTCCAGGCTCTCGAAGATCTGCCCATCGCTATCGGCGGCGTAAAGGCCATAGCCGCCGTCGAAGGTCTCGATCGTGAGCGCGCTAAAGGTGGCGCGCTGGCCGTTCGGCAATCCGCCGAGCAGGCGCTCCCAAGTCTGGCCGGCGTCGTGGCTGCGAAAAATCTTGCCGCGCGCGCGGCCGCGCTTGTACCAGTGCGGCGGCCAGCCGACGCCAGCGGTGAGAAAGACAAGGTCTGGCTGATCGGGATGAATGACGATCGGGTCGGGATAGTTGGCGTCCGGCGGCATCGGATTCTTGCGCCATGTATTGCCGTTATCGTCGCTGGTCATCACGCCGACGATACCGTTGGCGATGATAATGCGGTTCGGCCGGGCCGGATGAACGAGGATGCGGTGGATATCGTTTTCGCCGATGACGGGATCGACTGTCAGGTCGGTAAAGCTCTGACCGAAATCGGTCGAAACCAAAAGCGCGCCGATCTCGATGCCGACCAGCAGCCGGTCGCCGTCGAGCACGATGTCTTTGACGTGCCCGATGCGCGGCGGCGGCGGAAAGCACCAGCCTTCGGCGCTCGCTACTTGCCGCAGCGCCGGCAATTCGCGCCAGCTATCGCCATTGTCGTCCGAAAGGTAGAGATGCGCCGGCAGCGAGCCGGCGAGCACGACATCCTTGCCTTGCAGCTTGCCGGCGCGCGCCGACCACAGATCGTGGCGGTCGATGCCTTTGTTGACCCATTGCCAGCTCTCGCCGTCATCCTTGCTGCGCGCGACGCCGACGCCATGGGTAGCGGCGAACAGCGTGCCATCGGCGGATTGCGTAACGGCGCTCACGAAGCAGCCGGCGAGCCCGCGATGCGCCACGGTCCAGCCGTCGGTTCCGCGTTTGAGAATTGCGATGCCGTTGACAGTGCCGACCGCGATGGAGTCGGACGCTTGCGTGGCGCGCTGCGTGTTATCGCCGCCATTGGACAACAGGATCACGCCGCTTCTCCGTCATGCACGAATACGATGCTCAACCCTGATAGCCGATATAAGCACAGAACCTTCGCACGGCTTCGGCAAGCACGCCGTCGCTAACTTGGCCGACCGATTTGACGATCAGGCCTGTATTCAGTGTGACGATCCGGTCGATGCGAATCCAACTCGGGGCCGGCAGTTTGCCCTGCACCATATTTTCCGGACCGATAGGAATGCCAAATTCAGCTTGCGGCCGCGACGTCACAGGAAGCGCGACAAAGTCGCCATAGCTGTCGGGCGCGGTGACGGCAACCACTGGACGTCTTTTCGCAGCGGATAGGTCGGAAAATGGGTACGGCACCAGCAACAGGCCGCCGCGCTTAAACATTGTCCCAGACTTTATCCTCGTCGCCGTCCCAGATCGGCGCGAGAGAGGCAGCCTGCGCGTTCATCAGATCGCGCGTCTCCCGGCGGTCACCGCGTTCACGCAGGTAGCCGATGAAGTCGAGTACTTCGCGCGCGATCGGCTCCGGCAGAGCCTTTACCTGCTCGTAAACCAATTCGGCGATGGTCATCCGGCCTCCACCAACAGCTTCGCTCGCTCAGTCGTGCCATTGTAGCAGAAAACGACGCTACGCACTAACGCCAGTGGCTTCTATCGGTCCAACTCCGCCAGCAAATCATGCAGGTCGAGCGGGTGGGTGAACATCTTCAACGAGCCGTCCGGCTTCTGCGGCCATTGCTCCTTGGGCCGGTCCCAATAGAGTTCGACGCCGTTCTGGTCCGGATCGCGCAGGTAGAGCGCTTCGGAGACACCATGGTCGCTCGCCCCGTCGAGCGGGATTTTGGCGACGATCAGGCGCTTGAGTGCGTCGGCCAATAGCTTCCGGGTCGGGTACAAGATGGCGGTGTGGTAGAGCCCGGTCGTGCCGGGAGGCGGCGGCGAGCCGCCTTTGCTCTCCCAGGTGTTGAGGCCGATATGGTGGTGGTAGCCGCCAGCCGAAATGAAGGCCGCGCCCGGGTAGCTGGTCGTCAGCGTGAAGCCTAATATCCCACAGTAGAAATCCAGCGCCCGCTGGAGATCGGCCACTTTGAGGTGGACATGGCCGATTCTGACGCCCGCATCGATGGTGGGCAGCTGGAGAGGGCCTTTTTCGATCGTTTCCGACGTGCTCATGTTGTTTTCCTCGGCCGCTATCCGCTTTGGCCGCTGGCTTGCGGCGCTCCGGCTGACTACATGTAATCCGCCGCCCGAACCGGTTAAAGTGTCACCGAGGATACTGAACTATGACCGTTACGCCGCTCCCTGACAGCATCGAGGCCACTTTGAGCCTGCTGGCCAAGGCCGGCTATATCGGCGACCGGCCGCTGGCGACCGTGCTTTATCTAGCCTTGCGCATGGGGCGGCCGCTGTTCCTCGAAGGGGAGGCCGGCGTCGGCAAGACCGAGATCGCCAAGGTGCTCTCGTCGGGGCTCGGGCGGCGGCTGATAAGGCTACAATGCTATGAGGGCCTCGACGTTTCGGCTGCCGTCTACGAATGGAATTACGGCGCCCAGATGATCGCCATCCGTACGGCCGAAGCCGGCGGCGAGCATGATCGCGCCCGCATCGAGCAGGACGTTTTCTCCGAGCATTATCTGATCAAGCGGCCACTGTTGCAGGCGCTCGAGCCGGATGCCGCCGGGCCGCCGGTGCTGTTGATCGACGAAATTGACCGCACCGACGAGGCCTTCGAGGCGTTCCTCCTAGAAGTGTTGGCTGACTTTCAGGTCACCATTCCCGAACTCGGCACCGTCAAGGCCGAGCAGCCGCCGATTGTGATTGTGACGTCTAACCGCACGCGCGAAGTGCACGACGCCTTGAAGCGACGCTGCCTCTATCACTGGGTCGGTTATCCGAATGCCGAACGGGAGTTGACCATTCTGCGTACGCGGGTGCCGGGCATCGCAAAGAAATTATCGGAGCAGGTGGTCGCCTTCGTGCAGGCGTTGCGCAAGGAGGATTTGTTCAAATCGCCGGGTGTCGCAGAGACGCTGGATTGGGCGGGTGCGTTGACGGAGCTCGACGTGGTGGCGCTCGATCCGGCCACGGTGTCAGATACGCTCGGCGCACTGCTGAAATATCAGGACGACATTGCCCGGCTCGACGGCACCAAGATGAAGGCGCTGCTCGACGAGGTGAAGTCGGAGTTAAGGGCTGCGGAGTAGGCGCATGGCTGAAGACGGCCGCTTAGCCGAAAACATTTTATACTTCGCGCGTGCGCTGCGCGCCGCCGGCATGCCGGTTGGGCCGGGCTCGGTGCTCGATGCATTGGAGGCTATGCGCGTCGCACGCGTCGGCACGCGTGAGGATTTCTACTGGACGCTGCATGCCGTGTTTGTGAAGCGGCACGAGCATTCGCTTCTGTTCGATCAGGCCTTCCGTATTTTCTTTCGCCGCCGCGGTTACATCGACAAGCTGATCGCCGCCATGCTGCCGGACACGCTGCCGACCGCGCCGAAACAGCCGGAAGCGGGTGCGCAACGGATCCAGGAAGCGCTCTTTGCCGACGCCAACAAGCAGAAGCCGGAGGAGCAGGAGGTCGAGATCGATGCGCGGTTGACCGTCTCCGACCGCGAGGTGCTGAACAAGAAAGACTTCGCGCAGATGACGACGGCTGAAATTGCCGCCGCGCGCGAAGCGATCACGAAGCTTTCGCTGCCGCTCAATGAAGTCAAAACGCGGCGCATGACGCCGGCCCGGCGCGGCCATCTGATCGACATGCGCCGCACCTTGCGTTCCAGCATGAAAGCCGGCGGCGCGCTGATCGATCTGAAATATTTAGGGCCGAAGGTGAAAGAACCGCCGATCGTGGCGCTCCTGGATATTTCCGGCTCGATGAGCCAGTACACGCGGCTGTTCCTGCATTTCCTGCATGCCATCACCGACGAGCGCAAGCGCGTCACGACGTTTTTGTTCGGCACGCGGCTGACCAACGTTACGCGTGCGATCCGCCAGCGCGATCCCGACGAGGCGCTCGCCGCCTGCGGCGCCCATGTGGTCGACTGGTCGGGCGGCACCCGCATCGCCACCTCGCTGCATGATTTCAACAAGCATTGGGCGCGGCGCGTGCTGGGGCAGGGCGCGGTGGTACTTCTGATCACCGACGGGTTGGAGCGCGACGCCGACGATACGCTGTCATTCGAGATGGACCGGCTGCACCGCTCCTGCCGGCGCTTGATCTGGCTCAATCCGCTGCTGCGTTTCGATGGCTTCGAGCCACGCGCCAAGGGCGTTCGCACGATATTGCCGCATGTGGACGAATTGCGACCCGTGCATAACCTGGAATCCATGACCGCGCTGGTGCGGGCGCTGTCCGGAATGCCCGCAAAAGGCTATGATCCGAAGCAGATGCTGCGCAATGTTGCCTGAAGGAGACCGCCATGCTCGCTCGCGATGAAGACATTCTCAAAGCCGCCGAGGACTGGCGCAACGCCGGCCGCGGCGTCGCGCTCGCCACCGTGGTCGAAACCTGGGGCTCGGCGCCGCGCCCGATCGGCTCCAATCTGGTGATCGACGACGAAGGCAATTTTTTAGGGAGCGTGTCGGGCGGCTGCGTCGAAGGCGCGGTGGTGACCGAGGCGATGGATGTCATCGAAAGCGGTAAGCCCAAGGTGCTGGAATTCGGCGTCGCCGACGAAACCGCCTGGAATGTCGGGCTCTCCTGCGGCGGCACCATCCGCGTCTATGTCGAGAAGGTGAGCTAACGTGAAATTCGAACTTCTGCACATGATCAATACCGAACGCGAAGCGCGCCGCGCTATTGTGGTTGTCACCGATGTTGAGAGTGGCGCGCAGCGGTTGGTGAAGTCCGTCGATGTTGCCAGGGATACACTCGCCGAGGTGATCGAAAAGCGCCTGCGTATGGCGAAAAGCGGCATGGAAGAAACCGCACAAGGCCGCGTATTTCTCACCGTGCATGTGCCGTCGCCGCAACTGGTCATCACCGGTGCGGTGCATATCAGCCAGACGCTGGCGCCGATCGGCCAAATGCTTGGCTATGACGTGACGGTGGTCGACCCGCGCACGGCCTTCGCCTCGGCCGAACGCTTCCCGAACGTCAAGGTGATCGCGGAATGGCCGGATGTGGCGCTGCCGCCGCTCAAGGTCGATCACTACACTGCCTTCGTTGCGCTCACGCACGATCCGAAAATCGACGATCCGGCGCTGCTGCACGCGCTGTCGCGCGACTGCTTTTACATCGGTGCGCTCGGCTCGAAGAAAACGCATGCCAAGCGTAACGACCGGCTCAGGGCGGCGGGCGTCGCCGACGCGGACATCGCCCGCATCCATGCGCCCATCGGCTTGGACATCGGCGCCATCTCGCCGGCCGAAATCGCGGTGTCGATCATGGGCGAGATCGTTCAGTCGTTACGGCAAAAGCCGCTGCGCGCGGCGAAGGCGGAAGCGGCATGAAGTTCGGCCCGGTAGCGCCCAACGATGCGCTCGGCGCCACGGCGGTGCATTCGATCCGCCAGGGCGATCTGGTGCTCAGGAAAGGCACGCTGATCGGGGCGAAAGAAGTCGCGGCGTTGAACGCGGCGAGCGTTAAAGAAATCGTGGTTGCGCGCGTCGAGCAAGGCGACGTGCCGGAGGATCTGGCGGCGGCCGAAATCGCCGCCGCGGTCGCCGGCGAGGGCGCGCGGGTCGATCGCGCGTTTACTGGGCGTTGCAATCTGTTCGCGGAGACCGCCGGCGTTCTCGTGGTCGATACTAACGCCGTCAACCGCCTCAACCGCATCGACGAAGCGGTGACGCTTGCCACGCTGCCGGCCTTCAAGCCGGTAGTGGAAGGCGAGATGATCGCCACCGTCAAGATCATTCCGTTTGCCGTATCGGCAAACGCGCGCGACCGCGCCGTCACTGAGGCGGCAAAAACAAAACCGGTCATCCGCATCGCGCCTTACACCGTGCGCAAGATCGGCATCGTCTCGACCTTGCTGCCTGGTTTGGCGCCGAAGGTCATCGACAAGACACTGAAAATCACGGCCGCGCGCATTGCGCCGACCGGCGCGACCATCGTCGCGGAAAAACGCGTGCCGCACGAACAAAAAGCGCTCGCGCGCGCCATCGATGAGGTACGCAAAGCCGGCGCCGAACTGGTCATCATCTTCGGCGCTTCGGCCATCGCCGACCGGCGCGATGTCATCCCGATGGCGATTGAAGCCGTCGGCGGCGAGATCGAACATTTCGGCATGCCGGTCGATCCCGGCAATCTGATGCTGATCGGCCGCCTCAATGGTCAGCCGGTCATCGGCGCGCCCGGCTGCGCGCGCTCGCCAAAGGAAAACGGTTTCGACTGGGTGCTGATGCGCCTGCTCGCGGAGCTCAATGTGAGTCGCGACGACATCACCGGCATGGGGGTCGGCGGTCTGCTGATGGAAATCGTTACACGGCCGCAGCCGCGTTCCGTGCCCGCGCCGGAAAAGGGCCGCCAAGTCGCCGCCGTCGTTCTGGCGGCCGGACGCTCGACCCGCATGGGCGCGGTCAACAAGATGCTGGCCGAAATCGGCGGCAAGCCACTGGTACGCATCGCGGCCGAGCAGGCTTTAGCATCGCGTGCGAAGCCGGTGATCGTCGTCACCGGCCATGAACGCGAGCGCGTCGAGCAGGCGCTGGCCGGTCTGCCGCTGCGTTTTGTGCACAACCCGGATTACGCCGACGGGCTCGGCACTTCGCTTGCGCGCGGCATCGGCGCGGTGCCGGAAGACTGCGACGGCGTTATCGTCTGTCTCGGTGACATGCCGCAGGTCGACAGCCGGCTGATCGATAAATTGCTGGGCGCTTTCGATCCCGAGCGCGGCGCACTCATCGTGGTGCCATCGACCGACGGGCGGCGCGGCAATCCGGTGGTGTGGTCGCGCCGCCC
>Ga0209483_1000491_pt1 | contig 34398 bp, 34 predicted proteins | sample NGEPerA_FD_184508 | JGI IMG/M metagenome (GOLD analysis project Ga0209483, IMG submission 184508) | Arctic peat soil microbial communities from the Barrow Environmental Observatory site, Barrow, Alaska, USA - NGEE PermafrostL2-A... | ecosystem: Environmental > Terrestrial > Soil > Wetlands >...
GGCTGACGCTCCTCAGCGCGCCGTCGTTGAGGGCTCGGTCAGGACTCGGACAAGCCCAGGTCGGGCGAGAACCGTCCCTCCTCGAGGCGCTTCCTGACGGCGACCAGGAACTTCGCGGCGGCGGCTCCGTCGATGAGTCGATGGTCGTAGGTGAGGGCCAGGAATGCCATCGAGCGGATCGCGATGGCCTCCGCGCCGTTGTCGGGGTCGGTGACCACCACCGGCCGTCGAACCACCGCGCCGGTGCCGAGGATGGCCACCTGGGGCTGGTTGATGATCGGGGTGTCGAAGAGGGCGCCGCGGCTGCCTGTGTTGGTGATCGTGAAGGTGCCCCCTGACAGCTCGTCGGCGGTGATCGTGCCGTCTCGTGTGCGCGCCGCCACGTCGGCGATGGCCATCGCAATGCCGACGAGCGAGAGCCGGCCGGCGTCGCGGATGACTGGGGCGAGCAGGCCGCGCTCCGTGTCGACGGCAACGGCGAGGTGGATGGCACTGTGGTGGCTGACCGTGCCGGCCGCGGTGTCGACGGAGGCGTTGAGGTCCGGTTGTGCTTCCAGGGCCTCCACGGCTGCCCGTGCGAAGAACGGCAGGTATGAGAGCTTGACGCCGCGCGCCGCAGCCGACCCGGCGCGCGCGCGCAGCTGGGCGATGCGGGTGACGTCCACCTCGACGACGCTGGTGAGCTGAGCCGAGGTGTGCAGGGACGTCACCATGCGCTCGGCGATCACCGCGCGCACGCGGCTGAGCGGCTGGGTGTGATCGCCCCCGGGATCCCTCTTCGGCGGCGCCGGCGCGGGCTCCGGCGTGCTCGGAGCCGCCAACCGGGCGGCCACCGCGGCGCTCACGTCTTCGCGGGTGATGCGGCCGCCCGGTCCGCTCGGTTTCACATCCGCGGCGGTCAGGCCGGCCTCCTCGAGCAGGCGCCTGATCAGCGGCGACGGACGGCGTTCGCCCAGGTCAGCTCGCGCGGCCGGGGTCGCGTTCGCCGAGTCGGCCGCCGCGGTGCCGTCGGCAGCCCCTGGGGCTGCGCCGGTGGCCACTGGCTCGGCCGTCCCCTCCTCGGCGGCCACGGTTGCCCGAGCGTCCTCGCCCTCCACCTCCAGCCACGCCAGGGCAGCTCCGACCGGCACCGTCTCGCCCTCTTTGACGAGGACCTCGAGCAACACGCCGGCGCGCAGCGTGGGCACCTCCATCGACACCTTGTCGGTGGCGATCTCGACGAGGGGCTCGTCGGCCGCCACCGTGTCTCCCTGGCCGCGCAGCCATCGCGTGATCGTCCCCTCGCTCACCGTCTCGCCGAGCTGGGGCATGACCACGGGGACCCTCACCAGGTCACCGCGACGTACTTGCTCTCCATGAACTCGAGGAGCCCGTCATGGCCGCCCTCGCGCCCGAGACCGCTCTGCTTCACCCCGCCGAAGGGGGCGGCGGGGTCGGAGACTAGCGCTCGGTTGAGGCCCACCATTCCGGATTCCAGCGCCTCGCTGACCCGGAGACCGCGGCGCAGGTCGCTCGTGTACACGTACGCGACCAGGCCGTACTCGGTGTCGTTGGCGAGCTCGACAGCCTCCTGCTCAGTGTCGAACGCGACAAGCGGCGCGACGGGCCCGAAGATCTCCTCGCGGAGGATTGCCGCGCTCGACGGCACGTCGACGAGCACCGTGGGGGAGTAGAAGTAGCCCGGGCCGGCGGGGGCGCCGGCGCCGACAACAACACGGGCGCCGTCACGAACGGCGCCATCGACCAATTCGGCGACCTTGTCGCGGCTGGCGGCGTTGACCAGGGGACCCAGTTGCACGCCCTCGTCGAGGCCTCGGCCCATGCGCATCGCACCCATGGCCTCGGCGAGCCGTCGCCCGAAGTCGGCCGCGATACCACGCTGCACCAGGAAACGATTGGCGGCGGTGCAGGCCTCGCCGCCGTTGCGCATCTTGGCGACCATCGCGCCGGCGACCGCGGCTTCGATGTCGGCGTCATCGAAGACGATGAACGGGGCGTTGCCGCCCAGCTCCATGGAGCAGCTGACCACGCAGTCGGCCGCCTGGTGAAGCAGGCCGCGGCCCACCGCGGTGGACCCCGTGAAGGAGAGCTTGCGCACCCGGGGGTCGTGGAGCATGGCTCCCACCACAGGCCCTGAGCGCCGCGAGGGCAGCACGTTGACCACACCGGCGGGGACGCCCGCGTCGCCGAGCAGGGCTCCGAGCGCGAGCGCTGTCAGCGGCGTGTCCGATGCCGGCTTGAGCACCACAGTGCACCCCGCCGCCAGCGCCGGGCCGATCTTGCGGGTGGCCATCGCCGCAGGGAAGTTCCACGGTGTCACCAGCACGCTCACCCCGATCGGCTGGCGCAACACCAGGATCCGGTTGGCACCCGAGGGAGCCGTGTGCAGGTCACCGCCGCCGCGCACGGCCTCCTCGGCGAACCAGCGGAAGAACTCGGCGGCGTAGGTGACCTCGCCACGTGCGTCGGGGAGGGCCTTGCCGTTCTCCCTGACGATGAGTCGCGCCAGCTCCTCGGTGCGCTCGGTCATGAGGTCGAACATGCGCCGAAGCACCTCGCCGCGTTGCCTCGGCGGTGTCGCCGACCATCCTGGGAGCGCCTCGTAGGCCGCGCTCACAGCGGCGAGCCCGTCCTCCACCGAGCCGTCGGCGACGACGGCGATCACCTCGCCCGTGGCGGGGTCCTCGACCTCGAAGGTCATCCCGTCCGAGGAGTCCACCCACAGGCCGCCGACCAGCAGCTGGGTCGGCGCGCTCACGGCCTCAGGTTGCAGTGTGGTGCTCATGACTGCATCGCCCTCTCAATGGTGCTGATGATCCGCTCGACGGACGGGATCGCCAAGTCCTCGAGCGCATCAGCGGAAGGTAGCGGGATGTGCGGCGTCGTGATGCGCAGCGGCGGTCCGTCGAGGTCGTCGAAGCACTCCTCGGCGACGATCGACACCAGCTCGGCACCCCAGCCGCACAGGCGCGGGTTCTCCTCGACGGTGAACATCCTCCCGGTGGCGGAGACCTCGCGGAGGATGGTCTGCGTGTCGAGCGGCACCAGGCTGCGCACGTCGACGACGGTGGAGTCGATCCCCCGCGCGGCCAGCACCTCGGCGGCGGCAAGGGCGCGAGGCACCATCGCTGCGAGGGCGACGATGGTGGCGTCCGTACCGGAGCGCAGCACCTTGGCCGTGCCCAGGGTGTCGACCAGCTCGCCGTCGGGCACCTCACCCTTGGTGGCGTAGAGGCCCTTGGCCTCGAAGAACATCACCGGGTCGGGGTCGCGCACCGCGGCCGCGAACAGGCCGATGACGTCGGCCGGGTTGGACGGCGCCACCACCTTGAGCCCGGGGATGGCCATCGCCCAGTTCTCGACCGCCTGGGAGTGCTGGGCCCCGAAGCGCAGCCCCCCGCCGTTGCCCGACCTGATCACCAGCGGGAAGCTCACCTGTCCCGCGGTCATGTAGGAGCTCTTGGCGATCTGGTTGGCGACGATGTCCCAGCAGACGGCGAAGAAGTCCGCGAACATGATCTCCGCGATCGGTCGAAGCCCGGTCATGGCCGCTCCCATGGCGGCGCCGAGGATGGCCTGCTCGGAGATGGGGGTGTCACGGACCCGCTCGGGGCCGAAGCGCTCGAGCAACCCCACGGTGGCCTTGAAGACGCCCCCCGCGGCGCCGATGTCCTCGCCGAGGAGCACGACGGACGGGTCGCGGTCCATCTCCTGCGCGATCGCTCGCGACACGGCGTCGCGATAGCTCAGTTCCGCCATGACGAGCCTCCATCCGACCAGACGTGGTGCATGAGCAGGTCGAGCCCCGGCGGCGGAGAGGCCTGGGCTTCGACGGTGGCGGTCTGAACGTCGCTGTCAGCGGTCTCGTCGACGGCGTCGAGGTCAGCCTCGCCGACCCCGTGGGCGAGGAGGCGCGCGCGGTACAGGTCGATCGGGTCGTACGCGGCCCACGCGGCCACCTCCTCCTCGGGCTTGTACTTGCCGGGATCGGCCCGTGAGTGACCGCTGGTGCGATAGGTGCGCGCCTCGATCAGCGAGGGACCGCCGCCACTCCGGGCGCGCTCCAGGCACTCGCGAGCGGTGAGGTACATGGCGTCGGCGTCGTTGCCGTCGACGACGATGCTGTCGAGGCCGTACGCCGAAGCGCGATCGGCGGCGGGGTTGTCGACCGCGGTGACGGTGCGGATCGGTGTGTACTCCATGTAGAGGTTGTTCTCACACACGAACACGACGGGCAGCTTCCACACCGCGGCGAGGTTGAGGGACTCGTGGAAGGCGCCGATGTTGGTCGTGCCGTCACCGAAGAAGGCCACCGCAACGCGCGGGTCGCCACGATGCTTGGCCGACCACGCGGCTCCCAGCGCGATGGTCAGGTGAGCGCCGACGATCGCATAGGAGCCCATCACGCCGCGTTTGACGTCGGTGAGGTGCATCGACCCGCCCTTGCCCGAGAGGACGCCGCAGCTGCGCCCCAGAAGCTCGCCCATCACCCCGGTCATCGACGTGCCCCGGGCCAGGGTGTGCGCATGACCGCGATAGGTTGCGAAGGTGTAGTCCTTCTCGTCCATGGCCACGCCAAAGGCCGCGGCGATCGCCTCCTGCCCGAGCGAGAGATGGCTCGTGCCCTTGACGAGGTTCTGCAGGAACAGGTCATAGGCACGCTTCTCGAACTTGCGCATACGCACCATCTGGCGGTACAGGGCAAGTTGCGTGGGGGCGTCGACACTGCCGCCGGGACGGTGCAGGATGGCCGGGTCGACCCCCGGCGGTCCTTTCGCCACGGTGATGTCGTCGGTCGGTGCGGACATGTGGGTGCTTCCTCTGGTGGCGGATGGCGGCCGGCTAATACCTGTTGGTGACGAACAGCTCCTCGGCGGGGAAGAGGGTGAGCAGGGCGCAGCCGTCGGCTGTGATCACGACCTCCTCTTCGATGCGCGCCGCGGACTGGCCGTCGCTTGCGGGGCAGTACGTCTCCAGGGCGAAGACCATGCCCTCCTGCAGTTCGATGGGGTTCTCCAGCGAGTTGAGGCGCGAGATGATGGGCCGCTCGTGGAGGCCCAGCCCCAGGCCGTGGCCGAACTGCAGTCCGAACGCTTCCATCTCGCTGTTGAAACCGAAGTCGGTCGCCCTCGGCCACAGGGTGGCGATCTGGTCTGTCGTGGTGCCCGGCTTGACCAACTCGATGGCGGCGTCGATCCACTCCCGGGCCTGCGCGTAGGCGTCTCGCTGCGATTGGCTCGACCGGCCCACCGCGAAGGTGCGGTAGTAACAGGTGCGGTAGCCGTTGAACGACTGGATGATGTCGAAGTACGCCTGGTCACCGGGACGGATGAGGCGGTCGGAGAAGTTGTGGGGATGCGGGTTGCAGCGTTCGCCGGAGACGGCGTTGATCGCCTCGACATCGTCGGACCCCATCTCGTAGAGGCGCTTGTTGGCCAGGGCCACGATCTCGTTCTCGCGCACGCCCGGCTTGAGCGCCTCGGCGATGTCCTGGTAGACGCCGTCGACCATCGCGGCGGCTGTGGAGAGCAGGGTGATCTCGTCGGCGGATTTGATCAGGCGGGCGTCGAGCATCACCTGCTGCGCATCGCGAACCTCGATGCCCGCGTGTTGCAGCTCGAGGAGCATCGGCGTCTCGGCGATGTCGACGCCGAGCGGCATCCCGGCAACGCCTGCCGCGGTCAGCTCGGCCTTGATCTCGGCGACGGCCCGCACCATCAGCCCGGCGTCCGGTGCCACCGCCCCACGCAGGCCGAGCATGCCGGCACGGCTGTTCTCGGGGCGGATCCACGGCGCGAACAACCGATGGTGCTTGGCAGCCGACCCGAAGTCCCACACGATGGGCTCGCCGCCGCGGGTCAGCAGCACATAGCGGGCCACCTTGTCGCGGGCCCACTCGCCGATCATCGTCGCCGACACGTAGCGGATGTTGTTGACGTCGAACAGGAGCACGGCGCCGAGGTCCGACGCGTCGAGCGCGGCGCGGGCACGCGCCAGCCTGTAGGAGCGCAGGCGCGTGAAGTCGACGCGCTCCTCGAAATCGACGTTCATGCGCCCCGGGCTGGGGGGAACAACGCCAGTCAGAGGGCTCATCGCATGTCTCCTCGCGTGCCGGGATCGAAGCCGGCACGGATGGTGGGCGGGAGGTCGGCGCGGCCCCTCAGAGCATCCGTGCTGTCGAGTGGGGTCAACCTCGCCACGCGACATACTCCTTACCGCAATCGATTGGCCAAATTGTACGGGACGCGACCTCGCCCCGGGTCCGCGAGGCTGGTGCAGCAATCGATTGTCGAAACCCGTTCGGTTGCCTATCCTTCTCTGGTGGAACGGGTCAAGCTCGCAGATGTTGCCAGGGCAGCGGGTGTCCACGCGGGGACGGCCAGCAGGGCACTGAACCCGAACACGCAGCGGCACGTGAGCCGTGACACCGTGCGTCGAGTGGCGCGAGCGGCCGAGCGGCTCGGCTACGTGCCCAACGCGCACGCCCGTGGCCTGCGCACAGCCCGGTCGTACCTTGTGGGCGTGGTGGTGCCCGACATCACCAATCCGCTCTTCTCGTTGATTCTGCGCGGCGCCGAGCAGGTCCTGACGACCGCCGGGTACACCGTCGTGCTCAGCGATACCAACAACGACATCCGAGGCCCACGCAGCCAGGTTGAGTCCCTGTTGGCGCGAGGGGCCGACGGCTTCATCATCGCCACCGCCGAGTGGGACGACCCGCTCCTCGAAGACCTCGACGACCGCGGTGTCGCCGCGGTCCTCGCCAACCGTAACACCCGGCGCGGTCGCTGGCCGTACGTCGGGGGTGATGAGCGTGCGGGGATCGCCATGGCAGTACAGCACCTCCGCGGCCTCGGTCACCGGCGCCTGTTGCATCTTGCGGGCCCGCAGCATCTCTCGACTGGCCGCGACCGAGCTGAGGCCTTCGAGTCCGCTTTGCGGGCGGACTCGCTGCCGGGCGGCGACGCCCATGTTCGGGTCACCGGCGCGTTCACCGAGGCTGCCGGGTTCGACGGGATGACGGCCGTCCTGGCGGGACCAGATCGATTCAGCGGGGTGGTCGCAGGCAATGACCTCATTGCACTGGGTGCGCTGGATGCTCTTCGCGCCGCCGGCGTGCGCTGCCCGGAGGACGTGTCCCTCACCGGATTCAACGACATGCCATTTGTCGATCGGCTGACCCCTCCGCTGACCACGGTCCGGTTGCCGCTCGAGGAGATGGGGCGGATGGCTGCCAACGAGTTGCTCGCCCTTTTGCGCGGTCAACCGTCCGTTCGGGCTCGGCGGAGCACCCTGCTCCCGGTCGAGTTGATGGTGCGTGGCACCACCCAGCGGCACGAGCCCTCCCGAACCACCTGAACTGAGGTGGCGCGCGCAACTCGTTGCGCGCTGGGAGCGGCAGGCGGTAACCGGCACGGCCGTGCACCATCATCCAACGGAGTGGTCGCGGCGCTCCGGGATGTGATTCCGGGCGTCGACAATCGCAGTGCACGCGACATCGTCGCGCCTTGTGCAACGGGCTCCTGCCCACGGCAGCCGTCCCGTCCTGCGATTGGAGATCGAGGAGATGCGCACCTGGTTCAGCCGGTTGACGGGGCGACGGCTGAAACCGCGCTTCCGCCGGGCGGGTATGGCGATGATGTTGCCGCTCGCAGGTTTGGCCGCTGTCTCCGGAGCCGGCCTGGTGGTCACCAGCAACACCTCCGTCGCGCTGGACAGAGCGCAACAGCTGACCAGCCAGGTGGCCGGGCTTGAGGCAAGTGCCCAGTCCTTCGGCTTCAATGCCCTCAACGTCCTGGTCGGACATGGCTCCGCCGACGTGACCACGATGTCGGCTTCGGAGAACGACGTAGATGCCGATTTCCGCACTCTGGCGGCGCAGACCGGTCTCACCGCCGACCAGGTGAACGCCCTCTCAACCGCCGACGCCGAGTGGAAGAAGACGAGCGCGTACCGGGTTGCGATCCGACGACTGCGACAGTCGGGCACCGTCGACCCGACTCGCGCGACCGCGCTCGCCTCGTACCTCGACTCCGACCTCTCCTCACTCATCGATCGGCTGACCATCCTGGAGACGTCTGGAGCTGCCATTGTGCTCGACCTGCAGCAGTCGCGAGATGCCGCGATACGGTCGTCTGCGATCGCTGTGGCGATCGCCCTGGCGGCCGGCATGTCCATCGCGATCTGGTCGACGAGCAGGCTCGCCCGTTCTGTTCTTCGACCTCTCGGCGCGCTCAACCGGGCCACAGCCCGCCTCGCGGCCGGGGATCTGCGCCACCGCATCGCGGGTGGACGTTCCGATGAGATCGGCGATCTCGGCCAGGCGTTTGACAAGATGGCCGACCAACTGGAGCAGGAGCGCGACGCCGTTCGGGCGCGCGAACGGCGACTCGCGGCGCTGGTCGAGAACGCAAGCGACGCGATCCTGGTGGTCGGCACCGACGGTGCCATCGGTTTCGCCACGCCCCTGTTCCGCGAATTCGTGGACAGCGCCGGCGATGCCGTCCCTCGCCTGACCGACATCGTGCACCCGGACGACGTCGGACGATTCAATGCGGCGTGGAACCGTGGCATGGCCGAGCCTGCCGGGTCGACACTCGAGGTCGAGGCCAGGCTCAAGCACCGCGACGGTAGCTGGCGCCACGTGTGGGCCAGGTTGACCAATCGCTTCGACGACCCGGCCGTGGCTGGAATGGTTCTCAACATCAGCGACATCAGTGAACGCCACGAGCATGAGAAGCAACTCACGTTCCAAGCCCTGCACGACCCACTGACGGGGCTTCCCAACCGCGAGTTGTTGAGGCAGCGTACGGAACGGTCCGCGGCAGCGGCCGGCCAGGGCTCGCGCGTCGACAGCGTGCTGTACATCGACCTCGACGACTTCAAGAGGATCAACGACACCTTCGGTCACCAGGGCGGTGACAAGTTCCTGGTGGCGGTGGCGCAGAGACTGGTCGCCGCCGTGCGCCCGCAGGACACCGTGGCGCGCCTGGGTGGCGACGAGTTCGCCGTGCTCCTCGAGGGAACAACCAGCCAGGCGGCGGCGGCCGTTACCGAGCGCCTGCTCAGCGCGCTGCAGGAGCCGTACTTTCTCGACGGCAAGGGTGTCGTCGCACCCGGCGCCAGCGTCGGCATCGCCTCATCGACTCGCGCTCGGGTCAACGCCGAGACCCTGCTTGGCGATGCCGACCTCGCCATGTACTTCGCGAAGCGGAGCGGGAAGGGCCAGTACCGTGTCTTCACGCAAGCAATGCGCGTCGATCGGCTCGATCGGCTGCAGCTCGGCGATGAGCTCCGAGCCACAATCGAGGCCGGCACCATCGAGGTCCACTACCAGCCGATCGTCGATATGCAGAGTGGGGTCATCGTCGGTGCCGAAGCGCTCGCCCGATGGCCGCACCCGCTTCGAGGGTGGGTGGCCCCGGCGGTGTTCATGGCCCTTGCGGAGGAGCTTCACCTTGCTGAGCGCATCGACGCCTTCGTCCTGCACCAGGCGTGCCTCCAGGCCGGCGCGTGGGGCGCGGCAGGCCTGCCGCTTGTGCGCATCGCCGTCAACTTGTCGAGCAGCAACCTCGGCAGGCCCGACTTCGTTCTGATGGTGGCCAGCACGCTGCAGGACACCGGCTTTCCGGCCGGCAGCCTCGAGTTGGACCTCAGCGAGGGCGCGTTGATCGCAGACTCCAGCGCGGTGGTGGTCACCCTGGACAAGCTCAAGGCCCTGGGCGTGCAGCTGGCCGTGAATGATTTCGGCGCCGGGAACTCGGCATTGTCGCGGCTGCGCGCGCTGCCCGTCGACATTCTCAAGGTCCACAAGGTTTTCATCGATGAATTGGGCGCTGCCACGCCGGGATCGACACTCGCGGAGCACATCCTCGGCATCGCTCGTGCGCTCCAACTGAACGTGGTCGCTGCGGGGGTCGAGACAGCATCGCAAGCTGACTTCCTCCGCGAGCATGGCTGCGATCGCGCCCAGGGCCAGCTCTTCAGTCGTGCCGTCGAGCCGGAGGCATTCGCGGCGCTGCTCGCCGGAGGGGCTGCGCTCGGCGTCATCAAGCCCGAGCCCGCGATGGCATGAGCGCAGGGCTAGCGCAGGTTCTCGCTCATCCAGTCGGCCATCAACGGACGGTACTTGTAGGCGATGTTGTTGCACACGTGGTTGCCGTCCGGGTACATCACGAGCGTTGAATTGGGCGCCTCGCGTGCGATGCGCTCAGCCTGGTCGGGGGGGAACAGCCGGTCGCGTGCGCCGTGGATCACCAGCAGCGGTTGGGTCACCCTGTCGAGGATTCCCTCGAGGTTGAGGGTGTATGCCTTCTGGCGCGCCTCCGCTTCGTCCGCCGACTTTGTGTAGAAGATGTAGCCGCCGCGCGTCAGCGGGTTGAGGGCGTCCCAGCAGTCGCCGAGGTTGTACGGCCCGGCCAACCCCACCACGGCGGCCAGTCGCGGCTCGTAGGCGGCCGCCCGCGGGCCGTAGATCGCGCCCATGCTGATGCCCATCAGCCCCACCCGGCCGAACTCGCCGTCGAGCCCGAGGGACTCGAGGTGGTCGAGGAGCGGGGTGATCACCGTCTCCCAATTGGGTCGGATGGCGAAGTGCACGGAGTTCTCGGACTGTCCGGGGCCGTCGATGGACAGGGTGGCCATGCCGCGCCGCAGGAATTCGTCCTCGATCGTGAACATCTCCTCCTTCGACGAGTCGAGCCCGGGCACGATCAGAACGAGTGGTGGGCGTTCGACTCCGGAAGGGCGGCGCAGGTGGCCGGGGATGACGTGGCCCTCGAAGGGGACCTCGAGGCGCTCAGCAGGCGGCTCGAGGTGGGCGAGAGCCTTCCGGTACACAGCCACGGCGCGGTCGCGCAGGTGCGCGTGCACCTGGGGATCCTCGAACCAGAGGAATTTGCCAAGGTGGTAGCACCACGCGGCGCGCTGGTACGCCGCGGTGGCCGACACGGTGTGGCCTTGCTCCTCTGCATCGCGTCCGAGTTGTTCGTGCACGGCCCCGGCATCGCGCCAATTCGGCCCCCAGTCGGCCCACTCGGTGGTTTTGGCCAGGACGGTCTCGAAGTCGTTGACGTCGATGCCGTTGGCGACGAACCGTGGGCGCCAGTGCCCCGCCGCCATCTGCACGCGGTTCGGTGTGTCCACAGTCATCTCACATCTCCTGGAGGTCACGTTGGTGGCGCAGGCGGCGCTGGCTCATCACGCCGGCGCGCCGAGGAAAAGACGGCCGATCTCACTGTTGTTCAACACCTCGGAGCCGCTTCCCTCGAGGCGGACACGACCGCTCTCCAGCACCACCCCGTGGGTGGCGAGGCCGAGCCCGGAGCGCGCGTTCTGCTCGACCAGCAGGATGGTCCGGCCTGCCGCGTTCATATCGCGAATCAGGTCGAACACCGTGGCGTGCGTCTTGGGGTCGAGTCCCATGGACGGCTCGTCGAGAATCAGTAGGGCAGGGTCGAGCATCAGCGCCCGCGCGAACTCCACGATCTTCTGCTGGCCTCCCGACAGGGCGGCGGCACGCTCGTCGCGGCGCTCATGCACGATCGGGAACCGCTCGCACACCTCGCTCATGCGCCGGTCGATGAGGGCACGGTCCGCGATCGTATATGCCCCCATGCGCACGTTCTCCCAGACGGTCATCGTGGGGAAGAGGCTTCGCTCCTGCGGCACCTGGACGATGCCGCGGCGGAGGATGACGCGAGGGCTGAGGCCGACAATGGACTCGCCGGAGAACCGCACGCCGCCGAGGCGGGGATGCAGCAGCCCGCTCACGAGGCGGAGCACCGTCGACTTGCCCGCGCCGTTGGGGCCCACGATGCAGGTGATGCCACCCTCCTCGACGACCAGGCTCAGATCGTGGAGGACGTCGCCTCCGCCGTATCCGACGGTGACCCCCTGCAGTTCAAGAAGCGCTGTCATTCAGGCGCCCAGGTAGGCGTCGAGCACCACCGGGTTCTCGCGCACAGCGGAAGGGGTTCCCCTCGCGATCACCGTGCCGCGGTGAAGAACCACGACATCGTGGCAGAGGCCCATCACGAACGGCATGTTGTGCTCGACGAGGAGGAAGGCCACTCCCTGCTGGTTGAGCTGACGAATGTGCTCGCCGATGCGTTCGAGCAGGGCCGGGTTGACGCCGCCTGCCGGCTCGTCGAGGAGCACCAGTTGCGGCCGGGCCATCATCACGGCGGCAAGCTCGAGCAACTTGCGCTGGCCGTACGACAGCGAGCCACCCAGCGAGGCGGCCACGTGGCTGATGTCCATGAAGGTCAGCATCTCCATCGCCCGGGCCTTCTCCTCGTGCCACTGGCCGCGTGAGAACAGGCCTCGCAATCCCGCCCTGCGCACCGGGACCAGCATGTTCTCGAGGGCGGTGAGACGCGGGAAGATGCGTGCCAATTGGAACGTGCGTGCGATGCCCAGCCCATAGATCCGGTCGGGGGACAACCCGGCGATCGACCGAGCCTGGAAACGGACGTCGCCGGAGTCGTGCGAGGCGAAGCCGGTGATCAGGTTGAACACGGTGGTCTTGCCCGAGCCGTTGGGTCCGATCAGCGCCGTGATGCTGCCCGGCTCCACCGAGAGCGTGCAGCCGTCGACGGCGGTCACACCACCGAACCTCTTGGAGAGGTTGTCGACCTCGAGAAGGCTCACGGCGATCGAACCCCGGGTGCCGCCAGGGCTTCTCGCGTCTCGGACGACCCGCCGGTCGGCCCGGCGGTGCTGCCGTGACGCCAGCGCACGACGAGGTCGGTGACCGAGGGCACGATGCCGCGCGGCAGCAGCAGAATCACAACCAGGAAGACGGCCGCGTAGAAGACCAGGTAGAGGCGGCTGGCACCGAAGTTGTAGGAGAGCCACAACTGCGCGGGCTCCAGGATGAGAGCTCCGACGACCGGTCCCCACAGCGTTCCCAGTCCGCCGAGGAACACCATCAACACCATCGAGATTCCCACTAGGGGATCGATGACGAACTGCGGGTAGATGTAGGTCACGTAGTACCCGTAGACGGCGCCGATCATGCCGACCAGTGCTGCACTGATGACGAATGCGGTGAGCTTGAATCCACGCGCCGGCACGCCCACCGCCAGCGCCTTGTCCTCGTCGTCGCGGATGGCCAGCAGCCCGAGGCCGAACTTGGAGCGGCGGATCCCTGCCGACACGGCCAGACCGACCAGCGCCAGCACAAGCATCGCGTAGTAGTACGGGGTGTTGAAGAAGTCGCCGCTCCAGGTCGGCACGGGGAAACTCAGGCCCGAGCCTCCACCGGTGAGGCTGACGAGGTTCTCGGCGAGCAGCTGGAGCAGGAACATGCACGCGATGGTCACGATGACGAAGGTGGCCGCGCGGGTGCGCAGCGCGATCCAGCCGATCGCCAGCGCGATGACCACGGTGAGGATGCCGGCCACCGGCACGAACAGGAACGGCGTGTACCCAGCGGCGATGCCGAGGTGGGCCAGGAGAAGCCCGAGCGCGTAGGAGCCGAAGCCGAAGAAGGCGGCGTGGCCGAGCGAGATGTACCCGGTGTAGCCGCCCATGATGTTCCACGCGGTCGCCAGCCCGACATACATGGTGGTGAAGACGGCGATGTTGGTGGTGGCCGGGTCGGGGGCGAACACCGGCACAAGGAGCGCGAGCACCACAACGACGAGGAGCGCGCCGCCCTTGAGCGCGGAGGTCCGGCGCGCCGGGGTCATGCGCGGTCTCGCACAGTGACGCCATACAGCCCCTGCGGTCGCACCACGAGCACGCAGACCAGGATCACGAAGAAGACGAAGCTGGACCAGACCGGGGAGATGACCACCGCGGTCACGTCGGTGGTGACCAGCATCACCATCGCCCCGACGATGGCCCCGCGAAGGCTGCCGAGCCCACCGAGGACGATGATCGTCAGCAGCCGGGAGATCAGGTCGTAGTGGCTGCCCGGGTTGAACACGTTGGTGATGCCGAAGACCACGCCGCCGGCGGCGGCGCTGGCCACGCCGACGCCGAACGCCAGTGCTGAGACGCGGTCGACGTCAACGCCCACCAGCTGCGCGGCAGTGCGGTTGAGCATGGTGGCGCGTATCGCCCTGCCGAAGGTGGTTCGGTAGAGCATCCAGAAGATGCCGCCAAGGATGGCCAGGCAGAGGGCGAACCCGAAGATGTAGACGTACGCGATGCGAAAGTTGAACAGCCGGATCGACGCGGTCTCGTACCAGGCATTCAGCTGCTGGTAGTTGTTGGTGAAGAAGAAGCCGAGAAGGCCCTCGATTCCCAGGGCGAGGGCATAGGTGACCAGCACCGACAGCGCCTCGCGGTCACCCTTGAGGGGTCGCACGAACACCACCTGCATGACCACGCCGAGGACGAACATCGCCGGCATCGTGACCACCAGGCTCAGGAAGGGATCGATGTGCAGCGACCGGAGGAGTGCGAAGCTGAGATAGGCGCCGAGGATCACCAGGGCTCCATGCCCGACGTTGATGATCCGCATCACGCCGAAGATCAGCGTGAGGCCCGACGCCATCAGCGCGTACACCCCGCCGGTCAGGATGCCGAGGATGATCGCCTGTGGGACGAGGGTCACAAGGGCCCCTTGGTCACGAGCCGAAATTGGGCTTCGGGTAGAGGGGCTGCGCGATGGCGGCGGCCGCCGGGTACACGGGAACCGGAGTGCCGTTCTGCCATTGCACGAGGAACGTTGCGCCATTCGGCTTGCCGGTGGCATCGAAGGCCATCGGACCCTGGACGGTCTGATACGTGCCGTTGTGGAGCGCGGTGATCAGGGCTGAGTTGGCGATGCTGTTGGCCTTGGTCGCCGCCTGGTCGACGACCTGACCGACGCTGTAGGCCTCCGCGGCGTCGCCGGAGATGTCACCGGGTGCGCCGCCGTACTTGGCGGTGAACTCGGTCACGAACTTGGCGTTGCCCGACGTCTTGGCGCTGGCGTACCAGCCGGCCGGGACCATCACGCCAGCGGTGTTGGCCACCCCGACCTTGCCCGAGAAGTCCGCGCCCTGGTCGGGTCCCGCCGTCTCGATCAGCGCCTTGGGGTTGTACTGCTGCTGCTGGAACGCCTTGATGAAAGCCACGCCGTCCGGCTCCTGGGTGCCGAGGATGACAACGTCGGCGTTGGCCGAGATCACCTGCTGCGCGAGCGGCGTCCAGTCGGTCGCCTCCGCCGGGTACACCTTGTAGGAGAGCGTCTTCACGCCGGCCGCCTCGAGGAGCGCCCTGGCCCTGTCCACCTGAGGCTGGGTGAACGGATCGTCCTCGGTTGCATACGCGGCCGTCGCCGGGCGCTGGCTCGCCGGCAGCGAGAGCACCCACTGCGTGAAGCTGACGAGGTTGTCCTCGACCGCCGCAGGCTGTACGAAGAAGAGCGAGTTGATGCCGCGCGTGAAGACGCTGGGGCCGCCCCCGGCCGGCTCGGGGAACGCGTACCCGAAACGGTTCGTGACCGTGGAGGCGGGGATGGTCAGCAGGCTGCTGAAGGGCCCGAAGACCAGCGCCACCTTGTCCTGGGTGATCAGGTTCTGGTAGTTGGTGACAACCTGCTGAGTGCTGCTGGCGTCGTCCACGTACTTCATGGTCACCTTGTGGCCGAGCAGGCCGCCCTTGGCATTCTCATCCTGGGCCCACAGGTCGTAGCCCTGGACGAGGGCCTTGCCGTCGCCGGAGAAGTCGCCGGTGAGCGAGACGGAGACGCCGATCGTGATCGGCGTGCCGGCCTGGGCTGTCGCGCCCTTGCCGCCTCCGGTGCTGCCGCAGGCGGTCAGGCCAAGCGCGGACACGGTGAGAATCGAGGTCACGGTCGTCAATACAGGCCTTCGCATTGTCCTCTCCAATCTCGCCGCTGCGAGCCCTGATCTGCTGAACAAACGATTGCGCGGATGCTAGGCCGAGGTCGAAACCAATGTCAAGGGTGAGGTCCGAACGTTCGCGTTGACAGTGCCGAAATTGGGTGGTTATGCTCAACAATCGTTTGCGGCAACCGAACAGCCAGGCGGAGACCACCATCCACCGAGTCACCCACGAGGCAGCACATGACCACCCCAGCGCCTGATGGCCAGACCCTCGGCTGGATCGGCGTCGGCCGCATGGGCGCGGTGCTGGCCACGCGCCTGCTCGAGCAGGGCTGCGACCTCACCGTCTACAACCGCACCAGCGCCAAGGCGGAGCCGCTGAGCGCTCTCGGGGCGCGCGTCGTCAGCAGTCCCGCGGACCTCGCCGACCGCGACATCGTCATCACCATGGTCGCCGGGTCGGCGGACTTCGAGGAAGTCATGACCGGTCCGCAGGGGCTGCTCGCCGACGGCGAGAACGTCCCTTCCCTGGTCATCGACGCATCCACGGTGTCGATGGATGTGTCCAGCGAGATCCGGGCGCGAGCCGCGGACCGCGGTGTGGCTCTTCTGGCGGCGCCGGTGAGCGGAAACCCCAAGGTGGCGCGCGCCGGCAAGCTGAGCGTCGCCGTCTCCGGCCCACGCGACGCCTATGAGCGAGCACTGCCATACCTGAAGATGCTGGGAAGAAACGTGTCCTACGTCGGCGAGGGTGAGGCCGCCCGGCTGGTCAAGATCTGTCACAACCTCATCCTCGGCGTCGTCGCCCAGGTTCTCGCCGAGACGACCGTCCTCGCCGAGCGCGGCGGCATCTCGCGTGCCGACTACCTGGCGTTCATCAACGACAGCGTCATGGGATCCACCTTCAGCCGCTACAAGACGCCGGCGTACGTCAATCTCGACTACACGCCGACGTTCACGGGCCATCTCCTGCGCAAGGATTTCGAGCTCGGCCTCGAGGCGGCGCGCCAGCTCGACGTGCCGCTCCCGCTGACCGCGCTCACCCATCAGATCGTCCTCAGCCTCATCGGCCAGGGCTTCGGCGACCAGGATTTCGCGACACTTCTCGAGTTGGCGGCGCGTGGCGCCAACCTCACCCTGGAGCCCGATGATCGCGTCGTCGCCGACGGCCTCGATGCCGCAGCGGGCGACGACTGACCGCGTTCTCGCGACCGTTCAGGGCAGCGGCGCCCCGCTCGTTGGGTCGTTCAGTCGGTGTGGTCGCTGACGGCCACGAGCTCGCCGTTGACCTCTGTCTCGCCCTCGAAGTCGGCGTGCGCCAGGTCGTCGCTGAGATCGACGTCCTTGGCTCCGCTCATGGAGATGCTCCCGTTGAGCGTGGCGCCGCCCTCGACGACAAGGCGCGCGGCGGACGCGTCGCCCTGGAGCGTCCCTGAACCGCCAAGCGACAAACGCTTGGCGCTGGTGACGTTGCCCTTGACGGTTCCGCGGATGTCGATGTTCCGGCCTTCTATCGATGCGATCACGGTCGCGGATGCCTCGACAACGACGTCACCGCCAGCGAAGATCTCGCCCTCGACCGATCCGAGGACGGTCACCCCACTGTCGGTGCGCAGCGATCCATGGAGTGAGTCGTTGGGGCCGAGCACGATCGAACCTGCGCCAGCACCGCCGGCGGCGTTGCGCTGGCGTGCGGAGCGTCCGGTCGCGGGTTCGATAGTCATCCTTGCCACTCCCAGCGTGAAACACGGCTCGAGTGAGGGGTGCCCCTGCCAACGCCTAGGATTATAGCGTTCAGGGAGGTACGACCGGAGTCAGACAATGGGCATATCGGGTCGGCGCAAGAGCACCGGCTACGACCGCGCGCTGACCGAGTTCCTGGGCACCTTCGCCGACCACGACGAGCAGTGGGCCGGCGGCCTGCACGATGAGGTGGCCACCCGCCTCGCCGGATTCGCCCGTCCCCAGGCCGGCGACGCATGCCTGGACATCGGGGGCGACGCGGGCATCGTGACCACAGCGCTGAGTGACGCGGTCGGCCCCAGCGGCTCCGTCGTCAGCATCGACATCCCTGAACGATCGATGGAAGTGGCGCGCTCACGCGCGGCCCGCAACACACACCTCATCCAGATGAGCGGCGACGACGTCATCTTCCGCGACCACACCTTCGACGTCGTCGTTCTGTCCCGGTCAATCGCCTACGAATCGGACGCGCACACGATCATCGCTGAGGCCAATCGCACCCTCAAGGTGGGTGGCCGGCTCGCCCTCTTCTGCAGGCGCCGGGGCTGGCCACGGCGGCGGAAGAGGCGTTCCTCGACGAACTGGCGCACTTCGTGGGTGAGCAGCCTGTGACAGTTCCCGAGCAGTTCCTCGGCTACCCCGGGTTGGCCGACCGGCGCGAGGTGGATGCGGCGCTGAGGGCGGCAGGGTTTGTCGACGTCACCTTTGGCGACGTCGTGACGGGGGGGCGTGCCGAGGACGTGGCCGCCTGGAACCGCGAGATGATGCGCTGCTGGCCGGCGGCACGCATCGTCATCGGGGCCCTGGCCGGCACCAAGCGCGGCCAGTTCGAGGCACGCATCGAGGCGGTGATGTCCGGGCTTGGCGAGGATGGCTATCGCTATCACCACGCGTACCTGCTGGCGACAGGGATCAAGGCCCGGGACTCGATCCTGGCGTCATCGCACCGAGCGCGCGCCTAGGCCGTGCCCGGACTGCGGAGGCCGGCTGGGTCGAGCGACCGTCACGCCGGGATTTCGGGGTCGGCCCGCTTCACCTCCTGGACCAGCCAGCCGTTGCCGTCAGGATCGCTGAAGGCGAGGAAGGAGCCGTAGCTGCGGCGCTCGGGGTCGGGTCCCGGCACCTGGCCGCCGGCGTCGAAGTGGAAGACATCGCTGACCGCGACACCGCGCTGGGCGAGTTGCGCGCGGGCGGCGTCAATGTCGGTGACCACCAGTTGCAATCCCTGGAGCGAGCCCGATGCCTCGCTGTTGCGCATGACCGCGATCGAGCACGCCGACCCCGGCGGGGTCAGCTGCACGACCCGGAAGTCCTCCCCGGCGCGGTGGTCGACGTCGAGGTTGAAGCCTGCAGTCTCGATGTAGAACGCCTTGGCCCGGTCCACGTCGGAGACTGGGACGACCACGAGCTCCAGTTTCCATTCCACGATGGCTCCTCCTTGCTGCCGTCCCTGATCGACGCCCCGAACTGTGTCATGCCGGCGCGTGACCCTGCCGCTCCTGTGGCAGCATCGGCGGCGCCATGAATGAGAGCGGTGACCAGCCCGCGCGGACCTCGGTTGATCGGCCGCGGCGGGACCTCCTCAGGCGGGGATGCTGACTGCCCGTGCGCGCGGTGCTCTACGACCATTTCCAGCAGCTGCCTCGGCTGATCACGGCCGCGGACCCGGCGTGCCCCGCGGCCGGCGTGATCATCGAGGTGGTCGCCACCGGCGTGTGCCGGAGCGACTGGCACGGCTGGATGGGACACGACCCGGACATTCACCTCCCCCACGTGCCCGGTCACGAGTTCGCGGGCCGGGTCGCGGAGGTGGGCCCCGAGGTGCGCGACTGGTCCGCCGGGGACCTGGTCACGGTGCCGTTCGTCTGCGCATGCGGGGAGTGCGACACCTGCCGGCGCGGCGATCATCAGGTCTGCGAGCGCCAGTTCCAGCCGGGTTTCACCGGTTGGGGATCGTTCGCCGATCTTGTCGCCATCGATCGAGCTGACGTGAACCTCGTGCGCATCCCCGAGGGCGTTGACGTCGAGTCGGCCGCGAGCCTGGGCTGCCGGTTCGCGACCGCGTACCGTGCCGTCGTGCACCTCGGGCGCCCGCGGCCGGGCGATTGGGTGGCGGTTCACGGGTGCGGCGGTGTCGGCCTGTCGGCGGTGATGATCGCGGCGGCACATGGGGCGCAGGTCATCGCCGTTGACGTGTCGGCAGCGGCGCTGCGCATCGCCAGCGAGGTGGGCGCAGCCGCGACCGTCAACGCCATGGAGAGTGAGGTCGTGGCGGCTGTCCGCGACGCCAGCGGCGGCGGTGCGCGGGTGTCGATCGACGCCCTGGGCAGCACAGGCACCTGCCAGGACTCGATTCGCTGCCTGGGCACGCGGGGACGCCATGTCCAGGTGGGACTCATGGTTGGGGAGAACGGGATGCCACCGATCCCCATGGGCGCCGTGATCGCCGGTGAGCTCGAGGTCATCGGCAGCCACGGCATGGCCGCTCATGCCTACCCCCAGATGCTGGCCGAGATCGCCGCCGGGTCGCTGGCGCCCCAGCGGCTGGTGCGGCGTCGCATCGATCTTGCCGCGGCGCCGGCGGTGCTGGCGGACTTCGACGAGCACCCTGTGCCCGGCGTGACCATGGTCCACGTGCGCGGCATGCTGTCAACCGGAGGCTGAGCGCGCCGTCGGCGCGCCTGTGCCATTCTGCGGCGGTGGGTGACCCAGACTGGGAGAGGCGGCTGGCGCTCCTCTGGGCGTCGATCGACGACGTCCCTGCGGCCGATTTCCTCGAGGCGACGCGCGACCTCGTCGCCGAGCTGCCGGACGAAGACCCCTCCGGGCTGTTCGAATACGCCTCAGCGCTCGACTCGACCGGTCACCCCGACATGGCGGCCGATCGTTACCAGCAGGCCCTCGCGGGAGGCCTCAGCGGGCGTCGCCGCCGCCGGGCGGTGATCCAGCTGGCCAGCTCTCTGCGCAACCTCGGTCGGGCGGAGGAGAGCGTCGCCCTCCTCACTGCCGAGCTGGACGCTGGCTCTGACGACCTCGACGACGCCGTCCGGGCGTTCCTGGCGCTGGCGCTCACCGGCGTCGGACGCGAGCGCGAGGCCGTCTCGGTGGCCCTGACTGCGCTGGCTCCGCACCTGACCCGGTACAGCCGGTCCCTCGCCGCCTACGCGGTCGACCTCGACTGACGGCGACACCGGTCTGCCCGGATTCGGAGGTGGAAGAGGCGCGGACGCGGTCAGGCCGCGCCCGTCCCTGTGGCGATACCGGCGAGGGCGGCGCTGCGCTCCCACAGCCCCCGGGCGAGAGCCTCATCCTGCGCCTGGGCGCTGGGCTGGCGCACCGTCTCGTCGATGACGTACTCGCCGGTGATGCCGGCAGCGGCGTTCGAGAGCGCCAGCCACACCAGGGAGCGGGCGCCTCGCTCGGGCGTGCGCAGCAATGGCCCAACAATGGTCAGCCCGGCCTTGAGAATGTGACCGTCGTTCTTGCCCCACCCCGAGCGTACGACCCCCGGGTGGAAGCAGTTGGCACGCAGCTCCGGGGCGCGCCTGGCCAACTCGCGCGTGAACAGGACGTTGCAGAGCTTGGAGGTTCCGTAGACCCGCATCCCCGAGAAGGACCTGATCGACTGCAGGTCATCGAGATCGAGCAGGCCGCCCTTGTGAGCATCGGACGATGTGGTGACCACGCGACCGCCCACAAGGCGATCCCGCAGAAGCTCGGTGAGCAGGAACGGTGCCAGGTGGTTGAGCGCGAAGGTCTCCTCGAAACCCTCGGACGTTTCGCGGCGCGTGCTGAACACTGCGCCGGCGTTGTTGGCCAGCACATCGATGTGTTCGTGGCGGCCGCGTACCTCGCCGGCCAGCCGTCGCACCTCGGCCATCAGCGTGAGGTCCGCCACGTACTCGTGGACGGGGGCGCCACCCCCGGTTTCCATGGCATCGTGGGCCGCAGCCTTGACGCGCTCCGCGTCCCTGCCGACGATCCCCAGCTCGACGCCCCGACGCGCCATCTCGATGGCGGCGGCGCGGCCGATGCCACGCGTGGCGCCGGTGAGGAGGACAACGGTCACAGCCCCACTCTACGGGGGGTCGCGGATTGATCGCCTGTCAGGCGGAGAAAATCGCGAACACCGCACCCTGGGGATCGGCGACGACGGCGAATCGACCCATGCCGGGGATGTCCATCGGCGCCATGTTCACTGAGCCGCCGAGCTCCTTGACTCGGTCAGCCGCCTCATCGGTGCTCTTCACCGCAAAGTACACCAGCCAGTGCGGCGGAACCTGGGGAGGCGTTCCGATGGCGTTCATGTCGTTGCAGCCGCCGATCGTCCTCCCATCGAGCTGCCACTCGACGTAGTTGTCTCCCTTGGTGGTCCAGCCGAAGACCTTGCCGTAAAAGGCTTTGGCGGCCTCCACGTCGCGCGTGCCCAACTCGTTTCAGGCCACGGAGACCGGCTCATCGAACAGTTCGGCGTACGTGAAGAGTGCCGACGCCGCTGCTACCGCGCAGACAGTGCGGGACGCGGGCGGCGACGATGCCGGCCACCTCAGCGAATCCTTCATCGGCGTTGGGTCCGAGCAGCGCGGTGACCGTCCCCTCGGGAACCGCGAGGTCGAGCCCGTCGAGCGCGTGGATGTCGCCGTAGGTCTGGCGCAGACCGACGACCCGGATCACGTCCGCCATGCCGTGAAGCCTCCTCCATCGTGCGCCGCGCCGCGGCGCCGGCCGACGTTAGCAGGCATCCGGCTGGCGACGAGACTGAGAAGGCAGACGCACCGGGTTGCTCTTCGCGCACCCGGCTGGTAGGGTGGGCCGGGCCGAGAGCGGTAGGAGGTGGACGCTCCGCGCGGGGAACTCGCTGCACAGGATCCCCGACATCACCATCTCGCTGGGGGATGCCGTGATGTCTCGTTCGCGGCGGCGCACCGCCGTCCTGTTCTTTGTGCTCGCCCTGGCTGTCTCCGCGGCCCTGGGCGGAGGGAACGTCGCTCCCGCCAGTGCGTCACCGGCGAAGGCGACGGCGCCGACCGCCTCGCACATCGACTGCGGCAATGGAGGCCGCTTCCTGTGTACGGAGGTCTTCGACTCGGAGACCATCTTCGGGCAGAACCATTACGTCGGCCACGATGAGCCGAGCACGCTCTTCTACTCGAACACCGCCGGTTCGGGGAACGAGATGCAGTACCGCGGCACGCTGCCGACAGAGCCTGCGGTGAGCAACATCCCGGGCAAGAAGAATTACGACTTCCAGTACTACGCGGCCTTCTGGTTCGGCATGGCCATGTGCGACACGCAGTCCTACCCCGAGCAGGTCAGCACGTGTGCCCCGGACAGCAACAGCAACATCGTCGACCCGACCAAGAGCCGCAACCATGCCGGCACGGCATACATGGAGCTGCAGTTCTACGCACCTGGATACGTCAACCAATGGAACGGTTTCACCTGCTCCGCCACGCAATGGTGCGTGTCCCTGAACATCGACAGCCTGTCGGAGAACCCGGTCACGGGTCAGCTATTGAACTCCACGTGCGCGGCCACTACCGGCGTCGAGTACGTCAACTTCGCGTACCTGACCAAGAGCGGCAAGCCACAGGGGCCACCAAACCCGATCAGCTTCGACCCATTGGCCTCAGGCACTCCCAACCACGGCGAGGACCTGTTCCTGAACCAGGGCGACTCGTTCAGCGTCTCGCTGCACGACACGGCGCACGGCCTTCAGACGACAGTCCAGGACGCCACGACGGGCCAGTCCGGCTCGATGACCGCAAGCGCGGCCAACGGGTTCGGTCAGGTGAAGTTCGCGCCCAGCCCGTCCACCGCGTGCCAGAACATCCCCTACGACTTCCATCCGATGTACTCGACCTCCAGCACCCAGACCACCGTGCCCTGGGCAGCTGCGACCTACAACGTCGCATTTGACACGGAGATCGGCCACTTCGACTACTGCGACAACGTGGACACCAGCACGTTCTCGTGCGTCGGGAAGGAGGGCTTGCGAGCTAGCAAGGAGACGGCAGATACCGAGGACCAGGGTTGCTTCCCCGCTTCGGCATCGAGCCTGGTCAAGATCGGCGGTTGCCTGGGTTCAAATACCGGGTATGACGGCACGTCGTACCTGAGCGACTGGCCCAACGGCACAAGCTCGCGGCCAACTCCCACCATCTTCACGAGCCCGCGGACCGGACCGAACTACGACATCAATTACTCATCGGTCGGGTTCAACACCGACCTGCCGAGGATCGAGCAGGACCTGGGTACCTGCAGCGGGGCCACGGGTGCCGGCTGCACGATCATTCCGCCCACCGACGACGGCACGCTCGCGCGGTTCTACCCGTTCTACTCGACCGGAACCGCGCTGGGAGGCTGCGCGTGGACGGTCGGGCAGGCCTACCCGGGCTTCAGCACCAACACCTACGGCGGTCATCAGCAGTACGGTTCGCTGCTCAAGGTCACGTACCTGACGCTCAACGGGGCGACCAGGACGTCCTTCAACGACTACCAGAGCATCATTCCCAACCCCTGCCCGCGCTGATCTCACACACAGAGGGAGGGACCGCCGCATGACGGTCCCTCCCTCGCCACGCCGCTTCGTCGCCGACCCCGGCTCAGACGATGCTGATGCCCTCGCGCAGACCGGTTCGCCCGGTGATGAGCAGCAGGAGGTCCGGCGCGTGGTCGAGCGTCCCAGCGAGGCGGCCCGCCAATTCGAGGCTGGCGCTCACGGCAGGCTGGACGTATGGGGGCGGATCAACTCCGAGTGTGCGGGCGAGGTCGAGGCCGTGGACGGTCAGCTCGAAGGTGCGGGTGGGCAGGTAGTCGACGAGTGTGATGACGCCTACCGGGCTGGTCACGAGGGCGCCGTCGGCGGTGACGTCGACCAGCCCTGTCACGCGGAGCGCGAGGTCGGTGATCGCAGCCACCGGGTCCTCGCCCAGGGCGGCGCCAGCTATCCGGCCGCGGCGCGCGACCGCATCGGCGTCGGCCAAGAGGGCACGGGTCGCGACGAAGTACGCGACCGGACCGTCCAGGGCGTCGCCGGTCGGCTCCTTGTCCAGGTACGCCTCAATCGTTGAGAGAGCGCGACCGGTATGTCCGACCAGGTCACGGACGTTCCACACGCCGAGCGCCGGGTCATCCCAGCCGCTGTCGGGAACTCGGGCGACGAGCTCAGTGATGCAGGCTGTGGCGGCAGCGAAGCAGTCGCGAGTCGAAGAGCTGGTGATGTCGTGCACGGGCCGACTCTGACCTGCTCGATGGTCTCCTCGACGGTCGCGACCGTCACGCAGCGGCGCGGTCGCCGCGCCGGCTACGACGCCCGGGATTCGCGCTGTACATCAGCGGCCGGTTGGATGGCGCAGCGATCGCGGAATCCCGGGATGATGCGATCCCAGCCGCTATGGTTGGCGTCGCGCCGCTGCCGGCCGCGCTCCGTGCCGAGTCGCTCCCAGCCGCGGTGCTCCACCTCGACGCGGGTCACGGATGCGGCAACCTCGACGAAGGCGATCTCGACGTCCGTGGCGTCAGCGCGGTCGGCGCCGATGTGCCAGAGGTACGCCAGACGACCCGGGGGTTCCCAGGCCGTGACCTCGCCCCACTCGCTCTCGTGTCCGGACGGAGATCGTTCGTAGATTCTGCCGCCCAGACGTGGCTCGAGCACCACGTGGGTGCCAGGCTCGCCTGACACCGTGTGGTCGGACGGCCACCACGACGAGATGTGCTCCGTCCAGACAGAGAAGGCGCGCTCAGGATCGCACGCGACCTCGAAGGACAGTCGCAGGGGCTCGATCATCGATCCGGCGGCTCCGTTGTGTTCTCCGCGAACAGCCGGAAGCGGATGGCCGCCGACCCCCAGACGTCCTCGACGTAGCTGCGCACCGCGGTGATGCCGGTCTCGTGCAGGCGATAGAGACGGCGAGTGCCGACCTGTTCGTCGCGGACCAGGCCGGCCGTGCTCAGCAAGCGCAGGTGACGCGAGACGGCCGGCCGGCTGATGGGGAGCCCGTCGGCGAGTTCCTGGACGGAGCGCGGCCGGGATGCAAGCAACTCCACGATGGCGCGTCGTTGGGGGTTGCCCAGGGCCCCGAAGGGATCCCCGCCGCGGAGGGAACTCGCCATCTTAGGCTTGATCGTAACATGCCCGTTACGGTAACCTTCTGGTTACCGATCTTCACCACGCCACCTTGCCGTTGGACCCGGCGCGTGGACCGGGAGGCTCGTTCACACACGCGACAGATGGAGAGCAGAACGTGAAGTTCTACGAGGCCACAGCTGACATCCAGGCGCCCCCCGAGACGATCTGGACGGTCCTCACCGACGCACCGGGCATGACCGGATGGGACTCGGGCGTCGAGGGCACAATCGCGCCCGGCGCGAAAATCAAGGTGCACGTCAAGGCCAACCCCGGCCGGGCGTTCCCGGTGAAGGTCACCGATTTCGAGCCGGCTCGACGGATGGTGTGGTCGGGGTGTGATCTGGAAATCCATACCTGACCTCGCGCCGTCGTTCACGCAGTTTGCGCAGGGACTCACGCACGAAGCGGAGTCCAGGGCCGGCGCGACGCCGTAACCCACGGGAACCACCTCTCGGTCCACCACGCAACCACCCTCAACCGGCCGGAATCGATTCGAGAAGGAGTGCATCAATGCAGAAGCGTCTTGTCACCCGCTACGCAACCACGTCCGCCGAGGCGGCGGACGAGAACCAGCGACGCGTCGAGGGCGTGTTCGCTGAGCTCGCCACGACCAAGCCTGACAATGTCAGCTACATCGTGCTCCGGCTGGCGGACAACTCCTTCGTCCACGTGTCTTTCCACGACCACGGCGACGACGATGTGAACCCGATCTCCTCTACCAAGGCGTTTGCGCACTTCCAGGAGAACCACGGCGAACGCCGCGACGGCGGCGTCGACCAGCAGACGGCGACGCTCGTCGGCTCGTACATCACCGTCATCGACTGACCCGCGCCCGAGGCGGCGCCTCGGGCGTCGGGGCGGGAGACGACCAGGCGGACCGTCCGACACTGTCGCCGGGACGACCGCCGTCCCCGTCCCCGAGGCGGTACGCGACGTGGAGGTCGTGGTCGTGACCATCCCCGAGAAGGCCGTTCCCAGCCCGCCCGTGGACCTCTTCGATGATGTGGCCAGCGACGTCGTGATCGTGGACACCGGCAACGACTACCACCAGCGCGATGGCCTGATCGAGGAGATCGAAAAGGGCACCACGGAGAGTCGCTGGGTGGCAGATCAACTCCGCCGGCCGGTTGTGAAGGCCTTCAACAATGTCTACGCCGCGCACCTGCTCGAACGCGGCCAGGCCGCGGGTAGCCCCGGGCGCATCGCGCTGCCCGTCGCGGGCGACGACGCCGTCGCCAAGGCGGTGGTGATCCAGCTCGTCGACGAGCTGGGCTGCGACGGCGTGGACGCCGGAAGCCTGGACGAATCGTGGCGGCAGCAGCCGGCACGCCGGTGTATGGCACGGACCACGACGCAAAGGGAGTGCGCCGGGCAACGGTGGACGCGTCGAGGGAGCGCGGGGCCGACTTCCGCGCCCCGGACGTCAGTCCCAGGGTTGCGGCACCACCGTGACCAGGCCGGCTATCGGACACTCCGGTCCGGCGTGGTCCTCCACCCGCAGCCACGCACCATCGGCCCAGGTGCCGTGCAGGAGCAGGATCCGGCCGCCCGCGCAGGGCACGTGCCCGTCTGACGCTGCCCGCGGGCAGAGCGCGTCGACCACCGGACCGTTACACCGCTGACGGCCGCGGCCGTCGCTCGATTCGATCTCGGCGCGAACCACGCCATTCACAGTCACTCTGCCCGGTTGATCCGGGTGGCCTCGAGGTCAGCGGCCGCGCTAGTCACGGGAGCCTCCTGGGATGCGCCTCTGAACACGCTCCAAGCTTGCGGTCCAGCGGCAGCCATGACATAGAGGCGTAGGTCCCTGGTCTCGCGGGACCGAACTGACCAGCCCCATCGCCCCGCTAGGGCGGGCCGGCGCGGAAGGTCGCGACCGGATCCCGAACGTCCCGTGCAGTCAGGGCCGTCCGGCTCTGGCGGCGAGGAAAGGCCGCCGCCACGATGCAATCAAGACGGACAACCGTCACTAAGAACGCAGGAGACAGATATGACCAAGGGATTGCGGTGGCGCATCGTCGTTCTTCAGGTGGGCCTGATGGCCATCTTGAGCTTCGCAGCCGGCTTCGCTTTCTGGGGAAGCAGCTTTTCCACAGGCCAGGTGCACGACAACCTCGCCGCGCAGCAGATCTACTTCCCTGCCGCCAACAGCCCGGCGATCACCTCTCTTCCCGCGGCTGACGCTGCGGCGATGAGCGTGTACGCGGGTCAGCAGATGACCACCGGCGCGCAGGCAGAGACCTACGCCGACCACTTCATCAAGGTTCACCTCAACGAGATCGCGGGTGGCCAGACCTACTCGCAGGTCAGCGCAGCCTCCCAGGCCGCGCCGGCAAACACCAAGCTCGCCGGCCAGGTGCAGACGCTGTTCCGTGGGGAGACGCTCCGTGGACTCTTGCTCAACAGTTATGGCTGGACGCAGGTCGGCACCTACGCGGGCTACGCCGCTGTCGCACTCACCGTCGCCGCCGTGATCGTGCTGCTCGCCTTCATCTACGAGATCGCCGCGTGGCGCAAGTCCTACTCGACGACCGTGACCAATGCCCCGACGGGCGCACGGGTCGGGCAGCCACACGCCGCGTAGAGCTCCGCCCTTCGTGGGCAACCACGAATCGCCGGGAGCGGCGGGTCGTCGGCGAAAAGCCGGCGGCCCGTTTCTCTTTGCCGGCTGCCGCGATGCGGGCTCCAACGGCCTCAGGGGAGGAGTGTCAGGGTGAGGGTGTCCGCCAGCCACTGCGTGAAGCGCTCGGGCGACCAGTGGCGCTCCGTTCGCAGCAGGCGATGGACTTCGGGGCTTGTCAGCGTCCAGATGATCGCCGCGGCATCGTCGAGGGTGACGCCGTCGCGAAGGGGGCCGTTGGCTGCGACCCAGCCCGCCACCGCCTGCTGGTTTCGATAGCGTTGCTCCTGGAACCGCCCTCGTAGGTGGGCGATGGTTGAGTCGACTGCCGCCGCGCTGCTCATGATGTCGGCCGCCGGACGGGTGCGCTCGATACTGGCGCTGATACCCGCGGCGAACAGGGAAATCTGCGCGCGTTGGTCGGACTCACGCCGGACTGCTTGCGGACCCGGCCGGGAGAGCATGTCGACGGGCTGCTGATCTCCGCCTGCGCGCAGGTCCATCAATGCCTGGAGAACGCCACGCTTGTTTCCAAACGCCGCGAACACTGTGTCCACCGCCACCTTTGCCTCCGCGGCGACGATCTCCATCGTGGCCCCGGCGTACCCGCGGCTCCCAAAGCACTGCTCGGCTGCTTCGAGGATGCGCAGCCGCGTCTGACGAGCCTGCTCCTGTCTCAGCGCCGAGGTGTAGGCGCGGCGCGGCTTGACCGACGACATGGTTTCATCCTATCATCGCCTTATTCACTAAAGTACCACTCCGGCAGATTTGAGGAGCAGGCGATGTACGGTTTCACCCAAGACCTTCCGATCACCCCGGAGATCTATGCGCGAATCCTCGAAGGCATCGGGACGGAGCCCCCGGAGGGCTTGATCGTCCACGTCGTGACGAGGCACGACGATGGTCTGCGCTACACGGACGTCTGGGAATCGCGCGAACTCTGTGATCGCTTTCTCGAGGAGCGCGTCCACCCGGTGCTTCAGAGGGCCTTCGCGGCGCACGGTGGTGTGCCCCACAACGAGCCGCCGCGCCGCGACGTCGAGGTCGTTGACGTGTGGCACCGGCTCCCAGAGGGCGTGGCGCCGGCCCGCTAGCCGGCCGGACCCATCACGGTGGCCGGGTCGATGCCGAGGTCGGTGAGCACGGCGCGTGCGGCGTTGCGCCCGCTGCGGCCGGAGACTGACCCACCGGGGTGGGCGGTCGCGCCCGTCTGGTAGAGCCCGTCAAGCAGCCGGTACCCCGGCCAGCCGACCAACACCTCGCCCGCGGCCGTGACGAACTCACCGCCGTGGCAGGAGCCGCCCACGTTATGGCGATTGCGCGCCTCGAGGTCGGGTGGCGCCTCGCCACGCACGGCCAGCACGTGCGAGCCGCTCAGCCCGGGCACCAGCTCCGCGGTGCGATCGACCAGCTGCGCGGCGTAACGGTCGCGCTCCGTTTCCCAATCGCCGCCGCGGGCTAGGTGGCGAGGGGCCATGGTGAGCAGCTTGACGACCCCCATCCCATCGGGGGCGCGGTCGGGGTCGACAATGGTGGAGCAGACGATGAGGACCCACGGGTCGCGCGCGTCGGTCTCGCCTCGCGCCAGGGCGTCGAGTTGGGCGGCCAGGCCCTGGGCGGACCCGATGCCGCCGGCAACCGACGCGAGCGGGCCATTGGCCGTGTCGTAGGCGAGGCTCGCGTCAGTGGCGAGGTGTACGGCGAAGAGCGTCAGCCCCGGCCGCCAGGTGCTCGCGGCGCTCCGAAGGTCGGCCGGAATCTCCACACCCTCGAGCATGCCCGCGACGTGGGTGATGTGTGCCGATGACAGAACCGCACGCGACGCCGGCCAGCGCTCGCCGTCGTCGGTGACGACCGCGGCGGCGCGGCCGTTCTCCACGACGATCTTCTCGACTGCTCGTCCGGCGAGGACCCGACCGCCGTGCGAGGTGATCGACGCCACGAGCGCATCGGGGAGGGCACCGGAGCCACCGATGGGCGTCGCCCAGCCGAACTGAGCCCGACCGGCGGTGATGGAGAAGGGGAGGATGCCGGTACCGGGGCTGCGCGGGTCGGTGATGGTGGCGAACGACAGCCACGTCAACAGGTCGCGTGACCGCTGGTGTGTGAACCGCTCCGCGATGACGTCGGTCGCGCTTCGCCGCCGCAGAGCCGCGTACTCCGCATCGGCCGCGGAGGTCGCCGGGTCGAGGCGGGCCGCGTTCCATGCGCTGTGTGAGGCCGCGAGGCCGCCCTCCCAGTCGGCGAGGATGCGCAGGTAGGCCGCCCCGTCCTCCTCCGACCAGCGGCCGAGCTCGGCTGCGGTGGTCTCGCGGTCGCGGGACACCACCGTCGCGTCACCGTCAGGCAGTGGCAGCACCACGGCCGGGTCGGTGTGCACGTAGCGCAGCCCGAGTGCCGCAAGGCCCAGCTCGTCGTCCTTCACCAACGGGTTGCTCTGGATGAGGACGTGCGCGCTGGAGCACGAGTCGTGCCGGAAACCGGGCAGCGTCAGCTCCTCGGTGATGGTGTTGCCACCGACCTGCGCCTGCTCCTCGAGCACGACGACGTCGAGGCCGGCGGCGGCCAAGTACGCGGCGCCGATGAGGCTGTTGTGGCCGGCGCCGATCACGACGACCTCGGCGCTGTGGTTGCTCATGCCCCGCTCGTGAGACCGCCCCCGTTCTGTGCTGACAAATCTGCCGTCATGGTAGTGCGCCGCGGCTGAGGATCGCTACCATCCGAGCACTCCGCACATCTTCCGCGATCGCGCATCGAGCGACGACCGCACGGCGTGGACGTTGGCAAACCGATCGTGACGGCTGCGATCCCTTTGCTCACTTTGTAACGGCTGCGATGCAGTCGCGAGACGCATTCCTGCCGGCGGCAGACGATTATTGCCATGCCTCGAATGAGGCGCCGTCGCCGGAGGGATCTGGGCCGCCGCGGGTCAGTAGCGATCAGACCGTTTCATTCGGAGTCGTCGTGTTTGCACGTCCGGGTCACCGTGCGGTGACCCTCCTGCTCGGAGTGAGCGTGTCGATCATGGGCGTGGCCGCGTTCGGTGGCACCCGCGCCCAGGCGGTGGGCACACCCATCTTTACCGAGTCCTTCTCCAACAATTCTGTGCCGGACTCGCATTGGATCCTTGGCGGCAGCGGCTTCACGCCATGCCTGACTGCGAGCGGGAACACCACCGTCGCGCCGATCAAGAGCTGCTCGGGGACGACGGACGCCGCCGGCGGTGGAGCGTTGCGCATCACAGGCAACGGGGGTTCGCAGAGCGGGTACGCCTTCTACAACTCACCTCTGCCGAACAACGCGGGGTTGGACATCAGCTTCGACTCCTTTCAGTACAACGGCACCGGTGCCGACGGGATCGCGTTCTTCCTGACGGACGGCCAGTACCAACTCCTCGCCCCGGGAGTTTCGGGGGGCTACCTCGGATACGCGGGCGGCAACCATGGGATCGGCAACGGGATCGGGGTGGCGCACGCGCTCTTCGGGGTGGGCCTCGACGCCTACGGCAACTTCTCCAACTTCGAGAACAGCCCCTTGAACGGTGGCGGCAACTGTCCCGAACGGGCGCCGACATTCGTGCCGAATGCGGTGGTCCTGCGCGGTCCGGGGAACGCCGACAAGGTCAACTACTGTTACCTGGCAGGTGCGGTGGCGCCGAGGCCGCTCCACGTGGACAGCGCCGTCGACCGCACCAACGGGGGCCTCAACAACGTGTCCCGCCGGGTGCACATCGTGGTCGACCCCTCAACCGACCTGGCTCCCAAGGTGACGGTCAGCATCGACGGGACGCAGGTGTTGCAGGCAACCGAACCGGCCATGAGCCCAACGGTGAAGTTCGGGTGGACCGCCTCCACCGGGGGCAGCACCGACATTCACGAGATCGGAAACGTCACGGCGGCCACAATCAACCCGGTCTACCCGGTGCTCTCGGTATCCAACACAGTGAACAACGGCGGCACCTTCCCGTCAGGTGGCGGCGTATTCGGGGACGCCGCCTACACGATCACCAACAGCGCCACTGCCAACTTCGAAGCACAGCCGTTCGCACTCACCGTGCCGGTGCCGGCTGGGCTGGGCTACACCGGGACCAGCGTCTCGGACCCCAACATGAGTTGCGTGGCAACCACGGCGACGAACCTCTCGTGCACCTACACGCCGACAGGGTATGGATTCGCGCCCGGGCAGTCTGTGACCGCACATCTGCTGTTCTCCCCGATTGCCACGTATTCACAGCAGAACGTGTTGCTGACCGCGTCGGTGAGCTCGGCGGATGGCGGATCACCCACGACGAACCAGACCGTGCAGGTCATCCCGCGGGCGGTCCCGAATGCGATCACCACCACCGTCAATGTGCCGGCAACAGTGGCGCAGGGTGCAAACGGCACGGCGCCGTTCACCTGGCACGTCGGCGCGGCTGCGAATCCCGCGCTGGTGACGTCAGCCGCCATTGATACCTCGGGGAACATCACGGTCACCCCGGTCGCAGGGGCCTCGGGGACCACGACGATCCCATTGTGGATCGACGACGCCAGCGGAACGGTGTCGGCGACGGTCCAGGTGCCGGTGACCGTGAGGCCGACCATCTCACCCGTTGTGGGATCGGGGACAGGACCGGCACCGGTCTACGCGACCGTCGCTTCGCCCGTGGGAACCGGACCTTTCACCTACACCTTCGTGTCCACGCCCAACGCCGCCACCCAGGGGACGGTGCAGTTCGTTGCAGGGTCGCCCGAGCGGGTCAAGTTCATGCCCGCATCGGGGTTCAGTGGAGCGGTACCGACGTTCACCTACCGAGTGACCGACGCAGGATCGGCGCAGTCGGCGACGGCCACCATCGATCTCACGGTGAACAAACCGGGGAACCCCACCGTTGCGCCCGTGTCAGGGACCATCGACGCCAACACATCGTTCACACAGGCGGTGCCTGCCCCCACCGGCGCAGCACCCTTCACATACAGCATCGCGACGTCACCGTCGGCCGGAACCGAGACCATCTCAAATGCCGGGGACGTGAACTTCACGCCGCCCGCCAACACCAGCGGCATCTACACCTCGACCTACCAGACCCTCGACCAATACGGCCAGGCCTCCGCGCCCGCCCAGATCCGCGTGACGGTGCGGCCCGTTGCCGCGAACTTCTCGGGAACGACAGTGGGAGTGTCCACGCTGACCCTGACCGCGCCGAACCCGGCTGGCACCGGGCCCTTCACCTGGATCGCGACGCCACCGCAGACCAACGGCTCGCTGTCGATGGACATCGCCACCGGCCAGGTGACGTTCACTGCGAACGCAGGCTACTCGGGAACGTTCAGCTTCGCGTACACCGTCTCCGACGGCGTTGCGGGGACGAGCTCGACGGCCAAGTCGGTCACTGTTACCGTCACAGCCCCTCCAGCACCCGTGGCCGCGACTTTCGGAAGTACCCAGGATGCCGACACCACCGTCAGCGCTCAACTGCCCGCCCCGACCTCGGGTACCGGCTCCTTCACCTATGCGGTGGGATCGCCGCCGCCGTCTGGATTCCTGGTCCTCCAGCCGGGCGGGCACCTGGCCTTCACTCCCGCCTCCGGGACCAGCGGGGTTGTCACCTTCACCTACCGGGTGACCGATCCGTACGGGTCGAGCAGCTCCCCAGCGACCGTGACCCTGAACTTCCGCCCGGTGGACCCGGATCGTTCGGGCTCCACGGTGGGTCCGCAGCCGGTCACGCTCGTCGGGGGCGTGGTCGACGGCACAGGGCCGTTCACGTACACCCTCACGCAGCCACCGGCAGCCCAGGGCTCGGCCACCGTGAACCCCGCGGACGGGGCGATCACGTTCACGCCGACCGCGGGATTCTCAGGAACGGCCGGCTTCACCTACACGGTGACCGGTAGCGGCGCGGTGACGAGCCAGCCGGCGACGGTGACGATCACCGTCGTCAGGCCGGGTCCGCCCACGCTGGCCGGCGTCAGCGCGACAACACAGCTGAACACCCCTGTGAGCCTGATCCCGGCCCCGCCGTGGGGTTCGGGGCCCTTCACATGGTCATTGGGGGCAGCGCCGGCGACGGGAACCGCGACGGTTGACCCGACCACGGGCGTGATGGTCTTCACCCCGGCTACGGGAGTTTCCGGCCC
>Ga0209483_1000493_pt1 | contig 34310 bp, 32 predicted proteins | sample NGEPerA_FD_184508 | JGI IMG/M metagenome (GOLD analysis project Ga0209483, IMG submission 184508) | Arctic peat soil microbial communities from the Barrow Environmental Observatory site, Barrow, Alaska, USA - NGEE PermafrostL2-A... | ecosystem: Environmental > Terrestrial > Soil > Wetlands >...
CCGGCGCCGCCGCCGCCGAAGCTGCCGCCGCCACCAGAAAATCCACCGCCGCCACCGGAGAAACCACCACCCCCGCCGCCGCCACCAGAAAACCCGCTGCCGATCCAGCCGCCAATAAATGCCTGCGTCATTCCGCGACCGGTGTATTGGGTGCTTGTCATGTTTTGAACAAATGAGTGGACTAAAACGACCAGAAACAGGAAACAGAAAATAAAAATGAACAAATCACTCGATCTGTCGTTATGAGAATTTCGTTCCGCCACCGTCGTTCCATTCCCTTTGTATTCACCCTTGGTTGCCGCGAGGATTGCCTGCACCCCCGCCGTCAGGCCGCCGTCGAAATCGCCAGCCTTGAAGCGCGGGGCGATCTGCTCATCAATGATCCGCTTGCAGAGCGCGTCGGGCAGAACGCCTTCCAGTCCGTAACCGGTCGCCAGAAACATCTTGTGATCCTGCACGAAAACGAACAGCACCGCCCCATTGTTCTTGTCCTTTAGCCCCGCCTGCCAGGCCCGCGCCACGCGCACGGTGTAATCTTCAATGGATGAATCCGACTGCATTTTCGGAAAAATCGCGACGAGAATCTGGTCGGAGCTTTGACGCTCGAAATTTTCGAGCGTCTGGTTCAACTGCGCTGCCGTGCCGGCGGAAACCACATGGGCATAATCGTTGAAATAGGCCGGTGGCGCGGGCGGGATAACTTCATTCGCGAACAGCCGGAAGCCGAATATCAAAACTAAGATGGCGCAGAAACGTCGCACGGATCAAGGGTTGGTTGCCGCCGGGGCAGTCTTATTGAAATCAAACTGGACCTTGGGCGGCGTCTCGGCTCCGGCAGTTGCGGTAAAATAGGGTTTCGCGCTGAAGCCAAAGGCGCCGGCATAGAACATCGCTGGAAATGACTTGATGGCCGTGTCGTAATTTTGAACCGCCGTGTTGAAATCCCGGCGCTCGACGCTGATGCGGTTTTCCGTGCCCTCCAGTTGCGCCTGCAAATCGCGGAAGTTCTCCGTCGCCTTCAAATCCGGATACCGCTCCACCACCACCAGCAAACGGGACAAGGCCGAACCAAGCTGGCCTTGCGCCGATTCAAACGCCGCGAGCTTGGCCGGATCGGTTGGCGCAGAATTGGGGTCAAGCTTCACCTGCCCCACTGACGCCCGCGCCACCGTGATTTCCGTCAGCGTGGATTTCTCGAAATTGGCCGCGCCGGAAACCGTCGCGACCAGATTGGGGACAAGGTCGGCCCGGCGCTGATAGACGTTTTGCACCTGCGCCCATTGGCTGTCCACTCCTTGCGAGAGTTTGACGAGATGATTGTAACTTCCGCCTGCGATGGCGATCGCAATTACAACCAGCAGGCCCAGCACCACCAAAACACCCAGAACAAAGACAAGTTTTTTCATAACCGTTGCAGTATAACTTTCCGCCGCCGGGCAACAATTACAAAATATGCCGCTTTTTGGAATTGTATTCTGCGCTCCGACGGTAATGTCAAGTTGCGCCCCGCAAGGACTGGCCGCCGGCAAAGACCTTGACAGGGGTGGGGACGGACAATAAGATTAATTCAAGCCCAAAAGATGATTACTGGATGCAACCAACCTGACCGGTTGGACGGCCATCTATACCAACATCACTTCGGCCAATGGCAGGTTTGATTTCACCAACTTAGCCGGTTCGCCCCGGCAGTTTTTCCGCGCCGTCGCCACGCCCTGAAAGTTTCACGCTGCAGGTGGAAGAATATTTCCAACTTACCTGACCGTGTTAATAAGCGGCGCGAGTCCTTGAATCCGCACTTCCAATTTGTCCCCGCTTTGAATCGGTCCAACCCCGCTGGGCGTGCCGGTCAGAATCACGTCGCCGGGCAGCAGCGTGAGGCTGGTCGAAATGAAGCTGACAAGTTCGGCGGGCTTGAAGATGAGCTGGCGGGTGTTCGAGTTCTGCCGGAGCTGGCCGTTTTGAAACTGCTGGATGTTGAGATCGCCGGGATCAAGCATCGTCTCCACCAACGGGCCGAGTGGCGTAAAGGTGTCAAACGATTTGCAGCGCGCCCATTGCGACTCGGCCTTCTGGATCGTCCGGTCGCTGATGTCCTGCGCGGCGGTGTATCCGAAAATGCAGCGCGACGCCTGCGTGGGCGAGACGCTGCGGATCTTGCGCCCGATGACGATGGCGAGTTCCGCCTCAAAATCCGTGCGGTGTCGCGGAAACGGAATTTCAATCTTGCCGCCGTCGGGCAACAGCGACGTGTTGGCCTTGAACCAGATGAGCGGTTCCTTGGGCAGTTCGCGGCCCATCTCGCGCGCATGATCGAGATAATTGATGCCGACGGCGATGATTTTGCCCGGCACGACCGGCACAAGCGTCTTGATCCCTTTGCGCGGCATCGGATTTTTGTCGAAGGACGGCGAGCCGAAGACGTCGCCGCGAAGACGGAATAGCTCACCTTCCACGACCTTGGCGTAAAAGATTTCGTCGTTTTTCTGGAACCTTCCAATGGCTGCCATAAGCGGGTGCAGGGTAAAACGGCTGCGTCAGCGTCGCAAGGATAAAGCCCTGGTGCGGCTTGCCGGAAACAAAATTACCAGTTACATTGCCGGGGTGAATTACCTGACCAGACCGGAGCAAATGTTTCTGATTGTCGTTTTGGGATTGTTGCTGACGGGCTGGGCGGTGAAAACCTATCGCGCCGCGCATCCGCCGATGGCGGCCGTCCAACCGGTCAAACCCTGATATGCAAGAAGTCAATTTTGATGAAGTGTTGGAAAAGATGCTCGCGCGCGACCCGCGTTTTGCGCGCGACGCGTATCATTTCACCCGCGAGGCGCTCGACTTCACGCAAAAACTCATCAGCCGGGAAAACAAGGGCAACGTCCGCCATGTGACCGGCCAGGAACTGCTCGACGGCATCCGGCAGTTCGCGCTCCAGCAATACGGCCCGATGACCCTGACCGTGCTGGAGGAATGGAACGTGAAAAACTGCCGTGACTTCGGCGACATCGTTTTCAACCTGGTTGAAAGCGGCCTGCTGGCAAAGACCGAACGGGACACGCGCGATGATTTCCAGAACGGCTACGCTTTCACCGACGCCTTCCGCAAACCGTTCTGGCCGCAAAGCCGATTGGATGCCGAAAAAAAAATGGTGGCTGGATGAATTTTTGAGTTATAGCGGCGCTCCGCAAGCGCCTTGTCCGGCGGTCACAGTCCGCCGCTACAATCAAATTGAGTCACCCGCAGATCTTCACGGTTTCCAAGTTAGAACCAAAAGCGCCACGCCCTGTCGCGGCAGGTTCAAACTAATTTCGGCCGCGCCTTGGCGGACACGCAGATTTTTCGGCTGATCCAGTTCGGCCAGTTTGCCGGCGGATTCCAGTTTCGCATATTGTTCCACCGAAAGCTGCATCGGTTCGCCCATGCGTTTCCAAGCCTCGTAAGAATTGCTGTGGTCGGCATCAATCCGAAACAAATCGGCTTTCACCTGTCCATTGGGAATGGCGAGGCCGGTCAGATTCAGTTCCACTTTCGCGTCCGGGCCGGGCACATCGTCATCGTGATAATGCCAGAGCAGCACGGCGAGTTTTCCCTGGTCCAGACTGGCGAGCGCGGAGACATCGGGATCGCCGCGCACGCCGGACTTGAGAATGGTCGGCGCATCCAGACCGGCGGAACTTACCACCGCCAGCCGCTGGCCGCTCATCTTGGCGAACATGCGAAACACGTTCAGCACCGGCAAATCCAGTCCGTCACCGGCGAGCGCGCGGAACCCGGCGAACGGCGGCTGGTCTTCAAATTCAAACGCCCACGTCAGCGCGCCTTGGAGATTCACGCCGTGCTGCGCGGCGAGTTCGTATTCGCGCGGAAAACTCGCGGCGGTGTAGCTCGAATACATCGTGCCGTTGCGATAGCCGTCCTGCGGCCCGGTGCAGGCGGCGCAGCCTTCAGGATCGGATTCGCCGATGACGACGGGCGTGTTTTTGTATTCGGGAAACGACGCGATGACCGCAAAGGCTCCATTCATGTCGCGCAACTGGTTCGCCATGCCCATGCGCACATGGTCGTTGGTGAACACCGGCGAACCTTTGGCGTGAAACGAAACGAAGTCCAGCGGCGAACCGATTTTCCCGCTGACGTAATTGGTCCCGTGCGCGCAGTGCTCCAGAAATTCGCGCAAAAATCTTCCGCCCGGCCCGCCGGCAACTTCCGGCCCGCCAACCCGCGCGTCCGGCAACGCGCGGCGCACTCCGTCCACCGCGTAATCGTAGAGCTTGAAATAATCCGCGTGCGAACCGTGCCAGTAAAAGATATTCGGCTCGTTCCAGACTTCCCAATACCACTTTTCCACTTCCGCGTGGCCGTATTTTTCTACGCAATGTTTCGCCCATTCGTAAGCCAGGTTTCCCCACTTCGCATAATCTTTGGGCGGATACGATTGCCCGGCGGCAGCGTCCGTGCGCTGATTTTTCGGCGGATTGTGCGGATAATTTTGCGGATGCGTCGTGAGTGCTTCCGGCATGAAACCGATTTGCACATACGGCTTGATGCCACTCGCGAGGTAGGTGTCGAAAATTTTGTCGTTGATCGTCCAGTCATAAACCGGTGTGCCGTTCGTGTCTTCCTTGTAGGCGCTGGTGGAACCCCATTTCAGCGCATACGCGCCGTCGCCGCTCGTCAGCAAATGATGGCAGCGGAAATAAACCTGCGGCCCGCCAAGCTGGCCGAGTTCGCCGAGCAATTTCTTGCCGTTCGTCATATAGGCATAATTTGGCTCGTCCGCGCCGAAAAAACGCCAGATCGGCGTCAACTCGCCGACGGGCTTGCCCGCGTCCACCGTGATTGCCACAGGAAATGGGGCGATGGCATCCGCCGCAAACGCAGCGGCGGCCTGGCCCACCAGCAGGCCGATGAAGAGCGACAGCAAGTTGAGAAAGCGCATTTTGATCGTATGGATTGAACACAGTATTCACCAACGGTGGCAAACGTCAATCACGGCTGAAGCGCGGCCTCATCACTTGGCGGAATTCCGTGACCGGCCATCAGATCGTATTCCTGGCGGAAGTTGCCGCGTTTCGCGAATATCTAATCGCGGCGCCAATTCGTGGGCGGGCGGATCGGCGGTGGCAGCGGTGCTTTCTTTTTCCCCGGCGGCAACGGCGACGGCTGCATGCGGATGGACGGCGGCTTCAGCCAGTTTTTTTCCGCGAACTCGACCACCTGCCCGGCCACCGACGCCACGGATTCGACGGCAGTTGGAATTTTTTCCTGCACTTGCGCGCCAATCTGGGCTGCTGCCTGGGACAGCTTGCTTTCAATGTGCGTCGCCGCCTCGCCGATTTTCATTTCTGGAAACTTCATCTCGCCCATCGCGAAATCCTTGAACGAACCCAATGACTCCAGCGATTCGCCGAATTTCGTCGGGACGGCGTTGCCCGGCAATCCCGGCGGCACGCGCGATTGCATGGCATCATAACCATTCACCACCCAGTCCAGTTTTCCCGTTTCGACATCCAGCAGCAAACCATGCACCGGAATTTTCGGGCCGATGAGCGGACTGTTGCGAACCAGGTCACATGCTTTGACAATGTTCTGCCGTTCGCTTCCAAACGTGCCGAAAAACTCGTTGATGTTATCCGGCAACCGGCTGCGATCCACGCCCAGCGCCTGGAGTTTGTCCAGCAGCACCGTCGTCGTCGTCTTGGCCACCTGGCAATCCGAATGGCCGATGATGGCGATTTCGCGACCGCCCTTGACCGCGCACGCCAGCGCGAGCGAGCGCAAGGTGCTGCTCAACGTGCCGGTGATGATGTTGCCCGCGTTGCGCAGCCAGATGAAGTCCTCGGCGGGCAGCGCCAGCGCGTTCGGGAAATAGGCGTTCAGGCGCGGGTCAATGCACGTCAGCGCGATGACCGGCAGCGCGTCCGCGAAATCCGCCGGATGCAAACCGGCGCTCGCGTCACCGGCCACCGCGCGGTGATTGGCGTCAATGATGGATTCAAAAAGGCGCACCTGGTCAAAGTTTGAATTCTTCTCGGACTATCGCCAAAAGCTGGCTTTCCTTATCCACAACCTTGTTGTCGCTTGAAAGCAATTCTTCGAGATCGCTATAAGCTTTTCGACGAATGTCCGGAGTCGGAAAATGTCTTGCAATGTCAGCGACAAAGTCACGCGTTGATTGAGGCGATCCAAGATGCTGTCTGGCACGGGTAAAACTTGCATCAATAAATTGGTCGCGGTCGTATTCGGACGGAAATTTTATCGTGTCAAGGACACTTTCAATTCTGGCATCTTCCGCATCCGCTAAATTGCCGTCCGCATACATCCCAATGACAAGCAAATCCAGCAATGTTTGTCTTTGTTGGTCTGAAAATCCCGTTAAGTTCATATAGATATTTTTGGTTGAAATATGGTTTTGTTAAATTGTCTGCTTGCTGGCTGATTTTTTTAGCTCATCGCCAATGGCGTATTCCGTTTTGGCCGCCCGATGAAAAAGTAAAGCAGCCCGCCAATGAAATGCAGGAACACGACCGCCAGCACCCAGCCGACTTTTTCGCCGTCGGTCAGCCCTTTGTTCTGGATGGCATCAATGAGCATCCAAATCCAGAATGCGAACAGCAGCAAACCGATGGTTCCAAAAAATAGGATTAAAAACAGTCCGATAATTCCGCCGATCATATTTTTCCTTTCAGTTTAGTTTATTTCTTTTCATCTTCACTCTTGTCCATCGCCTTTCGCAGTGCGGGAACCTGCTCCATCAATTTCTCAAACTTCACGCCCGTCAAACTTTCGATGATGGGCGGCAATTGCGCGATGATCTGCGTGACGTCGCCGGTGAGCTTGCTCGCGCCACCGCCGGGGCCGCTGCCGGAATTGATGATGACCATCTTCTCCATCTTGGACAGCGGCTCGCTGACCTTGCCGGCGATTTCCGGCAGCACGCGCATGATCATTTCGATGACGGCGGCCTCGTTGTAATTCTTGAACGAATCCGCCTTGGCCTGCATCGCCTCGGCCGTCGCTTTGCCTTGGGCCTCGATGACCGCAGCCTCGGCCAGACCGCGCGCCTTGTTCGCTTCGGCTTCGGCCAGACCCGTGGCCTTGGCAACGTCGGCGTTGGCAAAACCTTTGGCCTTCGCAGCGGACGCCGCACCGGCAGCTTCTGTTTCAAGCTGGAATTTCGTCGCGTTCGCGAGCGTCTCGACGCGATAGCGCTCGGCGTCGGCGGGCTTCTGCACGTTCGCCTCGAGTTCCCGCTGCTTGCGGAGAATTTCCTGCTGTTGCAGTTCGATCTGCTTCTGTTTCTCGATGATCTGCACCTGCACTTCTTCGGCCTTCACTAATTGGCCGGTTTTGAACTTCTGCAAATCATACGCGAGATCGGCCTCGGCCTTTTTCTGGTTCACCACGGCCTGATAACCGGCGACGTTGCTCTGGTAATCGCGTTGCGCCTCGGCAATTTTCGAATCGGCGGCGAACTTCGCTTCCTGTCCCGCCTGCGTGGCCTGCGACGATTTGATCATCGCGTCGCGGTCAGCCTCGGCCTGCGCGATTTGTGCGTCCCGTTTCACCTGCGCGATGCGCGGCTTGCCGAGCGCGTCGAGATAGCCCTGCCCGTCGCGAATGTCGCGGATGGTGAAACTGACGATGCCCAGGCCCATGTTCGCCATGTCGCCGGCGGCGACTTCCTGGACTTTCGAGGCGAACGCATCGCGGTTCTGATAAATTTCCTCGACGGTCATCGTGCCGAGAATCGCGCGCAAATGGCCTTCCAGCGTCTGCGTGGCGATGTTGCGGATTTCGTCCTGCGCCTTGCCGAGAAATTGTTCCGCCGAGGTGCGGATGGAAATGTCGTCGCCCTTCACCTTGATCTGCGCGACGCCGTCCACTTTCACCGGCACGCCTTTGCTGGTATAAACTTCCGGCGTCTGCACATCAATCGTCAGCAGTTCGAGCGAGAGCAGATCCACCTTCTCGAAAATCGGCAGGACGAAAGTGCCGCCGCCCTTCACGATGCGGAAGCCGACGGATGAGCCGTCCTCCAGCTTGTGTTTGCGGCCGGACACGATCAGCACCTGGTTCGGTCCGACCTTGGTGTAACGGCTGAAGATCATGTAAAGCAGCAGGAACACCACGATGACGATGACGACCGCCGCGATGATGCTGATGCCGCCTGCAACGATGTTCAATTCGGCGAGCATGGGAACGAGGTTGAGTTGCATAATGATTTTTAGTTGATGAGTTTCAGGAGTTCAAATGGACGTGACGTAAAATTGCGTGCCGACGACGCGCGTGATCTTGACCAGCTTGCCGTTGCCGATGGCCGCGCCGTTTTCCACGCGCGCCGGCGCCGTGTAACGCGTGTCGCTGACGACATAGGCGATTTCGCCGACGCCGTTTTCGGGAATGGGCGACACCACGCTGGCTTCCGTGCCCGCCAGCCGCGCGACGTGCGATTCGCTGGAGCTTTGCGTGTGGCGGAACACCGAGCCGAGGAACGCATACAAAACTCCGGCAATGGCCAGCGCGCTGACCGCCGCCAGCGGCGCGCTGATCTCGTATCGGCTGGTCAATGGGAATTCCGAGAAGATCAAACCGAAGCCGCCAAACGCCGTGATGAACGCGGCAATGATCGTGGGGCTGAAGATGGAGATGCCCGGCATGTCGCTGCCGTCCGCGCCGGCCTCCGCGTGACCGCCACTGCCGCCGACATGCTCACCGTGGCCGCCGAAGAAATGCCCGGCGACAACACTCACCAAAGTGAACACCAGACCGACCACCAGACATATCGCATAAATCATCATAAGGCCGCTCCATGTTGGTTTTGTTTGCCGATTAGACCATTAAAGCCGCCGCCAATGCAAGCCGGAAGATAGGCCATTTGTTGGCCGGACGTTTTCATATATCCATCAAACTGCATGGCCGCAAAAAATGCAGTGATAATTTTGCGCGAAATTTGGAATCGCCCGCTGGCCGCATCGGGTGGTGGCGGGGCCGAACCAGAATCATGCCGTTGAACGCGACGGCCCGGCGGCGTCTCACCGCGTAGGACAGGCGTCGCGCCTGTCTCCGACTTTAGGTTTGCGGTCAGCATTGCAGGTGGAGATTTTTTAAGGTGGAGACAGGCGCGACGCCTGTCCTGCTTTTAACGCTTGCCAACTGCCGCCGGCTTTTTCATCGTCACGCCATGCAATCCCACGAACTGCTTCGCGAAATCTTCGACAAGAAAACGCCCAAGGAAGTCTCCGCCGACCTCGAACTTTCCACCTCCATGATTTACAAGTGGACGCAGCCGCGCGCCGGCGAAGGCAGCGGCATCGAAAATCCTCTTGACCGCGTCGAGGCGCTTTACCAAAGCACCGGCGATGAGCGACTCATCCAATGGCTCTGCCAGCGCGCGGGCGGATTTTTTATTCTCAATCCCAAAAACACGCCGCATCCGCACTTCCTGATTCCGGCAACGAATCAAATCGTCCAGGAATTTGCCGACCTGCTGCAAGTCATCGCCGCCGCCGCCGCCGACAATCAAATCACGTCCGCCGAGGCGAAACAAATCCGCGCCCGCTGGGAGGAATTAAAAACGGTCACGGAAGGTTTTGTGGCGTGCTGCGAAGAAGGCAATTTCAACCAGATGAAAAAGCAGGCCGGCGCGAAGGCGTAGGCTGTGCGAAATAATTTCCACGTCGTTCGCCACGTTGACAGGATGGCTGCGCTTCTCTACTCTCCATGCATGGCGAAAAAATCAAACGCGACACCAACCGCCAAGACGCCAAGGCGCAAACTACGGTTTCTGTTCATCGCACTGGTCTTGCTCGCCGATGTTCATCAGGCCGCTGCCCAAGGTGAGCGGTTCTTCCGGATTTCCGGACCGACGGCGACCACTATTACCGCGTTCCGCCCGGATGGCACGCTGGTCTGGAGCAATGCGCAGACGGGCACGAATTATACCGTCCAGACCGTCACATCCCTGCCCGGCGGAACCAATTGGGTGGACTATGTCCAGCTTCCAGTCAACAGTGGCATCAGCACCAACCAACTCATTGCTTTCAACCCGCCCGCCGGCATGGCACTTATTCCGGCGGGTGTGTTCACGATGGGGGACACTTTGGATGGCATTAGCGATGCCGTCCCCACCAACGTGACAGTGTCAGCGTTTTACATCGACGTGAATCTGGTGAGCTACAGTCAATGGCAATCGGTTTATAAGTGGGCCACGAACTACGGATATAGCTTTACTGATGCCGGTTCCAGCAAGGGAGCGAATTATCCGGTGCAGATGGTAAGTTGGTATGACGTTGTGAAATGGAGCAATGCACGATCGCAGCAAGCGGGGTTGACTCAAGTGTATTACACGGATGCGGGGTTGACGCAGGTTTACACGAATGGCGATGTGGATGCAATCTATGCAAACTGGTCAGCGAATGGGTATCGGTTGCCCACGGAAGCGGAATGGGAGAAGGCAGCACGGGGAGGATTGAGCGGGCAACGGTTTCCTTGGGGCAACACAATATCCGAAAGTCAGGCCGACTATTACTCATTTCCCTACGATTTTAGCTTCGATTTAGGACCGAGCGGCTACAATATGGCATTCTTTCAAGGCGGTAACTATGCGAGTTCTGTCGGGTATTTTGCGGCGAATGGTTATGGACTTTACGACATGGCAGGAAATGTATATGAGTGGTGTTGGGATAGGTATGGGACGCCATATGGTCAACCAACCATAACAAATCCAAAAGGACCCCAATCTGGATTAGAGCGCGTATCGCGCGGCGGCAGTTGGGCCGATCCCGCCGTCTCCGCTCGTTGCGCTTACCGCGTCTGGATCCATAACTTGCCGACCTCCGTCAACAGCAACACTGGCTTTCGTTGTGCGAAGGGGCTTTAGTTCGCGCTTAATTCTTTTGGGTTGCCCAGCCACACTCCGTCAGCCGGATATAACTCATTCCCTCACCCGGCATGCGGTCCCCCCTCTTGTATCTGAATTTCCATCTAGCCTTGTCTGTGAGTAATGGCTTGGAAAGATGGGACTGTCCTGCCGCCTACAGGCGGTAAGATAGTGGCGTTTTCATTTTCAAAATTGAATTTTACAACGTCGGCTTTTTCTTCGTGAACGTATGCGTGGCGTGGCCGTAAAAGGCCTCGGAGCATTCCATCAATGTTTCGGAAAGCGTCGGGTGCGGATGGACGGTCAGGGCGATGTCCTCGACGGTCGCGCCCATTTCCATCGCCAGCACGGCCTCGGCGATGAGTTCGCCCGCGCCCGCGCCGCAGATTCCAACTCCAAGCACGCGATCCGTTTCAGGATCAACGATTATTTTCGTCACGCCGTCCGTGCGGTCGAACGTCAGCGCGCGGCCCGATGCCGACCACGGAAATTTCGCGACTTCGTATTTCAAACCTTTTTCCTTCGCCTCATTTTCCGTCAGACCGCACCACGCGATTTCGGGATCGGTGAAAACGACGGCGGGGATCACGCTGTCAAACGCGCTGCTCTCGCCGGTGATGACTTCGACGGCGATGCGCGCCTCCTTGTGCGCCTTGTGCGCGAGCAAAATGCCGCCCGCGATGTCGCCGATGGCGTAAATGTTCGGGTCGTCGGTCAGTTGGTGCTGGTTGACCTTGACGTAACCCTTTTCGTCAAGCTGCACGCCGGTGTTTTCCAGGCCCACGTCGTTGCTGTTCGGCACACGGCCCACGGCCACAAGCACACGGTCGTATAGTTCTTCGAGCTTCTGGCCGTTGTATTCCATCTCCACTTTGATCTGCTTGCCGGCGGTGGACATCTTCAAGACCCGCGCCTTGAGACGGATTTCCTTGAACGATTTTTTCGCGAGCGTCACCACAGGGCGCGCGAGGTCGGGATCGGCGCCGGCGAGAATGTTGTCAAGCGCCTCGACCACTGTGACCTTGCTGCCAAGCGCGGCATACACGGTGCCCATTTCCATGCCGATGTAACCGCCGCCGACGACGAGCAGATTTTCCGGCACATCCTCGATTTCCAGCGCGCCAGTGGAATTCATGACGCGCGGGTTGCCGAGGTCGAACGCCTTGGGCATCGCCGCGCTGGAACCTACGGCGAGAATCGCCTTGTCATATTCCACGAACTGCTGGCCGTTCTCCGTTTCGACGCGGAGCTTCTGCGAACCTTCAAAGTAAGCGCGGCCTTTGATGACCGTGACGTTGCGCATCTTGGCGAGCGTGGCGACGCCGTTGCCGAGCTTCTCAACGATGGATTCCTTCCACACGCGCAGCTTGTTCAAATCCAGCGTCGGCTCGGTGAACGTGATACCGCGATGCGCGGACTCGCGGGCGTTCACGATTTGGTGCGTCGCGTAAAGCAACGCCTTCGAGGGAATGCAGCCGCGATTGAGACAGACGCCGCCGAGCCGCTTTTCGCGCTCGATGAGAATGACTTTTTTGCCAAGATCCGCCGCGTAAAACGCCGCCGCATAACCGCCGGGTCCGGCACCGACGACAACAATTTCCGTTTTGATTGAATCCATAAAAATTAAATCTTCGCCAGCGCTTCGTCGAAGTTTTCAAACGCCTTCGCCAAATCCACCGCGAATCGCGCAGCGTTGGCACCGTCAGCTACGCGGTGATCGTAGCTCAATGCAATCGGCGTCATCAGCCGCGCCTCGATCTTGCCGTCGCGCACGACGGGCTTCAGCGCGCCGCGGCCGAGGCCAAGAATGGCGACTTCCGGCAGATTGACGATGGGTGTGAAATGCGCGCCGCCAATCGCACCTTGGTTCGAGATCGTGAACGTGCCGCCTTTCATTTCGTCGGCGGTAATCTTGCGGTCACGCGCTTTCGCAGCGAGTTGCTCCACTTCTTTGGCGAGATCAAGCAAAGATTTTTTGTCCACGTCGCGAATGACCGGAACCATCAAACCTTGATCCGTGTCCACCGCGATGCCGAGATGGATATACTCCTTTAGAATAATTTCATCCGCCACTTCATCGAGACTGGAATTGAAGATCGGATGTTTCTTCAGCGTGTCCGCGACGGCTTTCAGCACGAACGGCGTGAGCGTGAGCTTGACACCTTTTGCTTCGTATGCGGGCGCGAACTTTTTTCGCAGCTCACTGACACGCGTGAAATCAATGTCGTCAAACTGCGTGACACGCGGGACGGTGTTCCAGCTTTCCGCCATGCGACGGGCAATAACCTTGCGCAACTGCGTGACCGGCTTTTTGAGAATCGAACCCCATTGCGAAAAATCAATCTGCACGGCCGCAGGTTTGGCCGTAACCACGCCAGCCGCAGCGGGCGCGGGCTTGGCGGCAGCCTTCGCCAGCCTGGCCAGATAAGCGCGAACGTCGCTCGTGACAATGCGTCCGCCGGCTTCACTGCCGTGAATCTTGCTCAAATCAATGCCCAGTTCGCGCGCCATCCGGCGCAACGACGGCGACGCCACCGGCGCAGCGACCGGATGTGGAGCTTCCTCGGCAGATTCCTCAACTTCTTGTTCGACGACTTCTTCCGGTTCCGGCGCGGGAGCAGCTTGGGCCACCGTCTTCTTGACAGCAGGTTTTGGCGCGGGCGCGGCGGCGGCAGGTGCCGCTCCGCCAGCCAGAGTGATCAGCCGCTGGCCGACACTCACTTTATCGCCGGCCTTGACGTGGATTTTTTCCACGACGCCGGCGGCGGTGGAAGGAACCGAGGCCACGGCCTTTTCATTTTCCAGCTCCAGAATGGCCTGATCCTTGGCGACCGTGTCGCCGACGTTCACGAAAATACCGATCACGACGCCGGAATCAGCGCCTTCACCGAGCTTGGGAAGTTTTACATCCATAAATTGAAACCACAGCTTGCCGGAAAAGATGGTTGGTTTCCAGCAAGAAATTTTTGCCATCGCCCTGGCAAAATCCGTCACGGCTGCCGCTCTTTCACCGCTTGACAGCCACGTGAACCGGCTGGCAGCATTAGAAAATTGATATGAAATGGGAAAATCCACCGGTGGCCGGCTTCGGAGCGGTTTTAATTCTCGCCACAACTGGAGCCGTGCAGGCACAGACAACGCCGGCAGTTCCGGCAGCAAACGGCAACCAGGATGATTTTGCAATGACCGCCTCATTGCGCCAGCCGCCGGCCGTCTCGGAAATCAACGGCAGGGTGGATTATTCCGGCGGCAACATGAACTCCGCCGAGGGCCATAATTTCAGCGGCAGCATCACGCTGCCGGTTTCGCACCAGTTCGGGTTTCAAGCCGACGCGCTTTACAGCCGCATCTCCGATTTGAATTTTTACGGCGGTGCGGGGCATCTTTTCTGGCGCAATCCCGATCACGGACTGCTCGGCCTCACCGGCGGCTATCTTTACCGCGACGGCTTTGAAAGCGTGGACACCTTTCAGGCCGGCGCTGAAGGCGAACTTTACTGGCGGCAGTTCACCTTCGGCTTTTTCGCCGGCCTCGGCTCCATTGATTACCAATACTCCGCGCCGTTCATTGACACCAATCCCACCCGTTTCATCGGGCGCGTTTCCGCCGATTATTATCCGATTGATAATCTGCGCGTCGGCGCGTTCTTCACCTCCGCCTTCAAAGACTATTTTGGAAAAGCCGAAGCCGAATATCAGCTTCCCATCAACGGACTCGCGCTGACCGGCGAAGTGGCGTTGGGCAACCACGGTTACGACCACTGGCTGCTCGGCGTGCGCTATTATTTTGGCGGCAAGAAAACGTTGCGCGACCGCCAGCGGCAGGACGATCCGCGCGGCCTCATGCCACAAATTTTACAGAGCCTCGGCGTCTATGGCGCGGAATTCAACCGCAAAGAAAATGCCTACCTCGCCGCGCATCCAAGTTCATCAGGCAGTTCGGGCGGCGGTGACTATGATAACTATGGTTCGTCCGTATGGTCCGTCAGTAACCCAGGTTGGACGCCAATCCAAGCCGCCCCGCCAATGCAAATAAATCATTAGCGCGCTAGTGATTGAACTGAAGTTGTTTGCTCACCTTCGCCAGCCGTTTTTCCAAATCGCCTTTTTGCGCCAGCGGATCGGCAAAATTTTGCGGCTCGCTTTTTTCGATGAATACGCTATTTTGAACTCAATGACGCTGACCGCACATTTTGACGGCAAAGTGCTCGTGCCCGATTCGCCGGTGAAGCTCCCGCTGAAACAGCCGCTGAAAGTTTCTGTGCGGCCACTCGCAGCCAGCGGCGATGAAGACGATCTGGATGAAGGTGCGTGGCTGCGGGCCGCTTCAAAAAATCCGTCATTCGATTTCCTGCGCGACGAACCCGACCTTTACCGATCCACCGATGGCAAACCCTTTGACGCGCGGTAAAGTTGTCTCGTGCCGTTTCCCTTCGACGACCTTTCCGCAGCCAAACTTCGTCCGGCGGTTTGCCTCACCGAACCGATCGGACCGAATCGTCATGTGGTGGTGGCTTTCATCACCAGCCGCGAAATGTCCGATCTGCTGCTCACGGACATTGCGCTGCCGGTAAATCATCCCAGGTTTCAAACTACCGGGTTACGCGTCAATTCGGTTTTGCGATTGCACCGGTTGATCACGCTCTCGACAAAAATTATTCAACGCGAACTCGGCAGGCTTTCGCCAAATCTTGAACGTGAGCCGGCTGAAAAACTTTCCATGCTGTTTTCTCTGAAGAGTTATAGCATTTAATATTGACATTGGGACATAAGCTGATGGGCTTTTGGGCATGAAAGCTTATGCGTTGGACTTGCGGGAACGGGTGGTGAAATTCATTCAGGACGGCGGCTCCAAAGCCGAGGCCGCCCGGCGGTTTGATCTGGCGCGGAGTTCCGTTTACCGGTATCTGGGCGCCGCCAAAAAAGGCGCGTTGGCCCCGAAAACCAGTTGGGGAACTTGGCGTAAGCTCGACCCCAAAAACTTCAGACGCACGTCCGACAACATCCCGCCGCCACCCTCAAAGAACTCCAAAAGGTGTTTGGCGTGAGCCATCACGCGATCTGGGTGCGGTTGGGACAACTGGGCTTCACGTTAAAAAAAACTCATAAAATATCGTGAGCGCAACGAGGTCCAGCGGTGGCTCTTCGGGCGCGCACTGGAAAGGCTCAACGGCCAGCCCGTCTTTTACCTCGACGAATGCGGCGTGGATCACCGGCTGTATCGTGAATACGGCCGCGCGCCCCGGGGCGAACGGATCTATGCGGCGGTGGCGGGCAAGCGGCGGGAACGCACCAGCATCATCGCGGCCTCGCAGCAGGGCAAACTGGTCGCGCCGCTGGTCTTTCAAGGCAGTTGCCACACCGAGGTGGTGGACGCTTATTTGGAGCAAGTGTTGCTGCCCGAACGGCCGCCGGGAAGCGTGATCGTGCTGGACAACGCCCGGTTCCACCAGTCGCCAACGACACAGAAGCTGGTCGAAACGGCTGGCTGCCGCCTGTTGTTCCTGCCGCCCTATGCGCCCGACCTCAATCCGATCGGACATCTCTGGGCCGCCTTCAAGACCCGCCTGCGCAAAGACCTCGCCACCGTCCCCAACCCCTTCCTGCTTATCGCCAATATGTCCCAATGTTATTGTTAATTGCTATAGTTATCTAGGACGGCCCCTAAAAGATTTTTCATTTCAGGATGTTCGTCCCCCACCGCCGCTCATCGCCGTGACTTAGTCAGTGCCCGCCCAATGAAGACGCGGGAGGTTTAGGAAAAGGTTTGCGATAGCCGCGAATGCCAATTCCGTTGTCCTCATAGTCGAGAAGCTCGGCTTGGCCCGGCTGCAAATCCGTCCCGCCGATTCGAAGTGTTATATTCACAGTGCCGATAGGATCGTTTTTTTTGTAATCCTCCGGCTCTACAAATTCGTATTCCAAAATCGGCAGCGGCAATGGCGCTTGCGGATGATAAACATTGTTAAGCACCAAATTGCCACCGGGTATTTGACGGGCCAGAAAGTCCATCACTGCGGGATACACGTCATCAGGGCTGGCCTTAATGGGATACAGGCTTGAATCTTGCAGCCGCGTCAGGGAAGTCCCGCCCGGAGTCAAAGAATTAAAACTGCGGTCAACGCCGTTTTGATCCATGCCAATGGATGTGATGTGATCCACCATGGGACCATAATCCCCGGAGGCCGACCACATGACTCCAAAAACCGCGTGCTCGGCTTGCGCGGTGGCCGAACTATTGACCAGGGTGCGCACGCGAATGGGTTTGGTGAGATCGCCGGGATCGAATTTGAACCCGGCCAGTTTCACATTGGCAATGAAGTTGGTAATGGCATGGACAGTTTTCTCTCGGGACGAGCGGCTTAATTCTTCCGGCGGCCCGTGGCCTTGCTTGATGACGCGGTTGGTCGGCATGTTTTGATCCGCAGGCAGCAGCGTGATGGAATCAGGGGAAAGCATTTTAGCTTTCATTCGTTCCCGCCATTCTTGCGTGCCAATGGGTAACTGGCCGTGCCACGCACTTTCTTGCGGAGCAACTTTTTTCTTCGACTCCCAAAAAGGACCCGGCACGATTGGCATAAAGAATAAACAACCCGCTGCCAATAAAATAAGGCCGATAAAAACCGCGAATGAACGGCTGCAAATCCGCGTTGATAAGATTTTTTTTATTTTTCTCATAGCTCGCCTGCGGGCGGACTTCAAAACCAGAGATGAATCCAGTTCTGAATCCGTTCGATAAACCAGCCCAAAAAACCCGGTCCGGTAAAAACTCCAAGGCCAAGGATAATTAAAATCAGGCATATAAAAACTGCGAAAGGCGTGCTGCAAATCCGTAGGGACAGGATTTTATTTAAATGCGACCATTTTTCTTTCATGGCTAATCCTTTTTAATCCAAGTCATGTTTTTCGATCCTCTGATCTTGCGTGCAAGCTGGTCATCTACACTGGCTCCAGCATCCTGCAAACATTGATAATTTGCGTGCGAAATCCCGATATTATCATCAAATCCTCCGTCAATCCAATAGCTTTGCCAATATTTGATCTGCAAAACATAGGTGTTGTCCGAGATATAAGTGCCATTGAAATAAATGGTTTTTGTCCATCCCACGAAAGAGCTTTTGCTCATCGCTCCACTCCGATCTAAGCCGTCAGGCGAACCAAAAGCCAAATTTAGGTCGCCCTTTGCAGAATTGCAGCCTTCGATGTCCGCAAGGCGCACTCGGTGGCGGTATCTTTGATCGTCCATTTGAAGTGAATTGCCCAAAATAGTGGCGACTTGGCTGTCAAAAAATGCGTCCGAAATCAGAGTAAATGCTCCCGGTCCAAACGAATCACCAGCCGCATCACAAACATACATAAATTGTCCGGTCCCCTGATTAGTCAGGACATTGAAGAAAGAGGGAAGATCGCTATTTTGAACAAAAATAAACGGACTGGCGTAACTATTCATATTGCGATCCCAACCGTCCATGTCATTGGGATGGATATTATAGGCAGACTGGACAGCACCGATGGTCTGGTTCAGCACGGTGTCCAAGTTTTCGTTAATTCCGTCGGGAAAGATACCATATTCATTCCGAAAAACCGCTGTGTGACCAGCGTGAGGATCAGTCGAAATATTCAACGGAAAACTTGCCGATGCCCCGCCGCCACCCGGAGTCATCGGTCCGAATGACGAATCATTATACGGACTGGCGGTTACTTCGACGCTGTAAGTAACGACTTCATCCCATTGCGGCAGAGGAACCGGATTGCCGGAGTTATCGAGAAGGTTCCAATAGGGATAACACGTCCCAGCCGACTCATTGGTGATCGAAGTGTTCCACACGAGATTGCTGCCGGCATCAAAGACACTGACATTTACAATCGCCGGAGCCGCAGTGTCGAAGGCAAAGGGCACGGTGCCAAATTCGGCGGTGAAACAACGAGGGGCGACATTTTGCGCCAGAAAGTTTGAGGTGGTGAGGCTGTAGAGGAGCGCATCGGATGTCCACATCTCAATGTTGTTCGAACCTTGGTCATCAACAATTGGAATTTCGGAGAGGAACTGGACATCCACCGAATGCGGTCCATTTGCCAAAAGTGAGGTGTCGAGATTCCAACTCGCCACGCCATTTGTTACCGTGCCGAAATTAATTTCATCCACAAATAACGAGGCTTGATCAGCAGGGAAAATATCCGTCAGGGCGCAAGTCACTTGGATAATTCCGCTCACCGTGGAATTGTCGGCGGGTGAAGTAATCACCGGGCTTGGGCCTTGATACAAATCATAGTTCACTACCCGATAAAACCCCATGTCGGAATCATTCGGGCAGGGAATGGAGAAAACTTGATTTGTGTCTGTCGCGCTGAAGTTCCATTCCGGAACCCAACAGAGTCTGAAGTCATTATTGAGAATAGTTTTGCGAGCAATGATATAAGTGTTGCCAGGAATCAGATTATAAGTGTCAAAATTCAGCCATCCATTTGATAACGTGAGAGAATTTACATAAAGCGTGCCTGGTGGGTAAATCGGCGAGTTCCCGTTCCCTCCACCATCATTTGGGACATCGGGTGTAGTCTGCACCTGCGAAATCAAATTGACCACCGCCGTCGCCCACGCCAACAGAGCCGCCTCACTGGGGTCGTCTCCGGGGCTGTCGGCTGGGCTGAAATCGCCAATGCCTGATGGCGAGTTCATGCTCATGGTCCGCGTAGGCGTCTTCTTGACAGAGTAATTCACGGTAACATCGTTCAGCAGATACGAATCGCTGGAACCGGACATCTGCCAGGCGGGAACGCCGTTCGGATTTTCCGGAATTGGCGGCCATTCCGGGTGGGCCAACGAAAAGAAATTTCCGAATTTAGGAACCGCGTCCGCCGACAGTTGCGGCGTGGCGTCCAACGCCTCCAAGAACGAATTCAGTTGGACATCCAACATTTTTTGCAACGACTGAACGCCGGTTGCGTTGAGGGAAGTTTGCGCGAGTCCGGTTCCCGAGGTGGTTATCCATAGCCAAGTCAGAACCATGCCGCCGATCAATTTTTGTGTGGCTTTCATAGTTTTGTTTCGAGTTTGTTATTGTTTTTCCGCACTTTTGCGCGGACTCGAAGCCCCTTCTGATTGCCATAAAAACGGGATGCGCGCCCAGCACGCACCCGTTTCAGGCCACGACCAAGCGGCCCAGTTCAAAAGCGCACCGGGACACGCGATTACTCGCGCGTCGAGGGAACTTTGAACTTTGAAACATTTGGTCGTGTTTGAAACGGGATTCGAGTCCTCGCAACGCAAAGACTCTAGGCCAAGAAAAATAAAATCATCCTGGCGATAGAAAAGAACTGGCGGAGGTTTAAGCGGTTCGTTGAAGGAAGCCAAGCCTTTTCTGCAAAATAAAAAAGCCGAAGCTTTTTGGCGAAAGGAAAAATCGCCTTGGCAAAATCGGTCAATGATTAAACTGAAGTTGCTTGCTCACCTTCGCCAGCCGTTTTTCCCAGTCGCCCTTGTGCGCCAGCGGATCGGCGTCCGTGCCCCAGAGCTTTTTCACCATCTCGCGCTGCGGCACGAACGGACATTTCGCCTTGGGATTTTTGAAGCTGTCCTCCATCTCGCGCAGCGCCAGTTGCGCGCCGGTCATCACGCTCAATTTGCCGGACTGCTCATTCAGCTTGTGCGCCGCGTCGTCCAGCGCGCCCCAGCGTTCCTCGCCGGTGCGTCCCCACAAGGTCGGCTGCGTGTCCAGCCGCGAAAGATTCCACATCGCGATGCGGATCTGCCGCACGGGCTTCTCCTGCCCGCCCATGATGTCGCGAAAAATTTCCTCCAGCGCCGCGTTGATGATGGAATTCTGAAACTGCGCATGTTGAAAACGATGCGATCCGCCAACCTCGGAAAAATCGTCAAACCGAATCGTCAGCGAAAACTCGCGCGCCTGCAATTGCTCGCGGCGCAACTGGCCGGTCAGCCGCGTCGTCTCGCTCAACGCAAACGTCAGCGCCGCCTCGTAATCCGGCTCATCGTAAGGCAGCGTGGTGTTGCTGGAAATCGTCGTGCGGTCTTTCACTTCCAGCAACAGCGGCTCGTTCCATAATCCGTTTGCAAAAAGCCAGAGCTGCTGTCCCCAGATGCCGAATTTCTGCTTGAGCAAAGTTGAAGGCAATTTTGCAACGTGGCCGAACGTGAGCGCGCCGAGCGCCGCGAGCGAACGCTGACGGTTCTTGCCGATGCCGGAAAGTTCGCGCACGGAGCGGTCTTTCAAAAATTCTTTTTCGTCTCCCGGTTTGATTTCGATGAAGCCCGGTTTCGCCGCGTCCGTTGCCAGCTTGGCGAGGCGTGAAGAACTGGCGAGGCCGGCGGACACGGGAATTTTTATTTCACGCGTGATGCGGTCGCAGATGCCGCGCACATATTTTTCCGGCGTCGTGTTGCGCCAGACCACGCGGTCCATCGTCGTAAAATCAAGGAAGCCCTCGTCAATCGAGATCGGCACGAGCGTCGGCGCATATTCTTCCAGCACACGGAACATCTTTTGCGAGATGTCGCGGTAGGCATCGTAATGCGGCTGGCACAAAACGCCGCGCGGACAAATCCGTTTCGCCTCAAAGCACGCCATGCCGGTCTGGACGCCGAATTTTTTCGCCGCGCGGTTGGCCGCGATGACAATGCCGTCGCCGCGCCGGCCGCCGCCGACCCACACGGCGCGGCCCTGCAGTTTTTTGTCGAGCGCGATCTCGCAGCTCGCAAAAAAACTGTCGCCGTCCACATGCAAAATCCGGTTCATCTTTGTTGTAGCGGCGGTCTGTGACCGCCGAATCACCAATGTTCAAAACGCGACGCTCACAGAGCGCCGCTACAAACATCTTTAACCCGTCGTCCGCCGCCGCGCCACGCCGAGTTGTTCACAGCGGGAGACCACGCGAGGATTTTGCCAGAGCCGCAGGGACAAAGGCTGTCCAAGCCGATGACAAAAGAAGATTAGCAATCCCGGCCAAAAGGAGCATAATCACCATTGGATGATTTAAAATTCATCCGCCTATGAACGAAATCATCAAAATTCTCCTGCAACTTCAATCGCTGAAATTCAATGGCAAAGCGGTGCCGAACCAGGCAAAACAAATCGCCGGGCTGCGCGCCAAAGTTCCGCCGCCGGTTCTCGCCCACTACGACCGCCTCATGGCCCGCGGCAAAAAGGGCGTCGCCCTCATCCGCAACCAGGTCTGCACCGGCTGCCACATCAACGTGCCGCGCGGCGTGGTGCTGACGCTGATGCACAACACCGACGTCCAACTGTGTGAAAGCTGCGGACGCTATCTCTATCTGCCCGAACCGGCGGCGACCCCGGAACCGGTCGCGCCGAAAAAAATTTCCAGGCCGCGCAAACCCAAAGCCCAGTTGCAGGCCGCGTGAAAACATGAACCATTGAAAATAAAAAAACGGCGCGGAAATTTTTCCGCGCCGTCCGTGCTTTCAAATCTTCGCCTAGGTCAAAACGATCTTGTCGCCCTTTTTCAAGGTGACGATGGCTTTTTTCCAGTCCGCCGCCCTGCCGGCCTGCGCGGTGCGCTGGCGGCGGGCTTTGCCGCGGACATTCAGCGTGTTGATGCGGACGACCTTGACCTTGAACAGTTCCTGCACCGCCTGCCGGATTTGCGGCTTGGTCGCGAGACGGTCGGCCACGATGGTGTATTGGTTATACTTTTCGCTCTGGCGCGTGCCTTTTTCCGTCAGGCGCACGGTCTTGATGATTTCAAAAGGGTTCATGTTATTCTTTCGTCAGGCGGCCTTCGACTTTTTCAAACGCGCTCTTGGTGAAGACGAGCTTGTCCGGGCGCAACACGTCGTAAGTGTTAAGCGAATCGCTCGTGGTCAGCGTGACCTTTTCAAGGTTGCGGGCCGCGAGCGTGAGATTCTTGTTTTCCTCGCCGCCGGAAACGAGGAGCGCGGTGCCCGTCAATTCCAAGGCGTTGATGACCTTGACAAAATCCTTCGTCTTGGCCGAGGCCAGTTTCAAATCGTCCACGATGATCACGTCGCCCAGCTTGAGCCGTTCGCTCAAAGCCTTGCGCAACGCGAGCGAGCGCGTCTTTTTGGAAATCTTCTTGCTGAAGTCGCGCGGCCGGGGGCCGAACACGACGCCACCGCCGACCCACAACGGCGACTGGTGGGAGCCGGCGCGGGCGCGACCGGTGCCTTTCTGCCGCCACGGTTTCTTGTTGGAACCCTGGACTTCGCCGACGTTCTTGGTGCAGGCGGTGCCGCTGCGCTGCGCCGCGCGATACGCGGTCACGGCGTCGTGCACGGCCTGCGTGCCTTTGCCGTTTTCAATCATGGCGAACTTCACTTCGAGTTCGCCCTGGTCTTTGCCGGCAGTATTTTTAATGGAAATTTTCATGGCTCGTTAATTATTTCTTGGCTGCGGCTGCGGGAGCGGCGGCGGCTTTTTTCTTGCCGACGGCGGCCACCGGCGGCTTCCAGCCCTGCGGACGTTTCTTGGATTCACGGATGACGACGTAATCGCCTTCCGAACCAGGAATCGCGCCTTTGATGAGGAGAATGTTGTCCGCCTCGCGCACCTGAATCACTTCGAGGTTTTGCGTGGTGCGGCTGAGCTGGCCCATGTGACCGGGCATCTTGAAACCGCGCAGCACCGTGCCGGGAAACAAACGCTGACCAATCGCGCCGCCCCGACGATGCCAGCCTTTGTGACCGTGCGTGGAAGGACCGCCGCCGAAATGATGGCGTTTCATCACGCCCTCAAAGCCCTTGCCTTTCGTGGTGCCGATGGCGTCAATGAAATCACCGACGGCAAACAGCGCCGGGCCGACGACATCACCGGGTTTTACGTCTTTGGAGAAATTGCGAAATTCCTTGATGCGCTTGACGGCCACGCCGTTGTGCTTCTTGATGTGGCCGAGCAACGGTTTGGCAAGACGCTGTTCCTTCTGGTCATCGAAGCCGAGCTGGACGGAATTATATCCATCCTTGCCCGCTTGGGTTTTGACTTGCAGCACGCGGTTGGGGCCGGCGAGCACGACCGTCACGGGGATCAACACACCGTTCGCGTTATAGACGCGGGTGTGGCCGAGTTTTTTTCCTAAAAGTCCGAGTGGCATGGTGTTCTCCTTGAATCAAATCTTGATGGTGATGTCCACGCCGGCGGGCAAATTGAGCTTCTTCAATTCGTCCACGGTCTTGGCGGTCGGATCGAGAATGTCAATCAGCCGCTTGTGGGTGCGTTGTTCGAAAGTTTCCTGCGATTTTTTGTCGCAGTGCGGGGAGCGCTGGACGGTGAAGCGCTCGATGCGGGTCGGGAGCGGGATGGGGCCGGCGACACGGGCACCCGTGCGTTTGACAGTGTCCGCGATTTCGCGCGCGGACTGGTCTATGACCCGGAAGTCATAAGCCTTGAGGCGGATTCTAATGCGTTGAGCCATACAAAGAACAATTGTCTGTTAATGGTTGATAAATTTCCACTTCCGGTTTTTCCGAAAGCGGAGGCGGATAATAGCAACTGCACGCTCCCGTGCAATAACTTTTTTCAGGAATTTTGCTTCACCCGCCGGGATTTGCCGCGCGTGGCCAATCATTTATCCATCTCAAACACGGCGTAGGAGTGCGGCGGCAGATGGCGTTAACAAACCGAACCAGCACGTCCGAAGAAACACATGGCCGAAGTTGAGTCGCGATTGCATAATTATTTTCCGATCTGAATTGGCCACGACACGGGGTTCGGGCATCAGTTTGATTTTATATTACACTGGCAGGCCGGCGTTTGGCTGTCACGAGTTTGCAGGACAATGCCGCCCCGCGCTGATCCGGGAATGTTACTTCCAAAAAATCGGATGGGCTGCGGAGTTGCCGGTGAAATTTCCAATCTGCAACGCCGTCACGTCTTCCGCCGCGATGGAATTCCGAAAATAGGCCGGCCCGTTTTCCGCCCATCTCACCGAACAGTTTTCCCGACGGACATCGTCGGCAAACCGCAGGTTGAATTGCCCCACGTCTGGCCGGCGGAGTCAATTCTGGATTTTTGTTCCGTCGAAACGGCTTGCGCTTTTTCAGCGCCGGAGTATTTCCACAGTAATTCCGTCCAATGCATGACGGTTTGAAATTTTATGAAAACAACAACTTCGATCATTTTGTTCGCGGCCGTGTTCGCCGCCGCCGCCGAACCGGCGCTCACCATCTACAACCAGAACTTCGCCGTGGTGCGCGACACCGTGCCGCTGGATTTGAAGGCCGGCCCGAACGCCGTGCGCTACGCCGGCGCGACGGCCCAGGTCGAGCCGGATTCCGTGATCCTGCGCGACCCGGCGGGCAAACACTCGCTGCAGATTCTCGAGCAGAATTACCGCAACGATCCCGTGTCGCAGGAACTGCTGCTGTCGCTGTTCGAGGGCAAGACGATTGATTTTGAAAAAATGCGCCTGAAGGACAACACGCAGACGCCCGAACTCATTCCCGGCAAAATCATCCGCAGCGGCTACGTTCCCGGCGGCGCGGCGCAGCAGCCGATCATCGAGGTGAACGGCAAGCTGCAATTCTCGTTGCCCGGCCAGCCGCTGTTTCCCGATCTCGGCGACGACACGATTCTCAAACCGGCGTTCAACTGGCTGCTGCAGTCCGACCAGCCGGGAAAATTTGACGCCGAAGTCGGCTACGTCACCGGCGGTTTTGACTGGAGCGCCAGTTACAATCTCGTTTCGCCGGAGAAAGGCGATCTCGTGGACCTGGTCGGCTGGATCACGATGAACAACAACAGCGGCAAGACGTTTGAAGATGCCAAAATCAAATTGATGGCCGGCGACGTGAACAAGATTCAGCCGCAGAATCATGGAATGCTAAGAAACAGAATAATGACGATGGATGCAATCAGTGGCGCCGCCGCTCCCGCCGTCTCCGAAAAAGCCTTCGACGAATTTCATCTTTATTCCATCGCGCGCCTGACCACGCTGCATGACCGCGAGACGAAGCAGGTTGAATTTGTCCACGCCGAAAAAATGTTCGCACCGACGATTTACGTTTATGACGGCGCGGCGGGCTATCAATTCTACGGTTTGAATTACGACCAAAACTACGGCCAGTCGGGAAACAAAAAAATCCTCGTCCAGCGTGAGTTCAAGAACGCGGAGACCAACCAGCTCGGCATCGCGCTGCCGGCCGGCAAGCTGCGCTTTTATCGCCGCGACGACGACGGCCAGTTGCAGTTCGTCGGCGAGAACGAGATTGACCATACGCCGCGCAACGAAACCATCCGCGTGACGACCGGCAATTCCTTCGACCTCGTCGGCGAGCGCAAGCAGACCAACTTCCATGTGGACACGGGCGACAAATGGATTGATGAATCATTCGAGATCAAGCTCCGCAACCGCAAAAAAGACGCGCCCGTGGAAATCCGCGTCGTCGAACATCTCTACCGCTGGAGCAACTGGAACATCACCGCCAAGTCGGACGACTTCGTGAAGAAAGATTCCCAGACCATCGAGTTCCGCATTCCCGTCAAGCCCGATGAAGAACGCACCGTGACCTATACCGTGCATTATTCGTGGTGAAATCCTGACTGCTCGTGGCTGCGAAACGTGAGTTCACGGCCAATTAAATCAGCCGCCTCTGACTGTCGCGGCCACAATGTTAATTATGCCATCGCCGGCTCGAAAGTTTGCGGCAACACCGGCGTCTCCTCCGCCTGGTGGAATTTCACGCTGACGATCTTGCTGACGCCGTGCTCTTCCATCGTCACGCCGTAAAGCACGTCCGCCATGCCGATGGTGCGCTTGTTGTGCGTGATGATGATGAACTGCGATTGCGTGATGAAGCGTTGCAGCACGCGCACGAAACGATTGATGTTCGATTCGTCGAGCGGCGCGTCCAATTCGTCCAGCACACAGAACGGACTCGGCTTGACTTGATAAATCGAAAATAAAAGTGAAACGGCGACCATCGTCTGCTCGCCGCCCGACAAAAGCGAAATGCCCTGCAATTGTTTTCCCGGCGGACGCGCGACGATGTCAATGCCGCTTTCGAGAACATCGTTTTCATCCGACAAAATCAAGTCCGCCTTGCCACCGCCAAAAACGTCCACGAACATCGCGCGGAAATTGTCGCGGATTTTCTCGAACGTTTCCAAAAACATCTGCCGCGTCTGCGTGTTGATGCGGTTGATGACTTCGAGCAATTGCGTCTTGGCGTTGACGAGATCGTCGTGCTGCGTCGTGAGAAATTGATGGCGCTGCTCGGTCTCCTCGTATTCTTCGATCGCCACGAGATTCACCGGCCCGATTTCGTCGAGCCGCTTTTGCAACGCCTCGACCTGCTGTAGGACGGAATTCCAATCCGTCGCCGCGCCGCTCGCCGCCATCTCTTCCGGCGTGAGCGTCTCGACTTTGGCTGGGCCTTCGTCGGCGTAGGTGATCGTGATGCACTCGCTGCGGATGTCATCGAGGTTCAAGTGATATTTCTCCCGCACCTTGTCGCGCAGGTTTTGCACGGACATATTTTTCTGCGCCAGCTCGATTTCAACCGCGCCGCGCTGGTTTTGCAATTCCGTCAGGCGATTGCGCTGCGAACGCAAATTTTCCTCGCGCGTGGAAATTTCGCCATCCTGGGAATTTTTCCGGCCGATCAGCTCCGCCGTCTGCACGCTCACCTGCACGCGCTCGTGCTGCAAACGCGCGATCTGGCCGCGCGATTCCTGAATCTCGGACTCGGCCTGGTCTTTGCGGGAAATGAACGACGAACACTCGCTCTTCCGCTGCTCGACGACTTGGGTGAGTTCGCGAATGCGCTGCTCCAGCGCGCTGCGTTGCTGCTTGAAAGACGACGCAAGCTGCTCGTCCGACGCGAGCGCGACCTTGCTCTCGGTCAACGCCGCATTCGCCGCGTCGCGCGCCTGGCGGAGCGTTTCCAATTCGGCGGTGAGCGCGGCGACTTGTTCCTGTCCGGCGCGTTCGCGCGCTTCCAACTGGTTCAATCTGGCCGTGAGCGCCTCGCGCTTTTGCAATCCTTCGTGCTCCTGCGCGGCGAGGCTTTGCACTTCAAACACGACCGTCTCGATCTTCTGGTGCAGCAAACGGTTTGAATTTTGCAGCGCCTTGGATTCGCCTTCGCGCGTGGCGATGGCCACTTCCTGCTCGCGCAATTCCGTCTGCGCCGCCTGCAAACTGGCCTGCAATTCCGTCTGCTCGCTCAACAGTTCACCGCGCTTGCGGCTCGCGTCTTCAACCAGCTTTTGCAGCTCGGCGAGTTCGGCCTGCAATTCGGCGATCTGGTTTTTGCGGCCAAGAATCGAGCCGGGCGCCCGGCCATTGCCTTTGCCGTTCAAATAACCGCCGGTGTAAATGCCATGACGGCTCAATAAATCGCCGGTCGTCGTGACAAAATCGCAGCCCGCATGGCCGTTTTGAATCTGCGCCGTGGCCGTCGGCAAATCCGCCGCGATGAAAGTGCGGCCCAAAAGTGATTTCAGCAGCGGCTCAACGCTTGGTTCCGCCTGGATCACGCTCATTGCGTGAACCATCTGGCCGGACTGCAGACCCTTTTGCGCCGCCTCGCTCTTTTCGCCCGGTGCCATTTCGCCGACGAACGCAAGCTGCTTTTCATCCTGATATTGCTGGATGGCCAGGGCCGCAACGCTCGCGCGGCCAGATTTGTTGGCGTTCAAATCCGCGAGAATTTCCTGTGCCGACGACGGCTGCTCGGTCAGCACCAGTTGCAAATTGTGGCCGAGCGCATTTTCCACGGCGGTGACAAATTGATCGGGAACGCGAATCCGGTCGGCGAGCGAGCCGATGACCGAACGGGACTGGCGCAACGCGGCAACCGCGCCGGCATCAAAACCTTCGTGCGAACCTTCGAGCTGCTCCAGCACCGTCAGCCGCGAACGCTTGTCGGATTGCTGATGCAAAAATTTATCCTGCTCGGTTGAGGCCTGCTGAAGTTCCGATTGCAATTCCTTTAACCGGTTTTGCCGTTGCTCGACGGAGCCACGCGTGGTGGCGACGTTCAACTTTTCCATCTCGACGCTCGCGGTGAACTCCTGCAAGCGCGATTCCAAGCCGGTGCGCTCGACTTCCAATTGAATTTTCTCGGCGGAAAGTTTTTCCAGCCGCACGACGTTGCCCTGCTTCTGCAAATCGAGCGCCGTGATTTCGTTGCGGAGGCGCGATAAATCCTGCGCGGCGGAAAACGCGGCGGACTGCGCCTGGCGCAACTGCTCCTGCCGCTCGCGCAAATCATCTTCAATTTTCTGCAACGCCTCGCGCTTGGATTGCAAATTTTCCTTGTGCCGTGCCAGCGCGGTTTCAGCAGCAGTGAGGCGTTCGGTGACAGTCAGCAGTTCGCTCGACGCCGCATGGCAGCGTTCCTCGGCTTGCGTGATTTCAGCGAGCGCCTTGGAATTTTGCGATTCGATTTCCGCGAGCCGTTCCTGATTGAATTGGATGCGGCTTTCGTTGCGGTCCGTCTCCGCCTTCAATTCCAAGCCGCGCTGCTGTTGCGCGGCGACTTCGTGTTCCAGATCAGAAAGCAGTTCGCGCAGTTTGGTGATTTCATTTTCAAAGCGCAGCACGTCGTTTGAGCCTTGCTCGATTTCGTTCCGCAAATTTTCAACCGTCGCCCGGCGTTCGGAAATTTCCTCTTGCAGCACGTCAAACTGATGCCGCGCAAGCTGCGTTTCGAGATGCTGAAGCTCCTGCGAAATTTGTTTGTAACGCCGCGCCTTGCCAGCCTGACGCTGGAGCGAGCCGATCTGCCGTTTCACTTCCTTGATCGTGTCGGCGACGCGCAACAGATTTTGCTCGGTGTATTCGAGCTTGCGGAGCGACTCCTTTTTTTGCGATTTGAATTTTGTGATGCCCGCGGCTTCCTCGAAAATCATCCGGCGGTCTTCCGGCTTGCTCGAAAGAATTTGCGTGATGTGGCCCTGCGCCAAAATGCTGTAGCTCGTGCGGCCGATGCCCGTGCCCATGAAGAGTTGCTGGATGTCCTTGAGCCGGCACGGAGTTTTGTTCAGAAAATATTCGCTGCCGCCGTCGCGGAAAATCCGGCGCGTGAGCGTGACTTCGTCGTAAGCGACCTCGACACCCGCCGCGCGAAGATTTTCGCCGTCCACGCCGCCGAGCGTGAGCGAGACTTCGCCCATGCCCATCGGTTTGCGACCGTCCGTGCCGTTGAAAATCACATCGGCCATTTCGCCGCCGCGCAACGCCTTGGCCGACTGCTCGCCGAGCACCCAGCGGATGGCGTCGGAGACGTTGGATTTGCCGCAGCCGTTCGGGCCGACGATGGCCGTGACGCCGGGTTGAAAATTCAGCGCGGTTTTGTCCGCGAAAGACTTAAAGCCGAAAACTGTAAGATTCTTGAGATACATGATCTAGTTCGATTTATGCAACCAAAGTTGCCGGTTAAAGTAAAGCAAAAACCACAATATACAGCGCACAAAGCAGCTTGTGGCGCAACTAATTGGTGAGGAACCGTGGTTAGTGTTGTGCCAAAACCGGTGCTATTACCGTTAAATTACCCTCATTTCTACGCCTAAAAATGCGGTTCGTCAACTGAAATTGAAAAGTAAAATGCGCCTGCAAACCCACCATAAAAAAGATCTGGAAAATCTGTGTTTCAACTGGGTTTCATCTGTGGCTAAATTAACTTCAATTGTGGCCACTGAAACCCTTCATTTTGAACACGCGCGGTTCGCGCAGCAACTTTTTAACCACGAGCCGCGCAATTTGCAGGCGCTCGAAACCGAACTCGGCGTCAAGGCGACGGCGCGCGAGGGCTGGATCAAGCTCGACGGCGCCGCCGAGGCCGTGGAACGCGCGAAACAGCTTTTTGCGTCGCTGGAAAAATTGTTGAAGGCCGGTTCGCCGGTGAAAAACCGCGAGTTCACGCACGCGCTGAACGTCGTAAAACATGAGGGCGCTTCGACGTTGAAAGAGATGGTGAGCGACCGCGTGACGACGCACGAACGCAAGCCGGGCGTCATGGCGAAAACCGTCGGCCAGAAAAAATATCTCGACGCCATCCGCAAGCACGACATCACGTTCGGCATCGGGCCGGCGGGCACGGGCAAAACGTATCTGGCGGTGGCGATGGCGCTGTCGGCTTTGCGCGAAGGCACCGTTTCACGGATCATTTTGACGCGGCCGGCGGTCGAGGCCGGCGAGGCGCTGGGATTTTTGCCGGGCGACCTGCTGGAAAAAATCACACCCTATTTGCGTCCGCTGCACGATGCGCTGCATGACATGCTGCCCGCCGAGGAAATTGCCAAGCACATGGAGCGCGCGACGATTGAGATTGCGCCGCTGGCCTACATGCGCGGGCGCACGTTGAACGGCGCGTTCATCATTCTGGATGAGGCGCAGAATTCCACCACCGAGCAGATGCTGATGTTTCTCACGCGGCTCGGCCACGGCTCGAAGGCGGTCATCACCGGCGACGAGACGCAGATTGATCTGCCGCCGCACAAACATTCCGGATTGGCCGAGGCGCATCGTGCGCTCAAGAACACGGACGGCATCGCGATCATTGAATTTTCCAAGCGCGACGTGGTGCGGCATCCGCTGGTGCAGCGCATCATCGCGGCCTATGAGGAGCATCGCGGCAAAGCCAAGTCCATCGAAACGGAATGAATCTCGTCATCGTCAACCGCCAGCGGACGAAAGTAATCAACGCGAATTTGCTCAAGCAGATCGTGGGCGCGCTGCTTGTGGAACTGGAAATTTCCGAAGCGGAACTCGGCATCAGTCTCGTCGGCGCAAAAGAAATGGCGCGGGTGAACCGGCAGTTTCTCCAGCACGAAGGCTCGACAGACGTGATCACGTTTGATCACGATGATGTAGGACAGGCGTCGCGCCTGTCTCATTCTAAAAGCTCAACAAATGGAGACAGGCGCGACGCCTGTCCTACGCTGCATGGCGAACTCTTCATCTGCGTGGATGACGCGCTGGCGCAGGCGAAAAAATTCAAGACCATCTGGCAGGCGGAAGTCGTTCGTTACATTGTTCACGGCGTTTTGCATCTGCTCGGCCATGACGATCTGAAACCGGATTTGCGGCGCAAAATGAAGCGCGAAGAAAACCGGCTGGTGCGGCGGCTCGCAAAGAGGTTTTCTCTCGCGCAACTTTCGCGGGCGGCTAAAATCAACGCGTGAGAAAAACCCTTTTTGCCCGCTGGCGCACCAGTTTCTTTGCCGGACTAGCGGTGACTTTGCCGGCCATCGTTTCGGTGGCCGCCGTCGTCTGGCTGTTCCGCACGGCCTCCAATTTCACTGACACGCTGCTGTTCTTCCTTAAGTTGTTTCTGGCCAAACGGGACATTTACGTGAACGGGCAGTCCGGCGACATGTTCTGGTATTGGAGCGTGCTGGCGTTTGTGCTGGCGGTGGTTTTGATTTCCACCGTCGGCCTGCTGGCGCGTTATTACATCGGCAAGCGGATGATTGAATGGCTCGACTCGGCGATGATGCGCGTGCCGCTGCTGAACAAATTTTACGGCGCGATCAAGCAGCTCAATGAGGCGTTTGCCGGCAACAAACATTCCTTCAAGACGGTCGTGCTGGTGGAATTTCCGGGGCCGGGAAATTATTCCGTCGGCTTCATCACCAACGAGGCGCAGGGCGAAGTCCGGAAAAAAACCGGCGGAAATTTTGTCAGCGTCTTCATCCCCACGACGCCGAATCCCACCTCGGGTTTTCTCATCCTGGTGCCGGAGGAAAAAGTGACGAAGCTCGACATGAGCGTGGCCGAAGGCATCAAATACATCGTCAGCCTCGGCTCGATTGCGCCGGAACTGGCACCGCCAAAATCATCGTCGTCCTCATCCTCATAAATCAAAATTGAGGATGCGCATGACGATGCGGATGAGAAAGATTTTGAAATGATCGAGTCCGCCAGCGGCATCATTCTGCGAACCCGTCCGCTCACCGAAACGAGCCTGATTGTTCACTGGCTGACGCCGGAACTGGGGCGCATCGCCACGGTGGCCAAGGGCGCGCGCCGGCCCAAATCGCCATTCGCGGGAAAACTGGATTTGTTTTACGCCGCTGATTTTTCGTTCAGCCGCAGCCGCACTTCCGAGCTTCACACTTTGCGCGAGGTGAAATTGCAGGCGACCCACGGCGCGATCCGCGAAGATATTTTGAAATTGCAGCAGGCCGGCTACGCCGCCGCGTTCATCGAGCAGGCGACCGAAACGGGCACGCCGCTGCCGGAAATCTTTGAGCTGACGCGCGGATTTCTCAAACAACTCTGCGGGCAAAAGCCGCCGCCGCAAAATATTTTCGCGCTCGAACTCAAGCTGCTGCGCGAGCTGGGGCTGGCGCCGGACGGTGCGGAAACGCGGCTGACACCCGGCGCAAAAAAAATCGTCCAGGCGCTTTTGAAAGGCGGTTGGGAAAACAGTTCGCGGCTGAAATTGTCCGCCGCGCAGGCCGGCGAGCTGCGCCAGTTTCTGCACGGCTTTCTCATTTTTCACCTGGGCCGCCTGCCGCGCGGACGGGCGGCGGCGCTGGGCGTGCCGGAATGAAAATTGTTCCCGCCGGCGGCGGCTTGATTTATAGTTCTGCCAACCCAAATGGCCAATAATAACAAAAAGTGGTTTTCCAGTCTGCGCCTGCAACTTGTTGCCAGCGTCTTTCTGTGGATTTCACCCGCGTTTGTCCTCACGTTCATCGTCAACCAGAACTGGTTTTGGGATTATGCGCCAGGCTGGCTGCGGCAGTATGCCTTGAGTGTGCCGTGGGAAAGTTTCATCGTCGGCCTGCTGGCGCTGGTCGCGGCGTGGTATGGCGGGGAACATTTCATTTTGCGGCAGATCCGGCTCCTGTCGCAGGCCGTGCTGCGGCTGGCCGGCGGCGATTTGCAGGCGCGCACCGGGTTGCAGGAAGTGGAAGGCGAACTCGGCCAGCTGGCGCAAAAATTTGACGAGATGGCGGCGGCGTTGCAGCAGCGCGCGAAGGAACGCGATGAGGCGGACCGGAAAATGCGCGACCACGCCCATCAGCAAACCATCGTCGCCGCGCTCGGCCAGTGCGCACTGGTCATCAGCGACCTTGACACGCTGTTCACGCAGGGTGCCATCATGTCCGGGCAGATGCTGGCGGTGGAATACTCGGCGGTGTTTCAGCGGCTGCCCGACGGCCGTTTGCTGCTGCTGGCCGGCACCGGCTGGAAGTCCGGGGTGGTCGGCCAGACGATGACGTTCGATGCGCAGGATTCGCAGCTGGGATACACGTCCGCCACGGGGGAAGTCACGGTGGTGGATGACATCGCGGCGCAAACGCAGTTCAAGCTGCCGCCGCTGCTGGCGGAACACGGCGTGGTCAGCGGCGTGACCACGGCGATTCCCACGCGCGGTTTGCCGTTCGGCGTGCTGGCGGTTTTTTCGATCCGCAAACGCGTGTTCACGCCGGACGAGGTGCAATTTCTGCTTACTGCGGCCAACACCATCGGCCTGCCGCCGT
>Ga0209483_1000494_pt1 | contig 34285 bp, 34 predicted proteins | sample NGEPerA_FD_184508 | JGI IMG/M metagenome (GOLD analysis project Ga0209483, IMG submission 184508) | Arctic peat soil microbial communities from the Barrow Environmental Observatory site, Barrow, Alaska, USA - NGEE PermafrostL2-A... | ecosystem: Environmental > Terrestrial > Soil > Wetlands >...
GTACTGGGCGGCTCGGTAGAGACGTCCAAGACGGCCACCATGCCAAACGGATAGCTGGTGGCGTCGTAGGACCCGGCCTGCTCCGCATAGGTCCGCTGCATCTCCTCCCTGCTGGAGTCCGTCGTCTCGCGTTTTGTCTCGATGATGACTTGATAATCGCGAAAGCCGACGGCGATATCGGCTCTGCCGCCCCCGACGCGTTGTGGCTCGTAAATGGGTAGGCCCTCAGTGAGTGCGCCGCTTTGGAGCCATTCGAATAGGTCTCCCTGCAGGTCCGCTTCAATCGCTGCTTCGGAGCCTGTCAAGTCGTTTGAGACGCTTGGTTGTCGAATTTAGTGGGCGGTCTCCTCTGTTGGCTTGTTGATCCATGCGGCGGTTGGTAGCTCGGGCGGGGTTGGTGGTCGGCGGACGAAGCGCTCGGGCGTCGCGGCGTAGGCGGCGTCGAGGACGCGCTGGCGCTCCGCGTGGAGCTTCTCCGCCTGGCCGTGGTGCACTGCGGCCGGTGTCATCAGGCCGATCCCGGAGTGGCGGTGGGAGTGGTTGTACCACTGGAAGAACTGCCGGCAGAACGCGCGGGCCTGTTCGATGTTCTTTTCAGCAGCAAGAATGTTCTGTTGCGCTTCGGTTACGGCCGCGTTCTGCGCGTCCACGTTGGCGCGAGCCGCTTCGGCCTCCGCCACGGCTTGCTCATACTGCTGGCGCGGAATGTCGTCACGGGCCACCAGCGTCTTGTACCGCTCCACGTCCTGAGCAGCCTTGTTGGCCTTCGCCTCGGCCACCCGGACGTTAGCCTCGGTGGTCTTCAATCGCGCCTTAGCGGCTCCCAGCGCCTGCTCGGCCCCGCTTACCTGTGCCGCCGCATCCTGGCGGGAAGAACGGGCGCCGCTGAGGGTGCTGGCCGTGGATACGGATAGCACTGGAATGTCGCTGCGGGCGCTGGCCAGGGTGGCTTCGGCGTCGGCCAGCCCCGCGCGCGCCTTGTCCAACGCGATCTCAAAATCCTGCGGATCTAATTGAACCAGAACCTCGTCCGCCTTCACCGCCGCCTGATCCTGCACCGCCACCTTGATTACGTGGCCGGCCACGCGGGGGCTCAGCGGGAAAATGGACCCGTCGATCTGGGCGTCATCGGTGGACTCGACGCGCGAAAAGCGCTCCCAGACGATATAGCCTCCGGCCGCCAGCCCCGCTATGACTAAGATTCCAAGTACCCATTTCAATGCCTTCATTGCTGTTCTTTCCAGAGTAGCGTAGCTTGCTTGGATGCTCCGGGGGCCGGGTTGGGTTCGTTTTGTCGTACAGGCGGACCTGGAATGGCTGTACGCTAAGAGGAAGTGACTGCGTATGCCGCGTTTTCTTCGCGGGATTTCCGACTTCAGCTGACAGCCGTTACGCTTTCCAGTGTCAGCCAGCAGATGCTGGCGACGGTGGTGGGGTGGGATCTGTATCTCTCCACTCGCTCGGCCTTGGTGCTGGGCAACGTGGGACTGGTGCAGATCATCCCGGTGCTGCTCTTCACGTTCGTGGCGGGGCACGTAGCCGACCGCTACAATCGCAGCCGCACCGCCATGGTGGCGGAGATCGCCCAGGGACTGGTCGCGTTTGTGCTGGCAGCCGCGGGAAGCGGGCGCGGCGTCCCGCTGATCTATGCCTGCCTGTTTCTCACCGCCACGTCGCGCGCGTTTCAATGGCCGGCGACCTCCGCCATGCTTCCGCAGACGGTCCCCTCCGAGAACCTGACCCAGGCGATCTCCTGGGCTGGGTCGGCGCGCGAGATGGCCAACATGGGCGGACCGGCGCTGGCAGGCGCGCTGATCGCAGCGTTTGGCAGCGAGTCGGTGTACATGCTCCAGACGGTCTTCTGCGTGTTTGCGGCCATCTGTTTCGGATTAATGCGCGTGCCGGATCGGGCCGTGCATGAGCGGCCGGAGATCGGGCTCAAGGCCATCTCGGAAGGCGTCCGTTTCGTTTGGAGAGAAAAGCTGATCCTCTCCGCGATGAGCCTGGACCTTCTCGCCGTGTTCTTCGGCGGCGCAGTCGCCTTGCTTCCGATCTACGCCGAAGACATCCTGAAAACGGGCGCGACGGGCCTGGGCTGGCTGCGGGCGGCGCCGGCCATCGGCGCCGGGCTTACGGCCGTCTGGATCGCGCACCGGCCGGCATTCCGGAACGCAGGCGTGGTTCTACTGACTTCCGTGGCGGCCTTCGGGGCGGCCACCATCGCCTTCGGCGTTTCCACCTCGGCGTGGCTTTCGTTCGGGTTGCTGTTTCTGACGGGAGCCTTCGACAGCGTCAGTGTGGTGCTGCGGATTTCACTGGTGCAATCGCGCACGCCGGATAAACTGCGGGGACGCGTTTCGGCGGTGAACGGATTGTTTATCGCCGCTTCGAATCAATGGGGCGCAGTGGAATCGGGCGTCGCCGCGGCCTTGATGGGCACGGTTCCGTCGGTGGTGTTCGGCGGAACGGCGACCATCGTGATGGTAGGCATGGTCGCCGCGCTGTCGGCGAGCATGCGGCGCTGGAAGAACTGACGCGCGGCGGCTAGAGGTGCGCGAGCCACACATCTAGAACCGCGCAGCGTTTTTCCTCGCGCACGATCTTGAGCGCTTCGGCCACCGCCGGCTCCACTTCGTCTACCTTCTTGACGATTTTTGCATACGCTCCGCCGGCAGCCGCAGCGATGCCGGAATAATCGGGCGGCGGATCGAAGGCGACGTCGATATCCTGCGCCTTGCTGGCATAGCCCTCCGGATGCACGGCCAGCATCGAGAACTTGGGCGCGCGCCATCCACGGTTGTTGTAGATGACGGTCAGAAACGGAGTCTGATACTTGCGGGCCATCCAGTGCACGGTGGACGGCACCGAAAACATGTAGGATCCGTCGCCGGTCAGGCACACCACTGTTTTGTCCGGGCAGGCCAGCTTCATGCCAATCGATGCCCCGCCGTTCCAGCCGAGCGAACTCGCCCCGCTGGTGAAACGCGTCCCGGGTTTGACGCAGCCGATGTGGTTGGTGATGGCGGAATAGTTGGTGATGCCCTCGTTCACGATCACGGCGTCGCGGTCGATGTGGCGGCGCACGCAAGCGGTGAGATACTCGGCCGTGATGACGTCGGCTTGAAATTGCTCACGGCGGGCCAGATCCGCGACCCGCGCGTCGTGCTGCTTACGATAGTGCGCTTTGCGCTCGTCGAAGGCTTTTTGATCCAGCCCGGCGCTATCTAAACGTGAATTAATCTGGCGCAGCGCGGTGGTGCAATCGGCGCGAAACACCTGCGCCGCGGAAATGTACCACAGCGGAGTCCGTTCCTTCAGCGGATCGATATCGATGTGGCAGATTTTCACCCCCTCGGCGGGCTTATTGAACGCCGGTATCCAGGGGACGTCGCTATCGAGCACCAGAACCAGGTCGGCTTCGGCCAGCGCCGGGTTCTGCATGTGCTCGTTCCCCTGCTGCCCGGCGTAGCACGGGTGGTCGGTGGGGAAATTCAGGTAAGTCGGGACCGACTCGAGCACGCCGACACCGATCCGGTCAGCCAGGCGAACCAATTCCGCTACTGCCTCCGGCTTGCGGCCCAGGTAACTTGTCACCACCAGCGGACGTTTGGCAGCGAATAGACTGTGGACCAGTTCCGTGAGTCCGTCTTCGGGCAAAGGCTGGGGCGCGATCGGCTGCCAGCGGGCGGCGTCGATCGAAACCGGCGTGATTTCCTCCTCGAACACCTCGCGCGCCGCCATCAGATAGGCCGGACCCTGAGGATCGCTGGACGCAATCTGGAACGCGCGGTGGATCATCTGCTTGATGTTGCGGCCGGTGCGCAGCTCATTCTCGTATTTCATGTAGCCGCGCAGGATACCCCTCTGGTCGGGCACGTCCTGGAGCCAGTGGATAAACTCGTTGCGGCCGCCCTTCAGCTCGCCTTCCTGGGTATAGGGCGACGCTCCGGCAAAAATCAGCACCGGAACGCGGCATTTGGCGACGTTATGGATGGCTCCGGCCATGGCCTGGGTGCCGCAATCGACGTGCACCAGCACGGCCTGGGCGCGTCCGGTGATCTGGACGAACCCCTGGGCGCAGGTCAGCGCGACCATCTCATTGGGACAGGTGATGACCTTCGGAACAGGTTTGCCGGTGGCCCTGGCCTGGGCCAGCGCCTCGACGATTCCCGGGTGATCGCTGCCGAGATTCACAAACAGGTAAGAGACACCGGCATCCACCAGGGCTTCGATCAGGGCGCTGGCGCCGGTATAGGGGGACGGTTGGGATTGTGGGGCGAATTGCGGGACGGGCACGATCTCAAGGCTCGCATATTTTTGACGAAAATACTTGCACCATTGTTCTGCATCGGGCATAGTAAAAATGGCGCGTCGCCTGCATTGTCTTAAATCAAGCGAGCGCCAACAACGTATGGATTTGGGCCGACAATGCCAGAGCACAGGGCAGATCAAAGGCTGTTCTTCACCGAGCTGCTCGGCCTCAAGGTCTTTGACCTTAAGGGGCGCACTCTCGGTGTGGTCAAAGACGCCGCCATCGTGCCCCTGCTGGACCCGGTCCGCGTCGATCGCTATCTGATCGGCAGCGGCGGGGCCTGGCTCACGGTCCGCCACGACCAGATCCGCTCCCTCTCCCTCGATGGGATCCGCTTGCGGGACGAGATCCTGACTCCGTATCATTCCGATGAATACATGCTGCGCGTGGTCCGCGACCTGCTGGACCAGCAGATCATCGATGCGCAGGGGCGCAAGGTGGTGCGCGTGACCGACCTCACCTTCGACATCCACCAGGAAGACGGCGGCGAAGTCCTGTGGGTGCTGGACGTGGACATCGGCCTGCGGGCGATTTTCCGCCGCTTAGTCCAGGGCCTGATGCCCCCGCGCTGGGTCCGGCGGCTGCAAGGAGGGATCCCTCCGCATTCCATTCGCTGGGAGTTTTGTAACATTCTGGAGCCCGATCCGCAGCGGCGCCTGCGGCTCAACATTTCCAACCGTCTGCTCGAAGACATGCATCCGGCCGACTTGGCCGACATCGTCGAAGACCTGACACCCGAGCATCGCGAGGCGATTTTCGAGAATATCGATAGTGAAGTGGCGGCCGACGCGCTGTCGGAAGTGGACCCGGACATCCAGGCCAGCATTCTGGAGTCGCTCGAAACCGAAAAGGCCGCGGAGATCGTGGAAGAAATGGCTCCGGACGAGGCTGCGGACGTGCTGGGCGAGCTCGAGCAGGAAACCAGCGATGAGATTCTCGAAGAGATGGAACATGAGCCCAAGAAAGAAGTCCGCGAACTGCTGGAGTTCGAGGAAGACTCGGCCGGGGGCATGATGAATACGGAATACGTCGCGCTTCGGGACACCGCTACCGTCGAGGACGCGATTCTGGCGCTCAAGAGCAACGAAGAGTTAATGGAGACCCTGAACACGCTATTTCTGGTGGATTCGAGCGAGCGTCTCACTGGCGCGGTTCCGCTCGCGAGGCTGTTCCTGCACGACGGCGCGACGCCGCTCCGCTCGCTGGCGGTAGAAACGCTGATCGATGCGCCGGTGACGGAGCAGCAGGACCGCATCACCGAGCTGTTCGACAAGTACAACCTGCTGGCGCTGCCCGTGGTGGACGAGGAGCGCAAACTGGCTGGCGTCATCACCGCGGACGACGTCATTTCCGTGTTGCGGGAGAAATAACTATGGAGCCTCCCGAACATGTGGAAACGATTTCGTTACCAGATCGTCATGTTTTTCGCGGTCCTGGGGCCGGGCCTCATTACCGCTAACGTCGATAACGACGCCGGCGGCATCTTTACCTACTCCCAGGCGGGCGCCAAATGGGGATACCTGCCGCTGTGGACGCTGATTCCGATCACGCTCCTTTTGATCGTGACGCAGGAAATGTGCTCGCGCATGGGAGCGGTCACAGGCAAGGGCCTCTCCGATCTGATCCGGGAAGAGTTTGGCTTACGCACTACGTTCCTGGTGATGACCGCGCTGGTTCTGGTCAACTACGGGAACATCGTGTCCGAATTTGCGGGAATCGCCAGCAGCCTGGAGCTGTTTGGCATCAGCCGGTATTTTTCGGTGCCTGTGTGCGCGGTGGCTGTCTGGTATCTGGTGGTCAAAGGAACCTATCGCAGCGTAGAGAAGATCTTTTTGGTCTCGTGCAGTATCTACGTGACCTACATCATCTCCGGAATTCTGGTCAAACCGGATTGGAAACAAGCGGTGATTTATAGCGTGAAGCCGGTGTTGATGCTGGAACCCAGCTATATCGCCATGCTGGTGGCCATGGTGGGAACCTCGATCGCGCCCTGGATGCAGTTCTATTTGCAGGCGGCGGTGGTCGAGAAAGGAATTACCGCCAAGGAATATGTGCAATCCAGAGTCGAGGTGATTTTTGGCTGCGTCCTCACGGACGTAGTTGCGTTTTTCATTATCGTGGCTTGCGCCGGAGCGATCTGGGCGCACGGCCCGCGTGATATTAAGGATGCCGCGGACGCCGCCGTAGGACTGAAGCCGTTCGGACAGTATGCCTTCTTCCTTTTCAGCGCCGGCCTCTTCAACGCATCTTTCTTTGCGGCGTGCATCTTGCCGCTTTCCACCGTTTACACGGTGTGTGAGGGCCTGGGGTTTGAGTCCGGCGTCGACAAGCGCTTTCACGAAGCGCCGGTCTTCTACTGGCTATACACGTTCCTCATCGCAGTCGGAGCCGCGGTGATCCTGATCCCTGGGTTCGATCTGGTGAAGATGATTCTGCTTTCGCAGGTGATCAACGGCGTCCTGCTCCCATTTATCCTGATTTTCATGATCCTGCTGATCAACAAAAAGAAGCTGATGCACGAATGGACCAATTCGCACTTCTATAACTTCGTCGCCTGGACCTCGGTGGCGCTGATGATCGGCCTGACCATGGCGCTGGTAGCGTTGCAGATCCAGGACATGATGCGAGGAACGTCATGATTTCTTCAGAAAGCGCGCGATGCCGCGCTTGAAATCGTCCGTCCTGCGGGCCTGGACATTGGCCTGAACCCCGGCTTCGATCGAAGCTTCGAAGCTCATCCCATCGGTTTCGTAGAGGAGCTTCTTACTCAGGCTCATGGCTGTGGCGGATTGTTCGGCGAGGGCCGCCACGTAGCGCTCAACCGCGGCTTCGAATTCCGCATCGGGAATCACGCGGTTGATCAGGCCGATGGCGTACGCGCGGGGAGCGCTCAAAGGTTCGCCGGTAAGCGCGAGCTCCATAGCCTGCCGCTCATGGACCGCTCGCCGCAGCATGGTGGCGACGATCGCAGGAATGAAGCCCAGCTTCACTTCCGGATAGCCGAACTGCGCGGATTCGGCCGCGAGGATCAGGTCGCATGCGGTCGCGATGCCGGCGCCTCCGCCGAGCGCGCGCCCTTGCACCGCCGCGACGATGGGTTTGGGATGGCGGCGCATGGCGATATAAAGGTCGCCCAGTCGCCGCGCGGAGGCTAGTGCCTCTGCCTCGTCGTCCCCGCTCCGAAGCACTTCGCTCAGATCGAGACCCGCGCAAAAGTCTTTTCCCGCCCCGCGAATGAGCAGCAAGCGAATCGCGGTGTCATGTGATGCGCGCTGGAGGGCGTCGCGCAGGGCGGACATCATCTCGCTGGTAATCGCGTTGCGCTTTTCAGGCCGATTTAGTGTGATCCGAGCGACGCCGCCCGCCGCGGAATACTCGATCAAATGTCGATCTCCATGCGCAGCAGCGCGGTGCTGTAGGTTTTCCCCTGCGGATCGGCTTTGAGCGCCATGGTTCCTCCGCCGTCTAAAGCCTCGTGCAGCAGGAAATTCAGGGCTCCCAGATTCGGCAGCTCGAAGCGCTCGACGTTTCCCTTGCAGACGCCTTCGAAGTGCTGCTTCACGCGCTCGGCCGTGACTTCGCGGACCAGAATCGGATAATCCTCGGGCTTCCGGGCGATCAAACCGATGTTGACCAGATCGCCCTTATCGCCGGAGCGGGCGTGCGCGATCTCGATCAACCTTCGCTTTATCAACTCGCGCTTGGCCATATCGCCACCTCCGGCCGGACTTCGGATTTCGGGATCAGCGCGGGCCAGAAGGCTACGATTTCCTCCACGCGCGGGCGGCCCAGGCCCAATCCTGACACGCCCGGCGGTCCGCTCAGCACCAGCGGCGCGATCTCGCGCGTGAACCTTTCTACCGCGGCACGATTCTCCGATCGCACGCCGACTCGCAAGACCACTTCCGGCAAGAGCGGCTCGATTTCTGGCGTTGGTTCCGCGGACGGGATTCCGTGGCAGGCGTTGGCGCCCAGAAACTCCGTCCGTATTTCGTCGAACCGCAGACCCAGACGATCCAGGCGCTGGCGCAGGATCCGATCGGCCGCGCGGGCTTTCTTGTACGCATCGGGCCACGTGTAGACCAACGATCCCATGGCCTTATACCCGTTCGTGTAGCTGATCGAGACCTTGTAATAATTGGTGGCGGGACGACCCTCAATGCCGGTGAATCGCACTCGATCCGGACCGGCTTGATCCAGGTGCACGGTGGTGAAATCGGCCACGCAATCGGGAGTGATGTACTTCGTGGGATCGCCAATTTCGTAGAGAAGCTGTTCCTTGACCGAAGCGACCGTGACGCGTCCGCCGGTGCCCGCGTGCTTGGTCACGGAAAACGTTCCATCCGGCTCCGCTTCGACGATGGGATAACCGATATCGGCCAGATCGGGAATGGTTTCCCAATCCACCTGGCAGTTGCCGCCGGTGACTTGCGCGCCGCATTCGATCGCGTGCCCCGCGACGATGCCGGCCGTGAGCTTGTCCCAGTCGGTTTCCTTCCAGCCGAATTCGTGGATCATGGGAGCGAGCGTGAGAGCCGCGTCGGCGACGCGCCCGGTGATCACGATTTCCGCGCCGAGACCCAGTGCCTCGGCCACTGGAAACGCCCCGAAGTATACGTTCGCCCGCTCGACTTGTGCGCGGATGGCGCTTAGCGGCTCGCCCGTGTCCATGTTCTTGAGCTCGATGCCGCGCTTGATGAACTGATCCAGACGATCGGTGATATCGTCGCCGGTGACGGTGGCGACCTTCAACGGAATCTTCTGGCGAGCGGCTCTCTCCAGCACCGCATCGCGGCAGCCCAGGGGATTGATACCACCGGCGTTGGCGATCACGCGGACGCGGCGATCCTTGAGATCGGGAAGCACGCGCGCAATCAGATCTACGAAATCGCGGGCATAGCCGGCCTGCGGATCGCGCATCCGCTGCTTTTGCAGGATGGACATGGTGACCTCGGCCAGATAATCGAGGGTCAGGTAGTCGATGGGCCCGCGCCGGATTTGTTCGACCGGAGCTTCGAGGGAGTCGCCCCAGAAGCCCTGTCCATTTGCAATGCGAATCATGAACCGCTCCATGACTGTCGCGGCTCGGAAGCGCTGATCATACGACGTACTTCCCGGCCTGCAGCAAGCGGCCCGCGATTTTGCGGCGCAGGGCGATCGCGTTCACCAGCTCGCAGGCTGTCATACCTCGAAGCAGGGCCAGATTGGTCCGCAGTGCGTCGCCCTCAGAGCAGGCGGCCAGCACGGTTTTCGCGGAAGCCTTGATATTCTCCATGGTTTCATCGGCGAATACAGCGGCCATATCGGCGGCGTTTTCCTTCTTGGTTTTCTTGGCGCGCGCGATGGCGGATTCCAGCGCAAAGGCGTTCATCAACACATCGCTGATGCCGGCGACCACTTCCTGTTGATCGGCGTTTGTTTCGCCCAGCGATTCTCCATAGTGCTTGGAAGCGATTCCCAGCAGAAACAGACCGACCTTCTTGGCGTTCGCGACGACATCCGTAGTGGCGGTGGTGGAAAGATGCTTCATCGCGGCGGCCAGGGGCAGAGTCCCCTTTCGCGCGCGGCGAAGGAGCATGCCGGTAGCGAGCAATCGGTTAATCTCATTGGTGCCTTCGAAGATGCGATTGATGCGGGCATCGCGATACGCCTTCTCCACCGGATAGTCCTGATGATAGCCGTAGCCGCCGTGGATCTGCACGGCTTCATCGACGACATAATCGAGCGTCTCCGAGCCGAAGATCTTGAGGAAGGAGCATTCAGCGGCAAACTCTTCGCCGGCTTTCATGAGCGGCTGGCCTGAATCCTGAATGTGCCCGACCAGGCGATACGCCATGCTCTCATTCACGTACATCCGGACCGCCATTTCCGCCAGCTTGTGCTGGATCAGGCCGAATTCGGCTATGGACTTTCCAAAAGCCCGGCGCTCCCGAGCGTAGCGGATCGCGCCGGTCAGCGTGTGGCGGCATTTCCCGTGGGCGGACACGGCCAGCGTCAGCCGCCCGATGTTCAGGATGTTGAACGCGACGATGTGGCCGCGTCCGACCTCGCCCAGGACATTCTCCACCGGGACCTTGACGCGATCGAAGTAGACGGCGGTAGTGGAGCTGCCCTTCAACCCCATCTTCTTTTCTTCGGCGCCGGGCGAAACGCCGGGCCAGGCGCGTTCCACCAGAAACGCTGTAAACTTCTCGCCGCCGACCTTGGCGAACACAGTGTACAGGTCCGCGATGCCGCCGTTGGTGATCCACACCTTCTGACCGCTGAGCACGTAGTGCGTCCCGTCGGGCGAGAGATCCGCCCGCGTGCGTGCGGCTAAGGCGTCCGATCCGGCCTGCGCCTCCGTGAGTGCGTAAGCAGCAATGAGCTCGGCCGAGGCGAGACGCGGAAGATACTTCTCCTTCTGCTGCTCCGTGCCGAACATCAAGACCGGCAGCGCGCCGATGCCGGCCTGGCCGCCATGGCAGACGGCGTAGGAACCATCGCCCCCAATGCTCTCGGCCACGATCATCGACGAAACCAGATCCAGCTCCATGCCGCCGTAACGCTCGGGCACCAGCACGGCGACGAGTCCCAATTCGGCTGATTTCCGCAGCGTTCGCTTTAGCACGTCGAAGTCCTGGCGCTGAATCGATTCAAGGTTGGGCTCCACTTCGCGGGTCCAGAAGTCTTCGGTGGCTTTGGCGATCGCGCGGTGCTCGGCTGTAAAGTCCTCGGGCGTAAACACGTCCGGCGGCGCATCCAGCAGGAAAGAGCCTCCGTAAGGGGTGGTCATGTGGACAGAAACACGCTGTAACCCAGCAAATCGGGCTGCTATGCTTGAGTTTATGAAATCCCTTCCCTTTCTGCTGGGCATGGTTGTCCTGAGCGTATCGCTGTGGGGACAACAGGCCGCTCCCGATGCCGCCGATCCGGTGGTGCTGACGGTCGGTTCGGAGAAAATCACGCAGTCGATGTTTCAGGAGATTATCTCCAGCTTGCCGGCACAGCAGCAGGCCCAGCTCACGACACCCGAAGCGCGCAGAAGCCTGGCCGAGCAGGTGGCCGAGCTCAAGGTGATGGCGCAGGAAGCGAAGGCGCGTAAGCTCGACCAATCGCCCGCCGTGAAGGCGAAGATCGCGCTGCAATCCGATCAGATCCTGGCGAGCGCCGTATATCAGCAACTGACCGCCGGCGATCCCGACGATGCCGCGCTGCGGGCTTACTACGACGCCCACAAGCAGGACTGGGACGAAGTCAAGGCCCGGCACATCCTGATCCGGATGCAGGGATCGAAGGTGCCGCTTCGTGAAGGACATAAAGAGCTGACCGAAGCGGAAGCGCTGGCCAAGGCCAAGGAAGTGCGCGCCAAGATCGTCGCGGGCGCGAAGTTCGAGGATCAAGCCAAGCTCGAATCCGACGACACCGGCTCGGGCGAGAATGGCGGCGATCTGGGCACGTTCGGTGCGGGCCAGATGGTTCCGGAATTCGATGAAGTGGTGTTCAAGGCGCCTGTGGGGCAGGTCACCGAGCCCATTAAAACAGCCTACGGCTATCACCTGATTCTAGTCGAAGAGCGCAAATCGAAATCTTTCGAGGAGGCGCGCGCCGAGATCGAACAGAAGATCCGGCCGGCGATGGGCCAGAAGGCGATCGAGGCGTTGAAGGTGAAGACCCCGGTGGTCTACAACGACGCGTATTTCGGCAAGAAGAGCGATTTACCGCCAGCGAAATAACCGCAGCGCGAGGCCGAAACAAACGACCAGCCAAGCTCCCAGCACTCCTGCTTGCGGAGCCATCTGCGCGAACCCGGCGCCCTGCAGCATATTCGCCCGTAGCGCGTCGATCACCGCCGTGAGCGGCAGTGCCTGAATCACGGGCTGCACCAGATCCGGAAACCGCTGCGAAGAAAAGAACACGCCGGATAGGATCCACATGGGCACCATGGTGAGGTTCATCAGGCCGGATGCCGCCTCGATGGTCCGTACACGGGAGGCCACCAAGAGTCCTCCGGCGCTGAAGGCAAGCGTCGCCAGGACGCACGTTCCCACCAGCGCCATGAAGGGCCCCCGCAGAGGAACACCGAACACCCAGACTCCGAACCCCAAGGGCACTCCGACGTCCACCGGCAGCAGGATCATCCGCCACAGCAAGTAGGACAGCAAATAGTAGTGCTTGGGCATGGGAGTCGCCACAATGCGCTTCATCAATTTTTTGCGCCGCGCGTCGACGATGGAAAATCCGGGTCCCCAGATCGAGTTGCCCATGATGCCCATGCCGATCAGGCCCGGGATCAAAAAATCGATATAGCGGGATCCAGGTTCGCGCATGACCTGGTCGCGGTCCGGAATCGCGTCTTGGCGGCCAAAAGCCCGCTGGATCGCCTGGTCGGCAAGCATCCGTGCCTGGCGGCCCTCGGGGTTGGTGTCGTCATAGCGGTACACGACACTGCCATCGGCGGCCGGTTCGGCTACCAGCGCAACTTTGCCGGTTCGAACGAACTGCTCGGCCACCCGCGGCGGGAGTTGCATGACGTCCAAAAGCTTTTCCTGGCGCAGAGCTTCGGCCAGCCGGGGAGTGACCGCCGCGATCTTGAGGACCTCGGGAGGCCGGTCGCGAAAGGCAATCCCCAGGCCCGCGGCCAACGCCAGGGGAAAGATCATGGACCAGAACAGCGCTTCGGGCTCGCGAATGAACTCACGCATCCGCATCAGGGTCAGTTGGACCAGCGCGTGATCCATGCAGCCGCGTTTACTCATCGCGCAAGTGCCGCCCGGTCAGGTGAACGAAAACATCTTCGAGGGTCGCGGAGTGGGTGCGAAGCTCGGTGAGCGGGACACCCTGGCGTCCAAGTTCGTCAAGAAGTTCCGGCACGGCGCGATGCAGCTCTGTCACCTGGAGCAGCACGCTGCCATTTTCGGTGCGGATGTCGCGGATGCCGGCCATGCGGCCGATACTGGCTAAATCGACCGTGGCATTTCCAGCGGAGAATTCAACCACATGCTCCACGCCGATGGATGCGATCAGCTCGCGCGGCGTACCCTGCGCGATGACTTTTCCGTGATCCATGATGGCTACACGGTCGCACAGTTTTTCGGCTTCGTCCATGTAATGCGTGGTCAGCAGGATGGTGCGGCCCGCCGCCTTGAACTCCTCGATCAGCTCCCACAATTGACGGCGGGCCTGCGGATCGAGACCCGTGGTCGGTTCGTCCAGAAACAACAAATCGGGATCGCCCACCAGCGCGCACGCCAGCGCGAGCCGCTGCTTTTGGCCGCCCGAGAGCGCCCCCACCCGCGCGTCGCGTTTTTCTTCCAGCTGGACGATGCGGATGGCTTCCTCCGCGCCCGGTCCCTGCCGGAAGAAGCTGCGAAACAGGCGCAGCGTTTCGAAGACAGTGAGTTTTTCCGCGAGCTGCGTCTCCTGGAGCTGGATGCCGAGCTTTTGACGCAGGATTGGCGCGTCCGAGCCCCAGCGCAGGCCGAGCACCTCGACCTCGCCCGAATCCGCCTCGGTCAGCCCTTCGCAGATTTCGATGGTGGTGGTCTTTCCCGCGCCGTTCGGACCGAGCAGCCCGAAGCATTCGCCCGAGCGGACTTCAAGGTCGACGCCATCCACGGCGACCACGTCTTTATAGGTCTTCCGCAAGTTGCGGACACGCAGCGCGGCCTTGGTCTGCGACGGGGGCACAGGCCCAGTATCGCGTACGAGAAGCTAAATGGGGACGAAAAAGGGGACAGACTACTCTGTCCCCTCCCGCAAGCTCCCGATTCCGTGTACAAGCGTGGGAGTGGACAGAGCGGTCTGTCCCCTTTTTCAGCAACCTCTATAGACGGACGATTTTGTCCGACTCGATCCCCTTGAGGGCATTGCGGGTATCGACGATCAGCCGTGCGTTCTTGACCAGCGCCGGGTAATCGAACTTCTTGTGATCGGTCACGATCATCACGCAATCCGCCTGGCTGACGCCGGCGTCCACGTCGATCGCCTTCATTTCGGTTCCATCGGCATTGATGTGGGGAACGAATGGATCGCTGTAGCTGACCAGCGCGCCGCGCTTGCCCAGCAGGTGAATGATATCGAGCGCCGGAGACTCCCGCACATCGTCGATATCGCGCTTGTAAGCCACGCCCATCACGTGCACCCGCGAGCCCTTAAGAGGCTTGGTGTGGTCATTCAGGGCATTCTGTACTTTGTCCACGACGAAGTGCGGCATCGAGCCGTTGATATAGCCCGCCAGCTCAATGAAGCGCGCCTCAATACCGGCCTGCTTGGTCTTCCAGGAAAGATAGAACGGATCGATGGGGATGCAGTGGCCGCCCAAGCCGGGGCCGGGATAAAACGGCATATAGCCGAACGGCTTGGTGCCCGCCGCGTCGATCACTTCCCACACGTTGATCCCCATGCGGTCGCACATCAACGCGAGTTCGTTGACCAGACCGATGTTGATCATGCGGAACGTATTTTCGAGCAGCTTTACCATTTCCGCGACTCGCGTGGAACCCACCGGAACCACCGTATCGAGCGCCTGCTTGTAGAACAGCGCACCGATTTCGGTACAGGCCGGCGTGATGCCGCCCACCACTTTAGGAATATTTTTAGTCTGATATTTGGGATTGCCGGGGTCTACGCGCTCCGGCGAAAAGCACATGAAGAAATCCTTGCCGACCTTGAGCCCGGCTTCTTCAAACATCGGCAGCATCAGCTCGTCCGTCGTGCCGGGATAGGTGGTCGACTCCAGAATCACCAGCGTGCCGGGATGAAAAAACTTGGCAATCTCCTGGCAGGCATTCACGATGAAACTCATGTCCGGATCCTTGGTCTTACGCAGAGGTGTCGGCACGCAGATGTTGATGGTGTCGAGATCCTTGACCACGCTGAAATCGGTGGTCGCGCGAACCTTGCCGGACTTGACGTACGGCCCGAGCGCGGAAGTGGGAATGTCCTGAATGTAGGACTCGCCGCGGTTGATGGCGTCGACTTTCGATTGCTGTACATCGATGCCGGTCACACCGAATCCGGCATGCGCGAACTCCACTACCAGTGGAAGTCCCACGTATCCCAGTCCGACCACCCCGACTTGCGCACTGTGACTCTCGATCTTGTGTCGCAGTTCTTCGAAATGATTCGCCATCTTGAATTAATCCTGTCCTCTCTCGTAATAAAACTGGCCCTCTGCGACGATCTCAGCAGGTCCCTGCAAGTATATATCGTCATTTTCGACCCGCAACTCGAGGATTCCGGCGGGGGTGTCGACGTGGATCGGACTACGCACCCAGCCCCGGGCCAGCGCCGCGGCAGCCGCCCCGGTCGATCCGGTTCCGGAACTCATGGTTTCCCCAGCCCCGCGCTCGAAAAACCGGACGTCCAGGGTGTGATCGTCCACCACGCGGATAAAGGACACGTTGGTGCGATGGGGGAAGCGCGGATGCCGTTCCAGCTCGGCTCCCAGCTTTTTCCAGTCGAAGGTTCGATTGTCAAAATCCAAATCATCCGTAAATACAGCGCATTGCGGATTGCCGACGTTCAGGATCACGCATTCGTGGCCAGGCACCAGGGTCGCGTGCAAGTCTTCGATTTTGGCGCGCCCCATGTTCATTTCGAACACGTAGCGATGCCCGTGGCGATCCAGCAGGCGGAGGCTCTTGACGCCTGCACCCGTGGCGATGCGGACGTCGTCCGCAGCTGCTCCGGTTTCCACCAGCAGAGCGGCCGCGCAGCGTGTTCCATTTCCGGAAATCTCACTTCGGCTGCCGTCCGAATTCCACAACTCAATCGCCGCCGGTTCGCCCTTATTGGCGTTGGCGATCAGGATCCAGCCGTCGGCGCCGGGGCCGGTATGGCGATGGCAGATGGCGCGCGCCAACGCGGCCGGATCGCCCACTTGCATGGGCAATTGTTCACGCCAGGTGAGGAGAAAATCGTTGCACGCTCCGTGCGCTTTTCTAAATGAGATCTGCACCTATTCGCGATGGTAGATATCTACGTAAGTACCAGCCACCGGCGCTCCTTTCACCACAATTTGCTTCCGCAGGACGTAGCCAGCTTTCTTTAGCGCGGCGTCTACGGCGTCGCCCGAAAACGCCAGCCCCCACTCTTCGAGGAGTAGAGGATCCGGACGGGCCATGGCGGCATCGAACGCTACGCCATTGCCTTCATGCAAGCCTTCACGCAGCGGGATGCCTGCCTCGCGCAGAACACCCGTCAGGTCGCCGAATGAAAAAATGATGCCCGAACCCGGCCGGTATTCGCGAGCCAGGAAGCTTGCCGCCTGATCGGTCCAGGCTCGCCGGGCTTCAGAATTGACCTCCGATTCCTTCCATGATATCGAAGATGACCCGCTGAATCCCCAGACTCCAGTAACTCCAAGGGCCAGAACGATACTAGTTTTTGCCTGAAAACGTGCCGGTACCAAAGTCACAAGAGCTCCCGAGGCGAACGCTGTGAGCGCGACCGCCGCGATCGCGTAACGCGTGTTGTACCAGCCATAGGGTGGTAAGTCCGGGACAAAGATCGGCGTGCCCGAGGAGTGCATGCTCCAGATGTAGAACAGGGGCGGAAGCAGCAGCAGGAACAAAGCCCACCAGACACGTTTGGTAACAGCGACTAACGTTCCGGCAATCCCCATCGCCAACAGCGGCCACCCTGCGATCCAGCGCGAAGCGGCGAAATAATAACGCGCGGCCGTGATCCAATCGTGATCGCCGGGATAGCGAAATCCGCCCTGCGCAAGCTGGCGTTGATAGATCGCGGCCGCGGAATACGGTCCGTTGTAAAACTCGAGTGCATTGCTGTAGTAATACTGATTGTGCGCGAGCCATGCCAGCGGTCCCAAGGCGGCCAGTACGCCGAATAGGATCGCGTGCCACTTCTGTTTCGCGCTCACCAACAAGTACAGGCATACGAACGGGATGAGGAACCAGCCCTCATAGCGTGTAAGCGAAGCGGCGTTCGACGCGGCCGCGGCCATCAGCACCGCCCGCAGCGATTGAGAATCGCGGAACCATAGCGTGGCCCACAGCAGCGCCGCGAGCGAAGCCAGGAACGGCAGTTCGGTCATGGGCGTCGCTTCGAGGTACAGGATGTTCGGATTGAGCGCGAACAGCAGGGTGACGGCCAGTGCGGCGCCGGCACTCGCGTAGATCCGGCGCGCCGCGCTAAACAGAAACGCTCCGGCGATCACGAAACAAATGACGGAAGGCACAACGCCCGCCAGCCCGTTGCGCCACCAGGCGTCGCGCATCGCAAACGGAATCAGAAGGAAATGCGGCAGCGGGAGCCACACCGTGCCGATCTGATCGGGCCCGGGCGTGCGCGAATCCAGAATCCGCCGGGCGATGTTCAGGTGCGCTTCGGCGTCGCCGTAGTACAGCGAATAGCCGTGCTTGAAGCACCACCACGCCGCGCCGGATCCGATGGCCGCCAGTAGCGCGACCAGCACCGCAAGCGCAGCCGGGCCCCCGGGGCTAGAACGAGGTGAAGCTGCGGAACTCTTCGAACCGCGCATCGATCTCCGCCCGCTTGAGCGTGCGGAACCGTTCCACACCGAACTGCTCACAGCAGAAGCTTCCCATAACCGAACCGTAGATGACCGCGCGGCTCAGCTCGGCGCGGCTGATGTCTGGGTCACCCAGGTCGAAACCTTGCTGGGCCAGGTAGCCGACGAAGCCGCCCGCGAAACAGTCCCCGGCGCCGGTCGGATCGAAGACCGTCTCCAGCAGGTATCCGGGCACGATGAAATAGGAGTTCTTGTGGAACAACATCGCGCCGTATTCGCCGCGCTTGATCACCAGCGTGTGCGGACCCATGCCCAGGATCGTGCTGGCGGCCTTCCTCAGGTTCTCCTGACCCGATAGCATGCGCGCTTCGGCGTCGTTAATCAGGAGGAAATCCCAATTTCGAATGGTGGCCAGCAGCTCTTCCCGGAAATCCTTGATCCAGAAATTCATGGTGTCGCCGCCCGCCAGGCGAAGCTTCTTCATCTGCGATTGGACGCCGGCCTGCAAACGGGGCTGGATGTTGCCCATCAGCAGATACGGGTGGTTCAGATAGCTGGCTGGGAGTTTGGGATTGAAGTCGGCGAATACGTTCAAGTCGGTGGTCAACGTTTCGCGATCGTTCATATCCGGCGTGTATTTGCCGGCCCAGAAGAAAGTCTTGCCCGGGACGCGCTCCAAACCTTCCAGGTCCACACCGTGGCCGGCCAGCAGCTCCGTGTCTTCCTTGGCGAAATCGTCGCCCACCACGGCGACAATGCCGACCTTGGTGAAATAGCTCGCGGCCAGGGAAATGTAGGTGGCCGCCCCTCCTAACATGCGGTCCACTTTGCCGTGCGGCGTTTCCACGCCGTCATAGGCAACGGACCCTACAACGATCAGAGACATTTTCTGATTGTAGCGCCAGTTGCAGCAAACGATCGGTTACAGCGAAGGAAGACGCCGGCCGATAAGATGGAAGCAAGTGCTCCACCGTCTCCTGGACGTCCGGAACCTGCCGGATTTCATCCTGCTCACCGCGGTCATACTGGTGCAAGTCACCGGCGCGGGGCTCCTCCTTTGGGGCCCGGGCAGGCTGCGTCTGTTGCGCCTGCGCGGGGCGGTTATCGCGGCGACCATCCTCTCCGCTCTGGTCCTGATGTTCGGGTTCCTGCTTCGCTTTGCGCGGGTCAACACGCTCTTTCCGCCGTGGTGGGCGGGCTGGGGGCGCGGACTGATCTTCGTCTGGGCGTTCCTCTCGGTTTTTCTGGTTGCCGCGATCCTGATTTCGCGGTGGTGGCTGCAGGCGAAATCCGGACATAGTCCGGCTCGCAGGGCGTTCCTGCACACCACGCAGGCCGCGCTGTTGTGTACCCCCGCGATTGTGACTGGCTACGGCGTTTTCATCCAGCGCGTTAGTCTTTCGCTGCGGGAACAGGATCTGATGTTCCCAGACCTGCCCAAAGACCTCGACGGACTGCGCGTGGTTCAGTTGACCGACATCCATCTCAGTCCGTTTCTGAGCGAACGCGAGTTGGCCCGAGCCGTCGATATGGCCAACGAGACGCACGCGCATCTGGCGCTGGTAACCGGCGATCTGATCAGCACCGCCCGCGATCCACTTGACATCTGTTTGAAGCAGCTTGCTCGCCTGCGGGCCGATGCGGGCATCTATGGCTGCCTGGGAAATCACGAAATGTACGCGAATGCCGAGGATTACGTGGAACAGCAGGGTGCTCGCATGGGTCACCACTACCTGCGTCTGCGGGCCGCGCCGTTGAAGTTCGGACAGGCAACCTTGAATCTGGCGGGCGTGGATTATCAGCCCAGCCGCAAGCCCTACCTGGTGGGCGCGGAGCGGTTGGTGGCGCCGGATGCATTCAACGTCCTGCTCTCGCATAACCCGGATGTGTTTCCGGTGGCTGCACGCCAGGGGTACCCGCTCACCATCGCGGGCCACACGCACGGCGGACAAGTCCGGGTGGAAATTTTGCACGAGGATTTGAATATCGGGCGGTTTTTCACGCCCTATGTGGACGGCCTGTACCGCCGAGGTAACGCTGCCGTGTTCGTCTCGCGAGGCATCGGAACCATCGCCATTCCGGCCCGGCTGGGTGCGCCGCCGGAAGTGAATCTCTTACGCTTGTGTCGTGCATGATGGCCCCGTACCTGATCCTCAGCGACATCCACGGGAATTACGAGGCTCTCGAAGCTGTGCTCGAGGATGCCCGCGGCCGCTATGACGGAATCGTGTGCCTGGGAGATCTGGTGGGTTACGGCGCCGATCCCAACCGAATCGCGGAATGGGCCAAATCGAATGTGGTCTCGATCGTCCGCGGTAACCACGACCGTGCCTGCACGGGAACGGGTCTGCTCGAATACTTCAATCCCTCCGCGCGGGCCTCGGCCCTGTGGACCCGCGGCGCACTCACGGCCGCCAATTCGAGTTATCTGGAGCACCTGGCAAGGGGCCCGCTGCGGGTGACCAACGGCATTTCGGGTGGAGGTTTCGACCTGGTGCATGGCTCGCCGTTGGATGAGGACGAGTATCTGGTGGGCGTGGAGGACGTTCAGTTCCTGGGCGAGGCCCTGGAGACGAAGCTGACGTTCTTCGGCCACACGCACGTGCAGGGCGGCTTTCTGCTGGCCTCACGAAGGGTGAAGCGGATCGTGCCAGATCGGGTGTTGCAACTGGAACCGGACTATTACTACCTGATCAACCCGGGGTCCGTGGGCCAGCCGCGGGACGGGGATCCACGCGCGGCCTATGCGTTGTATTCGCCGGACGACCGCACCATCGAATACCGGCGCGTGCCCTACGACATCGGCAAGGCAGCGGCCAAGATCCTGCAGGCGGAGCTGCCCGAGTCGCTGGCGATGCGGCTATTCGAAGGGATGTAGCTGCGGGCCAGCAGACTACAAATTGTGTTTCTTGAGCTTGTAGCGCAGTGCGTCCCGGCCGATTCGTAACGCTCGGGCGGCCTGGGACTGATTGCCGCCGGCCGATTGCATGGCGCGCATGATGAGCTGCCGTTCCTGTTCCTCGAGCGTGCCCATGCCCGACTCGGTTTCGCCGGCTGCCAGGGGTTCCTGGGCCGCGCCATGGGCCGATTCACCGGTCTGCAGATAGGGCGGCAGATCCTGAATGTCGATGGTATCGCCCAGGGTCATCATGCAGGCGTGGCCGATCACGTTTTCGAGTTCCCGGACATTGCCGGGCCAGGAGTGCATCGCCAGGCGGATCTGGGCGCGGCGCGTGAGCCCGCTGATTTCCTTACCGTATTGGCTGGCGAACCTGGTCACGAAATGCCGCTCAAGCAGAGGCAAATCTTCTTTGCGATCCTCCAGCGCCGGCACGTGAATTTCCACCATGGAGAGCCGGTAGTAAAGATCCTCGCGGAAGCGTTTCTCCGCGATCTCAGTGCGGAGGTCGCGATTCGTAGCCGCGACGACCCTCACGTCCACTTTGCGTGGCGTGAGCGATCCCACGCGCAGAAATTCCTGGTTCTGCAAAACGCGCAAAAGCTTGGCTTGGGTGGCGAGTGGCATGTCGCCGATCTCGTCCAGGAACAGGGTTCCGCCATGGGCATGCTCGAACAGGCCGGCTTTGTCGTGGGTCGCGCCGGTGAAGGATCCGCGCACGTGACCGAACAATTCGCTTTCAAACAAAGTTTCGACCACGGCCGAACAGTTCAGCACCACGTAGCGCCCTTGCGAGGCGGGGCTGAGGCTGTGGAGCGTCCGCGCCACCAGATCCTTGCCGGTGCCGGTTTCGCCGGTGACCAGCACGGCCCGATAGTGCGGCGCAACGCGGCGGATGCGCGAGAACATGTCCCACATGCTGGGGCTGTTGCCGACGATGCCTTCAAACTCGGCGCTCTCAAGCAGCTCGTCCTCAAGCTGGCTGGCCCTCTGGCGCTTGCGCGCGGTTTCGAGCAGCGTGCCGATCTTTTCCCGCAGCGCGGCAATCGAGACGGGCTTGTTCAGATAATCCGACGCGCCCTTCTTGATCGCCTCGACGGCGGACTCGGTGGAATAGTGAGCCGTCATGAGAATCACTTCCGTGGCCGGATCGAATTCCATGACCCGATCGAGCACTTCCATCCCCGTCATTCCGGGCATAATGAGGTCCGTCAGCACGATCTGGGGATGGCGGGTATGCACCAGATCCACGCCCTCTTCGGGATCGGTAGCGGTGAGGATTTCGAGATCGGGTTGTGCCAGTGCGCTGGATAACATCTCCAAACTGCCGGGATTGTCGTCGATAATCAGCAGGGATAGCGCCGGCCGGGTGGGCATCGTTTTTGTTTATGCTAACAGACGCTCGACTTCGGCCCGCAGCGCCCCCAGACGAATGGGCTTGGTGATATAGCCGGTGAAGCCCGCAGCCATGGCCCGCTCGCGATCCCCCATCATGGCGCTGGCGGTCAGCGCGATGATCGGGGTAGCGTTAAAACGATCCTCGCTGCGGAGCTTCTCGATGACTTCGAAGCCGTCCAAACCGGGCATGTGGATGTCGAGGATGATCAGATCGGGATGAATCCGGCGGGCTTCCGCCACCGCCGCCTCGCCGTCGCTGGCCTCGAAAACCTGGTACCCGGAGTTCTCGAGAACCGTGCGGACCAGTTCCCGCCCGGTGTCCTTGTCGTCCGCCACCAACACCTTTTTCATGCGCCTTGCGTCTTTCGTTCGGCCGGTCCCAGGGGAAGCGTAAAAAGGAACGTGCTTCCTTCTCGCGGCTTGCTTTGCACCCAAATACTTCCGCCGTGCTGTTCCACCAGACGTTTGGTGATTGCCAATCCCAACCCCGTGCCTTCCCGAACGCCCTTGGTGGTCGCACCTACCTGATGAAACTTGTCGAATATAGATTCGTGCTCTTCCGGGGGGATACCGATTCCGTTGTCGTGAACCGAAACCACCACCATGGACTCTTGCACGCGAGCTTCCACACGGATGCGCCCCCCCTCCGGCGTAAACTTAATGGCGTTGCTGAGCAGATTCACCAAGACTTGCTTGATGCGGAGCCGGTCGGCTTCGACCGCCGTGGGAACGTCCGAGGCCGTTTCGAGCGTTTGCGATTTGGCCTCCGCCAGGCTTCGAACGGACGCCAGAGACTCCGCCACCAGGGCCGTGAAATCGAAAGCCTCAAGGCGCAGCTCCAGGTGGTCCGCCTCGATTTTGCTGATGTCCAGGACATCGTTGATCAGCTCCAGCAGGTGCAGCGAATCTTTGTGAATGTGCTGGACGAACCTCTGCTGCTTCTCGTTCAGCGGGCCTTCCAGCTCCTCGGACAGGAGTTCGGAAAAGCCGATGATCGTGTGCAACGGTGTCCGCAGCTCATGGCTCATGCTCGCCAGAAACTCGCTTTTGAGACGATTGGCCCGCTCGAGCTCGCGGTTGGTCATCGCCAGCTCGGCATTGGTTTCCGCGAGGCGTTGCGTATACTCTTCCCGCACCTTGCGTAGGCGCTCCTCGGCCATCCGGCGCTCGGTGGTGTCGCGGATGATCGCGGTGACGCGAAAGCCGTCCTCGGAGGTAGAGGGACTGAGACTGATTTCGACCGGAAACCGCGAGCCGTCTTTGCGGATTCCTTCCAGCGCCAGGCCGCTTCCCATGGTGCGGGTCATGGGCTGATGCCGGTACTGGGCTCGATGCTCGGCGTGCCGCGCGTGGAGTTCCTGGGGGATGAGTACTTCCACCGGCTGGCCCAGAAGCTCGTCGCGGGTGTAGCCGAACATGTCTTCGGCAACGCGGTTCACGAGAATGATCCGGCCGTCGGCGTCCACCTGCATGATGGCGTCCGGAGCAGCTTCTAACAACTCGCGAAATCGTTGTTCGAGGAGCACTCGAGGATCCTTTTGCTGGAGACCTCCCTAGTAGTATCACAATCAAGCGGTTGTGGCGATTGAAATGCCGGTACTCTCATCAGAAAGACGGATCCATAAGAGAAGAATGGGCCGTCGGAGCGAGCCTGGGTGATTTCGCCCGCGGCGGCTGCGTGTAATCGCCCAGGCAGCGCACTTTTTCGGAGGATTTTGCAATGACTGCAACAGGAGATCGAATCGCGTCTGCGACTCAAGAATCCAGCCGGACCTCAGCCGCAAGCATCGTCCAACGATTGCTACGGGAACACCGGCGGTGGCGGAGCAAGGATTTTCCGTTGATATCCCATCTGTTCGATGAGGTTGAGCACAGCGACGACCAGCCTCCGTGTCTTGCACCGCTGCGGACCGCCTTTCACCGGCTGTGCGCGGAGATGGAAGGTCACATGACCCGCGAGGAATTTGTCCTGTTTCCGGCAATTCTAGAAGCGCAATCGGAGGCCGATAGAGCCCGGAAGGGTTTCGGCTCCATTCGGAATCCCATCGGCATGATCGAACAGGAGCACGATTGGGAGGCGGAACGCCTGGACAAGATGCGGGAAATCGCGCGGGACTACCGGCTCTCGGAGAATGCGAACGAGAAACTGCGTTTGCTGTTCCGGGAACTGGAAGCGCTGGAGGCGGCCATGCATGCCCACACGCGCCTGGAAAGCAGCATCCTGTTCGCACGCGCGCTCGCCGCGGAAAAACGCGCGCCTACGCATGGCGGCCTAAAAACACCGTGAAAACCACCTACGGCGCGAGCGGCGGAGCGATGTAGGAATAAAAGATCACGATGATGCCGACCACGACGGCCAGAAACATACTGTGGCGCAGCGTGAAACGGAACAGCCGGCCTTCGTCGGCCGGGGCCATGGAAGTAGCGGCGGCCGCCACGGCGATGCTTTGCAGGGAGATCATCTTGCCCATGACGCCGCCGGCGGAATTGGCGCCCGCCATGATGTAGGGATTGAAATGGAGCGTCTTGGCCGTGACCACCTGCAGGTTGCCGAACAGGGCGTTGGCGGAAGTATCGCTGCCAGTGAGAAACACGCCCAGCCAGCCGAGCAGCGAGCTAAAGAAGGGGAACACCGCTCCCGTGGCAGCGAACGCAAGTCCCATGGTGGCGGTGGCGCCGCAGAAATTCAGCACGAAGGCCAGACCCAGAACGCTCGCGATGGTGACCATCGACGCGAAGAGTTGCTTGCCGGTTGCGACCAGGATTCCAGCGTAGCGGCCGGGCGAAAGCCGCAGAACAAACATGGACGCAAGCGTAGCCATCAGGCAGGCACTCCCCGACGCCGCCAGGAAGTTGAAACTGTACGAAGTTTGATCCGCCGCATAGGGTCCCGCGACGGCGGCCACCGGGGGAACCTGGTAGACCAATCCCGCCAGGTGCGGCCAGTCGAACTTCCACGTCGTGGCCGCGAACAGGCTGTTGACGTAATCGAACCCCGTGGCCAGGAACGCGAGCGGAGTGGTACGGAGAGCGTTCTTAATCGGGACATTGCCGCTCAGTCCCGAGAGCAGGACAAAAAACACCAGGAACAGATACGGCGACCATGCCAGCAGCAATTCGCCGCCACGGTGGCCCTGAGGCTCGGCCTGCTCGCTGTCGCCTTCCAGCTCGAATTTGTCCTTGGGCTTCCAGATCTTGAGAAGGGCGGCCAGCGCTATCATCGCGGCAATCGCGGCCAGGATGTCGGTGAGCTGGGGACCGATGTAGTTCGACACCAGGAACTGGACCGAGGCGAATACGATCCCGCACAGCGCGGCGGCGGGCAGCACACCGCTGAGCGCTTTCCAGCCGCCCATCACCATGATCAAATACGCGGGCACGAACAAAGAAACCGGGGCGCAGATGCGTCCGACCCAAGCGCTGAGTCCGGCTTCCTGAAGTCCAGTAATGCGCGCCAGGGTGACTACCGGAATGCCGATGGAGCCGAATGCGACGGGAGCGGTATTCGCCAGCAGGCAGATGCCGGCGGCATAGTACGGCGAGAATCCGAGGCCGGCGAGCATGGCCGCGGCCACCGCCACGGGCGTCCCGAATCCGGCGGCTCCTTCGATGAAGGCTCCGAAGGCGAAGGCGATCAGCAGCGCCTGCAAACGCCGGTCACCGGTGAGACCGCCAATGGAATCCTTGATGATTTCAAACTTGCCCGTTTCAACCGTGATGCGGTACAACACGATCGCCCAATACACGATCCAGCCGATCGGAAACAGCCCGAATAACGCGCCGTAGGCTGTGGAGCTGAGCATCAGGCCAACCGGCATTCGATACACGGCCAGCGCGACCACCATCGCCGCCGCGAGTCCGGAAAGAGCCGAAATCCACGCCGGCTTCCGTATCACTCCGATCAGGAAAAGAAGCACAAACACCGGCAGGGAGGCGGCCAGCGCGGAGAGGCCCAGGCTGCCCGAGAGGGGCATGTAATTTTGTGTCCACATAGCGCGAGGAGTCCTATCTTACTTCACTCTTGCCGAACGGCGCTTGCCTGGGGCCCTGTAATCGTTGTGTAATCAACATTGCTGTAATCGCCAGACTCTGAAATCACAAGTGACCACCGCTTCCCAGGCTTCGTACCCTCCGTTCCGGGAAAACCGCCTCCTGCAGGTGCTGTGCGTGGCGATGGCGTTGGTCATCATCGTCACTGGATACCGGCCGGAGAGGGTGTTCGACTGGTGGCTGGAAAATGCCGCGGCCCTGACGTTTATCGCCGTCCTGGGGATCACCTACCGGCGCTTGCCGCTGTCCGAACTGTCGTACCTGCTGATTTTTGTTTACTTGAGCATGCACGAGTGGGGCGCGGAGTATAAGTACTCCGACGTGCCGCTGGGCGAATGGATGAAGCCCTGGCTACACACCACCCGCAATCATTACGACCGCATCATGCATTTCAGCTACGGGCTGCTGCTGGCCTATCCGATGCAGGAATGGTTCATGCGCGTGGTGGGAGTCACCAGCCGCTGGCGCTACCTTCTGCCGGTGGAATCGACGCTGGCGTTCAGCGCCTGCTATGAAATGCTGGAGGCTCTGGCGGCCTCGCTCCTCACGCCCCAACGCGGCGAAGAGTTCGTCGGCATGCAGGGCGATATGTGGGATTCGCAGAAGGACATGCTGATGGCCGGATTGGGGGCGATCACTGCCATGCTGGTGATCGCAACCGTACGAACGGGGCTCGACCGCCGCCGCCGTAAGGAAGTCAAGGCCCAGGCGGTGTCCGCCGTTGCGGCCGGTTATAGCACGCGATATAAGCCGAAATGATACGACCGGAACTGCGTGCGAGCGCGGATCCACGCGGGGTCCGCGTTGAGCTCCGTCCAGGCGCGATCGCGGGCCGTGAGATTTTCGAACGGGATGAAATAGGTAAGCTTCTCTCCGTCAATTTCCCCTAGGAGCGGACGAATTCCCGCACGCGGAAACACTCTGGCGAGGTGGCTCTCGAGCGCAGGCGCGGCTCCCCGATATGTCCGCAGTTCCCACACACCTTCGCGTATCTTTTCAGGGCAATTGATCCGGATGGCGAGCGTCTCCGGAAGGCGGACGCCGGCGATCGCGCTGAGGGTTACACCCTTCGGAGAGTCGCCCGGCATAAAACCCGGCGAAGCAACAACCGCCGCCAGAGCGGCCGGGAATGCGCGGCGGGTCATAAAACGAATTTGAATTAGGACGCTTGTTTCTTCTTAATCGCGGCCCAGCGCTTGCGCTGTGCTGCCGCCATCTTCTTGCGGGTTTCCGCGCTAAACGGCCGGCGCTTGCGGGCCGGGCTGTCGCTGCTTGCTTGGCTCAAAAACAGAGGAGGCCGGCCGCGTCGTTTGCCCTGGCCTCGAGCGAGCCGTTCCAGCATGATCATGGTTTGTTCGAGAGCCTCTTTCTGCTCCCGCAACTCGGCGATCATTTTAGTAAGATTCATGTGCTAGTACAATTGTAAATTATGAAAACACTGCTCGTGGAGCTATGTGTTGCCCTGTGTGTGACGGCGGGGATCGCGCTGGGCGCTTCCTCGGTGCACGAATTCACCATGAAATCGCTGGACGGCAAGCAGGTGCCGCTGGCGAGCTTCCAGGGGAAAGTGATGCTGGTGGTGAACGTCGCCAGCCAATGCGGCTACACCTATCAGTACGAGGGTCTGCAGGCGTTGTACGCCAAGTACAAGGACCGCGGCCTGGTTCTGACCGGTTTCCCGGCCAATAACTTCGGCGAGCAGGAGCCGGGCAGCGACGCGGAAATCGGGGCGTTCTGCAAATCGAAGTTCGGCGTGACCTTCCCGATGTTTTCCAAAATCTCGGTCAAGGGCGCCGATAAAGCTCCTCTGTACCAATTCCTGACCGACACGAAGGCGAATCCCAAGACGGGAGGCGAGATTCAATGGAATTTCACCAAATTCCTGGTGGACCGCAACGGCAAGGTACTCCAGCGCTTCGAGCCGGAAGTGGAGCCGCAGTCGAAGGAAATCGAAGCCGCGGTGGAAGCCGCCCTTAAGTAGGGTCTGCACGCCGCGGGCTTCCGGCGCGTCAATCTCTCAGTAGCCCGAGTTGCGCATGGCTGAATGGTCGCTCAAATACGCGGACGCCCGGGGGGAAATCCACCAGCAGGTGGCTGAAGCCGAATCCGAGCGCGAATTGCGTGAGCGCTTCACCGAACAGGGCTTCCTGATCTATTCCATCCGGCCCCGCAATGAGGGGGTCGCCCAGAGCCTGCGCCCCAGCGGGAAGAAACTCAACGTCGAAAAGTTCCTGATTTTCAACCAGCAGTTTGTCACTCTGGTTCGGGCTGGGCTGCCGATTCTGAAGAGTTTGGAACTGCTGGCCGACCGCCTCACCGACCCGAAACTTTCGCGCTACATTCAGGGCGTCCGCCAGGAAGTGAAAAACGGCGCGTTACTGTCCGACGCCTTCGCGCGGCAGGGCGTTTTTCCGCCGATTTACGTCACCAGCGTGCTGGCCGGGGAGCGCAGCGGATCCCTGGCGGATGTGCTCGACCGGTTCATCACCTATCAGAAGCTATCGCTGTCGGTCCGGCGAAAGCTGCTGACTTCGCTGCTTTATCCGGCGGTGCTGGTGGTGCTGGCTTTCGGCCTGATCGTGTTCCTGGTCACCTACGTAGTCCCCAACTTCGCCACGCTGTACAGCAGTATGCAGGCGACCCTTCCGGCGCCCACCCAGTTCCTGATCGCCCTGGGCACCACGGCTCGCAACTACGTGCTGGTGGGGTTTGGAGCATTCATTGCCGGGATTATCGCGTTCCGCGTCTGGTCCAAGACTCCCAGCGGATCCGAGCGCGTGGATCGGGTTTTGATGCGCGTGCCCCTGGTCGGCGAAGTGTGGCTCAAGTATCAGGTGGCCCAGTTTTCGCGGGTGCTGGGGACACTGCTGATCGGCGGCATTCCGCTGCTGCAGGCCTTGGAAACGGCAGCCGATTCCCTGGGTACACAGGTGCTCAAAAGGGTGCTCGAAAAGGCCGTGAAAACGGTGCGGGAAGGGCAATCTCTTTCGCAGTCCCTACGTGCGGCCAAGATTTTCCCGTCGCTGGCGGTCGACATGATCGAAGTGGGCGAATCGACCGGCGCGCTGCCGGCGATGCTCTCGAGCGTAGCGGAGTTTTACGAGGATGACGTCTCGACGCGCGTGATGGCCATGCTCAGCTTGGTCGAACCCGCCATCATGATTTGCATGGGAGTTTTCGTGGCGTTCGTGCTGGTTTCCCTGTATCTGCCGATCTTCTCCCTGGCGGATTCCTTCCACGGGTAGTCTGATAGACTGAACACCTCCGGTGAAACGAAAGGATTTTCAGGAGATGGCCGCTCTTCGTCTGAAAGAGGCTAGACTCCTGCTCCAAGCTAACCGCCCCGAAGGAGCCTATTACCTGGCGGGGTATGCAGCCGAGTGCGCACTTAAGGCATGTATCGCGAGGCGGATCGAGCGATTTGAGTTTCCAGACTTGAACAAAGCTAGAGAGAGCTGGAAGCACGACCTGTCTGCGCTATCCAAAACTGCTGGGCTCGAAGAAGAACTGGCAGCCGCCCTAAAGCGGGATCCGGAACTCAATCTGAACTGGCGGATTGTGACAAAATGGGAGCCGGAGAGCCGCTATCAAAAGTGGTCGCAGGATGAGGCGGGTGCTCTCATCAGCGCGCTTGAAGATCGCGATCATGGAATATTCCGATGGTTGAAGCGCCGCTGGTAGTACCGGATGTCGAATTTGGGAAGCGAATACTTCGTGCTCTAGACGAAGCCGAATTTCCTCTCACGGTCGCGATGTGGGTGAAGCAAGACGATGACTGGACGTTGGTCATCGCAACTCCGCTTTACGAAAGAATCGGCGTGAAAGAGGCCTATCGCCGCCTGCTGGCAGCATTGTCCACTGAGGGCCCAATCGTCTTGGCCGCACTGCCGGTCCGTCTGGAGGGGCACCGCAGCCCTTTCATCAAGGCTCTTCGCAAGACTTTCGGAAAGACCGCGTCTGTCGAAGGTATGCGGCTCGGCGGACATACTATCGGCGGCACGTGGGTCGGCGACGGCTACGTCTACCGAATCAAGTAATTGCTTGTCCACGCCTTGCACCCATGGCGCGTCATATCCTAGTAGTAGCACTGGCCTGGGCGCGGTGTCTTCAGGCTAACTAATTGACTTTAAATGGCTAGCAGCGACCGCATGACGCCCGTCGATCCCCTCCAGGAAGCTGCGCGCGCCCGCGCCGTGGCCGAGCGGTACTACCACGAGTTCGTGGATCTGCGCGAAGTGCGCATCGATCACGACCTGTTCACCTCCATCCCGGTGGACCTGATGTTCCGCTACAACTTCGTGCCCATCGAAGGGCACAACGGAACGCTCGATATCGCCCTGGCCGACCCGCGTAATCTCAGCCTGATCGACGAGCTGGCTGTGCTGCTGGGCAAGAAACTGCGGGTCAAGGTCGCGACGCTTTCGCAGATCTCCGACCTGCTCAAGAAGACCGAGCAGTCGCAGCGCGTCCTGGACGAGGTCACCGAGGGTTTCACGCTGGACGTGGTCGGGGACGAAGAGAATCCGGACGAAACTCTCTCCATCGACCGCCTTGCTGCCGGCGATTCGGACATCGCGCCGGTGATCAAGCTGGTGGACACCACCATCTTCAACGCGCTGGAGCGGCGGGCCAGCGATATTCACATCGAAACGCGCGATCAGGAAGTGGCCATCAAGTACCGCATTGACGGCGTTCTGCACTATGCCATGCCGCCCATCGCCAAGGACTGGCACTCGACCATTATTTCGCGCATCAAGGTGATGTCGGAGCTGGATATCGCCGAGCGGCGCATTCCTCAGGACGGACGTTTTCGCGTCCGCTACAAAACCCGGCTGATCGATTTCCGCGTCTCCATCATGCCGACCATCTACGGCGAGGACGCGGTGTTGCGCGTGCTCGACAAGGAATCGATGAGCGAGAAGTTCTCGAATCTCTCGCTGGATGTGGTCGGATTCTCGGCGTCGGAACTGGCCAAGTTCCGGCGTTACATCAAAGAGCCCTACGGGATGGTGCTGGTCACGGGACCCACCGGCTCGGGTAAAACCACGACGCTCTACGCGGCACTGAGCGAGATCAAGAACGACGAAGACAAGATCATCACCATCGAAGATCCGGTGGAATACCAGATCCGCGGGATCACCCAGATTCCGGTGAACGAGAAGAAGGGGCTGACCTTCGCGCGCGGACTGCGTTCGATCCTGCGCCACGATCCCGACAAAATCCTGGTGGGGGAAATCCGCGATAACGAAACCGCCCAGATCGCCATCAACGCAGCGCTCACCGGACACCTGGTGTTCACCACCGTGCACGCCAACAACGTGCTGGACGTGCTGGGCCGGTTCCTCAACATGGGCGTGGAGCTCTACAACTTCGTGTCCGCGCTGAATTGCATCCTGGCGCAACGGCTGGTCCGCATGATCTGCCCGCACTGCAAGAAGCAAGTGGAGTATCCGGATTCGTACCTGGTAGAAAGCGGCCTGGATCCCGGCCAATGGCGCGATGTCCCGTTCTATGAGGGCGAGGGGTGCTTTGAATGCGGAGGAACGGGATTCCGCGGGCGCAGCGCGATTTCCGAACTGCTCGACCTGAGCGATAACATCCGCGACCTGATCCTCAACCGGCGGCCCAGCACCGAAATCCGTCGCAAGGCTCGCGAGGAAGGGATGACCTTCCTGCGCGAATCGGCCGTGGAGAAAGCGCGCGACGGCATCACCACGCTCAAGGAGATCAACAAGGTCACCTTCATCGAAAGCTAGAGCCTTATGCCCATGGCCTTGTGGAAGCAAATTACGCATTTGGTGAAGGATCCTCCTCCGGATCACATCTTCGAACTGTCCGAAGCGGGCATCGCCTACGCGCGGAACGGCGAAACCGGTTTCCAGACGTTTGAGCCCGGAGTGCTGGCGGTCTCGCCGGTGGCCGATAACCTCCTGCGGCCCGACGCAGTGGCGTCGGCGCTCGCACGCATCGCGCCTCCCAATGGTGCCAAGCGGCGTCCCGCGGCGGTCATTCTGCCGGACTATGCCGCGCGCGTCAGTTTGCTCGATTTCGATGCTTTTCCTTCCTCGCCCGAGGAACAACTGCCGCTAGTGCGGTTCCGGGTGAAAAAAACAATTCCGTTCGATATCGATTCGGCAGCGGTCAGTTATTGGGCGCAGCCGGCGTCGGCCAAGGCTGGTGCGAAGAAGATCGAGGTGGTCGCGGTCACCGTATCGCACGAGATTCTGGCGCGCTACGAAGCCATTTTCCGGGCCGCCAACCTGTACCCCGGTGAGGTCACCACGTCTGGTCTGGCCACGCTGAATCTGTACAACGGAGCCGGTGTGGTCGTGATCGCCAAATTGACCGGTAATGTCCTTACGGTCATGGCCGTCGACGACGGACGATTGAAACTGTTCCGGTGCCTGATGATCGAAGAAGGCAGCAACGAGGAAATCCTCGCGGTGCTAAATCCGACCTTCGCTTACATCGAGGATGAACTGGGTCAGAAGCCCGAAAAACTGCTGCTGTGCGGATTCGCCCAGCCGCTCGAGGGTTTGAATCTGGAAATGGAGCCGCTGCGGAGCCATCTAAGCACTCCTAACGCCTACAACGCGGGACTGCTCGGGTACCTGGAGGGAGCGGTCTAAGGATGCGGGTCCACGTCAATCTCGCCAGCGAACCCTTTCGCCGCGACCGGCCCATCCTGGTGGGCGCCGTGGCTTGTGGCATAGTGCTGGTGGCGCTGCTGGGAGTGCTGGTTTTCCTTATCATGAGCGAGCGGGGACAGCAGATGGAAACCCGCGATGCCGTGGCGAAGCTCAATTCCGAACTGCGCACGATCTCCGCAGAGCAGGCCAAGTTCGATGGCACGCTGCGCCAGCCCGTGAACGCCGAGGTTCTGGAGCGCAGCCTGTTGCTCAACTCGCTGATCCAGCGCAAATCGATCAGCTGGACTCGGCTGTTCGCGGATATCGAAGGCGTGAAACCCGATAACGTGCGGCTGATTCAAGTGCGGCTTCCGCAAATCAACTCCCGCAACGAGGTGACGCTCGACATGGAAGTGGGCGCGAAAGAACAGGGACCGGTGATCGAATTCCTGAAGCGCCTGCAGGATTCCCCTTTCTTCGGACCGACGAATCTTTCGCGTCAGTCGCCTCCCACACAAAACGAGCCGCTGTGGCGTTTCCGGATTACGGTGAGCTATGCCCAGAAACTCTAGGGGCCAGGGCCCAGGGGACAGGGGCCACGCTCATGATCTGAAGCGTAATCTTAAAAATAAGATCCGTATTGTTTTGGGTGCGCTGCTGGCGCTCAACCTGGTCGCGGCGGGCCTGGTGATGTTTCCTCCCGGCGGCTCGGCCGACGATCTGGAACGCGAGTTCGCCAGCCTGCAATCGCAAATCATGCAGAAGCGCGCGCTGCTGGAACATAGCCGGCTCAACGTCGCCGCGGTCGAAAAGGCGCGCGGGGAAGGCGATCACTTTCTGGACGCCTATTTCCTGAGCCGCCGTACCGCGGACTCGACCTTGCTTTCCGCGCTGAGCGACGCCGCCACCAAGGCTCAGATCAAAGAGCGCGATCGCGCTCAGACCACCGAATTTATCGAGGGTTCGGACTCGCTGAGCATGATGACCATCACGGCCAACTACGAGGGAACCTACCGCAATCTGCTGAACTTCATCAGCGAGCTGGATCATTCCCAGCAGTTGCTGATCATCGAATCCATGAGCGCCACCCCGCAACAAGGCTCCAATATTCTGACCGTGAGCATGAAGATCGACGCCTTTATTCGGGACGAGTCGGCCGAGCCCGGTCTCGAACCGGCTCAGACGGCGGCGCTACAAGGCGGAGCGCGATGAGCCTGCGTCCGGCGGGCCTCGGCGCGGAACCGAAGAAGCTCGCCATCCTGATTGGATTGCTCGTGCTAGCGGGCGGAGCCTACTACTGGTCGAGCCGGCCGGATGTGCCGGCCGATGCCAAAACGGCTCCATCGCCCGCAACACGCGCGGTCAGTACGCCGGCCGCTCCGTCACCTTCTTCGGCTGCACCCACCACAACGACGTCTTCCTTCAGCCCGAGGACGGCTACACGCGGCCGGACGTCCGCTTCGGGCGACGATTTCCGGCCCACGCTGAAACTGCCGGAGGGCCTGGACGTGGGCCGGAAA